>Ga0207991_1000154_pt1 | contig 46208 bp, 42 predicted proteins | sample ETN07SmetaG_FD_185786 | JGI IMG/M metagenome (GOLD analysis project Ga0207991, IMG submission 185786) | Marine microbial and viral communities from oxygen minimum zone, Eastern Pacific Ocean - ETNP2014F14-07SV275 (SPAdes) (version 2) | ecosystem: Environmental > Aquatic > Marine > Oceanic ...
CTTGTAAATGGGAGACATACCCAGGTTCTAACCCTCTTTTCTACACCCCGGCCGTGGATATCCCCGCGCCTTTTACTGCCGCCCGGCTCTGGTTGGGTGCGAGACCGATTTAGTTCAGCGTCTGCAGAATTTCCCCTAATGTAAAAGCCCCGCCGAGGTGCGGTGAAATTGCACGGAGGAAGAACGTTGGTGTATTTTAAGTTTAAAACTCAACTCACCTTCATGTATTAGATTTGTGGCAATCAGAGTGAGGGATTATTCGCAGAATTTCGAACAGACCAAGCAATCAATACGGCCAGCCAGAACGACGAATCTCACTCAGCTCGTCAGTCCTGATCCGACCGGACGCAACGACCGAGATATCCCCGGCTGTCAGGCCGATGTCCTTAAGTAGCTCAGGCGAAAGGCGGGACAGCTCAGCAACCGCAAGACCAGTCTGGTGATTAGATTTCAGTCGACGCCACAAGGATCGGGCCAGGCTGGGTACGGTTGAGGACAGGAATCGCTTGATTCCGCGACCCATCGCACTGAAAGATTGCGCGAAGGCTTCGGCCTGCAGTTTTTTCCCCATCTGAACAGCCGAATGGTAGTCCAGATAAGCAAATTCTTTGCCATCTAAGACTGTGAGAACGGGTTTTTCACGGTTTCGGGGGATATAGACGTCATCATTAGCCGCCAGCCAATCGGAGACGATTGGATCGGTGTTGGGAGGCGTTTTAGCCATGTTAATATACCTATACAATAATTAATTGGTGTTCAACTTTTCAGGCTGTAATTTAGGTATGATTCACTTTACTTGCAAACGATAATAAATTGAATACAGTTTAGATAAACTAATGTCTAATCGATCCCCGGCTATCGTTACTTCCAGTTAGGGCGCTGGAAGCTATCAGATCTGCCCGCCTGTCCGTGTTGTCAGGGCCACGAGGTCAACAACCACCGATCCGATTACGGGCCCCGGCGGTTTGCGCAGGAGCGCAATTCTTCGTGGCTACGCTTAACCTTGCCCCAGCCACACTGAGATTGTTCGAGCTAGGCTCGACTTGCGTCGTCTAATCACTGGTCTTCATCTTTGACTGTACCTAAACTGCATCGTCATTACGGATGAAGTTGCTAGCATGACAGTATGACCAGCCCCTTGTTGTCGCTGACCAGTCATGAATGGGAGAGCCTTTGTGACGGCTGTGGCCGTTGTTGCCTGGTTAAACTCGAGGATGAGGAAACCGGGGAGTTGCACTACACCAGTGTTGCCTGCCTGTAACAGGAATAAGATAACGGTCTTTCGATTCCAGTTGGATTTAATTACCAAGCAAAACAATGAAGATACAAATAAGGTATTACTCAATCGTTCTGGTAATGGTTTTCGCGTTTGTAATGAACCCGGCGTTTTCGGCCGAACCCACTATTACTGTATGGAAGTCGGCGAGTTGTGGTTGTTGCCAGCGATGGGTCGATTATCTGCAGGACGATGGATTTGAAGTAACAGCTCACAATGTTGACGATGTTGTTTCAATAAAGCAGAAGTTGGGAATTACCAATCCGGCGCTATATTCTTGCCATACGGCCAAGGTGGGCGGCTATATCATTGAGGGTCATGTCCCCGCATCAGATATTCGCCGACTATTGGATGAGCGCCCAAAATTGATGGGGCTTGCTGCACCGGGTATGCCGCAGATGTCCCCCGGCATGTTGAGTATCGAACCCAAAGGCTACGATGTTTTGCAATTTAATACGAAACAGGAAACCAGCGTGTTCTCCAGTTACTAGTAGTGAAGATTAATCAGCGTAACAGTCTGGTTGTCTCCCTGTAACAAGAATAGGATAGCGGTATAGGGTTTTGACTAGTAAAGGCGGACAAAAATGAAGATCCAGAAAAGGAAAGGCGGCTGTCAATGCGGGGTAATTTCGTATGAATTGTTGGGTCCACCTATCACTTTATATCGTTGCCATTGCACTGATTGTCAAACCGCATCGGGTTCAGCATTTGGTATGAGCATGTGGGTGAAGAAAGATGATTTCAAACTCACTTCTGGCATTCTCAAATCATTCGTTAGAATTGCAGACAGTAATGCCAAGGTAGAGAGTTTCTTCTGTGGTTCTTGTGGCGTAAGGATCTATGCCAAAGCAGCGGTATTAGATTCCGAACACATAGTTTTGAAGCCGGGTACGCTTCAAGATACTGACGATCTACGTCCTTCTGCAGATATCTGGATTGAAAGCAAGCAAGAGTGGTTTGAGCTACCAACAGATACCAAGCATTTTCAAGGGCAACCACGTCCTGAGGAGTTAATTGGAAGTTATGAAGAAGTAAAACTTTCCTAACCCAATCTCCCCAATGAAGTCCGTAAAGGGCGGATCAATGGGTGGTCCGATCGTGGCTACTTAATTAGGTATATCCTGTTATTCTAGATTTAGACTGGAGGTCAGAAATTATGGCGATTGGTAAATTCACGACAGCCGTTCAAGCCGCTAAAGCAATTAAAAGCATGTTGCCTGACAGTTTTTATGAGAACATGAAGAAATATGTTGAAACCCAAGTCCAGTCCGTAATTGGGAAAATGAACCTCGTGGGCCGGGAAGAATACGAGGAGCAGAACAAACAGTTACGTCAACTGCGCGAGAAAATCGAAACATTAGAACAGTCAGCCGCAAAACCCCAACAACAAACCGAGAACAAAACCTAGATAATTCCGTAATAATGAACAGCAATTTACGGTACTAGTGGGGTGTGGGCAGCAACTAATCCAGCCTCTCCACCAAATCCTCTGCTCTTAAATGCGTATAGCGCATCAGCATCTTGATGTCTTTGTGTCCGGTAATGGTTGCTACTTCTACTGGGTTTAAGCCTTTCTCAAAGAATCGTGATGTGGCTTCATGGCGATATTCAAGGCACTACGCCGGTCTATGATGGAGATTGCCAGCCACAGGAGAACAGCGCATCCTATCTTCTGGTCACCTTTTGTAGTGGTCGGTAACAGTCGTTAGTCTTGGCAACCATCCATACGTCACAGCGAAAGAGAGGTCAGCACATGGAAACACTGGTTATTCCAGCGGGCGAAGGCCGCGCGTTTCACCTTAGTGAGGGTCAGGGTCTGCGCATCATCACCCCTAAGGGCCAGCAGTCCGCCGACTTCTTTGCCTTTTGCGCCGACGACATCAGCGAGTGGTTATCACCCCCCCATACCTGGATGCCGACACGCGCGCTACACCCTCGGGTCGGCGACACTTTTCTAAGTCGCTTCCGCCAGCCGATGCTTGATTTTGTCGAGGACGGGGCCGATGGCATCCACGACCTGATCATCGCCCCCTGCGATGCCATTCGCTACAAGCAGTTCGGAGTCGAGGGTCATCACAGGAGCTGCGCTGAGAACCTCGAAATAGCGATGGGTGAACTGGGTCATGAGGTCATCGTGACCCCCCTCGCAGTAAATTTCTTCACCAACACAACGGTGGAGGACGGCTTCATGTTCAATACACCGGCTGCACCCGTGGTCAAGCCGGGTGGCTATGTCGTGCTGAAGGCACGCATGGGCCTCATCTGCGCCGTCTCCTCTTGCCCCTACGACCTGGTAGGGCCTGGTTGGGCGATCAACGCGCCCGATGGACCAACGGAGATCGTCGTTGAACTGCTCTGAGTGTTTCGGTACCGAGCCAAATGATTGCCGCCCGGGTTCTGGCCGACAAACCGTGCGACCCCGATAATAGGCGTGTACGGTTCTGCAAAATCCCCTGTCCATCTAAAAGGAAAAGTTCATGCCCAAAACGAACGTTTCTCACTCCTACCAGGCAACCAGCCTGGAAGAACAGCAGGCGGCCTATGACCGGTGGGCCAAGGAATATGAGTTTGACCTTTGCGCCATGGGTTATCGGATACCCGCGGTGATTGCTGCCGTCTTTACACGATTCGTTGCGTCGGGTACGGCACCGATTCTCGATGCCGGGTGCGGGGGTGGTATCCAGAGCGAAGCACTTGCCATGCTGGGCTATGGGCCGATGACGGGTATCGATCTATCCGAAGGGATGCTCCACATTGCCCGTGATAAAGGGATCTATGCAGAACTACATCAGATGACACTCGGCGAACGACTGAGGTTTAGTGACGATACGTTTGCTGCTGTGCTGTCGAGCGGAACGATCACTCCGAAACATGCGCCGGCCCACAGTTTTGATGAACTGATTAGGGTGGCAATGCCGGGTGCATCCATTGTTTTCAGTTTGCGTGATGACCCTACTCAGGAGCCCGCCTACCCAGAAGCACTGTTGCGCCTGACGGCATCAGGCGCCTGGCGCGAGACCTTTGTGACAGACAGTTTTAAAAGTATGCCTTATGGGGAACCCGAGATATCACATCGAGTTCATGTCTACGAGGTAAGCTGAGTAGGTTTTGGATCGGCTCTGCTAGATCAAGATGTGATTTCCAAGGACCTGGCAAGTACGGGAGGTGGTACTCAGAATCTTTCGGGTCCCCGGGTTCATGTACGGGGCTCGATACAGTTGCCACCGAATTTGGAGCGCAAGGACTTGAGTTGGACGCTTGTTTGCCCGCTTGGGGAACTGACTTCATTCGTCGTGACGGCCGTTGGAGTACAGAGTTTGCTGCTGGTTATAGGGAATCCAGCAGAGTTGTAATTCCAGCAAGCCTTCGTATGAACTCATATCGAGTGTTATTAACCCGTGGCAGGGATGCCTGCGTCGTATTCATTCCTCCAATACCTGACAAGACTAGAGAAACATTCAAATATCTAAAGGACTGCGGATTTTCTGAATTGAGGGAACAGTAACATTACGAAAGTCGAAGATTCTGTAAAATTTCTCAGTGACTCCCTACATGTACAAAGCCCCCCCAGAAACTGATATACAACAACCAGTTCACTCATACTGTGTTGGGCCCCGATACCAAAGGCGGGGCCACCGGGCTATCTCTGAAAAGACAGCTAAGTAAAATTATCGCCACTTAGCCTGCTAATCCCAATTGAGACAGCATTGTCATCATGTCCAAGTAATTTTTCACAGACTTGACCTTGCCGTCGTGGAATTCCCAGATCAGCACGTTCTTCAGGTTGACGCTTTTGCCAGTTGGCGGAATGGTGCTTCCATCAGGTGCCACAAGATTTCCTGTGTTAGTGCTAGTCCAGGAACACTCTTCAACTAGGACATCTCCGGCATCAATCCTGTTCTCACATTTTCCAACCATATCAGGAAAACCAGTTTTCCAACCCTGCACATACGCCAGTACTTCGTCAGAACCAACGGATTTGCTTCTCCATTTGAGAGTTTAGTTTGGGGCCTGCGACTACCTGATTAAAAGTCAGATGCTCTAAATCGAGGGCCCTTTCGACACAAACAGTGTAACCAGAATGTGACCGACAAGAGTTCTCTCCAGTCCATCTGAGTCTCATTCAGTCACATACACGCGGGATCGGTGGGCAATCCTCACGCTATTTGACCTAGATCATCTCTTCTAATGTGCTCTGGTCCAACCCCGACCAACTAAATCCCGCACTTCAGACGGTAGCTTTGACGGTAACAATATGGCCGTCGTAAGATTACATTCACTATTTCAATCTCTTACAGATTTGTTCGATCCCACCCATAGCCACCAGTTTCACCGATTACGTCAGGCCCGATACCCAGGAGATTGCGGAGCGCATCTACTCCGACCTCACCAACAAGGGGTCGCCTACCAGATTTCACTGCGCAAGGTAATGGCTGATCACGAAGTGATTCAGGACGACATCGAATCCACACGGGAGCATCTCAGAAGTCTGCTAAACCGGGACGGCCACGACACATCGGAGATCGCCGAGGATATGAGAGGCGGCTAAAGAAGAAGTAGGGCAATCGACCCCGTCACGTTGCCTCGCGATAGGGCAAGGCCCCCAGGTAGATCTTCTTGCCGATGTTGACGCCGTTGTGACGCAGGATCGCGTAGGCCGTTGTTATGTGGAAGTAGAAGTTCGGGGCTAGATGCTGGATCAGGTATTCCTGACCCGAAAGCGACTTTCCTTTCCAGCGAGGCTGGGTGATCCGCTGCTCTACAGAGTCTGCAAAGTCCTCGGGTGAGAAGCCACCCAGATATGAGATAACGCTTTCGATGCGCGCCTTAATCTCGCTCAAAGTCTTCTCGGAATCGGCATGTTCCGGAGCGCTCTTTTCGGTATCCGTCAGGCGGGCGGCACCGAACTTTGCCGTATCACAGGCGATCTGCAACTGACGCATCAGGTTGAACTGGTCTGGTGCCAGGCGGAATTGCAGGAGATCTTCGACATCGAACTTCTTCTCGTCCGCATACTTTGCGGTCTCATCCAGGATGGCCAGAAGATTTCCCAGCATTTTGGTGAACTGGGAAACAACTACTTTGTAAATCATGCTTTCTCCCTATTTCATTGTGAGTGCATTGAGCATTCAGTTTTGGACTCGGTGCCAGCACAGTATAGCCGCGCCTATCTAGAAGCGTTAAGAGCGCGGCAGTCTTTCTTCAATTCGAACAGTACTGTGTGGAATTCCATGAAGATGCTTAATAACCTTGTTGATTGTCTTTGTTTGTTCACGGATAGCACTCGTGATGGATGCGGCACCCCCACCCCCTTAAAACGAGGGGGAGTGTCTCTAGTAGTGGGGAGTGGCTCGGAAATTTTGCAGAATAGTTGGATACAGGGTACTAAACGGAAATCGTCTTTGGGTAAGGGGTAAGGACAAAATCCATTGCCCGTACAACTTTCTGATTTGACGCTAGACGGGTAATGCTCGATTAATATCGCTCGTGCTCATAGAGCGCCTCATTGCTTCAAACAATTGTCTAGCTTGTTGGTTACCATTTGCCGAGGAAAGCGCCATCCATGCAAAAGCCAATTGACGACTCCATGGGGCGCTGGAGTTCCGCATCAAGCGCCTGGAAGCCAAAGGCAACAAATCACATTTCTTGGAGAGCTGGAAAGAGCGATTGCGCGCATTGAGAAGTGGTGACTACGATCGCTCCTTTGCGGACAAATTCGTGTCCGCCCTGGTGGTTAACTCCACCTAACAAGACTTCATAAGTCGGCCAGGAAGGCCAGTTTGTTTCCCACTATGACGAGATTCGATTGGTAGAAAAAAATGAATTGTCTAGAGCATCGCCCGGTAGACCCAGAAATCCCTGCTACCAAGCAGTCTGGGGTGCAGATTCTGCTCGCTGTGGCTTACGTCGTATTCTTTGTTTGATTGCCAGGAGTTACGTCACTCTGAACGCGGAGAAAGTAGCCCCAGAAAGACTCAAACTGATTGGCAAACAATTGAATTACGTGGTTGGACTGAATAGCTGAGACGATTGCAAGTCTGGTCACAGAATTCACATCATCCTAAATCCGACATTTATCTTTTAAACTATTGTCACTTAGACTGCAGCAAGTGTCATCAATCTAAGCATGTCCTCGAATTCCAACGTAGGTAAGGTCGGCACTTTCCGTGGTTGAACGAACCCAGGCTCGTTTACGTCATTTACTGTATTTCCTCTCGCATCATCGCAAATAATTGCATCTCCAGATCAACATAACCTGGCAGAGCCAACATATCTTCTTTCCTGGGAATTCGTTTTCCCCCCTTGAAAGCCACTGGAATATCTGCTTTGATCCGACCCGGATTACGTGTGAAGAAAATTATTCGATCAGCAAGGAAAATGGCCTCCTGAATATCGTGAGTGACTGTTATCACCGTTGTTTTTTCCCGGCCGATAATGTCAATCATCATTTCTTGCATTTCCCAACGCACCTGGGCGTCAAGTGCGCCAAACGGTTCGTCCATAAGGAGAACTTGGGGGTTTTGTGCCAGCGTTCTAGCGATGGCAACACGTTGCTTCATGCCACCAGACAGACTAGCGGGGTATGACTCCGCAAATTTCTCAAGATGTACTAGCTCAAGAAATTCTTGTGTCCTGGTCTGTCTGTCATCTCTCGTTACGCCCATTATTTTCATGCCATATTCGATGTTCTGGCGTGTAGTTAACCATGGGAATGACGTATAGGCTTGAAATATCATTCCTCGATCTGGTCCTGGTCCAACTATTGGTTGCTCGTAGGCAAAGAGTTCTCCTTGAGTTGGGTATTCGAGCCCAGCAATCATTCGAAGTACCGTCGTTTTTCCACAGCCCGATGGTCCAATAAAAGTCACTATTTCGTTTTTTCGTAGTTCTAGTGAAATGTTGTCAACAGCTGTAAAACTTCCGCTTAGATACTGTTGGGTTACATTACTTACACGGATTACGACCGCATTGGCGTTGTCATCAATTTGGTGATTGTGAACCATATTAGGCATGGTAAAAACGTTTGTTAACTCCGACGTTCACGATTCCATGGGAACGCGTAGTGCGCAAGCAATCTGAAGGCCAAGTCTGTCAGTACTCCAAGAATACCAATGGTGAGAATGCCAGCCATAATGATATCTACTTTTAGAAATCTGCCCGCACGCATCATGACCGCGCCAATACCGTCAGTCGCCGCTACGATTTCCGCTATTACTAAATAAGTCCATCCAACGGCGATCATGTTTCGCATGGAATCTATGATCGCTGGTGCAACCGCAGGCACGACAACACCTAAAACAACCCGACGACGACCAGCGCCCATTGTCAATGCCGCCTCCACCAATTCAATCTGGACGGCCTTGGTATTGTCCAGTATCAACGCAATAAGAAAGAAGATAACCCCTAAAAACAATAAGGCCATTTTCTGCGTATCAGTTGGACCAAACCAAACGAGCAGTAACGGGATAAATGATGCCGCGGGGAGATATCGAGAAGCGGATATCGTAGGATTGATCAACGCGCGAAACTTGGCAAAACATCCCATCAAAATTCCTAGCGGTACCGCCACGACGCAGACCAGAAAAAAGCTACCGTATATTCGATAACAACTCTTGACAATATCGTAGATGTATCCCTTTTCCGTCAACAAATACCAGAACGTGGACACTACCTTTTGGGGGGATGGCAAGAAACGCTTGCTCGCGTCGGCGGTAAGGAAATGGCCCAATTCCCAGATCCCAAAAAAGGCTAAACCGCCCAAAATTCCGAGTACCAAAGTAGCTCGGCGGGATACATTCCCGCGCAGTTCAAAAAATGAACTTTTCCGCTGGCGTAGGGTTCCAGTTAAATTGGTAAGAGCGTTTTGCTTATCGATCTTTTCTTCGCTATTAGGCATCCAGCCCTCCCGATCTGGTCACGATCAAGCAACGGTATATCAAATTAATTTGATGTGAGCAAGAAATGTTAACTAGGATTTGTTGGTGTTTACCCGACAAGACACGTCAATTACACTCGCTAACACCTGTACCACTGGTGGCTGATTTATCGCCTAACCCTAAGATAGAGTAGTCTCACCAATCGGATGTTACGCGAACCGTTGATCGAAGATTAAGAGCAATCGAGCGATCCGTGTTCTGCGCACTCTGCACACGATGGCTACTACACTGGGTACCAATAAAAGTGACATTATTGGGGTTCCAATGTCTTGAAGTGGTTGTTCGTAGCAGTTCTCGCCCACCTGTCCAGGCTACTGGAGCATAAAATGGTGGCGACGTTCAACTAGAGTCATCAATTCACCAACAATAAATAGACTGCTACAATAGAATCTAGACAAAATTCCACCACGATTCACTAGTAATGTTCAACTTCAAATCGTTTAACCGTTTTACTGGATCAAACGATGAAAAAACCCTTTGAGTACCTAAGACCCAGTACTTTCGAAGAAGCCATAGCGCTTAAAGCGCAACACAAAAACCGGGCTAAGTATTGGGCTGGTGGTACAGATTTAATGCTGCAATGGCGTGCCGGGGAAGTCGATATCGACTACTGCATAGATCTGACTTATGTGCCGAAATTTAACTATATAGAAAACGAACAAGATGGTGTGCGAATCGGAGCGATGGCTTCTCTGGATGATCTCGATCATGCTGCAAAGATGAACCAATTAATGGAGGTGATCGGGTATACAGCGCGCCTAATGTGTACCAAACAAACCCGGACCATCAGCACCGTTGGTGGAAATATGTGTAATGCTTCTCCCGGTGCCGATTTGTCACCATTGTTCGTGGCGCTCGACTCCGAGGTGACTATCATGGGTAGCGGCGGAAGTCGTACAGTGTTAATGGAACATTTCTTCCAGGGCGTAAACGAAACAATCCTGAACGATGAGGAGTTGCTAATCGAGATCAAAGTGCCTGTCCCGGAGTACCCAAAGGAGGCTTGTTATAAGCGGGTAGCACGGACTTTTGTCGACATCGCTTTGATAAGTTCTGCGGTATCAATTTCTTCTAATAATGGGGTGGTCGCGGATGCTAGAATATCTCTCGGGTCTGTTGCTCCCACGCCGATCCGATCGAGAGTTGCCGAACAAAAGTTGATCGGCTCTATACTTTCAGACATCAATGACGACCTACTAGAAGAGGTGGGGCAGTTGGCCGCCTCTGATGCTTCGCCAATCTCTGATGTTCGTGCAGGCAAAGAGTACCGTAGAGATATGTGTAATGTATTGACGCGTCGCGCTGTCGAAGAGTCGCTCAAGAAGTTGAGTCGGAAACAGCTATGACCACACTTACTGTAAACGGCGGAGTATTCGAGGTTGAGATAAAGCCACACGAAAGTCTTGCTGACGTGTTAAGGGATCAATTGGATCTGTATGGGGTACGTGTATCCTGCAATGAAGGCGAGTGCGGATCATGCACCGTAATTATGGACGGTAAACCAGTAACCGCTTGTCTTGTGTTGGGTATGCAGGCCGAGGGAAAAGAAGTTCTTACAATCGAAGGATTAGGTACGGTTGATAATTTACACCCCATACAACAGGCTTATATCGAGGAGCAAGGATTCCAATGTGCGTTTTGCACGCCAGGGTTTATTATGGCAACAAAAGCATTCCTGGATGAAAATCCAGATCCAACTGAAGAGGAAGCAGCAATAGGTATCAGCGGTAACATATGCCGATGTGGCGCATATCCTTATATCGTGAAGTCTGTAGTTAGCGCCGCGAAAAAATTGAGAGAGCAAAAACGTGCGAATTAACCACTTCGCTCTATTTCATAAAGAGGCAGGAGCGTGAAGAATTTAACCCTACAGACTGGCTATAAAGATCCGTCTAGTTTTACCATTGCTGGGAAAGGCGTTCCAGTCAAAGATGCCAGGGAGAAGGTGACTGGAACACTAAAGTTTGCAGTGGATGTGAAAGTGCAAGGTATGGTGCACGGCAAGATACTCAGAAGTCCCCATGCACACGCCCGGATCACACACATCAATACCAGTAAGGCCGAGGCGCTACCAGGCGTGCTTGGCGTTGTTACCCACAACGATGCCCCCAACCTAAACTGGGAGAACGCGTGGTTTAACTACCGCGGAAAAGTGTTAGACGGAATCGTACGCTTTTTCGGTGATGACATGGCTGCTGTAGCGGCAACCAGCGAAGAGATAGCAGAAACTGCACTTGGACTCATTGAAGTTGAATACGAAATATTACCTTCCGTATTTGATCCCGAAGAGGCGATGAAACCGGATGCCCCTCAAATACGAGAAGAGGGAAATGTTCGTGATCCTTATATCGTCGAGTGGGGTGATGTGGCCAAAGGTGAACAAGAAGCGGATTTTGTGCTCAACTGTGAGATCAAGTTTGCCAGTCAACAAATGGCGCCCCTAGGACGAAACGCGTGTATTGCCGAATGGAACGACGATCGGGTCACGATGTGGACAGCCTCACAGACTCCTTCTGAGTTGCGAGACGGAATCCACGAAGCGTTCGGTATCCCGTTGAGCAAGATTCGTGTTTACGCACTTCCCTCAGGTAGTTCTTTTGGTAACTGGTGGAGTGCGAACTTCATGATGATTACGGTGCTGCTCGCGAAGAAAGTACGCAAACCTGTCAAGATCGAATTAACCAATGAAGAGTGCATGGCGACTGTCAAACGGCGGCATTTGGAAATTTCTCGAGGTCGCATGGGATGCAAAAAAGATGGCACTCTCACCTTAGCCGATTTCGACCATATTATCGATAACGGCGGATACGGCTTCAAAGATGATGTTGGATTCTTTTGTGTTGATAACTGGGGCCGGGCGCACCATGGGCACTACGCCATACACGGTGTCAATACAAACCTTCTTACAGCTGGTTGTATGAGGGCCGTTGGCGACGTTACTCTAGGTTCATGTGTCGAACGCCTTGCTGACATGTGTGCGATACAGGTAAATATGGATCCCGTTGAGTTTCGCCTCAAGAACCAAATAAAGCCTGGGGAAGAGCTTAGGATGCAACATAGTAGAGGATATTTGAAAGGCAGTATCGACGAATATCTTGACGGCATCCCGGAAGAGCAAAGAAAAGACTGGCCAAAACTGTTTCATCTCTCGAGTGGATCGACAGAAGATATCCTAATCAAAGGCGCCCAAGCGTTTAACTGGGAGGGGAGATGGCATGGTTGGGGGAAACCATATTCCATAGAGGGACCAAAGCGACGCGCAGTTGGTGTTGGAACTGGCGCCCACGTTTGTGGTGTTGAGTTCGAGGGCAATGTATCTGCAGTCGTCCGGATCAACCCTGACGGCAGTGCAAAAGTCTATTGTGCAGTTGGCCGGCAAGGTCAAGGTAGCGAGACCACACAAGCGCAGGTTGCCGCCGAAGAGTTAGGAATTCCTTTTGATAAAGTGGAGATCGAAACTGGAGACACGGATTCATGTCCATGGAGTCACGGATCGCTTGCTAGCAACACCATGTTTAGAGTTGGTTGGGCAACGCAGGCTGCGAGCAAGGACGCAAAAAGGCAATTATTGGAAATTGCTGCTCGTGAATTTTTTGGCTCCGACCCCGGCGAACTGGATGTTAAAGATGGGATGATCCTTTTTAAGGACAACAACAAGAAAGATCCACAAATTTCGATCGAGGACGTTCTGAATCATTTTCGCAGTGCAGACGCGCTCGGTCAGGCTTCCTCGATCACTGGCAGACCCACATATCCGATGCCTCCATCCAGTGCATTTGCGAGACATTTTGCTGCCCACTTTGTCGATCTCGAAGTCGATATAGAAACCGGAGAGATCAAACTACTGGACTGGTTAGCCACTCAAGACAGTGGGACTATTATGAATCCTCAGGTCATGAAAAATCAGATGATCGGTGGCGCCATTTGTGGTGCAGGCTTTGCCATCTATGAAAGTCTTGTATTCGATGAAGAAACTGGGCGGATCAAAAATGCCAATCTGTTGGATTACAAGTTACTCCGTGCTGCGGATTTTCCGGTGAATGGAGAAGTCATTTACGGCGATTCTTATGATCCCGTTGGGCCGTTTGGTGCGCGCGGCGCTGGTGAAGCGCCGGCAGCAGCAGCAGGTCCTGCGATTGCACAAGCGGTTTATAACGCCATCGGCATGTGGGTCGATATGCCTATGACACCGGAAAATATTATTACGGCCTTACACAAAGATTCCTGATACTCCAGATAAGAGTCGCATTTCGTCGGCGCTCGACCGAAGGGAAATGAAGGTTGTCATCGGCACGTCTCCATCAACGGTCTTTCATCGCACGGTCTCGGTGACCCAGTTTTCCCTCAACGACCATAGTCCCGAGGACATCGAGAATCAATCGGCAAGCAAGTTGGGCAGTGTTGTCATTTACGTCATAGGGTGGTGAGACCTCAACGACTTCCATACCACAAAGGCCCTCACGCGCGATCAGTCGTACCATTTCCAATGCTTCTCGGGGATACAGGCCACCGGGTTCCGGTGTACCAGTACCGGGTGCAAAGCCGGGGTCTATGGAATCAATGTCGAATGACAGGTAGACAGCTTTTGCATTCTTCCAGGCGATCTCGAGAGCTCTTTCTGCAGCCCCTTTGGCGCCGAGCTGCTCTATATCGGTCATCGTCAGGACGCTGCTGCCTCGTTCATGAGCGACCTTGGAACCGGGTCGGGACCCATACCACCCTCCAATGCCCATCTGGACTAGATTTTTTGGCGGACAGTTCGAAAGCCCAACGTCGTGCATATGACTGTGGTTATGATGAGATGAGCTAAGGTCCACACTTTCATGATGATTCGTTGTCCAAAACCACGGCGTCGTATGCATCCGTTCATCCATATCCATGTCCTGCATATCTATATGCCGGTCGATATGTATGATGCCGACGTTACCGTCTATGTGAGGTGCAATCCCCCTAACATTTGGATAACCAAGACTGTGATCGCCGCCGCAGAGTATAGGAAAAGCCCCAGAGGTATAGACATGGGATACAGCTTTGCTAACTTGGTCGAAGGTTTTTTCGATATTGCCAGGGATCACAAAAACGTCTCCCGCATCACAAAGATCAAGCTCTTCGGGCAGGTCAATGCCCCCATCGACGGAATAACCATCGTAGACTGCTGAAATTCGTCTCACCGCCTGGGGGCCAAATCGTGTCCCGGGTCGATAGGTGGTTCCTGTGTCAAATGGTATTCCTACAAATGCTGCCTCAAAGTTCCCAACTTGCCGGATGTCTTCGCAGTAGGGTTCCTTCATAAACGTGTTAATGCCTGCAAACGCCGGCTGATGACCGCGGCTAAACAGTGAGATACTCCGATCATTAATTGACTCAGCAGCTTCCAGTCCAAGTTCAAGATTGCGCTGAATCTCTTCTTCCTGTTTTGTCTGAGAAATTCGCTGCAAATGCCTGAGATTTCTTGTACCACGAAATTCATCCTTACTTGAATTTGACACAATCAACTCCCGTTTAATAGGTAAATTGCCTTAACAAATCTTTTTGGCTAATTTTTCAGACTTGATCAAATATTTCCTGAAGGAAAAGTTCAGCGATTGTTGAAATCGCTACACTCCATAGTAACCGCTGTAAAAGACAGCAGGGACTCCGGAGCGTAATTCTCCGGAGCCTGCTGTCTGAAACAACAAATAATCAGATACGAGTGTTATTCGCCCAGGCGACCAATCCATTGATTGGAACTATAGGTGTCTGTATAACCCGCACTATCAAGTGCCTTAAGGATGCTGGTGTCGATTCCAATATCAGTCGAAGCCGCGGTATCTATTACGCCAGCTTCTTTATAAATATTGCCGAACACATCCCAAGTTGGGTAGACGTAGCCCGCTACACAGTCGGGTGCACCTCCAAATAATTCCTGACCCCAGCCGCTCGAGTCAGCGGGGATTTCGCGAACTTCAGCGCCATCAGGAAGACTAGCACATACAGGTTTTCCAGCACCAATACCAAAGGCACCGAGATTCTGATCAAGATTTAACATGACTGCGCCATACTGGGTCAGCTGCACATCGGAAATTGGCCAGTCAAGAGCTTTGGCTATGATCGCATTTCCTTCCTCTGGGTTTGCTTTCCACCAGTTGACGGCTTCAAACCAGGCTCTAAGCACCTCTTTAGCAACCTCAGGCTTTGACGCCAGCCAATCTTCATTGCATGCCATAGACTCAGATATCAGCCCTCTTTCCCATGTACGGTCCGACAGACTGGTTTTCAGTACATGAGATCCGGGCAGTTCCAGGGACTGCTTTGAAAAAGGAATGTAGTTAACGTCGATATCTAACCCGCCGCTAACGAATGCAGCCGCACTGTCCCAGGGCATCATAATTGAGTGAGTCAACTCGTCAAATCCAATCCCCGCTCTTTTTAGATTCAGGAGCATCCACATATGATTGAGGAACCCGTAGTCGGCACCAAAAGTTTTTCCTGGAAAGTCATCTATGCTGGAAATTTCTTTTGTCACAACCATCTCGTCAAGACCATAGGACATCGCGGGTATGGCAATATGTTTAATTGGAAGACCAGCTGATCGTGCCACGACTACGGTGTCAAGTGTATTCAACATGCATTGAAGAGAGCCTGTGGTTAACCCCGCATTCTTTGCTGAGATGTCGTCGATGATCTGAACGTCGATCTCAATATTCTTTGCCAAATCCTTTTCTTTGACAATGTACCAGGGCGCATATGGAGAAAACGAAATAATCGCTATAGTGACTTTCTCCTTTGCAAGGGCAGTGTTGGTAGTGAACAAAAGCTGTGTGAGCAGTAGTACGGCGGCCACCCCCAAACTGGACAAAAACTTATTGGAGCGAGAATTAGTTATAGCCATGAATATCCTCCTTGTAAACGTTAGCTTTTAATTCGACGAATTCAGTACAAATCTTCATTTAAGCCAATTGAAAATTGGCTCTATTAATTCTACCTAGTGGTCAGATTATTCAAGTGTTTCTCGTCGTTTGTCAACAAAAATGGGGGGGACTAAGTCCGGATGGTTGTCCCGACAAAGGATTATCGCTGAGAGTGGGCAGGACGCGTTGGGTTTCCCCAGAGAATGGTATGGGACACGTTATGTGGCGATTATCCAACACTCGAAAACACCAAACCTGAGTGCCATCACTGATCTGTTGGGAATAAGAGAACTCTAATATAGGACGTACAAAGGTGGATTTCGGTGTCTGAAAAGCGTGCGTGGGGGCGGTAATACAATAACCCTGCGCGGTGGGTTTGGATGTAAGAATGCGCTGTAAATTAGCCTTTTTCGGATGTGCGTTGACCGGTTAGCGGGCTAACTAACAAAATCAACAAACTTAATTGGGAGAACGTCATGCGAATGGAAGGCAAGATCGGGTTAGTTACGGCGGCGGGGTCGGGCATGGGACGGGCCGGCGCCATTCGCTTCGCCAAGGAAGGCGCATCGGTCGGCGTTGTGGATATTGACGCCGACGCGGTGGCAGCGGTGGTCGCGGAGATCGAAGCTGCCGGTGGCAAGGCGCTGGGGATCACCGCGGATCTTTCAAAGGACGAAGACTCACGCCGGATCGTCCGCAATACTGTCAACCATTTCTACGGACTGGATTTCGTCTGGAACCATGTTGGTCATCCTGGTCCGGCGGCGGTCGAGGATCTTGACATGAAGGACTGGGACCAGGCAGTCGATCTCAATCTGCGCACTGTGTTCATCACTACAGAGACGGCTTTGCCAGAGCTGCGGGCACGCGGCGGCGGTAGCCTGTTGTTCACCGCCTCATCCTCGGGCCTTACCGGCTCGATGTTTAGCCCAGTCTATTCCATGGCCAAGTTCGGCGTCGTCGGCTTCGTAAAGGCCATGGCCAAGCGTTATGCCCAGGAAAACATCCGGATCAACGCGGTCTGTCCAGGTCCGATCGATACGCCAATGCTGCGGGTCTTCGTCGCACGCCCAGATCAGCAGAGCACTCAGGGCATGGACAAGGAAGAGCTCGTGCGCACCCGGGGCGGCATGACCCCGATGGGCCGGCCCGGCAGGCCCGAGGAAATCGCCAACGCAGCGTTGTTCCTGCTGTCGGACGAGGCGTCCTTCGTCACTGGCGCCGCGTTTCCCGTGGATGGCGGAATTACAGCGTAACTCGGGAAGGGAACAGGAGGCCGTTATGACGCTAAATATCACCGGTCATTTGTTTGTGTGGCTCGGTCAGTTTTGAATGCAGTGCTGAACCTATATTCCAAGGCTCTTGTCATTGTGATGATTGTCGCCGCTCGAGTGGCAGTCTCTATGGTTCGTTCGTTTTTGTTCTGGCAGAAACCATAACTATCAGTGGTCAGACACATTCCTATCAGCATAAGAGTGACCGGGGCAGCACTATGACCAAAGAGTTTTGTTCAACGTGTGGATCACAGATGTTTTCGTTGAACACCCACTTTCCGGAACGGCGAGGAATAAGAGTGGGAATCATCGATGATGCCAGTTGGTTTAAACCAGACGCTTACTTATATACCTGCAGGAAATTACCGCATACGCCGGTCGACCCCGAGATAATCGCTTACGAAAGATCGAGACCATCTTAAGTACTCAACAATTGCTCCCGTAAGTGTAGAACAGATATTCCCATTTATCTTCTATCACAAGCGGTAGGGCTGGTCGGGGTGTAGTAGAGTCCGATATGTTTTGATGGGAGGAATGGAACGAATTGAGGGAAGATCTCTTTCGTTTAACTGCTTGTGAAGCAGTCCAGCGTTTGAAATCAGGGGAATTATCCCCGTTGGATCTAATTGACGCGGCTGAGGCTCGGATTGCCGAAGTGGAACCATCCATCAATGCCCTACCTACTCTATGCTTGGATCGCGCCCGGGCGGATGCCAAGCGTCTGATGACGGGAATTGGTGGTGAGGCACAGCACAAAGCTGGCTGGCTAGCCGGTCTCCCCATTGCAATCAAGGATCTTGTGGATGTTGCAGGCGTACGCACAACCTATGGTTCTCCAATTTTCGCAAATCATGTCCCCGAAAGATCACATCCTTTGGTGGAACGGATTGAACATATGGGAGGAATCGTCCTAGGCAAATCGAACACGCCAGAATTTGGCGCTGGCGGCTCTACCTTTAACGAGGTGTTCGGAAAGACTCGCAACCCGTGGAATTCATCCCTGACCCCTGCAGGTTCTACCGGCGGAGGGGCAGCCGCGCTAGCATCAGGTGAAGTGTGGTTGGCGCAAGGAAGCGATCATGGTGGCAGCCTTAGGCGCCCGGCCACCTATTGTTCTGTAGTTGGCCTACGCCCATCACCGGGCAGGGTTACCAGAGGTACGGTAGATACACTATTCTCGCCTTTGTCGGTACAGGGGCCTATGGCACGTAATGTCCCCGATGTTGCACTATTTTTGGACACCATGGCCGGATATTGCCACCTGGATCCCATGACCTTTGATGCGCCCCGTTTATCGTTCAGTAACGCTGTGGCAGCACCACAGCGGCCTCACAGGGTAGCCTTTGCAGCAACCATTGGAGGCTCACCTGTAGATCAAGAGACTGAAAATATATGTCGTGACAGCATGCGACATTTTAAAAACGTAGGTTCGAAGGTAGAGGAAATTACTATTGATTTGGAAGATCTGGAAGATACGTTTTTGGCCTTGCGTTCGCAAGAATTCGTCATTGATAGAGAATTACAACTGGAACGCTATCGCGATCAAATAAAGCCGGATATTATTTGGAATACCGAACTAGGTTTAGAGCAGTCTATCCCTACTCTGGCGAAGGCAGAACGAGCCCGTGCTGCGTTATATACGCAATTTAACGACTTGTTTTCGCAGTACGATCTAATCGTAACTCCAGGCGCCAACACACCGGCTTTTGATGTCGAACTACGTTATCCCGAGGCTATAGACGGTATCAAACTGGAGCACTATATGGCAGCCTCCACTTTGACCGCGGCGGTAACCATCAGCGCATCCCCCGCCCTTTCGCTGCCCTGTGGTTTTGACCAGTATGGTCGTCCAATCGGTCTGCAACTCATCGGTCGGCCACGAGGCGAGGCTGCCTTATTAGCCGCCGGTGCACTATTCGAAGCAGAGAGCGGCCTAGCTGAAAAGGTACCAATCGATCCACGTCATGGAAAAGTCCCGCCTATGGGAGAACTAACATAAACAGAAGATATACTGCGATAGTAAAAATAATCCATGAAAATTGACTGATGACGAATCCGATCAATTGGAGTCACAGTGAATAGGCTACTCGTCACATCATTCATATGTACGTTAATGACGTGAGTCGGGCAAGCACTATTCGGTGGTAGAGGTTTTAAGTCGAGAAAGTCATGACCTCACTTTCCACTCGCATTAGTCTGGTCAGCCAGACCCTGGGTTGGTTCCATGCCCGGCGCGGGTATCCAGCTTGGTGCTTCACCTTCGTACTCTCTGCCCGGATTGCCCATGACTGTTGTTCGCCACATGTCGCGAATCTCGTATTTCGTGTCGAACCAGGTAGCTGAATGAATTACGTTGCGATTATCGTTGATGACCAGATCACCTCTATCCCAATCATGCACGTAGACGAATCTACGTTTAGTGAAATGACTCATCAGTTTATAGAGTAAGGCAGCCCCTTCACCATCCGGGCCTGGCTCCATGCCTGCGATTGGTCCGTCGACCCAATCCATCTGCCCATCTTCGCAGAGGAATAATGATGGCTCGCCGGTAACCGGGTGATCGCGTACCACGGGTTGGTGCTGCGGTCTCTGATGCGCGAGCAACTCGACGGGTGCATCACCACTTCTAACAGCTGTCTCGGATCGACCGGTCCACGGTAGAGCATGTATGCCGCACAGATTGCTTATTTGTGTCTTGAGGTCGTTGGGCAATGCTTTATAAGCAGCAGTACCACTCGCATAGAGTGTTTGACCGGTGCCCTTAGGTGAGGGAGTGACTGCATAGAATAGTGAGACATCAGGTGGTGGGCGTCGAAAACTCTGGTCAGTATGCCAGCCACTTCGATGTGGAAACTGTACCGGCAACTCGCCGTTCATAGTCAAGGCTGGCTCGGGGCGCTTTGGTGGTTGTCGGTTGCTGGGCGGCTGGTTGGCAAGCACTAGAATCTGAGGCACAGTCGGGTGAACCAGATTTCGAGTACTCAATGTGTGGTGATAGTTTTCGACTTCTGTACCAAACAAGCGACTTAGTCGCAGCAGTAACTCGGGCTGTTCCGTAATAGCCCCAACCTTGGGTAAAACCAACAAACCTTTTGCTGCGATTAGTGCCGAGAGTAGTGAGTCTGGTTTTGTTTCAAGCGACTTAAGTGCGAGTTCGAGATTGGGCTGGTTGAATTCAATTATCGAGCCGAAGCACGAATCGGGGATACGTCGTGTGGAGAAGATGTCTGTCATGTGTTTTATACCCTTATTTTGTTATTTTTTATAGGAACTCAACGGCATCACTCTCTTAACGTTAGAGCGATAGTGCTTACTCGTTGTATCTGTAGACGCATAACCTAACCTTTCGGATGCAGTCTGTAAGTCGTCCCGATCTGGAACCTACCTAGGTAGGAGCCTTCAATCCAACATTTGCTCCTGATGTGGGTTGGGTTTTTTCTAGTTGGCTCGCGTCTGAAAAGACCATGTTGGGTTGCTCATCGTAGCTGTAAAGGATATTCAGTCGCGGTTGCCTACTTCGGCCTATCGGCGTCACTCTATGACAAGAGCGTCTGCCTTTAAATAATACGAAGGTTCCGGGATAAATTTTAGGTCGATCTGCAACTTGAGCACGCCCCTCAAACAATTCATTAATTCCACCATAATTCTCGTCAAGTTCATTTCGTATATAGGGTGCGTACTCGAATTCTCCACCGTCGTCAGCCGTTTGCAACATCAAGGAAACTACACCATCGTTGGTATCAAAATGCCAGGCTAATTCATCTCCACTCTTCATTATATTGATTACTATAGAGAGATAAGGATCAGCAGTACGATATAGTGTTTCGAAACTTAGGATTTGACGTACAAATTCAGTCAATGGTTTCCATTCGTAGAGTTGACTGATCAGCGATTTGTTTTCGAGTTGGTTGTACAACAGATATCCATAGCGGTTCATGTGCAAGGCGCGGCGGGGATGCCCATCTGGAAAGTCCAAGTTGTACCGCCAAGAGTAGGGTGTTCGCTGATGTTCTGCACGGTAAGCACAATTCACGAGACTGTCTATCTCATTAGTCATAGCCGCAATTGCATCGGGCCGAATGAAAGCATCTAACCTGGACAATGCGCTTTCATCAAGGTCCTGTCGACACCTTGCGACAAGCGTCTGGGCAGCTGGTGTTTCGATATCCTGGATCGGGTAGGCTTTCAGATTAACCAAATTGCTCGCGCTCACGTTAGCCTCCACGCCACTGAAAAAACAAATTTAATTGCCGATTGATCTGATCATATTTTAGCTACGATATGGTACGTAGTCTTCAGTTCCCTACGCTACTGTTGCCACTTGCGTTTTGGATTTTTAGTTGCTCAGAAAGAGCTAGATACCGGAGTGATAGGACAATCCGGTAGTTATAGGAAAACCACATTTTTTATACGACGCTAAGTCGTTGATTTATTGGTGGGCCGTGCAGCCAGCGGTAAGAGCGCGTGGATGTATGAATACTAGGCACCGTCTGAGAACCCTGTAAACACAAGAAATACAGACGTTCTAGTGTCGGAATATGGCTCCGCCGTACAAATAGTGGCGATGTTCAACGTCCTACGTTATGTTTCGCACTCACCAAACATCAAAAGAGGAGTATTAACGTGTACGCTGATCTGATTTTACCTATTGTTATTGTGGTTCTGGTGATATTTGTCATTACGTCGACAGTCAAATTCGTACCCCAAGGCTTCAATTATACGAAAACTAGATTTGGGCGATATTCGGGAACATTAAATCCCGGGCTTAATATTCTTGTGCCATTCATCGAAAAGGTTGGCGAGAAAGTCAACATGATGGAGAGCGTTCTGGATATACCAACTCAGGAAGTAATTACGAAAGACAATGCACGCGTTGCGGTTGATGCAATTTTGTTCTATCAGGTGCTTGTTGCTGAGAAAGCGGCCTATGCAGTCACTGATTTAATTCGAGCAACGATCAATCTAGCCATGACGAACATTAGAACCGTTATGGGTAGTATGGATCTCGATGAACTTCTTTCGCAGCGCGAAGTGATCAATAATCAGCTGTTGCAGGTAATCGATGAAGCTACCACCCCTTGGGGCGTTAAAGTTACGCGTTGCGAGATAAAAGATATTGATCCACCAAAGGATCTAGTTGACTCGATGGCCCGGCAGATGAAAGCAGAACGAGAAAAGCGCGCCTTAATATTAGAGTCCGAAGGGAAGCGTCAAGCTGAGATTTTAGAAGCAGAAGGATTAAAGCAGGGAGAAATTCTCAAGGCTGAGGGAGCGAAGGAGGCTGCTTTTCGAAATGCAGAGGCGCGGGAGCGTCTTGCGGAGGCCGAAGCAAAAGCGACGGAATCGGTAAGCCGTGCGATTGCTAACGGCGACATTCAGGCTATTAATTACTTTGTAGCAAAGGACTATATACAGGCTCTTAAGGAAATTGCATCTGCTGATAACGAAAAAGTTGTCCTCATGCCCCTTGAAGCCGCAAGCGTAATTGGCTCACTGGCTGGGGTGGCTGAAATAGCGAAAAGTGCTTTTAACAAAACTGGGTGACGAGGCATTGTTATGAATGCTAGTGAACTCTATGCACTACTTGGTCCTTGGACTTGGATAGCTGTTGGCGTCGTTCTGGCTATTCTGGAAATTCTTCTACCCGGCACCTTCCTTATTTGGTTTGCTTTAGCCGCGCTGGTAGTAGGTATCCTGGATTTGGTATTCACGTTGACACTTTCAATTGAATTAATTGCATTTGCGGTTATTAGCATTCCAACTGTTGCTCTCGGGTACTGGCTCAGGAAAGGTAGAGGCCAATCGGCGCGACCGATCCTGCATGAGCGGGCAGAAGCCTATATCGGGAAAACCTTTGTAGTAATCGAAGCCATAGAAAATGGGAAGGGAAGAATTAGCGTGGGGGATACTCTGTGGATAGCAGAAGGTGATGATTGTGCGGAAGGTGGCACTGTCAAAGTTTTTGGGTCACAAGGAAATGTTCTATTGACGACAACTGCTCTCGAAAGCCCCGTTGACCAGGCGTGACAACTAGAGCGCACTCTCAACCTGGGCTCTGATTCTCCCCCTTTGAATTGGTCCACCAGTATAGTGACGTTCCCCCTTCAAACTGGACCAGTCAATGGGGCTGGTCAGCGCAAGCCACTCGTTGCGAGCTTGATCGCTCATTTGTGTTCTCATGAAATATTGAGGGGAACCGAGATATTTCCGGCCCGCGGTAAAATATTCTCCGTGAAGTCTGTGGGCGCTTGACCGAAAAAACGAGCAAGCCTCACACTGACTCAGACGCAGACTCATGATCCGAGAAAAAATTATCCTTGCCCTGGGTGTTGCCGCCCACGCGACCTTTTTCGCGCTCATGCTCGCCAGCGTCGAACCATTCCATACCTTTTTCTACCTATTCACCTGGTGGACCTTCATCCCGGTGATCGGGGCGATCAACCGCCTGAAGACCGGCGAGTCGCTGGTCTTCGGTGACGGTCCCCGGTTTTTTTGGATGGTCGGTTGTTCGATCGTGGTATGGCTGTTTTTCGAGGCCTGGAATTTCCATCTGCGAAACTGGCTGTACTACGGGATCATTGAGGTCACCTGGCTTCGGTGGGCCGCCTACACCCTGTCGTTTGCGACAGTCATCCCTGCGATACTCGAGACCGAGTTGCTGTTGAAAAATTTCGGAGCCATCAGGCGCCTGCGCGGTCCGACACTCAGGGTCTCCCCCCGGCTTCTATATGGCTGTGTGATTGTCGGCTTTGTCATGATGGTCCTGGTCGTGCTGCTGCCGCGTTACTGTTTTCCACTGCTGTGGGTGGGTATCGTGTTCATCCTAGACCCGCTGCTCTATCACTACGACCGCGAGGCCTCGTTCCTCGGGCAGGCTCGGCGCGGTGCCTACCAGCGGCTTGCACGGCTGATGCTGGCAGGCTTGCTCTGCGGAGTCCTCTGGGAAAGCTGGAATTTCTGGTCCGATGCCAAGTGGGTGTACTCGGTCCCGCTGGTTGACTTCTGGCACGTGTTTGAGATGCCGCTACTCGGTTATCTCGGGTTCATGCCGTTCGCACTTGAGTGCTACCTGTTCTGGCAACTGTTCAACATCATACGCAACGCCTGGGCCGGAACGGGCTGGCAGACCCCAGTGACGGTCGCTGCCTTGACCGTCATCTACTGTGTGCTGGTCTTCGCCGGCATCGACCGCATGACCGTGATCTGGATGGGCACATGACCGACCTGACGGTTTCCCCGGCCCTGTCACGGAGCACCTTCTGCCAGCCAGTCTCATCTGGCCGCTTGCTTGCCGGTGCCGTCACGCTGGTCACAGCGTTGGTGCTCTGCCTTGCGCCGAACGCTCATGCCGATCGCTACGCGACCCAGCGGGCCGGGATGGTCCAGCTCATTCGCCAGGACGTCATTGATACCCGCCGCCACATCGGCAGGGAGCAGCTCGACCCGGCGGTGATGCTGGTGATGGGCCGGGTACCGCGGCACGAATTTGTTCCCGAGGCCGAACGCGCCCGGGCCTACGCGAACCACCCCCTGCCCATCGGTTACGGGCAAACCATCTCCCAGCCGTATATCGTGGCCCTGATGACGGATCTGCTGGCGCTGGATGCGGACGACCAGGTGCTGGAAGTTGGCACCGGTTCGGGCTACCAGGCTGCCGTGCTTGCAGAACTCACCCGCGTGGTCTACACGATCGAGATCATCGAACCGTTGGGCCGCGCGGCCACGGCCAGGCTGGCACGGCTCGGTTACACCAATATTCACGGCCGCGTCGGGGACGGCTACTACGGTTGGGAGGAAGGTGCGCCTTTCGATGCCATCATCGTCACCGCCGCCGCCAGCCACGTGCCCCCGCCTCTGCTCAAGCAACTTCGCCCCGCAGGGCGGATGATCATCCCCATCGGTTCGCGTTTCATGGTCCAGGACCTACTGCTGATCGAGAAAAGCTCCACTGGCGAATTTTCCGTCCGGCAAATTCTGCCGGTTCGCTTCGTGCCGCTCACCGGCAGCCACTGAAGCTCGGTGACCACAGTCCCGGCCAGGACAGCAGGCGACCCGGCGATGGGTCGATCCCCGTTCGCCTCGGTGGCGCTGGTCTCGTGCGCCGCACTGGCCTACGAACTGCTGCTGCTGCGCCTGTTCTCGATCATCCAGTGGCACCACTTCGCCTACATGGTGATCAGCCTGGCGCTGATCGGACTCGGGGCCAGCGGTACTTTCCTGGCGTTGATGCGCGACCGACTGCTGCCCCGGATCGCCCAGGTCTACGTCACCTGCCTGGCACTGTTCGGCCCCGCTGCGGTCGGCTGCTATGCACTGGCGCAGCAGGTCGGCTTCAACGCCGAGGAGATCTTCTGGGACCTCGGGCAACTGCTGAACTTGGTGATCATCTATTTATTGCTGGCCGTACCGTTTTTCTTATCCGGCTGTGCCATCGGCATTGCGTTGATGGGCTGGAGCGAGAACATACCGCGCCTGTACAGCGCCGACCTCGCCGGCGCCGGCATTGGCAGCCTCGCGCTGATGATCGCACTGACAGTGGTATTTCCACTGCAGGCGCTGTCACTGGTCGCACTGGTCGGGACGTGCGCATTAATCGTCGGGCTGTGGGAGCTTCGCCTGCGATGGCGTCCCACCCCTGCCCTGATTTTTGCCCTGATTGCACTGCCGGCACTGGCATGGCCATGGCGGGCAGAACTGGTGGTCTCACCCTACAAGCCGCTCAGCCTGGCGCTGCAAACCGCAGGTGCCAAGGTGCTCGAGCAGCGCACTGGCCCACTTGGCCTGTTGACGGTCGTCGGCAACAAGGTCGTTCCGCTGCGCCATGCACCAGGACTCAGCCTGCACGCCCCGGTCGGCCCGCCACCGCAACTGGGTCTGTACATCGACGCCGGTGCCGTGTCGCCGATCACCGCCTGGGACACAACATCAGGACCGGGTCACTTCGGCCAGTTGACCTCGGCACTGCCCTATTATCTGGCCCACCCGGGCCGGGTTCTGGTCCTCGGCGCGGGTGGCGGCAGCTCGGTGCTGCAGGCACTGGCGCTGGGGGCCGACCAGGTCGATGCGGTGGAACTGAATCCACAGGTCACCGCCTTGGTTCGCGATCGCTTCGGCGCGTTTGCCGGCGATTTGTTCCGGAACTCGAGGGTACGGCTGCACACTGGTGATGCCCGTGGGTTTGTCACAACGGGCCGCGGTGCTTATGACCTGATCCAACTCGACCTGATCGAGGCGCTGGGAGCCTCGGCGGCGGGGCTCAATGCCCTGGGTGAGAACTACCTCTTCACGGTTGAAGCGATGGTGGACTATCTAAGGCGGCTGTCACCTGACGGCTTCCTGGCGATCACGCGCTGGGTCCGGGTACCGCCGCGGGACGCGTTGAAGCTCCTGGCGACCGCCGCCGAGGCACTGCGCACCACGGGCAGTTCAGACCCCGGGCAACGCATCATCCTGATCCGCGGCTGGGCCACGAGCACACTGCTGGTCAAGAAAACAGCGGTGACCCTAAACGAGATCCGGAGCCTACGCCGCTTTTGTGCCGGGCGGGGATTCGATCTGGTCTATTACCCGTCGATCCGGGCCGAGGAAGCCAATCGCTACAACGTGCTGCGCCAGCCCTGGTTCTTCGAAGGGGCAGCGGCGCTGCTCGGCAGCGATCGTGACGATTTTCTTGACCGCTACAAGTTTGATCTCACTCCGGCGACCGACGACCGGCCCTACTTCGCGCACTTCCTCAAGTGGAAGACCATACCCGAGGTACTGTCGCTGCGCGGCCAGGGCGGCGCCGCCCTGCTGGAGTGGGGCTATCTCGTGCTGGCGGCGACGCTGCTGCAGGCACTCGTGGGCAGTGCGCTGCTGGTATTGGTGCCGCTGACCCTCTTGCGCCGTGCGCGACCGGAACAGGTGGTACTCAGCCGACTGAAGCTGGTGACCTGTTTCGGTGCTATCGGGCTGGCCTTTCTGTTTATCGAAATGGCGTTCATCCAGCGTTTTATCCTGTTCCTGCACCATCCGCTCTATGCCGCCGTCGCGGTGCTGAGTGCGTTCCTGGTCTTTGCCGGGCTCGGCAGCCTACTGGCCAACCGCCTCGTCCACAAAGGCCAAAGTTTTGCGGGTATGGTCTTTGCGGTGATTGGAATCGGCCTAGTTGCGCTAATCCACTTCGCGGTGCTCGAGACCCTATTCGAGCTGTTGGCCGATCGCACCCTCGTGGTCAAGCTGGTGATGGCGATCATGCTGATCGCGCCGCTCGCGTTCTGCATGGGCCTGCCGTTGCCACTCGCCCTCGCGCGGGTGGCGGCCAGTCAACCCGCATTCGTGCCCTGGGCCTGGGCGATCAACGGCTGCGCATCGGTGGTGAGTGCGGTACTGGCGGTCCTACTCGCCATTCAGTTCGGGTTCACACTGGTGCTGATCCTGGCCCTGTTGTTTTACGCGCTGGCCGCCCTGACATTTCCGGGCGATGCGCGTGCAGCGCAGGTCCGGGCCTGAGGCCTGGCGGCCGCCGCATCGCCCAGGTTCAGCCCAGCGCTCCTGAAACAAACTCAGATACTCTCACATCAACTGGACTAGATTATCGGGCAGCTCCAGTTGTTTTAGCATATCAGTTTGTACATTCATGATATGAATCAGACCTAACCCAACCTCCCCACCAAATCCTCTGTCCTTAAATGCGCAAGAAACTAAAAATTACAGACATTGCTGAGAAGGCAGAAAGGTTTACGGTGTTAGTGGGGTGTTGGGAGTAACATCGACAACATGAAACGCATCCATTTCGGCTTCACCTTGATAGAGCCGATGATCGTGGTAGCGATCATTGGAATACGGACAGCTATAGCGATACCGCAATATTAGAACTATGTCGCTCGTGCGCAGATGGCTGAGGGGTTAAGCCTTGCCTCTGGTATTAAGACCGTAATGGCCGAGTACTACAATACTAATGGTGCATTTCCGCCAAAAGTATGAGCATTGACGACCGACACAAGGCTCTTGGTATTGCTGCATCCACTGTGGGTACAGTCAAGGAAGATGCTATCTGCGGGTAAATTGCCGATAGAGCGCAAACAACGCGTAGATCACGACAGCTGCAAGTAGCGACAACGGGAAGCCAGCGGGACCGAATACGCTCATTGCAGTACCGGTCAGGAACGGACCAAGCAGACCGCCGACACCAAACAGCACGGAAAACACAGCGTTGGCGGAAACCAGTTCTGCATCACGAAAACGTTCGCCCAGCAGAGTAATGCCAACGGTGAAAATCCCCCCCATGGAACCACCCCAGACACTGACTACGGCCCATAGCGCCAGTGCCTGTGGTTGCCACCAGGCATCGCGTCCGCCTTCGACAAGCAGCGGAAACAGAAAGATCGAAAGCATCAGTGCCAGAACACAGACAATCAGCAGCCAGCTACGGTTAACTTTGTCAGCCAACCAACCGATAGGGTATTGAAAAAAAACAGCTGCTACCGAACCGACCCAGATTACTGCATACCCGGTCTGACGGAATTGTGCGCCCAGTACATCCATGGTGTAGAGATGGGCGAAAGATTGCATCGCGCCTTCGACGACACCAAACATGGCTGATGCCAGCAGTACCGTGGGTGCGGCAAAAAACACCGCCGCCAAGCCCAGAGCGACTCCCTGTTCGGGAACACCCAACCTGACATCAAGTTTCCGGGTGGGCAGCAGAAAACCAGCCGCAACCACGACTGCCAGCAACCCCCAAACAAACGGCCAGTAAGTGTCTGGGTCCAGATAAGCACCAAGCACCGGACCGACGGCCCAACCAGCCATGCCGACCGTGACATAGATGCCCATCCAACGTCCGCGCACCCGGTCATTGACGATGTGGTTTATCCACGTATCACCAGTGGTAAACAACAGCGAATTACCCATACCAAGCAGGAACCGGATCACCAGCCAGGTCTCGAAACTGCGAAACGCCGGTAAAGCAATTAACGTTACCGCGACCACCACCAGGCCGAGCACAATGGCCTTGAAGAATCCCAGAGCTGGGATGATGCGCGGTGTGGCCAGTGCCACCACGATAATGCCGGCAAACTGGGCAGCTGCATTAATGCCGATCATGGATTCGCTATAGCCCTGATTGCGCAGAGCTTCGGACAAAATCGGCCAATTCAAAGAACTGGTGATCGACACCACCGCTAGCGCAGCGACGAGCGCGATCATGCAGCGAATTCTTTGCTGGGGAGACAGCTCGCTCATGGCACAACTAACCGCCCACCAACTTGGGGCCTGCACGGTACCTGCTCATCTGCTTTGGATCTATCTCTTTAACTCGATGTATGCTCGGGTCACGCGTGGGCGGTATTAGATGACAGTGCGATATGTCCATTTGGCACCGGATCACCTGCACGATGCAGTGGCTAGCATCTGTATGTCGTCAAACTAAATTGGACAGATGGCGCCCTGATGTAAGAGGCAGTTCAGCTCATCAGGTGTAAATTGTTTTGGTTATCGTAATGCATCTTTCGGCGTATGGCCAAGGTGTCCAATTTAATGGTATGCCTCTGGTCCAGTATTTCCTGCCCCCGTCCATAATACACTCAGCGGGGGCCAGGTTATCCAGTGATTCATGATAGCGCTGATGGTTGTAGTAACTGATAAATCGCTGCAGATGTTCCTGTAGCTCAGCGGGCAGATAGGAGTTGTTCAGCAGAATCTGGTTTTCATGGACCGATGCCAGCGCTCGATCTTGCCCTGGGTCTGCGGATGATAGGGCCTGCCCAGGGGATTGGGTCATTCCGTTTTCTTGCAAATACCCGGATAGTTCGGCCGAGATCTAACACGGGCCGTTGTCGCTTAGCAATCTTGGTTTGTGCCTGACCTTAACCTGGTCCAGTCCGGCAAAGCACAACGCATCACCCAGTGTGTCAGCCACATCGCTGGCACTCATCGAAGTGCACAGCCACCAGGCCACCGTTGGGGTCGGCTTGCGATCCTCAAGGCCGTCAACTCCGTTATCCTGGTAACGCTGTAACCAGTGGTAGAAAGTAGAGCGGTGAATATCAAGCCGTCTGACGGATAGGCTGGATGACTCGAGCAGACGGATCATTTGGTATTTCTCTGAGGCCGAATATCTCAGGTATCGTCCTCCCCATCTGTGATCACACTTTTTTTGAGCAGGCGGTTTTCCATGACCTGTTCCGCCAGAGCCTCCTTTAAGGCGGCTGATTCTGCACGTAAATCTTTGACTTCCTCGGAGGTCGCTTCACGCCTGCCTCAAGAAACTCCTTCGACCAGCGGTAATAGACATTGCTGTTGATGCCTTCGCGAGGGCACAGTTCAGCAATACTGTCCTCACCTGGAAGGCCCTCCAGGACAATACGGATCTTAATCTTCTGCTGAATAATGACGCCGGGTGACTCTACGGATGTCTCGAACCGTCTTCTCTGCGCTTCTTTTGCCTGTCATCATCGTCTCCTCTTTGAGTTAACGATGAGCTAAAACCCCCTCTTAGGCAATCAGACTATTCTGTCCAACTTCCGCTGACGGGGTACAGTTTTGTCTGCGGGATGTTGTTTTCCACCAACGGCCTATCTATAGCCCAGTCGGAGGGGTCTGGACATAAATGGTATGTGACAGTCTGTTGTATCTATTGGGAGTTACCATCAGTTTGTAGAGGCGAAGGTGGTTAAAGTATTCAGTAACAAAGGTGGTTACTTTTCAGTTAGGATGGCACTGCCTTAACCTAAAACTTAGGAGCTACAATGTCTCTGGACGAACGACGAAAAGCCCTCGAAGATGAGTTTTTCCGCACGAAGGATAATGAGAATATTGAGAAATTGCGCGCGGAGGCGAGTGCGAGGGAAAAGTTAGGGTCCCTGCGAAAAGTATCAGGAATCAGTGATGAAAAACTACTCGGCAAGATGATTGACTTGGGCATAAGCGAAGAGACGCTTTGTGCAATTCGTTTAGTTCCAATGGTCGCTGTAGCCTGGGCCGATGACGAACTGCATGCGAAGGAACGCGAAGCGATTTTGAAAGGTGCAAAGGCCTACGGAGTTGAAAAAGATAGCGTTGCCTATGAGCTTCTGAACGGTTGGCTCGACTTCAAACCCCCAGCGAGTCTGTTAGATGCCTGGTCTGAATACATCGCTACTCTTAAAGAGCACCTGAGTGACGAACAAAACGAGGTAATCAAGACTCAAATTGTGGGTCGTGCGCGAGATATCGCACAAAGCGCTGGTGGTTTCCTGGGACTTGCTACGATTTCCGAACCCGAGAAGAAGATTATCGAACAATTGGAATCGGTTCTCTACACTCCAGACAACCTATCGCCGTTATAAATGTCCTTTATCTTTTTTTCTATCTCCTTTAATCGAAGTTTTGCCTCCGCTTGACGCGCCTCTGCTTAAATTCGAAGTCGATTCTGTTTCTCTTGATAAGCCTGAATTACTGCAATTCTCTCTTTCTCAGAGAGCATGTCCCAACGTTCTACCTGAATACCATATGCAGTAGGTGAACATCCTGGCAAAAACACTGGCATGAGTAATACAAGTGCGACAATCAAGAACACAGAAATTCTAGAGCCGACGATCATGGGGAACGACATCTATTGGTTGATAAAGATTACGAGCGGCAAAAGCTATAGAGAATACATCATTGAAGAAAACGGACAATGACCTGGATTGAATCGATATCACGGGCAAAGGCAGCTGGCCGCTTGAAAACCCTGTACGAGAAATATCAGCGACCGAACGGCACCATTGCCAACATCTACAGTGCCCACTCGCTACGCCCGCATACCCTAGAAGGCCATACGGCACTCTACCGGGCTGTTCTCGGACATACTGGTAATGTACTGGCACTGTGGTATTTAGAGGCAGTGGGTCTTTATGTCAGTATCCTCAACCAGTGTACCTATTGCATAGATCATCATAACCATGCAGGCGGGCTGGCGTATGCCGGAAAGCCGGAGGCATGGTCGGCCATTGCCGATGCGCTGATGGGTGATCGCTTAGAGGAAGTATTCGGTGGTAAGGAATTGGCCCTGCTGGGCTATGTACGGGCCTTGACCCTTGACCCGGCGACACTGACGGCTGAATCGATCGAAACGCTGCGAGAAGCCGGAGCCAGTGATGGTGAGATCTTGGAGGTTAACCAGGTTGCCGGGTACTTCGCTTACGCAAATCGGGTCGTCCTGGGTCTTGGGGTGACACTGGATGGAGAAACACGCTGAAAACGATCGAATCTATATTTTGTTCAAGTCCCGCCAACAGACGGTGTACCGGATACTGTTAAATACTCATCATAAAGATGGAATCTCATCAAGAATAGCGTCAACATTTCACCGAACGATTACCCCTGTTCGGCGAGAATCATGTCCGCGGCTTTTTCACCGATCATAATGCAGGCGGCATTCGTGTTGCCGGAGACTAGTGTCGGCATGATAGAACCGTCAGCGATGCGTAACCCTTCGATACCGTGTACCTGTAATCGGTCGTTGACTACGGCGTTCTCATCATTGCCCATGCGGCAGGTGCCGACCGGATGATAGGCCGTTTCTGCGGTTTTACCGATCCACTCGATTATCTCGCCATCACTTTGCACGTCGGGCCCAGGCTTGAACTCGATACCGCGAAACTGATCCATCGCCGGCGCCTGCATCAGACGCCTGGTGAAACGCACGGCCTCTACCAGGGTCTGGCGGTCAAGCGGGTTGGACAAGAAATTGAAACGAATAGCCGGCGCTTCATGTGGGTCCGTGGACTTGATGTGAATTGATCCCAGACTTTCCGGGCGCAACTGGTAAACGGTAATCGTCATACCAGGTTCGTCAAGCAATTGGCGTGTGGTGGGGGAAAACGCATACGGGACGAGATGGAGCTGGGCGTCGGGGCTCTCCAGGTCGGCATGAGTTTTAATGAAAGCGACAAGCGGGGCCGACGGAAGACTCAAAAAGCCATCCTTATTGATTGCGTATTTGGCAACTTGCCACAGGAGCCCAAGACCGCGTGCCCGATCGTTGAACGTTACACCACGTTTGCTGATTGTCCAGCCCATGCGTGGAGCGATGTGATCGCGCAAACTCTCGCCAACGCCCGGCAAAGCATGGCACACCTCAATCCCCTGAGATTTCAACAGGGCAGGTTGTCCAATTCCAGATAGCTCCAGAAGCTGCGGCGAATTGATCGACCCGCAGCATAGGATCACCTCCGTACGCGCCTGGGCATCGATAGTACGACCGTCTACCGAATAGCTGATGCCTGTGCATTGTTTCCCGTTTAACGTCAGACGGCGGGCCAAGGCCTCGGTCACAATGGTTAGGTTCGGACGAGACCTCGCAGGTGCCAGATAGGCCACCGCCGAGCTTATGCGTTTCCCGCCGCGAATGGTGGTCTGGGTTTTGCACAGGCCGGTCTGGTCAGCACCGTTGTAGTCTGGATTGTTCGGTAAACCGATCTCTTCGCCGGCGGCAACCAAGGCATCGTACAGCGGATTCTGATCGGCAACTTCGCTGACATGCAGTGGCCCACCTTGCCTACGCCATTCATCTGCCCCCGGTTCGTAGTTCTCCATGCGCTGGAAGATCGGCAGAACATCGTCGAAGCTCCAGCCCCGATTGCCTAATTGTGCCCAAGTGTTGTAATCCAAGGGCTGACCGCGTACATATACTAAACCGTTGATAGCACTCGAACCGCCAAGTATCCGGCCGCGGGGAACCGGTATTGGCCGATTGGCCATTACCGGTTCGGGTTCGGACGCATAGCACCAATTGACTTTCGGATTGTCGATGAAGCGGCTGAAGCTGATCGGCACTGGTGTGAGGGGATGACTCATTTTCCCCGCTTCGATTAGTAGCACAGTGAAGCGTCGATCCGCGCTCAAGTGGTTTGCCAGTACACAGCCAGCCGAGCCAGCGCCGACAATGATGAAATCAAAAGTGTGGGTTACATTCATCGTTAGATCATCTATAGAAATTTCTCTGTGTTTTAGGTGCGGACGGTCACATGCTCGGATGCGATTAAACGATAAGTCATTATTTTACGCCCATAAACAGTCCCCACCGATTATTGCCAGAATGAGCTCGGTTCAGTTTACTGCGCCGATTTTCAATCAACTCGTCCTGATCAAGCAAAGACTTTGTTGTTTTTTCTATCGAAGTGGCCAACAATCATAAGCACGTTTCAATGTGTGGTGTCGCTACTCAAAATCGGACATAGGGAGAAATGGTGATGACTAGGATCGATGAACGCCCACCAGTATGGATCGGGCACGTATTCATGCCGGTGACGGACGTCAATCAATCTGCCGCGTTCATGTGCAAACTCGGGATGCGGGAGATTTTCCAAGCAGACAATATTGCTGTTCTCGAACTACGCGGCGGTACGCATTTATTGCTTCGACCTGCCTCCGATCCGATTACGCCAGGTACTGTGGCACCTTTCGATCTCATGGTGGACAACCTGGAGACCAGTCACGAGAAATTTGAAGCGCTTAAACTATCGCCATCTACTATTCAGGACGATGCGTTTCACCGGTCATTCACACTTTGTGACCCATCCGGTTACGCAATCACTGTGAATTCCAGTCACGTGTCAGACTCGCCAGTGTAAGCAGGCTTTAGATCAGTCTCATCCGACTTTTTTATTCTGGATAGAGTCAGCACAAACTCGAGTAATCGTCCGAAGTGGAGTGAAATGAAATCTGACATCTTTCTTGAAAAGGCCCGATTGGGCCCACGTAATAAAGTGCTTGTCGAACACGATGAAAAACGCCACTTGCCTGGAATCAAAAGACGCTTCAAAGCATATATACACGTCGATCTTGCGCATGTTGTGATGTTGGTCGAGCGCGATATTTTGGACACACAGCGCGGTAGACGTTTGCTTGGCGCACTGCTCGAAATCCAGGAGCTCGGTGCAGGGGGCTTCCCGTGGGTCGCCGAGTCGGGTTCATGCCTCGTCCAGTTTGAAGGCTTTATCACAGAGCACTGCGGGGAGGACATCGCTGGTCGATTACAGACAGGCAGAAGTCGTAATGACCAAGAAGCAGCTGTGGAAAGGCTCTACTTTCGTGATCTGTTGTTGGAGTTGTTTACGCTACTCAGTAACTTGGAGCGGCAAATCATCGAGCGCTCAATTCGCCATGCAGATTTAATAATGCCGGGCTATACACACCTCCAACATGCACAGCCATGGACTTTCGGACACTATTTGATGCGTGAAGCTTTCATCTTCGAGCGGGATCTGCAGCGTATGCAGGGATTGTATGCACGGACAAATCTGAGCTCGTTAGGCGGCGCTGCTCAAGTTGGCACCTCTTGGCCATTAGATCGAGAACGCACGGCTGCTTTGCTAGGGCACGAAGGTCTTGTCGTCAACGCCAACGATGCTGGAGAGTTCGCCCGTGATCATATTGAAGAGGCAATAGCTGTACTTAGTATTATGATGAGCAATCTTGGTCGATTCGCAACGGATCTTTACGTTTGGAGCTCGTGGGAATTTTCCTTATTGGAAATTGACGATGGGTTGGCGGGTACCAGCAGCATCATGCCGCAAAAGAAAAACCCGCATGCGCTCGAGCGAATTAAATCATTGGCCGGACAGTCTGCAGGCTGGTTACCGGCGGTAATGAGTTGTCAACGCGGCGTGCTATCGACCGATCTGGATATGGTGTACGGTGAGGATATCGTTTCGAACGCCACCGATGCTTGCCGGGATGCACTGGAATTGATGACAGAATGTGTGCGTACATTGATTCTGCATGAGTCGACAATGCGAGAGCGCGCCGATGTTTACTGGAGTACAGCAAGTCACGTGGCAGATGAGATTGTACGTCGCTTTGATTTTCCGTTCAGAGTCGCACATCACGTCGTAGGTGCATTCGTTAAAGCGTCAATTGAAGCCGGTGAGCCGGTGTCTAAAGCTTCATCAACCCGGCTCGACGAGGCGGCGTTGGCAATTGCAGGACGCTCGTTAGAGATTGGTGATGCTGAACTCCGTAAAATGTTAAATGCAGAGTCGTTTATTCAGTCCCGTGTCACAATTGGTAGCGCTAACCCAATGGAGGTGGTCCGCCAGGCTGATCAAGTGGCTAGCGATCTCGCGGTTCATCAGCAATGGCTCGTTGAACGATGTGCTCGGATCGATGCAGCATTAACCGATTTGCACAAACAGGCACGACATCTATCGGCTCCCTGAGAACACACCGGTAATTAGATTGTTCCACTACACAAGAATCTCGTTACATTTAAAATGCCTGGGCTAGCCTCGATTCAACACAGTGAATGGTCTTGGAGTTATTCATGGAACTAGATGAAACCCCCCTGGAGTTTGACGACGCGGCTGAACGTATGATTGAGCTTGGTAACCGATTAATTGATGCAGATGATGAGTCGGACCGCTGGGAGGTGGCGTCTGGTCTTTTAGCCGGTGCCGTGCATTTTTGGCTCTACACGCGCCAACCCTGCGGAGAGCCGTACTGTGAGAGTTGTGCCGATATCGATACTGCGGACAAACGTGTGCGGCAGTTGATTGAGGAAGCCAGCCGTTTTGCCCAGGAAAGTGAGTATTTTCATACCCCGCTGGATGCCGATGCAGGATCGGCTTAGGCGCCCGGGCGAAATGGTTATTCTTCCTGTGTGATCTCCACCTGCCGGGTCTGAACGAAAGTGCACAACTCGGGGAAGAACGACCGGAAATCCTGACGGTAGGCTTCGTAGCATCGACTGAGTTCGGCCGCACCGTGTTCCATGTGTGATTCGAATCGGGCTCGCTGGGCCATCTGTGTCAGGACTTTCCCCGTGCCGATTATGCTGGCGTAGCTCAACAACACCCGGTTTTGGGTCATGTAATCGAAAAACCGGCAAGCGCGTTCGGGGAATTCAGCCAGCCGGGGTCGCAGCATTGACTCGACCGAGCCCGCGTAGGCCTCAAGAGACTGTGGATGATACGTGTCCCAATCTCGGGCCAGGAAATGATCGAGGAAAACATCTGCCACGACACTTGAGTATCGGCCAAACACATGCCACATCCGTTTTTTGGAGCGGCGTACAGTGTCGTGGGTATCGGTAAAACGGTCGATTTCCCGGTGTAAGCGGACACCGGCCTGAACAGCAGGTTTTAATCGTCTGTACTGGTCTCCGCGGACTGCATCGCCGATGAAATTGCCGATCACCAGGTCTTCGATATCGCCCGACAGATAAAGATGCGCCAGATAGTTCACCGCGGAATACCCGCCTTGGCTGTTGTCTGTTGCCAGGTATTCTTGAAGTAGTGGTGCAGCGCCTGCGGTTTTTCGAACATAAGGTCAGGTGCTTTGCTTTTGAGTCTTATAGAAGATTGCCAGCCCCAGGTTACAGCTACCGCGTTGACACCGGCATTCTGCGCGGCTTCAATATCGCCTACGGTATCGCCAATCATCCAGGTGGAGGCAGGCTGTGCATGGTTCGTTTCAAGAGCGTTGATAATGTGGTCAACTTTACCGCCGGGCTGTTCGTTTCCATAGATACAACCCATCAAGCTGGTTAGTTGTGCAGCATCGAGTCGTTGCCGAACAATCGCCGAATGATTGGCTGTAACAACACAGAGCGTGTAGTGTCGGGCCAGGTCGGTTAGCATTTTGGGTATTCCTTTAAACAGCGGTACTTTCAGTGGATCGCGGTTCAGGGCCTGGAACAGATACCGTGCGTAGTCCCTAACGTAGGCTTGACTGATGCCTGCGGCCTCAATGAGGCCCGCCAGCGTCGCCGATTCCATCGCATCGACATCGGTTGTCTTAAGCCCTTCTCCGAGTCCGTGCTCACGACAGAAGATGGTCGTATATTCACTGAGCGTATTCAGAGAGTCAGCCAGTACACCGTCGTAGTCGAATAAGAGCAGGCCCCGATTCCGGGGCGATGTTGAATTCAACAAGGTATCTCCCCATCGTTCGTTAGCGAGCCAAGTTAAACATTCTGGCGGTCATTGTCGCATTACTGGCAATCGATCGGTGCATAATCTGGTGGCAGATTTCCGAATAGACCTGTACAACAGATGACTTCGACCGACCCATCTTGCCTGATCGATACTGGACGATACCCGCTGGACGAACCATTTTCTGTCGAGGACCAGCTGTTCATTGCCCGAAGCAGGGCACGTTTTGCACAGTCCGGTCTATTGGTGCTGCACGGTTTCATACGTGACTCAGCGCTGACACTGATGAAACGCGAAGCGTTAATGGTTGAGCCACATGCCTACTTTGTTGACAGTACCCACAATGTTTACCTGACGGACACGCCGGACGGTCTGCCGGCTGACGATCCTGCGACCTGGCAGGAGCAGACCAGCGTCGGTTCTGTGCCTTTCGACTGTATTCCATCAGGAGGCCCGCTCAGGCAGATCTATGACTGGGACCCGTTTAAGGCTTTTATACGAGGTGTACTCGGTGCTCCTGAACTGTATCGATTTGAGGATCCACTGGGGGCGTGTTCCATCAATGTTTTTCGGGACGGTGGTCGGCATGGTTGGCACTTCGACGAATCGGAGTTCAGCGTGACACTGATGCTTCAGGCGCCGGATAAAGGCGGTACGTTTGAGTACATCCCTGGTCTTCGTGGGCGTGCAGACGAAGCAAAGATCATTAAACGCGTGTGTCAAGGAGAACGCAGTGAGGTGGAGCAACTGCCATTTACGGAGGGGACCCTGCTGATTTTCAATGGTTCACGTTCTCTGCACCGTGTGACTGATGTCAGCGGAACCCGTTCTCGGCTGGTACCCGTATTGTGTTTCAGTACCCGGCCGGGTACGTGCAACAGCGAAGCCGTACGGACTTATTTCTGGGGTCGGGCCGGTTGAGGTGAACGGCACAGACTTGATCATTGGTGGAGGCGGATCTGCCGGTGTGGCACTGGCTGGACTGATCGCGAGGGAATAGAGCGTGCGTGTGCGGTTACCTGAGGTGGGCCTGGATTACAGTTACCACAGTGCAGGCCAACGGCCTGTTGGATGCCGCGGAATTCACAAAAAGACTAAAGCGCTTCTGGATCCACGCGAAGCAGCACATCGGCCGCGGTACAGCCGTCCGGGTGGACAATCAATGGGTTGATGTCGAGTTCATGGAGTTTGGCACCAAGCCGGTGGGCAAAGTCAACGACGGTACAGATGGTGTCGACAAGCCGGTCAACGTCTGCGGCGGGTCGATTCCGGAACCCTCGCAGCAGTTTGGCCACCTGCAGCGAGTGCAACGCTGCAGCGATCTCTTCGCGCGGGGTCGGTAGAAGTACGGTCACACTGTCGGCTACCAGTTCTACCAGTGCGCCGCCGCTAGCCAGTGTCAGGGTGTGACCGAATTGCTCATCATTGCGGATACCAACCAGCAGTTCAGCGATTGAATTGGCCACCATCTTTTCAACCAGGAAGCACTCTTTCGGTAGGTTTGGTGAATAGTCTCGCACCGCCTGCTGGATTGCCTTTGCAGCATCGCTCACCTGGATTGCCGACTCAAGGTTTAGTCTCACCGCGCCCGCTTCGGTCTTATGCGGCAGGTCTGCACTGACCAGTTTCAGGGCCACAGGATAGCCCAGTTGATCAGCCGCAGCCGAGACACCGGCAACTGTGACCAATTCTCCAGCCGGAATCGGGATGCCGATGCTTTCCAGCAGTTTCTTGCCCTGCCATTCATCGAGTGTGACGCTGTTGGCAGTCCGCCCCGCGAATTCAAATGAGATCGATCGGGCCTGAGCCAGATGTTTTTTGCGCTGCCTACCAAACACGGTTGCCGCGGCAATTGCCTGTACGGACTCACCGATTCCCTGCAGCGGGGCCGTATTGTGGTCTTTCAGGAATTGCTGGATCTGGGCGTCAAGGTTCTCTGGCAGGCTGCTACATACCGCGCCCGGAATGCCTGCTTCACGTGTCGCCCGAATAAATGCGCGCGCGTCGGCCTGGTACAGGTGGCGGTCTTCTTCAAGATGAGGTGGGGGATAATCCTGGACCAGTAATGCTGCATCGTAATCATCTTCGACCAGTGCGCTGAAGACCGGTTTGAGCTTTTCCTCGTGGCCCCACATCGGGGTGGTGTAATCCAGCGGATTGGAGACGGTTGCGATGGCCGGCAGTAGGGTCGTGAGAGTGTGCCTGGCTGCAGGCGAAGGGGCTTTGAAGTCGATTCCGCACTCTTCTCCCTGGTCAGCCAACATGGCAACGTCACCTCCGGAGCAGGTAAAAGCGGCCAGTCTCCGACCAGCTGGTGCCCCCGCGATCGTCAGCAGGTTGAGTGTTTCCAGCATCAGGCTGGGTGTAGACACCCGAACCACACCCAGCCGGTCAAACAGTGCTTGGTAAAGGGTATCGCTGCCGGCGAGGGATGCGGTGTGGGTCAGTGTGGTGCGGGCGGCAAGCTCAGAGCGCCCGACCTTGATTACGACGAGTGGTCTATTTTGGTCCAGCGCGGTCAGGGCAGCTTTTGCGAACCGCGGAATGTCTCGAAGCGATTCGAGATAGATGCCGAAGGCGGTGACTTCTGACCGGGTCAGTAATGCTTCAAGGTAGTCTTCGACACCCAGGACAGACTGGTTGCCCGCACCAATCACGTAGGAAAAATTTACCGATCGCCGATTGGTGAGCAGATATCCCGACAGCATTCCAGACTGCGAAATGATTGCCGGACCTTGGGTCACACGCTGACCACCGTGGCTGTAAGGCCACAGATGAGCGCCCTGAATGTAATTGAGCAGGCCAAACACATTGGGCCCAACGAGAGCAAGGTCACCGGACACTTCGATCAATTTCTGCTCCAATGCTTCACCGTCGGCGCCCAGTTCTCCGAAGCCCGCGCTGTAGCAGACGACACCGCCTGCACCGCGCTTGCGCAGCTGGTCGACTACAGTGGGGACCACGGGCGCCGGCACTGCAACAAATGCGGCATCGGGTGCTTCCGGAAGGTCATCCACACTGGCGAAACAGGGATGTTCGTCCAGTTGATGGCGCTTTGGGTTGACACCCCAAATCTGACCGTTGAAGCCACCGGCTGCACACTGGCGTGAAGCATACAGCGCTTCGTTCCCACCGACAAAAGCAATGTGCCTGGGGGCGAGCAGCCGCTGCAGATTTTCTTTCTGGTTGGGTGTCATGCTCCAAGCGGGCGCAATAGAGCACGGCTGATGATATGTCGCTGAATCTCAGAGGTGCCCTCCCAGATGCGCTCCAGACGAGAATCCCGCCACAGTCGTTCAACCGGCAGCTCTTCCATCAGACCCATGCCGCCAAAAATCTGAACGGCATGGTCGGCCAGGCGTTGCAGCATTTCAGACGCATACAGCTTGCACATGGCCGCATCTGTAGGGGTCATCCGGCTCTGATCTGCCTTGTGCGCCGCGTGCATGACCAGCAGGTCTGCGGCCTGCAGTTCAGTCGCCATATCTGCCAGTTTGAAAGATGTGCCCTGGAATTTGCCAATGCTCTGGCCGAACTGTTTACGATTGGCCGCCCAGTCGATCGACAGATCCAGCAGACGTTCCGCCCGTCCGCAGCAACCGGCACCCACCCAGACCCGCCCCATCTTGATCCACTTATCTGCCAGGATGAGACCTTCGCCTTCTTCTCCCAGTACTTGACCGGGTCCGACACGGCAGTCATTGAAAGACAGTACAAAGTTCAGGTAGGCGCGCTGGCTGACACAGCGGGGTCCGCGTACGATCTCAAAACCCGGATGTCCGCGGTCAACCAGAAACGCCGTGACCCGTTTACGTGGGCCTCGATCGGTTTCATCGATCCCAGTCACTGCAAAAACAATGGCAAAATCCGGCAGGACGTGACTGCTGACGAAATGTTTGGAGCCATTGATGACCCAGTCGTTCCCGACCTTTTCTGCCCGGGTTGCCATGGAGTAGATGTCGGATCCGGCACCGGGTTCGGTGATGGCAAAACATTCGGTTTTTTCCGCTCGAACGCAGGGGTCCAGATAAAGCTCTATCTGGTCGCCCTCGCAGGCCATCAGCAGTTCCGTCGGACGCCACGCAAAGCCGTTGAGGGCGTGTGAGACCTTGCCGAATTCCCGTTCAAGAACGGCCAGGCTGGTGTAGTCAAGACCACCGCCTCCGACCGATTCAGGCAGGTTAGCAGCATAGAAGCCCATCTCGATTGCTTTACGGGTGATCTGTTGCCCAAGCTCAGGGGCTACTTCGCCTTGTTTTTCGACTTCGTTTTCGTGGGGCAGAAGTTCCTCAGAGACAAAAGCTCGTGCGGAATTGGCCAGCATGCGCTGTTCTTCAGTGAGTTCAAGATCCATTTGCTTTCCGCCTTGATGGTACGGCGCTGTTGAAAACCGCCTCGGAATCGGCGGACAGCAGCGCTTGAGCGTTTTGTTCAGTACATCATCTTATTGTGGGATAGCGTGAATTTCCATCGAAGTACAGACGATTTTACGCCGATGTCCTAGAATCACCTGCCCGATAGATTGGGTCCAGGCGCTATTATCGCGCCAGCTTTAGACCAGAGATACCAGGCTTAGCGACCCCTGACGATTGGTCGCAGTGAGGAAAAAATGACGGACCGAAGTGAAGAACTGATGGTAGAGCGACGTGGTGCGGTTCTTGAGATCACGTTGAACAGGCCCAAAGTTAACGCAATAGATTTTACCCTTAGCCGGATGCTCAATGATGCAATCGTGACTTTGCGCGATGATCCGGCCCTGCGCGTAGGTTTACTGACCGCAACGGGTGATCGGGTTTTTTCAGCCGGCTGGGACTTGAAAGCAGTAGACAGTGGTGAGCAGCAACTGGATAACTGGTGGGAGGCTGACGTTGATCTACCAGGCGGTTTTGCCGGCCTCACAGAAATGTGGGATCTCAACAAACCGGTGATCGTGGCCCTGAACGGATTGACCATAGGCGGCGGGTTTGAACTGGCGATGGCATGCGACCTGATTATTGCTGCTGATCACGTCGAGTTCGCATTGCCTGAGATGCCGCTGGGTATAGTACCGGATGCAGGGGCCATACAGCGCCTGCCGCGCCGACTCCCTTACAACATAGCGATGGAGATGTTGCTTCTGGGTCGCCGGATGCCGGCTGAGGAGGCGGCCCGGCACGGGTTGGTCAATGCAGTGGTACCGGCAGATACACTGATGATACGTGCGCGTGAATGGGCTGATCAGATTGCCAATTCGGCGCCACTGGCTGTTCAGACCGTAAAAGAAGTGTTGCGCGCAATCGAAGGTGATACGGTGGAGAAAGCCTTTCAGACGATGCGTACCGAAGACCTGCCGGTTTATCGCAAAATGCTCAGGTCAGAGGATGCGAAAGAGGGGGTACGGGCTTTCGTAGAGAAGCGAAAACCGGTTTTTCGCGGTGAATAGGAATCGATGACACATGAAAACTAAAAAAATACAACGTGTAGCGCTGGTCGGGGGCGGGGTTATCGGTAGTGGATGGGCAACACGGTGTCTTGCCCACGGGCTGTCGGTGGTCGTGACAGATCCTTCCCCTGCTGCGGCTGAGATGGTCTTGAAGACTGTTGACAGCGCCTGGCCGATACTCGAACAGGCTGGCCTCGACGAAAAAGCCGATCGCAGCAAACTGGAATTTGTCCCTGACATTAAGACTGCTGTCGCGGGTGCGGATTTTGTTCAGGAAAACGTACCGGAGCGCGAGGATCTCAAGATTGCTGTGCACGAAGAGATCGGACGACACGCCAAAGGCGACATTGTGGTTGCCTCTAGTTCATCGGGGTTACTGCCCAGCCGTCTCCAGTCTCGCTGCCGGAGACCGGAGCGACTGGTAATCGGTCATCCCTTTGCCCCAGTTTATCTTTTGCCGCTGGTTGAAGTCGTGGGCGGTGAGCAGACCAGCCTCGAGTTTGTGCGTGCCGCCGGTGCGTTTTATCGCCAGATCGGCATGCGCCCACTTCATGTTAGAAAAGAGGTTGAAGCTTACATTGCGGACAGATTGCAGGAATCGCTCTACCGGGAAGCGCTTCATCTTATAAATGATGGGATTGCGACAGTATCTGAGATCGACGCTGCTGTCACTGGAGGCCCAGGTTTAAGATGGGCGTTCATGGGCACTTTTATGGCGTGGCATCTGGCTGGGGGGCCAGGTGGTATGCGCCATACTATCGAGCAGTTCGGACCGGCGCTTGAATTACCCTGGTCGCATATGAAAGCCCCCGAGTTGACCGAGGAACTCAAGAACAGGATTGTAGACGGTTGCGAGGTCGAATCGGGTGATCGGGATTTCAATGAACTGGAGCAACGACGTGACCGGTGTCTGGTGGAAATCCAGAAAGTGCTGGATAAATACTGGTACCCACCCGGGCAAGATGGTTGGCCTGAGATGAGTTAAGAAGATGCAGAAATAAGTGTTGTGAATGGAGGGGGCGGAACTGAAAGCAGTAATAAGGAGAACACCATGGAGATGAACAGAGAAGTGATCGTCACCTGTGCGGTGACAGGAGCAGGAGATACGGTCGGCAAGCATCCCGACGTGCCTGTCACGCCGGAACAGATTGCTAATGCGGCAATAGAGGCGGCGGATGCCGGGGCCGCGATCGTCCACATCCACGTGCGCGACCCGGAAACGGGTATTGGCAGCCGTGACATCGACCTGTTCAAAGATACGGTGGAACGGGTTCGAAACAGTGGGCGAGATGTATTGATCAATCTGACAGCGGGTATGGGAGGGGATCTTGTGGTCGACGACGATGATCCAACCATTGCAGGTGAGGGTTCTGATATGGTCAACGCGGAAACAAGAATGGCTCATGTCGAACTACTGCGGCCAGATATTGCCTCGCTTGATTGTGGCACTATCAATTTTAGCGATAGCAACCTTATCTATGTGCAGACCCCCAACATGCTCCGCAGCATGGCCGCGCGTTACCAGGAAATTGGTGTTAAAACTGAAATGGAGGTATTCGATCTCGGTCATCTGAGGTTTGCCAATCAATTGGTCAGTGAGGGCTTGATCGATTCGCCGGCCATGTATCAGGTATGTCTGGGTATTCCTTGGGGTGCGGGGGCTGATCCAGCAACTATGAGCGCGATGGTTGGACAGCTACCGCCCGACGTATTCTGGTCTGGATTCGGTATCAGCCGTGCCCAGATGCCGATGGTGGCGCAGGCGATGCTGCTTGGTGGCAACGTGCGGGTCGGTTTGGAAGACAATCTGTATCTGGAAAAAGGTGTATTCGCGAGCAATGGCGAATTGGTCGATAAAGCAGTTCGGATAATTCGTGAGCTGGGCGGTCGACCTTGCAGCGCAGATGAAACCCGGGCTAAGCTGGGGATAAAGTAGGACTCGTTGCAAGTTCGGGCGACCCGGGTCCCCGGTGAACAGTTCAGCTGGCTATTTGTTGTTCGGCAGCACCGGCCGCACTTTGGTCAAATGCGGGCATCACTTCGTTGATGAACATTTTCAGCGAGCGTTTCTGTGCAGTCTGACTGAGGCCGAAACTTGCACAGTAGGTGAATTGATCGACACCGATGTCCTGATACTGTTTGAGTTTGGAAATAACCTGATCGGGCGTGCCGAAAATCAGGTTTTTCACCAGTTCATCCCGATTGAATTCTTTGCGACTGCTAAGATCAGCAAGGTCGATTTCCTGTGGAAAACCATCGTTAACGTTCCCTAGGTTCTTAAACAGGTTTTCGAACTGACCCAGCTGCCGGTAGACGGAGGTGACGGCCTCATCGATCTGGTTCTTATTTTCTACCACAGCGGCGTAACGCATCGTCGAGAAAATGGGTCGAGTTGTGCCAGGGTTGTCCCGAAGTGCGGTCTCGAAACGTTCCATGTAGGTTTCCACCTCCGAGAACGGGCGGGTGAGAGCCCACGACATGATGTTGCAATTATTCTTTATCGCGAATTCGTAGGTCACCGGTGCCCGTG
>Ga0207991_1000157_pt1 | contig 45894 bp, 48 predicted proteins | sample ETN07SmetaG_FD_185786 | JGI IMG/M metagenome (GOLD analysis project Ga0207991, IMG submission 185786) | Marine microbial and viral communities from oxygen minimum zone, Eastern Pacific Ocean - ETNP2014F14-07SV275 (SPAdes) (version 2) | ecosystem: Environmental > Aquatic > Marine > Oceanic ...
GTCTGAACTTTGTTGAATATCTAATAAAGATCCAAGCCAATTTCGAGCTAACTTTTCAGTTGGTTTGTCAGTATTTTTATAATACCAATGTGCAGCGATACCATACTCAGAAATAAAATCCATTTCTTGTGAACGGATTTGGACCTCCATAAACATTTTTCTTGGTCCTATTAACACTGTATGGATTGATTGGTAGCCATTTGATTTAGGTGCTGCAATGTAATCTTTAAACTTTAGAGGTAAAGGCTTATATAGGCTATGAATATGACCCATTGCTTGATAGCAAGCATTGGTATTATCAACAATTATTCTAAAGGCATGCATATCAAGTATTTCAGAGAATTTTCTAGATTTAAGCTTCATCTTGTTATAAACACTACTTGGCTGCTTTTGACGTCCTTCGATAGAAGCATTAATGCCTTCAAATTTCAATCTCTTTCCGATTTCAGTTTGAATGCGAGAGATTGCTTTCTTTTGGTTTCCATACTGCTTACTAATTTTTCTTTTAAGTATTAAGTGTTTTCTAGGATGTAGTGTTTTAAAACACAAATCATCTAGCTCTACTCTTATACTATGTAATCCAAGGCGCCTTGCTATTGGAGCATGAATTTCATAAGTTTCTTTTGCTTTTTGTATTTGTTTTTCATCACTCATAGATTCTATGGTGCGCATATTATGAAGCCTGTCAGCAAGCTTGATAATCATTACCCTCATATCTTTTGACATTGCAAAAACAAGCTTTTGAAAATTTTTTGCCTGTTTTTGAGAACTTGAATTGAATTCTAAGTGTGTTAATTTAGAAACGCCCTCAACAATATGTGCAACTTGACTTCCAAATTCCTTTTCAACATCATCTTTAGTTATGGAGGTGTCTTCAATACAATCATGAAGTATTGCAGCAACAATGCAGTAATAATCTAACTTTAATTCTGCAAGAATTAAAGCGACAGCTAATGGGTGATAAATATAGGATTCACCAGAACGCCTTAACTGACCAGAATGAGCCTTTTCAGCAAGCTTATATGCTTTTTGAACGAGACTAACTTCTTCGTTAGAGAGATATGTCTCTAAAACAACGCATAAGTCTGTAATTTGTGTTTTTTTATTAAAGAAAGAACTTGCCATTTAGTTATTAAATTATTTCAAGTCTTATAATTATAAGCATGTTGCTATTAAGACAAAGTTCTTTATACAAAGGTTTCCATTGTTCAAACTCCTAAGTATAATTATCTTCCATAATTATTAACAAGATATCTCTGTATGTTTAAGCCACTTATATTAGTTTTTTCATTAATAGTATTATTGAGTGGCTGCTCCCCATTTGGTTCAGATAAAGACGTCCGAAAGCCTATTGGAGATGGACTTTCACCAAAAGCTTTGTATGAGTTAGCAGAAGATAAAATTGATGCAGGTTCTATAGATCAAGCTATCGAACAATTTGAAGTCATAATATCTGCTTACCCATCTTCAAAATACGCCTTGCAAGCAAGATTAGATATTGCATATAACCTCTATAAACGCAAAAAACATAATCGTGCAATACTCCAATTGGATGACTTTATTGAAAGGTATCCTGATCTTGAGTCAACTCCATATGCATATTATCTTAGAGGTGTAATTGCAGAAGATAAATCTACATCTATCCTTGATGATATTATTACTGAGAGCGCCCAAAGGGATGTTCAAAGTGTTCGTGATGCTTACGATTACTTCTCCATATTGATAGAGAAATTTCCGAATTCAAAATACTCAGAAGAAGCAAAAGAAAAGCTTTTTATATTTAAAAATACCATTGCTAAACATGAATTCTATATCGCATTATATTACACAAATAATGGTTCGCATATAGCTGCTATTAACCGCTCAAAATATATTATTGAAAACTTTCCTAATAGTTCCTCTATTGCCGATAGCCTTCACTTGATGGCTTACAATTATGATGCTATTAATGCAGAAAAATTAGCTGCTGATGCAAAAATTATCCTTATATCTAGTTTTCCTAACTACTCTCCTAATTACACAATAGATTAGTAGATAAAGCATAACTCAGCCATGAACTCATCTGAAAGATTTTTTGCCTTTAAGGTTTCCTTAATAATGGCAGTTAGAATGCTGGGCTTATTTATGCTTTTCCCAGTAATGAGTGTATATGCTAATGAATATGACAACTCTACACCATTTTTGATTGGCTTAGCAATTGGTATATACGGCCTAACTCAAGCGATCTTTCAAATTCCTTTTGGCTACCTTTCAGATAGATATGGACGCAAGCCGTTATTAATTTTAGGATTAATAATTTTCTTTATTGGAAGTTTGATAGCTGCCAATACTTCAAATATTTTATTTGTTGTTATTGGTAGGGCCTTTCAGGGTGGTGGCGCTATTTCTGCTGTATTAATGGCATTTTTAGCTGATTCTATCTCTGAAGATAATAGAGCAAAAGCAAACGCTTTTGTCGGATTTCAAATTGGAGTTGCTTTCATGTTATCTTTAATTATTGGCCCAATAATAACTTCAAGGATTGGCCTAGAGGGGCTTTTCTGGATTATCGCTCTTCTTTCAGTTATTGCTATGCTTATAGTCTTTACTCTTCCCAATTCAAAGACAATCAATTATTACCGCCTATCTTTTGATGCATTCAAGGAAGTTTTAAATGGGCAACTATTGCGATTAGATTTTAGTATTTTTTCTCTTCATTTGATTCTTTCGAGTGGTTTTATAGTAATGCCTTTATTGATAATGGATAATCAAATTATCACTATGATTGATAATTGGCAACTATACCTTCCAGCGGTACTTCTTTCATTCTTAGGTATGTTGCCTTTAATTATTATTTCTGAAAAGTTTAAAAAAACAAAATTAATTTTGTTGATCAGTATAAGTCTTTTAATTAGTAGTCAGGTTTTGTTTTATTCTCTAGAATTAAGTTTTTCAGTTTTTCTATTTATATTAACGGTTTTCTTTATTGCCTTTAACACAATTGAAGCAATACTTCCTTCACTTTTATCTAAAACTGCAAGCACTTCAAAGCGTGGTCTTGCGATGGGTGTTTTCTCTACCTCTCAGTTTTTAGGAACTTTTTTTGGTGGAGCAATTGGAGGCCTTATTTATAACATTTACGACTTAAATAGTGTATTCTTATTCACCATATTTGTAGCAATTATTTGGTGGTTTTTGATACTTACTTTACCACTTAAAACGATAACATTAGAGGAGTAAAAAATGGCGGGCATAAATAAAGTTATACTTGTTGGAAATCTTGGTGCAAAGCCGGAAGTTAAGTATGCCTCAAATGGCAATGCAATTAGTAATTTATCTGTTGCTACTAGTGAATCATGGACCGATAAAAGTACCGGTCAAAAACAAGAAAAAACTGAATGGCATCGAGTTAGTTTATTTGGCAAGATTGCAGAGATTGCTGGACAATATTTAGATAAAGGTTCAAAAGTTTACGTAGAAGGAAAATTGCAGACACGAAAATGGCAAGATCAGAGTGGCCAAGACCGTTACACTACTGAAGTTATTGTTAGTGGTTTTAATGGTACCTTACAGATGTTGGACCGTCGTGATAGCGTAAATTCTGAAGCGCCAACGCAATCGACACGTCCCCCTGAGAGTAGTCAGTCAGCTCCAAAAATAACACCTGTAGCTCAAGATGAATTTGAGGATGATATACCTTTCTAAATTTTAATCTTTGCTACTAGTCTCTAAAATAACAAATGCAACTGCATTTTGACTTTCGTCAGATATACTCAAATGCGCTTGTTTGATTCCTTTTTCTAATAAATAGAGCCTTAATTTTTCACTAGGTATAAAGTGTGGTTTACCATTCTCATTGTTCCTAACCGTTAGGTCTTGAAAACTAACAACTTTACCAATACCAGTTCCTAAAGCCTTTGAAAAGGCTTCTTTAGCGGCAAATCGTTTGGCGCAAAAAGCCGCGCTATCAGCTTTATTAGCAAACAACGCTTGCTCATGCTCAGTTAAAACCCTTTTAATGAAGCCTTCTCGATTTTTTAATATGATTTTCTGAATGCGATCAATATTTACAATATCTGTTCCAACGCCATAAATCATAAGCCTCTCGCTTTCAATATCAAGGCTTTCATTTCAGAAGTTGCATGAGCAAGCCCAACAAAAAGAGCTCTAGAAATAATAGAATGACCTATATTTAATTCTACAATTGAGTCAATTTTTGCTATAGCACTAGTATTTTCAAGAGTTAGGCCATGACCTGCATTTACTTGAATACCCAAACTATGTGCATATTCACAAGCTTCAATTATCTTTTTAAGCTCCAACTCAGTATTCTTTTGATTGGTAGCATTAGCGTAATGACCTGTGTGGATTTCAATTATAGGTGCTTGGCATTCTGCTGCAGCATCAATCTGTCTCCTGTCTGCATCAATAAAAAAAGAAGCTTTAATACTATTAGATTGGAGCTGGTCACATACATCTTTCATTCGTGATAACTGGGATGCAACATCTAAACCCCCTTCGGTTGTAAGTTCCTGGCGCTTTTCTGGCACCAAACAACAATCTTCGGGGGAAATTTCAGAGGCAATCTTGAGCATCTCATCGGTTGCAGCCATTTCCAGATTCATTTTAGTTTTAAGTTTTGATTTTAAATCCTCTAGATCTCTATCTTGAATATGACGTCTATCCTCTCTTAAGTGCAAAGTAATGCTATCAGCTCCAGAATCTTCACAGATTCGAGCCGCCTCTATTAGGCTAGGATATTTCGTGCCTCTTGCTTGTCTTAATGTAGCAATATGATCTATATTAACACCCAAAAAAATACTCATAATTTACACTTAATTTACAAAAAATAATTCTCTACTTTTAAGTGGTTTTTCACCCAAAAGCAATTTTAGCCTCTTTCGGTTCAATATTTTTAAGATAGACAATTGTTCAGTACTAGGACAATTCTCATTTGCATTGGCAATATTTAAAAGAGTGTCACCGAATATTTTACCATCAGCATTAGCAAAAAATCCCTGTTGCTCACGAAATTCATAATTGATACTAGAGTTAATAGGGTTGCCTTCATAGTCTGCACTAAAATCTAGACCATAGCCGAGCTCTTGTAGAAGTTGATTTTCAAACAATCTAAGAGAATATTCTTTTTCAGAGCCTGATTGCTTATTAATTTGCTTAATATAGCTCCAATATGAGTCAAATAACGCTTTATATTCATCATCCTGAGGTAAGAGTCTAGAAAGGAGTTCATTGGCATAAATAGCAATTATAAGGTCATCGCCCATTAGTCGACGAGGCTCATCATTAGACTCCCATTGAGTAAGGCTTTTTAAATCACCTTTGCCAGTATAAGAAATTTTTAAGCACTGGAACATTTGGAGCGATGTTTTTTTACTTCTTGCACCACGAGCTATTAAGCGAATCATACCGTAATGCTCAGTAAAAAAGTCTAGCAGAAGAGAGTTGCCTTGGTACATTCTTCGATGGATTAAAAAAGCTGGCGTATTCTCTATTCTAGTCATAGCCTAAGGAAGCTAGAGCTCTTTTATCATCAGACCAGCCCTGCCTAACCTTTACCCACAATTCCAAGAAAACTTTTTTTTCTAAAAAGCCTTCAATACTTATTCGGGACTCCTGTCCAATTTTTTTAAGCATCTTCCCTTTGCTGCCAATTACGATGCTTTTTTGTGAAGGTTTATCAACAAAAATTCTTGCAGCTATTCTATACATTTGACCATCTAAATCAAACTTTTCGATTTCCACTGTTATGTCATAAGGAAGCTCGTTGGAAAGGTTTCGCATTAATTTTTCTCGAATAAATTCTGATACAACAAACTTTTGAGAGCGATCAGTTATGTAATCAGAGTCAAAGAGAGCTTTCTGCTGAGGAAGATACTTAAGGATTAACCTCCTTAATTCTTTTGTATCACTACGATTGAATGCCGATAAAGGAAAAACCTCATTAGCTTTAAACTTATCACCTATTGTTTCTAGATAAGGAAGTACTTGATCTTTTGAATTTAGTTTGTCGATTTTATTTACACAGAGAATTACTGGGATTTCAATTTTATTTAAATGCTCTAAAACGCGCCCATCTTCTTTTGTCCACTTAAACACTTCAACAAGCCAAATAATCATATCTACATCCGCAAAGCTTGAGCTAGCGGCTTTATTCATATACGAATTAATTGCTTTTTTGTTGCCAATATGTATGCCAGGCGTGTCAACAAAAATCATTTGGTAGTTTGATTGAGTGTCTATTGCATTAATTCGGTGCCTTGTAGTTTGAGGTCTATGAGAAGTAATTGAGAGCTTTTGTCCGATCAGTTCGTTTATGAGCGTTGATTTGCCTACGTTAGGTCGCCCTACTACTGCAATAAATCCTGATTGAAAGCTCATAAAGAGGAAAGACTCCCAAGAATTGATTCGGCACAAGCCTGCTCAGCCCTTTTGATGCTTTTTGCATTTTCCTCTACGGTAAGGTTAAATTCTTTAATATGGCAGCTTACGTAAAAAACTGCATTGTGATCTTGTCCTTTTGTTTTGATTAGCTCATACATAGGAAGAGAGCGCCCTTTTTTTTGTAATAGCTCTTGGAGTTGAGTTTTGAAATCCTTTAATGAGTCATCTGGACTAGCTTCATTTAATAGTCCATCATAAAGTTTTAAAATAACAGCGCTAACAGTTAAATAATCAGAATCAAGAAATATTGCGCCCAAGATTGCCTCAAAGGCATCTGCTTGGATCGATTCACGCCTGAATCCGCCACTTTTAAGCTCCCCCTGTCCCAATACAAGGTTTTCAGATAGATTAAGGGTTTTTGCCAGTTTAGCCAAGGTTTGACCTCTGACTAAAGATGAGCGAAGTCTTGATAGTTGACCTTCATCAACCAAGGGAAATCGAAGATAAAGCTCATGAGAAATAACGCAGCCAAGGATACTGTCACCAAGAAACTCTAGTCTTTCATTGTTATTTTTGTTAACGCTTCGATGGGTTAATGCCTGCTTTAGAAGTGCAGCATCACTGAAATGATAATCAATATTTTTTTGTAGTTTTTCCATAAGAAGCTAAATAGCTACTGGCGCCTTAATTGGGGCGTCATGAATGTAATTATCAAACTCAAAGTCTTCATATTCATAATCAAAAATGGTATTTGGTCTTCTCTTGATAATTAGCTTTGGAAGTGTTTTAGGTGTCCTAGAGAGCTGAGTTTCAACCTGTTCAGAATGATTTGAATAAACATGGCAATCACCGCCACTCCAAACAAAATCACCTACCTCTAAATCGCATTGATGAGCAACCATATGATTTAACAAGGCATACGAGGCAATATTAAAAGGAACACCTAGAAAAATATCAGCACTTCGTTGATACAGCTGACACGATAACTTGCCGTTTGCGACATAAAACTGAAATAGTGCATGACAAGGCTGCAAGGCCATGTTCCCTAACTCACCTACATTCCAGCTTGAAACTATTATTCTTCTAGAATCTGGTGAGGTTTTTATCAATCTTATAGCCTCTGTAATTTGATCAATTACTTTGCCGTCATGATTCTTCCATTTTCGCCATTGAGCTCCATATACAGGGCCCAAGTCGCCATTCTCATCTGCCCACTCATTCCAAATATTTACCTTGTTGTCTTGTAAATACTTAATGTTAGTGTCACCCTTTAAAAACCATAATAATTCATGAATGACTGAAGGAATATGGACTCTCTTAGTTGTCACTAAAGGGAAGCCATCTTTTAGATTAAAGCGCATTTGGTGACCGAAAAGACTTTTCGTTCCAGTTCCAGTTCTATCAGTCTTTTCTGACCCTGTATCCCTTACAAGCTTTAAAAAATCTAGATACTGCTTCATGAGCGCCCTTTTAAATAATATGATTTATAGAACATATATAATCCAACCAAAATCATTGGCAGACTTAATAGCTGTCCCATGGTTATCCAGTCTAAGGCCATATAACCTAAATGAGAATCTGGAACCCTAATAAATTCAATTATAAATCTAAAGGTTCCGTAGAAAATCAAAAATAAAGACGATGTTGCCATAACTGGTCGATCTTTTTTACTAAAAATCCATAATATAAAAAATAAAACAAAGCCCTCCAGAAAAGCCTCATAAAGTTGTGAGGGATATCGTTGTGCCCATTGACCGCTCTGGTCAGGTGCATATAGACCCAAAGGGCTAGTTGTAATCTTTCCCCAAAGCTCTCCGTTAATGTAGTTACCTATTCGACCAAATGCTAATCCTAATGGCACTAATGGAGCGATAAAATCTGTTGTTTGAAAAAAACTATGATTTGACTTTCTATTAAAAAATAACATAGCAAGCAAGACGCCTATAAAGCCTCCATGAAAAGACATTCCTCCATTTTGGAAATTAAAAAAGGTCAAAGGGTTTGACACAAAAATTGAAAAGTTATAAAAAACTAAATAGCCTAGTCTTCCACCTAAAACAGCACCCAAAGCGCCATAAAAAATTAGATCGTCAACTTGTCCAATATTCCAGTTTTGATTTTGTTTTACTCGATATTTAGCAAGAAAATAAGCGACTAAAAAAGCCAACAAATACATAACACCATACCAGTAAATCTTCACAAAACCTAAGTCTAAGATTACTGGATCAATTACGACGTATTTCATAGATTAAATGTAGTCATTAATCAGTAGTTTTTTTAATGGAAATGTTCTTTTTTTTATCCATATAGAATTATAGGCAATATTAATGTTTCAGTGTATCAAACTGGTTGTAGTTTGTTATAAACAGTAATCAAGAGTACTTAATTAATTTTAGATCTTTTTTTTGATATAAAGGGTGAGCAGGTTGACCAGATTTGTTTATTTTTAAGCACATTAGATTCGGAATTATTTTTTTTACTTCTTTGTCTCTATTTAAAAGGGATCCTTCATTACCCCAGGCAGCAACAGCTAAATCCACCTTTTTTGAAAGTTCTATAATATGTAGATCATTATCATTGCCGATTGGATTTTTTACATTTTTGAGTTCGGTAGGTATTGTTGCCCTATAAGCAAATAGATTGACCATTAGAAGACTTCCATAACCCCAGTTTTGCGCATAGTTAATACATCTACGTATGGTTGGATCGTCTATCTTTTCGTCTGCAGTTGACGGGTTTAAGCCAATAAACAAAACAGTTTTCTTTTTACCATCCCAAGTACGAGAAAGTGCATACCTGTATTTCAGACAATCCGAAAAAGTTGCATTTTTATTAACTAAAAGGCCCATTCATAAGCATGCAATGCAGCGGCACCACCAGTATGAATAAATAAGATTTTGTCTGAGTCTTTAAAATGCTTATTTTGTATTAAATCAATTAAACCAGCAAAGCCTTTTCCAGAGTAGACAGGATCTAGAAGGATAGCTTCTTTTGTTGCCAGTAAATTAACAGCATCAGTCATGCCTTTAGTTGGAACACCATAACCTCCACCCACATAACCATCAAAGACTTCAACGTCTTCTCGTTTTGGTTCGTCACATTGAATATATTTACAACCATCTTGTGCCATTTTGTAAATTTTTTCTTCTTGGTCATGTTTGTTGTCTTTGACACTAATACCAATAATATTTATATTGCTTTTGTAATATGTTTTTCCTGAAACAATGCCTGAATGAGTCCCTCCACTTCCACTTGCTAGAACAATATGAGTAAATAAGTTTTCTTTGTCATATTCAACAATTTCTCTCATACATTCAACGTATCCAAGTTGTCCAATATGATTACTGCCACCAACAGGAATATAGTATGGGTTGGCTCCTTTATTTTTTCTTTCATTCATTATTTCTTCAGCATGCTCTTTTACATCCTTGCCTTTAGGACAGATTATTATTTCAGCGCCGAAAAGCTTTTCCAGAAAAACATTGCCTGATGTCATGTAGGCATCTGGAGCATCTGCTAGTCTTTGTTCTAAAACTATGAGACATTTCAATCCTAGCTTTGCACACGCCGCTGCAGTTTGTCTTGTATGGTTAGATTGAACGGCGCCAACTGTCACAACAAGGTCTGCCTGATTATTAATAGCATCAGGCATTAAAAATTCTAGTTTTCTTGTCTTATTTCCACCTGTTGCTAGACCGGTACAATCATCCCTTTTGATATATATATCGGGACCTTTTAAATAATCGGAAAGATTATTTAGTTGTTCTATTGGGGTAGGGAAATGCCCTAAATTCATTCTATTAAATTTGTCATTCATATTTATTCAACCTAATTTTATTTTCATAAGATCTTTACTCTCTTTTTTTGCCTTGTATTATTCTGTCTAGTATTAGTGCGCAGAATAAGATAGCGATACCAGCTAATATGCCCTGTCCAACATTTGCATATTGCAATGCCTCCAAAACATCTTGACCCAAACCTTTAGCGCCAATTAAGGAAGCAACAACAACCATAGCTAAACTCAACATAACAGTTTGATTAACACCGGCAAGGATAGTAGGCATTGCAAGAGGTAAATCAACTTTTGTCAAGAGATACCATTTAGAGGCTCCATAGGCTATAGCTGCCTCTCTAATACTTTCTGGAACACCTTTTAAGCCTAATACAGTCAGTCTAACTACAGGAGTTCCACCAAAAATCATTGTAATAATTACCGCAGAAACCTTTCCGGTTCCAAAAAAAGCGATAACAGGAATCATAAATACAAATGCAGGCATAGTTTGCATAAAGTCCATGATTGGTCTAATAAATGAATAGAACTTTGGTCTGGTAGCACAATAAATTCCTAGGGGTATTCCAATAGAGATGCTAAGAATTGCTGCAGTTCCCAATAAAGCCAACGTTGTCATTGCTTTAACCCAGAACCCTAAAAACCCCATATATGCCAAAAATGAGAGAGAGAAGAGCGCTGCTCTTGGTCCTGCGGAGAGTCCAGTCATCAGGACAATAGCACTTATGACCACAATCCATGGTGTTTTAACAAATAGCATCTCTAGTGAATCAAGTACAGTTCTTATTCCAAAGGTAATAGCACTAAAAAGAACATCACCCTTAATAACAGCATAATCAAAGGACCTTTCTACACCATCTATTGAAGCAAGCCTTATATCAGGGTGTGTTGGAAAATCAGCAAATAAAGCAACAAGGTTTGGAAAGCTATAGTGTATTGCCGAAAAGACAATGATTATTAATGCAAATGCTATGCTTAGAAGATAGTTTTTAAATTCCATTCCTGGGCTAATTTGCTTATTTGAAAGCCATTCAGAAAACTTCTTTTCCAAAATTGAATTTGCTAATACGCCTTGTAATACTCTTATTAAAATAAATAGAAAAATTCCACTAATCGCAATCGCAACACCCGAGGCCTCAATGTTTTGGGCTTCTTGTAAGTATCCCTGTATAGCGTCCTCAAGTGACTTTATAGTTCTTTTAAACATTTCGACTTTATCTGAATTTTTTTCTATAGCCGCTTGTAATTGCTTTTCTCGAAAGTCTATTGTGGATTGAATTTTGTCAATTTTGCTATAAGCCTCTGCGCTAATATTGCCAAAAAAGCCTCTCACAATTTGAACAATTGCAAATGTTTCAATAATTAAAAATGCTAAGGACCAGTTCCATATGTTTCGAATTCCAAACCATACTGAACCAAATAAAAATGCAAATAAGTTAAAGGATAAAACAAATTTTGACGTACTATTAATACGCTCGAATTCATGAATATAGTATTTGGAATTAGTTTTTACAAAATCTTTAATTTGATCTGTATTTGCATATTTATCTTTACTCATTAAATTATCTTTACTCATCTTGACCCTCAACAATAGAAACCAGCAAGTCTTTTTGAGACACTACACCAATATCTTGGCCACTTGGGTTGCTAATAACGATTGGTTTATCGCTAGACACAGAGCTTTCAATTAAGCTACTTAAATCATCGTCCTCCTTCATTCTTATAGCATTTTTTGGTATTGCACCATACTTCTTACTATATTCATCAATTGGTCTCATAATAGATTTTGCTTTTACAACTTCAAGCCTTGAAATTCCTTTTACAAAGTCAGCAACATAACTATCCTTTGGATTCATAACAATTTCTTCGGGCGTTCCAATTTGAATAACTTTTCCATCTCTCATGATAGCAATTCGATGGCCAACTTTAACTGCCTCATCTAAGTCATGAGTGATAAAGACTGTTGTTTTTTTTAATTTTTTCGATAGCTTAATAAACTCTATTTGAAGCTGTCTTCTGATTAATGGATCGAGCGCACTAAATGGTTCATCCATTAATAATATTTCGGGATCGGCTGCAAGCGCTCTTGCAAGCCCTACTCTTTGTTGCATCCCCCCAGAGAGCTCATGTGCATATTTATTACCCCAACCTGTTAGTTCAACTGTATTTAAAATTTCATTTGCTTTTCCGTACCTATTATTTTTATTGACACCTCTTATCTCTAGAGGCATGGCGATATTATCTATTACAGATCTATGAGGCATAAGGGCAAAATTTTGAAAAACCATGCCTATTTTTTTGTTTCTAAATTCTTGTAATTCTTGTTTTTCTAAAGCCATTACATCCTGGCCATCTATTAGAATTTTTCCAATTGTTGGCTCTAATAACCTATTAATATGCCTTACAAGGGTGGATTTACCACTACCAGATAAGCCCATAACGCAAAATATCTCTCCTGGATTGATATTAAACGAGACATCAGAAACACCAATTACAGAGTTGTACTTCTCTAGAGCTTCTTGCTTTGAAATATTCTTTTTAGTGATAGCCTCTAAAGCTTCTGCAGAATTATTTCCAAATATCTTTGAGATATTTTGAATTTCAATGAAGCTTCCAGTGTTTTCTTGTGACATAGTGTTTGTAATAATTGAAAAAAAACCGGCGCTTATAAAGCGCCGGCTTTATGACGAACTGACTAGATTATAAACCTAACCAACCATCAACAGTACCTTCGTTCTTAGACATCCAATCTCTTGCAACTTCTGCTGGATCTCTCTTATTAACAGAAATTTCATATGCTAGCCATGAAACATCATCAGATGTTAACTGGAAGTTATTGAAAAATTCAACAATTGCTGGAGATTTACCTTCTAGTGAAGTGCCCCAACCAATTTGAATATTTTTCATTGCATCCTTAGAGGCTACATAAGATTTTTTATACCAATCTGCATCAGTTTTTGGTTGAATCATTTTGTACTTAGCAGGATCATGAGTAGGCTCAGTTAACATAACAACGTCAGCCATTCCCCATATAGCGTGTGGCTTGTAGCAATAAAATGCATAACCTTCGCCCTTCTTAATTGAGTCTAGTACACGAGCATTTTTTACAGCTTCAGCAGCTCTAATTGGCTCTATTCCAGCATCAAGTAGTAGGTAATCTCTAACCTTAACCTCATTTACGTTTGCAGATGCCCATCCATCAGCACCAATCCAAAACTCACCTTTACCGTTGCCATCACTATCCATAGCTGCAACAACTTCAGGTCTTCCAAGATCAAAAATTGACGTTATATTCATCTCTTTTGCAAAAGCTTGAGATACACAGTAACCTTGATTTCCTTCGTAACTCAATGAGCTTAACTTAAGTGTTCCTTTAGGAACTAGGTCATTAGTGTAGGCCTGTTGGTTAGGTAACCAGACGTCAGGGTGAACTTCAATTTCACCTTTACTTCTATCAATAGCTCCATATATCGCTGTATTGTTTCCAGGTACAAGCTCAACTTCACCACCCATTTTGTCTGTAATAACAGCAGAAAGTAAGTTAGCAATTGCTGTTGCACCAGTCCAACCTGGATCACCAATATTTACTTTTTCTGCATAACTAGACATTGACATAGATAATGCAATTAATCCAGCTAATATAGTCTTATTAATTATTTTCATTTTTTCTACTCCTTATAGTTTTTTTTGTACAATTGTTTCATTTAAATAAAATAAAGTACAAATGTAGTTTATCATTAATATTAGTGCTTAACTATAAAATATAATAAAAAAAAATTGAATGCCTAAAATATATATTTAAGTATGTAACTGTTGTACAAAAAAAATAATTAGAGTGATTTGTATAAAAGAAAAGTTAATGTGAATAATTAAGAGAATGATATCAAGTAATTTGAGCACTGAGCAGATAAAAGAGCGTTTAACTTTAGGTTTTAATACTTATCCGAAAGAAGTGCAAAAAGCCGCAAAGTATTTAATTAGTAATACATTTGAGATTCCACTATATTCTCTTCGTAAAATTTCAAAAATGGCGCAAATAAGCCCGTCAACTTTGGTACGCTTAGTTAAACTGCTTGGTTTTCAACGCTATGATGAGTTTAAGAATATCTACATAGAAGATGCTAAAAAATCTACCTCTCACTTCACTCTAAAAGCTCAAAAAATTCAGCAACAAAAAACTGATAAATCATTCGAGTCTTTTGAAAAATTTGCGTTACAAGCTATGGATTGTGTCCTTAATGATGAAGTGTACGACAAAATAGATCCTATAATTGATCATATCCTAAGCGCGAAAAATATCTATATTTCGGGAATGAGAGGTAGCTTCACTCTTAGCTTCTACTTACATTTTATGCTTCACATGATGTTGCCCAATGTGAAATTAATACGTGATCAAGAGGGAATGCTATTAAGCGAAATTGCTCAAATGAATAGCCACGATTTAGTTTTCGTTTTTGGACTCTCACCTCTGTCTCAGTCAAGTTTATTTGGAATTAATCAGATTGTTAAAAAAAATCCAAAAATAGTTGTTTTAACGAATGAAATTATCGCAAATATCGTACCAGATGCGACTCAATTGATTTCACTTGGTAACCACTCACAAACATTTATACCAAGCTTTATACCTTTTGTTGCTTTTTCTGAATTGCTAGTTTCTAGGTTGATAGCCAAAGGTGATAAGAGAATCCTAAACTATATCAAAAACACTGAAACTGAACTTTCTGATGTTGGTATGTTTGTCAAACCGGTTTAGTCTGCTGAAACAATCTCAATTCTGATAAAAGTTAAGGCTGGATATTTAAACTTACTATTAAAGAAGAAAATCCTTAATTAACTTATTAAATAATAATGTCTCTTCCATGTGCGAATTGTGGGCGCAGTTTTTAATTATCTTTATTCGAGAATCTGCTATTCCATTTCTTAAAATTTCTTGCTGAGACCAATCATATGAACGATCTTTATTTGACCAAAGAATTAGTGTTGGTGAATTAATTTGACTTAATTGCCCTCTTCCATCCCAAGAGTCCCATGCATCAAGACTTGCGAGTGCTGCTTGAGTAGTTGCTTTTGCGCCTTCATCTAAGCATAACTTGTAACCATCACCAATTGAGTGGTCAATGAACCAAGTTTTTGCGATATCTTTTCGAGTTTTATTAAGGCCAAATTGTTTGATTTTAGTTCTTGATTCATCAATCGTTTCAAATCTGCTTGGTAAAACTCCTATTGATCCTGTCCCAAAACAAATTAACTTATTAACACGTTCTGGAAATAATGCCGCCATTTCTTGAACGATCATCCCACCCATAGAGTGACCAAGCAAATTGAAGGTGTCAATTTTTAAATAATCTAAAAGTTCAAATACTTGGGTCGCATTTTCTCTAATTGTCGAAGGAGCGGTCATTTTAGAGCTCTCACCATATCCGGCAAGGGAAGGCATAATTAATTCAAAGTTATTTTTTAAATCCTCCTGAAATTTCCACATATCTTGACCACCCAAATAGCCATGTACCAATACTAGTGGGTAGCCTTTTCCTATTCTTTTGTAAGATAAATGATTCATAATATGAAATGATAAAGTATTAATAGCATAGCAATTAAATTAGTGACGTAATGTTTCCATCACCCTCAACAAAGTCATACTTACCAAAGTCTTTTTTATCAACCCATGACATTGCTTCATGTTCATTAAGCTTGATAGATCCATCTTTTATTGAACAAAGAAAATAATGTAATACAATATTTATTTCACTGTCTTTATATTTTTCTTCTGCAAGCTTTTCATGGATATTAATATCTATATTTAATTCCTCATGAATTTCTCTTAAAAGAGCCTCTTGAAAGGATTCGTTAGGCTCAACCTTTCCTCCTGGAAATTCCCACTTAAGGCCTAAATATTTGTCTCTATTTCTTTGAACAATTAAATAGGTGTTTTCTTTTTTAATGATCGCAGCAACAACATCAATAGGCTTCATAGTATAAATTCCATAAATCACTTAAATATATATGGTGCGCCCGATGCGATTTGAACGCACGACATTCGGCTTCGGAGGCCGACACTCTATCCAGCTGAGCTACGGGCGCAATATGTAACTGATAATTTTAGTCGAGTGCTTGCGCTCAGAAATAAAACTTATAAGGATTGGTATAAATTTCTTCTTAAAACAATATTATTTCTTCATCTAAAATAAATAAAAAACAAGTACAATCCTTAGTGATTAATCTAATTTCCTTTTTAAAAACCCATCTACCTAAATATGACAAATTCAAAAGCTTTAATAAAATCTATTATTCTTTCTTCTTTTCTTTTTTTTGTTGCTTCTACTAGCTCTATAGCTGAAGGTGAAAACTACTCCCCTCTAGATTCACCATCCTTTTTTGAAGGTCTAAATACCTTTACTTCTGTCTTTTCTCAAATTAAACAGCTTTATGTTGACGAGATTGATGATGAAACATTGTTTAATAACGCCATTAAAGGTTTAATCGAGGGTTTAGACCCTCATTCTAGCTTTCTAGAACCAAAAGATCAGTCTGATTTAAGTGAGAGCACTATGGGCAAATTTGGGGGTCTAGGAATTGTTATAGGAACACAAGGTAATTATATTGAAGTTATCTCACCAATAGACGATACCCCAGCATATCGAGCAGGCCTTCAGGCTGGAGACATTATTTTACAAATTGGTGATCAAAATGTGAGTCAAATCAACCTTGAAGAAGGCGTTAAACTTATGAGGGGGGCTCCAGGTACGAAAGTTAAGTTGACTATTGGGAGACCCGATATCGCACCATTTGTTGTTGAAATAACTCGAGAGATTATTACTATTACTTCTGCAAAAGGGGTCATTCTTGATGAAGGTATTGGATATCTAAGGATTGCTCAATTTCAAAGACCAACTTCAGATTTGGTAAAGAATATTATTTCTGATTTAGTTGCTCAAAATGAGAGTGAGCTTGATTCTTTGATTATTGATCTAAGAAATAATCCTGGAGGCTTACTGGACTCTGCAATTGATGTCTCTAATCTTTTTATTGATGAAACTGGCATCGTGGTCTATACAGAAGGCAGAACGCCAAGTTCTAATATCTCTTTCCCGACAAAACCTGGTGATATCGTTAATGGTGCTCCGATAGTTATTCTAATGAACAAAGGCTCTGCTTCAGCATCTGAGATCGTTGCAGGGGCTCTTCAAGATCACAAGCGAGCCATTATTATGGGTGAAGAGTCTTTCGGTAAAGGTTCAGTTCAATCTATGCTAAGTTTGGAGGATGGATATGGCCTTAAACTCACAACTGCAAGGTACTATACGCCTTCAGGTCGTTCTATACAATCTAAAGGAATTACGCCTGATATTGAACTAGAAAACATCTCTCTTGATAATGATGAAGATGAGGATTCAATAGACTTTAGCTCACAAGAAAAAGACTTAAAAAATGCCTTATCAGCTGAAGATCCTACTGAGTTATCAGAGGAAGAAATTCTAAAAGTACAGGATGAGATAGCAGAAAAGAGAGACCAAGAGTACATCGAACTTCTTAAGGGGGATTACTTTATTCATGAAGCTATCAATGTATTGAAGGCTTTAAAAGTTTACAGATAGTCAAACAATAAAAAGCCTTTCATAAATATTCTTCATGAAAGGCTTTTGTATTTAATTTGAGTCTGATTGACTAATCAAACCCACCTATTCGGCTAAACTGCATTGTGTTGTAATTCCAGTCCCAGTGCATCCATATACCAATCGCCTTTCCAAGAATGAACTTTTCAGGAACAAATCCCCAGAATCGTGAGTCGCTACTATGAGACCTATTATCACCCATTACAAAATAATGCCCATCAGGAATTGTGATCTCAGGTAAATCTTTTGAGTGCCCTGAAGGGTGCAACAAAATATCATGATTGGCGGATTCGATAAGCTCTCTAACTAAGCGATAACGATTCATAGGTTTGCCTGAATCAACACCAATATAAGGGCCAACTTTATTGTAATCAATGGCTTTACCATTAATTATTAGCTGATCTTTTTCATAAGAAATAACATCACCTGGAAGTGCAATAACTCGTTTAATAAAATCTACACCAGAGTAGCCAGGATTGTGCTCATAGTTTGGGTAGCGAAAAACAATAATATCACCCCTCTCTGGTTTTGAGAAATCAATGATTTTAGTATTGGTTATAGGAAGTCTAAGGCCATAGTCAAACTTATTAACTAGGATAAAATCACCTGTCAAAAGTGTAGGCATCATGGAATTTGATGGTACTCGAAATGGCTCAAATATAAAGCCACGAAAAATTAAAACCAATAATAGAACAGGAAAAAGCTCAATTGACCACTGTACAACTTTAGGTCTGTGAGCGTATTTTTCAGATTTTGAAAATTTTAAAAAGATTAAGAAGTAAAAAAACTTACCAATCTTTGATTTATTATTGTCACTCTCTATGGAATCTTGATTATTAGATTTGGAGTTAAAAAAGAGATCGATCAATACAACAATAATTGCCAGAAGCATTGCTATAAAAAGCCACGAAAGGACATCCCATGCAAAGAAAGATTCTGCGTTATTAATAGTCATAGATTGGTTTATTTTTTAAAAAAAGTATTATAACAAGCTGGTCATTAAGAATTTACTCAAATTAACATCAGTAACATTAAGTTATTGAGTTTCAATGAGATTCATTCCGACCTGGTTGACTAGTTCTACAAAGTTTGGAAAAGATGTTTTTACATTATCAACGCCTTCAATATCAAGCTCAAAATTCGATCTAGCGGATGCAATTGCAAATGCCATGGATATACGATGGTCATGGTGGGATTTAATAATAGAAGTTTGTTTTTGAAATTCACCGCCTTTAATTCTAATTCCGTCCTCTAAAACTTCATTTTCTATCCCTAGAGATAGCAAGCCATCAGCCATAACTTGGATGCGATCAGACTCTTTCACTCTTAATTCTCTTGCGTCAGTCAAAAGGGTTTCTCCATGAGCACAGCTTGCAGCAATAAAGATAGCTGGAAATTCGTCTATTGCAAGTGGAACAAGCTCCTTAGGAATAGTAATTCCTTTAAGGCTAGAAGAGCAAACTCTGATATCGGATACTAATTCACCGGCCTCCTCTCTTTGATTGTTAAGTTCAATATTTGCGCCCATCAGTTTAAGAATCTCGATTACTCCAGTCCTGGTTGGGTTGATGTTGACTGCTTCTAATGTAATATCTGCATTTTTAGCGATGCTAGCAGCAACAATAAAGAAGGCAGCAGATGAGATATCGCTCGGAACTTCTATATCACAAGCTTGTAATTGTCCTCCACCAGTCAAAGAAACCTTGCCACTAGATGAAGTTACTTGGTATCCAAAGCCTTTGAGCATTCTTTCAGTATGATCTCTTGTTGTTTCATTTTCTGTAATACAAGTCTCACCATCAGCGTAAAGTCCTGCTAATAATAGGCAAGATTTAATTTGCGCTGAGGCTACAGGGAGTGTGTACTTTAAAGCAGAAAGTTTTTGGTTGCCACTAATCGATAAAGGAGGCATTGAGTCAGAACTTTTAATGATTGCACCCATTTCTCTAAGCGGGTCAATAATTCTTGCCATAGGCCGCTTCGAGAGTGATTCATCACCACAAAGCATAGAATCGAAGCTTTGTGCGCTTAAAAGTCCAGTCATTAATCGTATAGAGGTGCCTGAATTGCCTAAGTTTAAGGGTTTTAAAGAGGGTCTTAAACCATTCATACCAACACCATTAATAACAACGTTGGAGACTTCTCTTTCTATCTTAACTCCCATATCTTTAAATGCATTCAAAGTTGCAAGAGTATCCTCTCCCTCTAAAAAGCCTGACACATTTGTGACCCCATTTGCAATTGAGCCAAGCATAATTGAGCGATGTGAGATAGATTTATCCCCCGGAACTTTGATAGAACCCTTTAAAAATTCACTAGGTGAGGCTATAAAATTAGCCATTTAATCGCCCTATCCTACCCATGAGTCACGTGTAGTTTTTGCATCACGAAAGAAAGATTCAAGTTTATCTTTATCTTGATTATCAATTGCATCTACTAAAGAGCTTAAAGTTTCTTGGTAGTTCTTAATGTGAGCGATAATTTGAACTCGGTTGTTCAAGCAAATATCTCTCCACATTACCGCGTCACCAGAGGCTATTCTAGAAAAATCTTTAAATCCTCCTGCTGCATAAATAGACGCACTTGGATTTTGAGTGATAAGATAGTTGACCAAGGAAAAAGCCAACATGTGCGGCAAATGTGATGTCATCCCTAATAATTCATCGTGAGATTCAGCACTCATAAAATCAACGTCAGCACCAACATCTTCCCACATTTTTTTGAGACTATTGATTGTCTTATCAGTGTTTATTTCAAGCGGTGTTATGATAACTTTTTTATTTAAAAATAGTTCTGCATCACTTGATTCAAATCCACTCTTCTCTTTACCGGCAATAGGGTGTGCCGGAACAAAGCAATTCGCCATCTCTACAAATATTTCTCTTGCTGTCTTAGCGATACCCGTTTTAGTGCTACCTACATCAGTAATAATCATGCCTTCTGTGATGTAAGGCTTTAATTCTCTAAATATTGACTCAAAAGTGCCAACTGGAGTTGCTATGACTACAATATTTGCCCCATCTAGGGCTTCACTTATATCAGTTGAATATTGATCAATAATATTATTTTTTTGAGCCTCTTGTAGGCGAGATATGTCTCTTCCAAATCCAAATACAACTTCAGCTAAGTTGTTGTTCTTTAGAGCTTTTGCAAGAGATCCACCTATTAATCCAACACCAATTATTGTTATTTTTTTTATCATAGTATCTTTTTTAAAGCGCTAAGTAGATGTTCATTTTCTTCAGCAGTTCCAATCGAAATTCTTAAATAATTACTCATCTCTACTGGGCGCACAATAATCCCCTCTCTAAGAAGATCATTATATGTTTGTAATGCATCATTAAACTTAACTGCAATAAAGTTTGCAAATGAAGGTATATATTTTAAATCTAAAAGCTTGAACCCATCTACTAATTGCTTAGCACCATCATTGTTTATATTTACTGATTCTTGTAAAAAATCTATATCAGACAGCGCTGCAATTGCAGCAACTTGTGCCGTATTGTTTACATTAAATGGCTCTCTAACACGGTTAATGTAATCGGAGATTTTGCTATTACATATTGAATACCCTACTCTAAGTCCCGCTAGCCCATAAGCTTTCGAAAATGTTCGAGTAATTATTAAATTTTCAAAGACTTCAAGCCAGCCAATAGCTTCATCATTGATATTTAAATATTCAAAATAAGCTTGATCTAAGACAACTGGAATATGTTTAGGGACTTTATCCAAAAAACTATAAACCTCTTCATCGCTTATAAAGGTTCCTGTTGGGTTATTAGGGTTTGCAACAAAAATAAGCTTAGTGTTTTCATTGATCAAGCCTAACATTGCATTTAAATCATGGCCATAGTTCTTTGCAGGTGAAATTTTTGCTGTCGCACCAAGCGCTTGAGTAACTAGAGGGTATACAACAAATGCATACTGAGAAAATATAACTTCATCAGTCTTTTTACAAACAAAAACTCGAGCTATTAATTCTAACAATTCGTTTGAACCATTACCAAGAGAAATCATTTCAGAAGCAACCATCAAACGATCACTTATAGCTTTCTTTAATTCGAAAGCATTGCCATCAGGATAGCGATTTATACCTGATAATGAGCTTTTGATTGCTTCGATAACCTTTGAACTGACTCCTAAAGGGTTTTCATTTGAAGCAAGCTTAGTAATATTTGTAATACCTAGCTCTCGCTCAAGCTCTTCAATTGGCTTTCCTCCTTGATATGGATTCAAGCCAAGAATAGATTCACATGCATTCATAAAATTGCGATCGGATAAGATCCCAGGATGTTTAGTTTTGAAGCGTTCTGTTTAACTTTTAAAATTGCACTTTGAACATTTTCTTCGCTTTGATGTCCCTCGATATCAATAAAGAACAAGTACTCCCATTTAACTCCAGGAATTGGATGCCTAGCGAGTTGCAGTAGGTTTATATTGTTGGATTTAAATGGCTCTAATAAATCAAACAAAGCACCAGACTCATGTTTAGTAACAACCAGTAATGAAGTTTTATCATTATCACCATGAGGAACCTCATCCTTGCCAATAACAATAAAGCGAGTAACGTTTCCAGCTTTATCTTCAATATTTTTTTCAACTCTTTGAAGTCCGTAAATATTAAGCGCAGCTATAGATGCAATAGCTGCTGCATTTGGCTCATCTTTTACCATACGTGCAGCAAGAGCATTAGACGCTACAGGTCTTAATTCAGTTTTAGGGTAGTGGTTAGATAGCCATCGATGGCATTGATCAAGGGCCTGCTGATGAGCATAAATTATTTTAATTTCTTTGGATTGATCCTGCATCATCAAATGATGAGCAACCGCAATTTCAACTTCACCACAAATATTAAGGTCATGACTATACAACATATCAAGCGAAGTACCAATAACACCATTAGATGAGTTTTCAATAGGAACAACGCCGTATTGGGCATTATCGGTCTCTACTTGGTGAAAAATTTCGTCAATAGTTCCACAATCTAGCGTTGAGACTCCGTGACCAAAATGCTTTAATGCGGCTTCTTGAGTAAAAGTTCCTTCAGGGCCCAAAAAAGCTACTTTAAGGGGTTGCTCAAGTGCGAGACAGGCAGACATTATTTCTCTAAAAATTAATGCAATATCTTTATCTTTAAGTAAGCTTTTATTTCTTTTAATAACTTTGCTAAGAACTTGAGCTTCTCTTTCAGGACGATAAAAAGCGCTTTGCTTATTAGATTCCTTTTTTACTAAAGCAACCTCGGCTGCAAGATCAGCACGATTAGCAATGAGCAATTGAATCTTCTGATCCAAAGCATCGATTTCTGATCTTAAATTTTCAAGTGACTTATGTTTCATTCTAGTTGTAAATTTTATTAGATTTAAGTGTACTTTGGTTACTCTTTAGTGTTTGCTGTTATCTATGTGCAAGTCTTTTCAAACTCACTCATAAAAGTAACTAAAGCTTCAACACCCTTAAGTTCCATTGAATTATAGATGCTTGCACGTATACCGCCAACAGTTTTATGACCTTTAAGGCCTAATAAATTAGATTCTAGGGCTTTTTTTACAAATAATTGATCGAGAGTTGGATCAGATAATAAAAAAGGCACATTCATCCGAGAGCGATATTTATTGGATACCTTATTGGAATAAAGATCAGATGAGTCTATGGCTTTATAAAGTAACTCAGATTTTCTCTTGTTATGATATTCGATTGCTTCTAGCCCACCAAAATCATTTATCCATTCAAAAACAAGGGACGCAACATACCAAGCAAAGGTGCAAGGGGTATTAAACATTGAATTATTTTGGGCTTGAATAGAATAATCAAAGAGAATGGGCTGGTTACTTAAAGCTTGGCCCAATAAATCTTCTCTTACAATCACAATTGTCAAACCAGATATTCCCATATTTTTCTGTGCACCAGCATAAATCACTCCAAACTTAGAAACATCTATAGGCTTAGAAAGTATCGAAGATGACATATCTGCTACAACTGTCATATCTACTTCAGGGACATAGTTAAACTCAAGTCCAGCAATAGTTTCATTAGGAGTAAAGTGCAAATACGCACCATCCGGATCTATAGTCCAATCAGAGAAATTTTCAATATCGGTAAACCCATTAGATTTGCTATCACTACAGACATTAACTTTACAGTAGCGCGAACCTTCAAGGATTGCTTTCTCTGACCAAAGCCCCGTATTGACATAGTTAGCACTTTTTTTACTTTTTAATAGATTTATAGGAACCATAGAAAATTGCTGAGAAGCACCACCCTGTAAAAACAAAACTTCGTAGTTACTTGGAATATTCATTATATTTCTTAAGTTCTTTTTAGATTTTTCAGCTAATTCCATAAAATCAACGCCACGATGGGAGATTTCCATGACTGATGCTTTTGCATCTCTAAACTCAAGAAGCTCGCTTTGAATTTTTTTTAATACAGAACTTGGTAGAGCTGATGGTCCAGCACTAAAGTTATATATTTGACTCATAAGAAAGGTGTTATTTTATTTGATAATTATTATTTTACCTAAGACAAGTAATTACTTCTAAGCATTGTTTTTTGAATTATTAAGTTCAATTAAATATATTTTCTTATAGCTATTGTAGGTTTAACATATACATTCTAAAATTAATATGTTCGCAAGATAGTCTTAATATAATGAGTATTTTCGATTGAGATAAAATATGAAAACAACATACAAAAAAAGAATGCAACGTAAAAAAGAATTTATTGATTCTAGAATCAAAGAAGCAAATATTGATAAAGGAATCATTGTCCTATTAACTGGAAATGGGAAGGGTAAATCTTCTTCTGCCATGGGAATGATTTGTAGAGCCCTTGGATACGACATGAAAGTTGCTCTCGTACGTTTTTTAAAAGGTGAACAGCAGACTGGAGAGGATCTTTTTCTAGACAATAATTCAAATGTTGTTTCTGCTCATATGGAAAGTGGCTTTACCTGGGATACTCAGGATCAAGAGCTTGATAAAAAAAGGGCAAGTGAAACGTGGAATGAGGCTGAAAAATTTCTAGCTAATCCTGAGATTGATCTTGTGGTTCTTGATGAGATTACCTACATGATCAATTATAACTATCTTGATGAAAAAGTAATCCTTAAAGTCCTATCTAATAGACCAAAAGATCAACACGTAGTAATTACTGGCAGAGCAGCAAGTAAAGGGATTATTGAGGCTTCAGATACAGTAAGTGAGGTAAAAGATATAAAACACGCTTTTAGAACCAATATCAGAGCTCAAAAAGGTATCGATCTTTAAATATACTAACTATTTTCAAGTAAATATTGGATTGCTTGGTATAAATACCCTACCGTTACAATTTTCATTCCTTTTATAGATTTTTTAGGTGCATTCCCTTTCGGAATTATTGCTACTTCAAATCCTTGCTTTTGTGCTTCTGAGAGTCTCTCCATGGCATTGTAAACTGGGCGCACCTCGCCAGTAAGTCCAACCTCTCCAAAAGCAATCCATTTGCTTGGAATCACCTTGTCTCTAAGGCTAGAAACTATTGCAAGCATTACGACAAGATCTGAAGCAGTTTCACTAACTTTTATTCCACCAACTACATTAATAAAAACATCCTGATCAAAAGTTGCTATCCCAGAATGTTTATGTAGTATTGCAAGCTGAAGAGACAATCGGTTTTGATCTAGACCAACACTTACTCTTTTTGGACTACCATTCGCTTGATCAACTAGTGCTTGTATCTCCACCAATAAAGGTCTTGTAGCCTCTCTAGTAACCATAACCATCGATCCAGATGATGGATTTTCTTGGTTTGAAAGAAAAATAGAAGAAGGGTTGCTGATTTGTTGAAGACCTTTTTCACCCATAGCAAAGACACTAATTTCATTAACAGCACCAAAGCGATTTTTTACTGCTCTAATAATTCTATAACGACCACCCGGATCACCTTCAAAATAAAGAACTGCATCAACCATATGCTCTAAGATTCTAGGACCAGCAAGAGCGCCACCTTTTATGACATGACCAATCAGTAAAAGCACAGTGTTGGTTTGTTTTGCATATTGTGTAAGCTGTGCTGCACAATCACGTACTTGAGTCACTGAACCAGGGGCAGAAGAAGAGATATCAGTAACCATTGTTTGAATAGAATCAATAACAATAACTTTAGGTTGAAAGTCTTTCGAAAGCTTTAAAATTTTCTCTAAATGAGTTTCGCTTATAAACAATATATCTTCTTTGATTTCTAGTCTGATAGCTCTTTCGCTAACCTGTTCTGCTGACTCTTCACCACTGACATATAACGTGGTATTTGCTTTATTAATGACTGCAAGTGCTTGCAAAATTAAAGTTGACTTACCAATACCAGGGTCTCCGCCAATAAGAACCACTGAGCCATCAACCAAGCCACCACCTAAAGTACGGTCAAGTTCGCTCAAGCCTGTGGACAGCCTTTCTTTATTTTGTGTTGTTATTTCAGATAAATTTTGAACTTTTGATGCGGGTAAGTCTTTCAGGATATCAGGCTTAGATGATGTCGTCTGAGAAATAACTATTTCTTCAAGTGTGTTCCATTCTTTACAGTCTAAACACTGCCCTACCCATTGGTGGTGAGATGCTCCACACTCTCTACAAACGAACTCGATTTTAGTTTTAGCCATTTGCTGTATTCACTTCAAAGGTTATTTTTTCATCAATTTATCAATTTCACTCTTGAAGGCTTCGATATCTTGAAATTGTCTATAAACTGAAGCAAACCTTATATAAGCAACCTCATCTAATGCCCTCAATTCATCCATAACCCATTCACCGAGAATAGATGAAGGCACTTCTCTTTCATTTTGAGCCATCAGTTTGCGCTGAATTTTTTGGATAGCTGTTTCAATTTTTGAAATTGAAACAGGCCTTTTTTCAAGTGCTTTTAATAGACCTGAGCGTAACTTATCTTCGCTAAAAGTTTGTCTTGATTCATCACTTTTTATAAGCCTTGGAAGGTTTAGATCTACTGTTTCACGAGTAGAATGCCTTTCCCCACAAGCTACACACTCGCGACGACGACGAACCTGTGACCCATCATCAAGCAATCTTGTATCTAGAACCTTGGTGTCATCTGATTGACAAAAAGGACATCGCATCTTTACTACCTATAAACAGGAAATTTTGAGCAAAGAGACTCAACTTTTGCTCTAACCTCATCTACAACAGAGGTGTTTTCAATATCATCACAAATATCACAAATCCAGTGAGTAATATCTATACACTCTTTCTCACCAAAACCTCGAGTTGTTGCAGCTGGAGTTCCAACACGGATTCCACTAGTTACGAATGGAGATTGAGTGTCATGAGGTACTGAATTTTTATTAACCGTAATGTGCGCAGAGCCAAGCGCTGCATCAACAGCTTTACCGGTTAAACCTTGATCAATAAAACTTACTAAAAACAAATGATCATCTGTTCCACCCGAAACAACATCATAGCCTCTCTCAATGAAGGTGTTGGCCATAGCTCTAGCGTTTATTACAACTTGTTTCTGGTAGGTTTTAAATTCATCGCTCATCGCTTCCTTAAAAGCAACAGCCTTTGCAGCAATAATATGCATCAATGGGCCGCCCTGAATTCCAGGGAAAATTGCTGAATTGAGTTTCTTCTCGATCTCTTCATTAGCTCTTGCTACAATTAATCCTCCGCGAGGACCTCTCAAAGTCTTATGAGTAGTTGTTGTACAAACATCAGCAATATCTATTGGTGAAGGATAGTCACCCGTTACAATTAAACCGGCCACATGAGCCATGTCAACAAATAAGTATGCACCAACCATATCAGAAATTGATCTAAAGCGATTCCAATCGATGACACGAGAATATGCTGAAAATCCAGCAATAATCATCTTTGGTTTGTGTTCAAGCGCTAAGCGTTCAACTTCATCATAATCAATCTCACCAGTTGCTTCATTTAAGCCATACTGTATTGCGTTAAAATTTTTACCTGAGAAGGATGGTGCGGCGCCATGAGTCAAGTGACCACCATGCGCTAAACTCATTCCTAGAATTGTATCTCCTGGAACTATTAATGCTTGAAAAACTGCAGCGTTTGCAGTAGATCCAGAATGAGGTTGAACGTTAGCATATGCAGCCCCAAATAATTTTTTAGCGCGATTTATAGCTAACTCTTCAACACGATCAACATGTTCACAACCGCCATAATATCGCTTATAAGGGTAGCCTTCAGCATATTTATTGGTAAGCTGCGACCCCTGAGCACTCATAACAGCTGGAGAAGTATAGTTTTCTGATGCAATTAATTCAATATGTGCTTCTTGCCTTTCGACTTCGCCATTTATTGCATTAGCGATGTCAGGATCAACATCATTTAATGTTAGATTTTTATCAAACATAAAGTGTTCTAAATTAGAGATTAAACTCTGATTTTACCGACTTTTTTTTAATCATTTAACAACTTAATACTACTTTTTTTAAATAATAAAAACGATCCTTAGCTTGACTGCATTGTTCGGGAGTTTTCGATGATTTCTCAGTGGTAAAATTACCTTTTTTATTTAATCTTTAAAAAGAATGAAAGTGCTGGTTTTAGGTGCCGGAGTTATTGGCACAACCTCTGCCTATTTCCTTGCCAAACAAGGTCATGATGTTACTGTTATAGATAGACAGGATAGCGTCGCAATGGAAACTAGTCATTCCAATGCAGGGCAACTATCGTATGCATTTTCATCACCCTGGGCATCTCCTGGCTTATCTCTTAGTTTGTTTAAATGGACCTTAACTAGGAACTCCCCTCTTGTTATTAACCCAAACATCAGCTTTAAAACTGCTAAGTTTATGTATCGAATGTTCAAAAACTGCAATCCAACCAGTTATGAAGTGAACAAAAGTCGAATGCTAAGAGTAGCAAACTATTCTCAAAAATGCTTATTAGAGCTGGAAAAAGAAATAGACGTTCATTATGAGCAACGAAAACAAGGCTCTTTACAACTATTTTGGAGTTCTAAAGAGCTTGAAAAGGTTAAACACGATATTTCAGTTTTAGAGAAGTTTAATATTCAATACGAACTTCTAGATGTCAATGGTTGCATCCAAGCTGAGCCAGGTCTTCAATATGTTAAAAACAAACTTGCAGGTGGCATGCGATTTAAAAATGATTACACAGGTAACTGTTATCTTTTTACAAATGAAATTTATAAAAAATGTCTTGAAATGGGGGTTAAATTTGAGTTTAATACACATATTGAATCTATCCTATTAGAGAAAAACAAAGTATCAGCAATAAAAACAAATAAAGGAGAATTGACATCGGATAGTTACTCAATATCTCTTGGAAGTTATTCATCAAAAATTCTCGCTAATATAGGTATCGATATTCCTATTTATCCAGTCAAGGGTTACTCAATTACCTTGCCTGTTCTTGAAGATAAAGACGCTCCACAATCTACAATAATGGATGACAAAAATAAGATTGGCATAACAAGACTTGGCGACAATATTAGGGTTGCTGGAACAGCACATTTAACAGACTTCAATAAAGACCTTAGAGAGAAATCTCTTCATTCTTTGAAGCATGGACTAAATAAGCTTTTTCCATATGCTTCTAAAGAGTGTAATGACATTCAATTTTGGACTGGTTTCCGCCCAAGTACCCCTGATGGAACTCCTATTATTGGTCCTACACCCTACTCTAATTTATATCTAAACACTGGGCATGGGACTTTTGGATGGACAATGTCTGTCGGCTCAGGCAAACTATTAGCAAGCCTAATTTCAGGTATTGAGTCTGAAATATCTATGGAGGGTATTGATATGAGTCGCTATAACTATGCTAACAAAACATCTTTGAATTATGGCTAGAAGATGCACTGCTTCTATCAATCTTAATGCAATTAAGAAAAACTACTTATATGCAAAATCGCTATCGCCTAATGCTAAAGCGATAGCGATTGTTAAAGCTAATGCTTATGGTCATGGAGCAATTAAAGTTGCAAGTCACCTAGAAGATTGCGCTGATTGCTATGGAGTTGCATGCACTGAAGAGGCTATTGAGCTAAGAAACTCTGGAATTGATAAAACTCCTATGTTGTTAATGGAAGGTGTTTTTGAAGCATCTGAACTTAAACTTATTGAAAAATATAATCTAATTGTTACAGTATGTAATTCAAAGCACCTTCAATGGCTTCTTGATAATAAATTTAATAAACCAGTTGATGTTTTTGTTAAATATGATTCTGGTATGGGTCGACTAGGCTTCCAGGGTGAAGAATTTATCAATGCAATAAATCTACTAGAAGAAAGTGAAAAAATTGGCCAAATAACTCTGATGACTCATTTTTCCAGTGCTGATGATTTAAATAGCACGTCAACTAATGAGCAAATCAGCAATTTTGATAAAACTCTATACTCAAAGAAATATTCTACTTCATTGGCAAATTCAGCAGGAATTATGTCGTGGAGTGAATCTCATAGAGAATATACCCGACCAGGCATTATGCTTTATGGGTCTTCACCATTTCCAGAAAAATACTTTCTAAATAAACTAACACCAGCAATGACGCTGTCCTCAGTCCTTATATCAATTAAAAGCTTTAAAGTAGGACAATCAATTGGCTATGGTTGCCGCTATATTTGTAAACAGGGCACACTAATTGGCGTTGTTGCTATCGGTTATGCGGATGGATACCCGCGAAGCGCAGAAGATGGCACACCTGTATACATTAATGGAGTTAAAAGTAAAATTGCTGGAAGAGTATCAATGGACATGATAACCATAGACTTAACTGGCGTACCAAATCCTCAAATAGGCGATTGCGTTGAACTCTTTGGTGAAAATATTTCTATAGATGAAGTTGCTGAACATTGCAGCACTATCTCTTATGAGATCTTTACTAAAATCACAAACAGAGTTTACAAATCCTACGTCTAATTTTTAGTAATACCAATATAATACATTCAATTAATTCTTGATTTATTTTTCTCTAAACTCATGCTTACATTAAATCAAATAGAATCTTTTAAAAAAAATGGCTATCTAGTTATAGAAAACTACATTGATCAAAGGCAAAGAAATCTTTTAATGCAGCGAGCTGAAGAATTAATAGATGAATTTGAACCACCCTCTTCACATTCAGTATTTACTACTAATGAACAGGAAAGAACGAGCGATGAATATTTTTTAAACTCAGGTGATAAAATTCGATTTTTTTTTGAAGAGAAAGCGATTGATGAAGATGGAAAATTTACGGTGCCGAAGCAACAATCAATAAATAAAATAGGTCATGCACAACATGTATTAGACCCAGTTTATAAGGAAGTAATCAAAGAATTAAACTTTCCAGGATTAGGGATACAGTTAGGTATTAAAGATCCTCGACAATTGCAATCTATGCATATTTTCAAACAGCCAAGTATTGGTGGTGAAGTAGGACTTCATCAAGATTCAAGCTTCTTATATACCACCCCAATGAGCTGCATCGGTTTTTGGGTTGCGCTAGAAGATGCAAACAAAGAAAACGGTTGTCTACAAGCTATAACTGGTGGTCATTTAATACCACTTAAAAAGCGCTTTAAATTATCTTCAAATGGTGGCACAGAATTTGAGATATTAGATGATAGTCCTTGGCCTGACAATGCCCTTGACCTATTAGAAGTCAAGGCAGGTACACTTATTATATTACATGGCCAACTACCTCATTATAGTTCTGCAAACACTTCAGACAGGTCACGACAAGCATTTTCTCTTCACTTGATAGATCAAAATTGTCACTATGCTGAAGATAACTGGCTACAATCTTTAATCTAATCACATTTAATAACACTATGCATGACCGAAAAATAACAGACATTCATAATGTTGAATTTAAACCCTTTGATCGCTATGGTTCTCCAGTTCCAAAGATGAGCTGGCACATTATCAGCTATGATAAATCTTCAGGTTATGGAAGCTATATATTAAAGATGGATGCTGGAGCGCAAACCGTTCCACATACTCATTTAGGCTTTGAGGAGTTTTTAATTGTAGAAGGTGAATTAATTGATTCAGATGGTATGGTTTTCAAAAAAGGTGATTTTGTATCTTTTGAACCAGGAAGTCAGCATTCTTCTTCCTCAAACAAAGGTGCCTTAATTATGGTTTTTCAAAGAGGCCTTAATAAGCCAACAGTAGAGGTATAGTTTCTATGCATAATAAATAATTAACTATCAGATTCAGCTTGGGACTCTATCGCCTCTTCAGCGATTACCTCCATTGCTACTAAGCTCGGTCTTTGTGCCATAACCTGGAAGTTTGATTGATCAGACTCATCAACGTCCTCATTAATAAACATCATCACAAATACTATTACTGCAATAACTAAATGCACTAGGCTTAAATATATTAAAAAGCCAAAGCTATCAAATAGCTTAAGAAAATAACTCATTGTGAATGGCCCTAATGCTGCAAAAATGCTAAAAACAAAAACAATTGTCCCACTAGCGCTAACCATTTGGCTTGGCTTTAGGCGATCATTAGTATGAGCAACACCAAGTGAATATAGAGGTAAAGTACTTGCGCCAATTAATCCATTTAAGATTAAGAAAATAGTCTTAGAAAAATCAAATAATGCAAGAAGTACACAGATCCCTACAACTATTAAACAGCATAATAAAATTACCTTTCTTCGATCAATCCTATCAGATATCCAGCCAAGTGGCCATTGTGATAAAGCTCCAAAACCAAGGAAAAGAGTCATAAAAAGTGCAGTCTCTGAAATGCTTAAACCAGACTTAATTGCATAAATTGTTCCAACCCCAAAGAAGCCAGCAGATGCAAGCCCCGAAATACCTATAGTTGCAACACCTGAGGGTGAAGCTTTCCAGAGAGCTTTAAAGCCTAAGGATTCTTGCAGTTCTATTTTTTCTTCAGGAGTCTTAATTTCAGTTAAAAGAATAGGGATTAGTGAAATTGAAAGTAAAATAGAGGCAAGTAAGAACAAATTTACGCCTGCCGGACTATCAACAACAAACAAACCCTGGCCCATTGCAAGCCCTCCCCAGACAACCATCATATGAATTGAGAAAAGTTGACCACGATTTTCATTTGACGATATTGAGTTTAACCAGCCCTCAACTATTATCATGATGCCTACAATACAAAAACCTGATAAAAATCTAGCAACAAACCATACTGGTGGCTCAATAAATAATAATTGAATCAGGATTGCAGTTGAAGCTATTGAGGCATATGCAGCATACGTTCTAATTTGACCAGTTCTCTTTATTTGATTTGGTGATATCAGTGAACTTGCAAAAGCACCCACGAAAAAACCTGACATTACTAGTCCAGTAGTAATTACAGAGAAACCCTCATAGTCGGCACGCCAACTACTTAAAGTACCTTGCAAGCCATTACCAAGACTAATAAAAAAAATGCCCAAAAACAAAGGCCATAAGGAGCGCAAAACAACAGTCAACATAATTAATTCAAACCCATTAAATAATCAAATCATCGATAAATTAAAAACAATTTATTATGACACTTTTTTTTTAAAGAACGCGGATTTTAATATAATTTAATACTATATTTAACAAACATGGTAAAAAGATTTTTTATGGTCATTAATCCTGAAAATAATTGGATAATTTATTTACTTGAATGTGGTGATAAAAGCCTTTATTGTGGGATTACTAACAATCTTGAAAGACGCCTTAAACAGCACAGAGGAGAGACTAAAGGTGGTGCCAAATATACAAGATCTCACCAGCCATGCAGATTGGTTTATAAAGAAGAGTCCTTGTCAAGAAGTAAAGCTCTACAGAGAGAAGCTGTAATCAAAAAAATGACAAAAGAAGCCAAACTAGCGCTAATTAATTTATAGGAAAAAGGAGTATCTAAAAGTTAGTAGTTAGTTTTGTAAATTACCTAGATCGTTTAAAACCATTTCAGAGTGAGTTTTAGGATCTACAGATAGATAAATTTTAGCTACTAATCCTGTAGGATCAATGATAAAAGTATTTCTCTTTGCAGTTTTATAGACAAGAAAATTTCTTAATGAGTCATATAATTTTGCCACCTCTCCTGTTTCATCAGACAATAGAGAAAATGGTAGTTTGTTTTTTTCAGAAAAAAGCTTGTGCGATTCAACGCTATCAAGACTCACTCCAAAAACAACAGATTTACTTGCAATAATGCGTTTGATTGCATCTCTAAAGTCACATGCCTGAGTTGTACATCCTGGAGTGCCATCTTTTGGATAAAAATATAAAACAACCCAATTACCCTTGTAATCATTTAGCTTATGGGTAAGGTTATTTTGATCTCTTAGGCTGAAATATGGCGCCCTATCACCAACTTTTAATGCAGCTAAAGAAGAGGAAGAGGCAATCATAAAAAATACAATGAACGATATAACTTTAACTGATTTGTGATACATATTAAAAAAAATAATACATTATTAAAATCTATATTTAACATTAAAATTTGCTATTTATGTTTCTTAATTTGTGTCAGTTTTTTCGACCTTTCTTGAATTTTGAATTGCACTACGGTACCAAGCTATAGCTTTTTGAAATTGATATTCATTGATATTATTTCTTCTGCAATATGCACTTGCTTTGCTTTCTCTTGAATTTTTCACTGTACTTTGATCCAATATATGATTCATATATAATTCCAGTAAAACATGCTTTAGTTGTAAGGTAGGAGTAACCTAACAACTAAAGCAGGAACCTCATTGCCAAGCGGAGAGAGAATGACAAAAATACTAGAGGTTTTTTAAAAAACTTTTTACATACTTTAATTAACAATCTTTAGTAACATTGTTTTTAGCTATCAGAGAATAATTAAATTTTTATAAATAATTACCAAATTCAAGTTACAACGTAAAGGGGTTGTCGTTGCAATTTCTCCAATAAACTAAAAACAATGTCTTCATCATAGGCGCTGAGAGTAAATATCAAATGTTTTATAGGTGAAGTTTTGATGAAGAATTTATGAAGATTCTCTTTTTAATTTGTTTTTAAACTACAATATTATCTTTTCTCTTTAAATCTGACCTAAATGCAGCACATACTAATCATTGAAGACGATAGAATAATTGCTGAAAGCATTGAGTTTATCCTTGAAAAAGACTCATTCAGTTGTCAGTGGTTTAATAATGGTAGCGAATCTCTTAATTACCTCGATAACAACAAGGTTGATCTTATACTTCTTGATGTAGGCTTACCAGATATGAATGGCTTTGATGTGCTTCGTAAAGTTCGTATTAAATCAAACATACCAGTAATTATTATCTCAGCTAGAGATGACGAATCAGACCAAGTGCTGGGTCTTGAGGGATTAGGAGCTAATGCATATGTAACAAAACCTTTGAGCCCAAGACTGGTTGTAGCGCATGTTCGCTCACAGCTTAGACATCTTCGCTCAGACAAGAAAACTAGTGAATCAAAATTCAGTATCAATCAAGCACTTCAGAGAGTTATTTTTCATGATCAAGAGCTTACATTAACGCCTGCTGAATTTAAAATCTTATCCCTACTAATTAATAAACCTAATAGAGTTCATTCTAGGGAATATTTAATGAATATTATCTGGGATAGACCCCATGGATCAGACCTTAAGACCATCAATACACATATTAAATCTATCCGTAAACGCCTTAACGAGATTGATTCAGAAAACGACTATATAGAGACTCACAGAGGTATTGGTTATAGTCTTATTGAATGAAACACTTCAAGCTAAATATTGGAACTAAACTTTTTATTCTTTACTTTGTTATAAGTAGTACCTTGGTTTGGTTATTTGTTCATCGAACAAGTATAGAGTCTGCAAAAGAAGTAATGATTGAAGTATCTGCACTCATGAGTAGAATCGCCTCAGAGAATACAATTAATGGCGAAATTGACATAGTAACCTTTGAAAACCTTATTGGAAGTTACTTTCGATCTCAAAGTAATACTATTCATCATGCTAGTAGTCAACGCTTAGAAAATTTAGCAATCTATTTAACAGACAAAGATGGTCTCCTCATCCTAGATTCACGAGACCTTAAGGTTGGAAAAAATATGAAACATCTCAGCGAAGTTGAATCAGCACTTCAAGGGGGTAGAGGTATCACCAGAGTTGTTGCTGAACCTGTATTAGGCCCTAGAAAAGCCAGAGGTGTTGTTATTGATTATTTTTATAAACCTGAATTTTTGCATGCATCACATCCAATTTATGGCAAAAATGGTGAAATTTTAGGAGCTATAGTTGTTGTAGCTCCAATGTTTGATTTAATGAATAAAGATTATTTATTTGAATTTATTTTTTATGTTTTTCTTGTCTCACTGTTTTTTGGTGCATTAGGTAGCTATAGAATTTCTAGAAATATTAAACGTTTAGATAAATACATCACAAGCCTATTTAGTGGAGAGGATGTCACACCTCCCGATTTAAATATCCAATTTAATAAGCTTGCTTTAACCATACAAAATGCTAGAAGTAATGTTGAGCTTAAGGATGCTGTTGAGCAGTATATTGACACGCTTGCTCATGAATTAAGAACTCCGATAACTGGCATACAGCTAACAGCAGAAACATTATTAACTCCTATGAGTGATAATGAAAGAAATCGATTTATTAAAAACATTCTCGTTTCTAATAAACAAATGGACAAGCTAGTAACTAGATTGCTAGACCTTTCAAGAATTGAAAGACGTGAATCCTTAATGAAACCTGAAAAATTAAAAATATTACCAATTATTGAAAGCGCCATAAAAGCACCAACTCGAACTCGAACAATTGCAAGTAAAAATATAAATATAGCTCTAGAAATTGATAAAAAAAGTACCATATTTGCTGAAAAAATATTACTTGAACAAGCAATTAGTAATATTTTGAACAATGCTCTAGAATTCAGTCCTAAAGAAGGAATCATAACAATCAAGGCCTCTGAAACTAATACAGCTGTCTCAATTATAATGCTTGATGATGGGCCAGGATTGCCGCCTCATGTTCAAAGAAACTTATTTACTCGATTCTTCTCAGTGTCAAGGCCTGACTCGGGAGACAGAGGTAACGGTTTAGGGTTAAGGTTTGTTAGAAAAATAATGCAGCTTCATGGAGGAGAGGTTACTCTTAAAAATCGCTTATTACAGCAAGGTACTGAAGCAAAGTTGAGATTTCCAATTAAGTGACATTTAATTGCCTTTTCAGATGGAAGTGTAAATCATCATAAGATGTTGTAAAATTTTATTTTCAATCTTTAAACAAAGTTAATTTATATGGTATTATTCGCCAATTTTATTACGAAAACCTAACAAAAAATATGAAGATAATCATTCCTATCAAGCGTGTCCTTGACCCTTACACACAAGCACGAATCAACAAGCAAACACAACTGGTTGATTTAACCAACGCAAAAATGGCAATGAATCCTTTTTGCGAGATTGCTGTTGAAGAGGCATTAACCCTTAAAGAAAGTGGCAGCGCTAGCGAAACAATTGCAGTTAGTATCGGCACTGACAAAACAGTAGACACCCTTAGAACTGCACTGGCGATGGGCGTTGATCGAGCTATTTTCATTAAGACTGAAACAGATCTTGATTTGCAGCCATTACATATTGCTAAAATTTTGGCTAATATTATCAATCGTGAACAAGCTGAACTAATCATCATGGGTAAGCAAGCTGTTGATAATGATAATAACCAAACTGGTCAAATTCTCTCAGGCCTTCTAGATTACTCACTTGGAACATTCATTTCTAAATTTGATTTAAGTAGTGACGCTAAGAGTGTAGAAGTTTGCCGTGAAATTGACTCCGGAATCGAAACTAGGAAACTTAGCTTACCCTCCATAGTGACAGTCGATTTAAGACTAAATGAGCCTAGATATGCTTCATTACCAAATATTATGAAGGCAAGGTCTAAGCCATTAGAAATAATTGAAATAGAAAGCCTTGGTATTGACATCACACCGAGAATTAAAGTTATTAGTGTTGAAGAGTCTGGAACTAAAGATAGAGCCTCTAAGCAGATTAATTCTGCTGAAGAATTTTTCTCTGAATTAAATCAATTAGGAGTCCTATAATGTCTGCACTTATTCTAATTGAACTCAACGGCTCTGAAGTTAGTGCTAATAGCAGAGCTGCAATAACAGCAGCTTCTGAACTTTCTGATAGCATAGACGCCTTAGTGCTTACAAATGATTCGGCACACTCTACTCCAGTTGCATCTCTGAGTGGCATCAACACAGTAAAAATGATCGTTAGTCCTGAATTGGAGCATCCCAGTGTTGAAGTTGCTAGTAAGCTAGTAGCAGAGGCAATGAGTGGTTATAAATATTTAATCTCTGGGTCGTCAACCTTTAGTAAAAATATTTTACCAAGAGTTGGCGCCCATCTAGATGTTCAACCTATATCTGATGTTTGTGAAATTAAATCAAATAACACATTTGTTCGCCCATTATATGCCGGCAACATTATGGCGACAGTTGAGTCAAATGACGAAACCATTCTGTTAACTGTTAGAGCTACTGCTTTTGAGCATAGCCCTGATGGTGGCTCAGCAGCAGTTGAGAATTTGTCACCATCTATCCCTGAGTCAAACTCTATCTTTGTTTCTCTTCAGGAATCTCAATCAGAGCGGCCTGAGCTAACAACAGCCGAGAGAATTGTTTCTGGTGGACGTGGACTTGGATCAAAAGAAAACTTTGCCCTAATTGAGCAATTAGCTGACAAGCTTGATGCGGCAGTTGGTGCTTCTAGAGCTGCGGTCGATGCAGGCTTTATTTCGAATGACTATCAGGTAGGACAAACAGGTAAAGTTGTTGCACCTAAATTGTATTTAGCTGTTGGCATTTCTGGTGCCATTCAACATCTTGCTGGCATGAAAGACTCTCAGGTCATTGTAGTGATAAATAGTGATCCAGATGCGCCTATGTCTAGAATGGCTGATTTAGTATGGCAGACTGATTTGTTTGACGCTTTAAAAGAGCTCAATGATTACACCCAATAGGGATACAAATAATGGAAAGAGAGTCAATTGAGTATGATGTTGTAGTTGTTGGAGGCGGCCCTTCGGGCTTAGCTTCGGCATGCAAACTAAAACAGCTTAATCCCGAACTCTCTGTTTGTTTACTAGAAAAAGGCTCTGAAATAGGCTCTCACATCATTTCTGGCGCTGTCTTTGAACCTCAAACCTTGTTTGACCTTTTCCCAGAAGAGGCAAAAAATTGTCCTACACTTAAAACCTCTGTAGTTAAGGATGATCTTTATTGGCTTACCAATAACAATAAGAGCATAAAAGTCCCCACTTGGTTAATGCCAAAAAGCCTTCATAACAAAGGTAATTACATCATCTCACTAGGAGAGCTTTGTCAATGGATTGCCGAACGAGCAATAAACCTTGGTGTCGATATTTTTCCTGGATTTCCTGCCCAAAGTTACTTGACTGATGCAAATGGTAGGGTTTGTGGTATCTCTACTGGTGATATGGGTATAGACAAGGAGGGAAATCAAAAAGGTAACTTCACACCAGGAATGGATATTCTTGCAAAGCAAACTATTTTTGCAGAAGGTGCAAGAGGTCACTTAGGTAAAAAATTAATAAAAGAATTTAATCTAGACGAGGGAAAAACACCTCAACATTTTGCTATTGGCTTTAAAGAAATCTGGGAAGTTGACAATAATAAACATAGTCCCGGAAATGTTGTACATACTATGGGATGGCCACTTAAGGGTGGAACATCAGGTGGAGGCTTCCTTTATCATTTCGAAAACAATCGAATTGCAGTCGGTCTAATCGTTGACCTAAACTATTCTAATACTCATCACAGCCCTTTTCAAGAATTTCAGCAATACAAGCAACATCCATCAATCAAACAATTTCTTGATTCTGGTAAACGTGTCTCGTATGGCGCAAGAGCAATTACAAAAGGCGGTATTAACTCTCTTGTAAAAATGGAGTTTGATGGTGGAATGATTATTGGATGTGACGCTGGAACACTTAACCCTAGCAAGATAAAAGGCAGTCATTGCGCTCTTCAGTCAGGCATTCTTGCTGCAGAGTATATTAATAAGCTGCTTTTAGAAGAGATCTGTGATTTTGATGATTTATTTAAAAATAGTGCTCTATATAAAGAGCTCTATAAATCAAGAAACTTTAGTGGCGCTATGCATAAATTTGGCTTTTATGCTGGTGCAGCCTATAACTTTATTGAGTCGAACATTTTTCGTAACAAATTGCCGATTACTATTAAAGATGAAACGAGAGATTGTGATTCTTTAAAGACAACTGAAGCCTCAAAAATAAAGACATACCCTACCCCTGACAATTTATTAAGTTTTGATATTACCTCTTCTTTATTCCTATCTGGCACTAACCATGAAGAAGACCAACCCGTTCATCTAAAGCTTACTGACCCTAACATTCCACTTGATTACAATAACAAAATTTTTAACGAACCAGCTCAAAGGTATTGCCCAGCAGGTGTTTATGAAATTATTGAAAAAGATGGGGCTGATTATTTTCAGATAAATGCTCAGAATTGCCTTCATTGCAAGACATGTGACATTAAAGACCCGTCACAGAACATCAATTGGACTCCTCCCGAAGGTGGTGGTGGACCAAACTATATTGGGATGTAGCTATTTACATTGATTAGCTGTAATTACCACTGTATTAACGATCTCATCGACGCTACATCCTCGTGATAAATCATTAACTGGCTTTGCAAGCCCCTGAAGGATTGGTCCAATTGCTTTTGCACCAGAAAATCGCTGAACAAGTTTGTAGCCAATATTAGCTGCATCTAGGTTAGGAAAAATCAATACATTTGCAGGTGGAACAAAAGAAGTTTCTGGATATTTAATCTTTAATACGTCTTTATCTAAAGCAGCATCAAGCTGTATATTACCAACAATATCAATGTTTGGTAGTCTAGATTTAAGGATATCAGTTGCTAGCCTTACTTTGTCAACTTGTAGGTGTTTAGCGCTTTGATTTGTAGAAAATGAAAGCATAGCTATTTTTGGCTCACTTTCAAGTAAAGATTGGGCTGTTTTGAATGCGCTATGGGCAATTTCAGCTAACTCTTCAGAACTAGGGTCTATATTCATAGCGCAGTCTGAAAAGATCATATTCTCACCATATATTTGATGATTTTGATCAAATACCATTAGGAATAAACTTGATACAAGCTTACTGTCATTAGAGACACCTATAATTCGTAGAGCATTACTTAATACTTCCTGGCTTGGTGTAATGGCACCTGTAACAACGCCATCCACATCGCCTCTATATAGAGCAACCATTGCGAATACACTTGGGTTTGAAACTAGCTCTAAAGCTTCATTAAGATCAATACCCTTATGCTTTCTTCTTTCATAAAAAGTTTTGGCATACTCCAGCTTCAAATCTTCATCTTCAGGATTAATGAATTCAATGCCATGAGTTGTGTCAGTTTTTGCGTCAAGTAAAACGACTTTGGCAATTTTTTGGTTTGCAAGAAGCTTAGCCGCCTCTAGAACGCGAGCATCATTAGATTCGGGCAATAAAATACGTGGATATCTGACTTTTGCTCTATTCGTTAAATCTTCTACTAACGCCATTATTATGCCTCAAATAAACAAGATGATAGTTTACCCGAAAATATCAGTAATTCTATATACCCTTCTGCTGCTATAACTTAAGTTTAGGTTTATTACCAAAAATATTTTAAAGGCTTTAAATAAACTCATATATATGAGTATACTGAGACAATTGTCCTTATAAAATAGCTTACATACACGTGAATAAGAAGCTTTATCAAACTGTTATAGACTATATCAATAATAAAATCACTAGTGGAGAGCTATCAATTGGTGATGTTATTCCTTCTGAATCTCAACTTTCAAAGCGATTAAATGTGAGTATTGGAACTGTCAGAAAAGCCATCGATAAGCTTGAAAATAGTAATATACTTTTTCGTCATCATGGTAAAGGAACATATGTAAACTTAAACTTAAAAACTATGAAAACTGACTATAAAAAAGAGCGCTCTGACCTTGCCGCTGCTTTTAGGTGGGCCGCAAGACTTAATATGCATGAAGCTGTTGCAAATCACTTCAGCTTGGCAGTTTCAGATGATGGCTCACAATTCCTATTAAATCCTATCGGGATGAATTTTTCTCAGATTTGTGCAAGTGACCTTATTCTTCTAGATTCTAATGACCCAACAACAATGTCACAACCCAATGCCCCTGATCCTTCAGCTTGGGCTATACACGGTGCAATGCATAGAAATAATCCTCAAGCCAGATGTATTCTTCATGTCCATCCTAAATATGCAACCATTCTCGCCAGTCTTGAAGATAAGACCATGAAGCCTATCGATCAAAACACGATGCGCTTTTATGAAAAGGTATCAATTGATCATGACTATAGCGGTATGGGTCTTGGCAAAGAGGCTGAGAGATTAAGCACTATCTTGGGTGATAATTCTGTTCTGTTGATGGGTAATCATGGAGTTCTGACCGCTGCTAAGACGGTAGCCAAAGCGTTTGACGACCTTTATTACTTTGAACGCTCCTGTGAAAATTTAATTGGGGCTTATCAAACTGGTAAAAACTTACACTTAGTAAGTCATGAGATTGCTACAAAAACGGCTCAGCAATGGCAAGACTATGACGCCTCAGACCTTCACTTTGATGCATTAAAAAGAATCCTGGACAAGGAAGAGCCTGACTACAAAATTTAGCTCTTAAAATTATATAAATTTATCGACAAGGAGTAGTAATGTCAAACAACAATGTCTCATTAGACGTGAACTATGTAAAAGCGCAATTTCCAGCCTTTAATGACCCCTTAAGTGCCAAATGGTCTTTTTTTGAAAATGCCGGTGGAAGTTACGTTCCTAATAACGTCATCGAACGTTTAAATCACTTTATGACCTCGACAAAGGTTCAGCCTTATGCCGAATTTGATACCTCTGCAATTGCTGGAGATAACATGGATCAAGCAACTAATTTGTTTGCTGAAATGATTAATGTACAGAATGATGAAATCATTATTGGAGGCTCTACAACGATAAATATGTACGTATTGTCTAATGCAATGAGAAGTCTTTTAAAGCCAGGTGATGAAGTCATTGTTACCAATCAAGACCATGAAGCTAATGTTGGAGCATGGCGAAGGCTCGCCGAGCACGGTATGGTTATCAAGGAATGGAAAATCAATACAAAAACTGCTGAACTTGAGATTGAAGATTTAAAGTCTTTATTGTCAGAAAAAACTAAAATTGTCGCGGTCACCCATTGCTCTAACATTGTGGGTTCAATAAATGACCTTAAATCCATTGCAAAACTGGTTCATGAGTATGACGCTTATATTATTGGTGATGGTGTCTCATACGCACCCCATGGATTTCCTGATGTAAAAGACCTTGATGTTGATTTCTACGCATTTAGCCTCTATAAGACCTACGGCCCTCACTTAGGTCTTCTTTATGGGAAAAAAGCGATTCTAGACAAACTACCGAATCAAAATCATGAATTTCTAGAGGGAGATGTCCCCTACACTCTTAATCCAGGCGGCCCAAATCATGAAGAGTTGTCCTGTTTAATTGGCGTATATGAGTATTTTAATAACTTATTTGAGCATCACTTTCCAGGAGAGGATGGCTCTGTTAGAGACAAAATTGAAAAAATTAATGAATTGATTGCAAAGCATGAACAAGAAATAGCGAACCCCCTTCTCGAATATATAAGCTCTCGAGATGACATTAAACTTATCGGAAAAAACAAAATAGAGAATAAAAATAGAGCGCCAACGATTGCCTTTACTATGGACAATAAGTCATCAAAGGAGCTCAGTAGTGATCTTGTTAAACATGGCATTGCAACAAGGAATGACAACTTCTATGCATGGCGATGCTTAAAGGCTTTAGGAATAGATGTTGATGATGGTGTTGTAAGAACAAGTATGGTTCACTACAATACTCATGAAGATGTAAATAATCTAATCGAAGCCCTAAAGAAGATTTAAAGAGGTTAATCCGAGGTTTTTCATTGTCAAAGTTTTTTATACAAGGTAGGGAACATTTTTCCAGATAAATCGTCACCATTTTGGTAACCATTTGCCGCCATTATTGCCCTTTCATCTTGGGCCCAATCACCTCGATACTCAATCCTAGAGCCTTCTTTTGCCATTCTCAGAGTATATCGATGAATATCTTTTTTTGGAGTAACTTCATTCAAGCTTCCGTGCAAAGTTCGCATATCAAAAAAGACACAATCACCCAATTCAAGGTCCCACTGTAGAAATTCATAGTTGTTCTTATTTTCAAGTATATCTGGCGTTATATCGTATGTCTTTCCATTCACCTCGCCGGCTTCTCCATCAATTGGATGTCCTTCTTGAAATCGTGTTCTTATATAAAGCTTATTCCAGAGATGAGAGCCCTTAATCCAAGCTATTCCCTCTTCTTTTGAGACAGGCTCGAGAGGGAGCCAGAGAACACACATAGTTCCTTCAAAATCAAAGTATGAGATGTCGTGATGAAAAGGAGCGCCTGATTTAGACCCTGACTCTCTATAAAACCAATTATCCATGACTAAATTAATTTTTTTAGCCTCTAAAAGCTCTGAGGCAATTTGAGCAGTAGGTGAATTAAAAACAAAGTCTTTAAAGTCTTTATATAGATCCCATATCCAAAAATCTTCGAAGTAACCAGGTGCATCTTTATCCTTTGTATGTCTTACAAACCGTGGACTAGGGTTATTTATATCCTCATTAATGCCATTTCTAAGCTTTTCAATCCATTGCTTTTCAAACTTACCTTTTATTAAAACAGCACCATCCTTATTAAATTGATTAATTTCAGCTTGAGTTAGCATTTCAGGCTATTTGGAATAATAAGATAAATAACGATTGACTGAGTCAATCGTTAAAACCTAATGGTTAGATTAAAAATTAATTAGATAGCGCAGCTCATATCTTGGCCACAACAACTAGGTGATTTAATTTTTCCGTGACCATTTGGACATTTTGAAATTTGAACTTCTGTTCCATCATCAAGCGTAAGTATGCCGTCTACTAGAGGTTCATCACATTTAGCGCAAGTTGCGTTAACAGCCATTCCACAATTATCACATTCATATGTTGCCATAATTTTCTCCGATTAAATTAAGCAATATATTAACAGAATTAAATTACCTAATGCCTTAAAACTGAGTACAATTTTTGGATATATTACAATAATTGTATGATATAAATACATATATGAAAAAACTAATACTAATCTCACTTTTAACTCTTGGATTTATAAACTTCTCCTTTGCTGGAGGTGATGATAGAGATCAAGAATTGCCATTAAATTCGCTCAATACAGTGGCTGATGAAGACGCTTCATTATTGGCAGAATCCAATCAAAATATACAAGCTTCTGAGACTAATACTTCTGATTTAGAACAACTTCTTAAAGAAATTGAAAAGGATCTCAATGAGTCAGATGAGCTTGATCAGAAAATACAGGATAAGGGCTATATTGAAATCTTCAAAGAAAACTATATAGATTCATATTCAGGGCGCTTTATATTGCTTGGAGTTTTCGTCCTTTTACTGTTTTTTATGCTTATCTTCAGTATGTTTTTTTCAAGAAAGTGATCTAGTAATTAATAATAGAGCGCTATTAATATGAATGACATAGGATAATTTATTTATCATTGTCAGGAGAAGTAAAATTGAGTCGATTTAAACAATACTAATTCAGTGGTTGTGTGAAATCAAAAAAAGGTATACAATCGATTTACTCAAGGTGAAAAACTGATCAATTTTTAGCTCTTAAACTATTGTTTTTTGTTGTGCTAATTTCGTGACCCGTTTTTTAGTTGGAATAATCAGTTGTCTTCATCACGAGAGTGGTTTTTTATTTTGATGTATTTATTTAAGGAGATTACTTATGATTAGAAATAAATTGATACTTATGATGGTAGCAACACTATTCGTTTTTAGTGGTTCGAGTTCAATTGCTGCAGAGGAAAAAGTCATCAAGTGGAAACTGGCGATGACATGGCCTGCTGGCTTACCACCTTTTGCGTGGACTGTTACACGTTTTGCTGACAATGTAGAGGCGATGAGTGGTGGTCGAATGACAATTCGTGTTGATGATAAAAATAAACACAAAGCTGCCTTGGGC
>Ga0207991_1000158_pt1 | contig 45768 bp, 49 predicted proteins | sample ETN07SmetaG_FD_185786 | JGI IMG/M metagenome (GOLD analysis project Ga0207991, IMG submission 185786) | Marine microbial and viral communities from oxygen minimum zone, Eastern Pacific Ocean - ETNP2014F14-07SV275 (SPAdes) (version 2) | ecosystem: Environmental > Aquatic > Marine > Oceanic ...
CCATCATGAATCACTTCAGGGAACATTGGAACTTATTACATTGACCGGGAGTTTATTTCTAGTAGTTAGTCATTTCACAAATTTTATTCTATGCCAAAAAGCTGGTTGTACACATAATCATCATTAAAAATAAATTTTAATATTCATCTGTCCAGCCAATCTTTTGTCCTGAAAATGATATTTCTAAGCCACTTGTTTTGATCATAATGCCCTAACTTATATTTGTTCTTTAGATGCTCTTTTTCTAGCATGTGGATCAAGATATTGCTTTCTTAACCTTAAGTTTTCAGGCGTAACCTCTAAAACTTCATCTTCATTTATATATGACATCATTTGCTCTAAAGACATTTTTCTCGGTGTTACTAACTTAACTGCTTCATCTGTTCCTGACGCTCTAACATTTGTTAATTGTTTTCCTTTTAAAATATTTATTTCTAAATCATTAGGTCTATTATGCTCGCCAACAATCATGCCTTGATATACTTTTGTTTGCGGATCAATAAACATTACTCCGCGATCTTGTAAATTGAAAATTGCATAAGCAACAGCGGTACCTGTTTGTGTTGATATAAGTGCCCCATTTCTTTTTGTAGAAATTTCTCCTTTGAATAGACCATATGAATCAAAAAGTCTATTGATAACACCTGTCCCTCTAGTGTCTGTTAAAAATTTACTTTGATATCCTATTAGTGTTCTTGATGGAGCTTTGAATATAAGTCTGGTTTTCCCAGATGAATTTCTCATATCTACCATTTCAGCTTTTCTTTTATTCATACTATCGATTACTGTGCTGGCATATTCATCATCAACATCTATAATTACTTCTTCGATAGGCTCTAATTTTTTATTATTTTCATCGATTTTATAAACAACATGTGGTCTAGAAACAGTTAGTTCATAACCTTCTCTTCTCATAGTTTCTACTAATACGCCTAATTGAAGTTCACCTCTTCCACCTATTTCAAATGCATCTTTTTTATCATTCTCAGCAAAAGAGATTGCAACATTAGTTTCAGTTTCAGCTAATAATCTTTCTCTAATTGCTGTTGATGTAACTTTCTTTCCTTCAAGACCTGATAATGGCGAGTCATTAACAGTAATAGTAATAGACATCGTCGGTGGGTCAATGGGCGTAGAAATGATTGGCGTAATAACATCGGGGTTGCAAATTGTATCTGCAACAGATGCTTTAGCGAGACCAGCAATACAAATAATATCGCCTGTTTGCACTTCTTCGACAGCAATTCTTTCAGTACCTTTAAATTTAAAAAGCTTAGTTAATCTTCCGGTATCAATTTGTTTGCCGTCTAAATTAATTGCCTTAACCGTGTCATTAACTCTAGCTGTTCCTTGTTCTACGCGGCCCACCAAACATCTTCCTAAATATGGATCTGCATCTAACAGTGTTGCTAACATTGCAAACGGTTTGTTGGACTCAACCTTTGGTGGCTCAACATATTCTAAAATTAAATCTAAGAGTGCATGGAGGTTTTCTTTTGGGTTACTTAATTCTTTAACGCACCAACCATCTCTTCCTGCAGCATATAATATAGGAAAATCTAACTGTTCATCAGTAGCATCTAGTGTTACAAACAAATCAAACACTTCATCTATAACAGCATCAGGTCGACAATCAGAACGATCTACTTTATTAATAATAACAATTGGCTTCAACCCTTGAGCAAGAGCTTTCGATAAAACAAATTTAGTTTGTGGCATGGGGCCTTCTGCTGCATCTATGAGTAAAATTACACCATCAGTCATACTCAGTACTCTTTCTACCTCTCCTCCAAAATCAGCATGCCCGGGGGTATCAATAATATTTATTCTCGTATCTTTCCATTGAATAGAGGTTGGTTTAGCAAGTATTGTTATACCTCTTTCTTTTTCTAAATCACCAGAATCCATAATCCTTTCATCAATATTTTGATTATCTCTAAACATTCCACTTTGCTTCATTATAGAATCAATCAATGTAGTCTTCCCATGATCAACATGGGCTATGATTGCAATATTCCTGAGATTTTCCATTAGCGTTTACTCTTTTGTCTTAAACCAAGAGTTTTGCCTTTAGTTCTTGATGTATTATTTCTGTTTTTAGAACTTTTAAATGAAGAATTACCTTTTGTATTTCTTCTTGGCCCTCCTTTATTAGATGGTCTTGAGTCACCACTTCCGGTGCCAGAACTTTTAAATGAAGAATTACCTTTTGTATTTCTTCTTGGCCCTCCTTTATTAGATGGTCTTGAGTCTACATTTCCAGTAGAGTTCCTTCTAGAATTCCTTTTTTCAATACTATCTTCGCTGCTATTTCTAGCTCCTCTATGTTTAGAAAACTTTGAAAGAGATTTACCTTTAGCGCTTCTTCTTGGTCCACTACTTTTAGAGAAACTTCTGCTTGGCTTTGGTTCTAAGTTATGACTCTTACTTTTTTTTCTAGCAGATCGACTATTTTTGCCAATAGTTTTTGGTTTATTTACACTTCCAGGATTTAATAAATAATTAATTTGATCCCATAAAGGTTGTTCTTCTGGAGAAACAAAACAGATTGTTGATCCTTTAGATCCTGCTCTCCCTGTTCTACCAATACGATGTATATAATCCTCTGCAACTTGGGGTAAATCATAGTTAACTACATGTTCAATGTGATCAACATCTAGCCCTCTTGACGCAATATCTGTGGCTACAAGTACTTTAAATTTTTTAAGTCTAAAGCTTTTCATAACCTTATCTCTTTTATTTTGATTTAAATTTCCATTCAACGCATCTGCTTTAAATCCGTCATTTGATAGATTCTTTGCCATTCTTTTTGTTCCATGTTTTGTCTTTGCAAAGATTAATACAGACCCATTGCGTTGAGATAACTGTGATAATAATTCTTTATATTTTTTATTGTGATCAATGTTTAAAATATCATGTTTAATGCTTGTTAGTAATATGTTGTCAGTCTCTACAGCAATTCTCTCTGGATTATATAAATATTTTTTTGAAAGCTTGATTATCTTTTCCGGCAAAGTGGCTGAAAAAAGTAAAGTTTGTTTTTCTGAAGGAAGGTATTGCAGTGTTTGATCAATTTGAATACCAAAACCCATATCAAGCATTCTATCGGTTTCATCTAAAACTAAATAACCGCAATCCATTAAATCTAAAGTCTCGCTTTCTAAGTGATCATTAATGCGACCTGGGGTTCCAACAATTATTCTTGGCCCTTTTCGCAACTGGTTCAACTGTTTTCCCATTGCCTCTCCACCAATTAAACATGCTGACCTTATTGTGTTTGATTTTCCTAAAAGCTGATTTACAACCCCTAACACTTGTCTAGCTAATTCTCTTGTGGGCGTCATTATTAAAGCTGTCATATTTTCATTTTTAGATAATATTTCTATCATCGGTATACAAAAGGCAACTGTTTTGCCAGTTCCTGTTTGCGCAGAACCAAGGATATCTATTCCTTTTAGAGCTACTGGGATAGCTTTTTGTTGTATTGGAGTTGGTATGGAAAAATCCATATTGAGCAATGCTTTACTCAAATTTTTGGAAAGACCAAAACTTTCAAAATTGTTCATTAATTTCTCTTTGTTATAGTTAAATAAATAGTTAGTTGAAGATTTCCACTAGCTGTTATTCTATAACAATTTGTTGAGAGTCTTCCAAGGTACATATATTCTATGTAACTGTGGGTACTTTGTATCAGTTAGAGTCTAAGAATACAAGGGTTAATTATTATTTTTGAATATTAAGTGAGTAGGTTTATTATCGTGAAATAGTGACAGTTTGAATTGGTGGAGTTAAATACATAACACATGTGCCACCTGATTCAGTAGCAGTTAAAGTATCTGCCACATTAAAAGCCATTCTAATTTTCGGAACATCCGTTGATTTTGGGGTATATGGAACAGCTAATGCGATTGTAAATGTGAAAGTTGATGCTCCATCTACTTTAGCAGTTCCGCTAGCAGCAAAAGATGATGTTAGATCAGAGTAATCCCCGCCTCCATTTGTATTAGGTACTATCCACTCCATCTCAGCCAATGTGCCACTCTTCGCATTTTTTGCAGTTAGGGTGGCAGTTGAAGCGACAGAAGGTGATGCTACAGTATTACAAGTTGCGCTACCAACCGTTACCGTGCCAGTTACTTTAAATGTAGAACTAATTGTAGACCTCATATGTGTGTAAGTTTTTCCTAAAGTAATTGTAAAATCAGAAAGGTATGTTCCCACATCTGCTCCAACACTCGCAGACGCGATATCAAATTCTTTTGAAGTTGACCCTAGAACTACCGGGTCAGAACACGATGATGAGGTACACAATTCCACCTTGGTCACCGTAGGTTTATATGAACTCGGTGTAGCAGTAGCTGCAAATAATGATGTACAAAAAACAAAGCTCAATAAAAAACTATAAATATTTAGTTTATAAAATTTAATCATTATGTTCCCCTACCTACATTAACGGCACCTTTTATACCTTTAACAATGTTATTTTGCCTTCTCACTTTTTCAAAAAATCTTGATTCTATAGATTGATATGAATAAGCTGTTGGTGACAAAAGTACAACTGGTCTATTAGTAGTTTGATTATTACAACAAATAATATAATCTACTCTTAAAAAAGACAATCCTGTGCTCATAGTATTATCTTGTTGTCTTCCAATTTCTATAGCAACTCTACTTGTAGGTTGCAAATGTAAACTTAGCGATTCACCATTTTTAACATCATAAATACTAGAATCCCATTCATAGCCTTTATAATAAACTTTTGCCCACGGCATATACGGAAGATACATCGCAACCTCAAGTTCATAACCATCGGCTGCCTCTTCAATTGCGCCAGCATAAGTATGTCTTCCAGTTAAAGCTTCATAGAAGTTTAAATTTACATCATATACAGATGACTTTAATTCAAAACCCAGTCCAAGACGTGCATGGTCTGAATTAATCTCTCTATCATAAAAAGCGTTAACTCCATAGATAAGGGTTTTATTTTTATTCATTGCTCTCCAGACCAAACCAAGATTCAATGTTTCTCTATTATCGTAGGATGAGAAAGAAATCTGAGACAAATATTTTTCTAATTCACTATCTGATAACTCAAGTATGGTAAGTATTCTGTAATCTGTTTCTGAAGCATTTCTAATTTTGGTGTCAATTTCAATTAGTCTTAGATTAGGTATGTTTTTTGATGCCCAAGATTCTATAGCTGAATCAATACTACTTGAAGCAGCATCTACAACTCTGTCCACAGGCTCACCAGAAAAAGCCTTTAATGGTAAGATTATTATAAAAAATAAAATCCCCAGTATTGCCTGATAGCATCGCATTATTAATACCCCCCGCATATAACTTATCATAACAATAAAATGAATAAAATGGTTTAATGTAATGAAAAAGTAGAGGAAATATGGTGTTTTGCCTAAAGACTATCTAAATTCTTCTGAGATAAAATAAATTCTGGGTTTAAAGCTAAGGCTTTCTTGAACATTTCAGCTGCTTTAGAATCTTGCTCTAATCCCTTATATGTAACTCCCAAACTATTAAATACTTCTGGCGAAGTTAAATCTAGGTCAATAAGATCGGTTAAATGTTTTTCTGCTTCTTTAAACTTACTTTTTTTTATTAAATAATTCGACATGTTAAGTCTTGGATATATTTCCTGAGATACAAGGTCAATAGTTTTTTGATAATGATATTCAGCTTCTGGATTATTTAAACTATTAAATAAATTTGCTAAATTGTTATGTGCTTCTGAAGAATCTTTGTTAATTCTTAATGCCTTATTATATGATTCTATTGCTTTATCAAACTCTTGTTTATCGGTATAAACGATACCCAAAGCATAATGTGATTGAAAAATTTTTTTATCAATTTTAAGTGATTGCTTATAAGCTTTGATAGAAGCTTGTATATCTCCCATAGAGTGCAATAAAGCGCCATAATTACTATGAAAGATTGCTTGTTCTGGAGCTTTTAATATAGCTCTTTCTATATGCTCTTTAGCTTGAGAAAAATCTCTTTCTGCCATATAAATGAGTGATATAAGATGGTTCGCATTAGGTTCTAACGAGTCGGTTTTTAAGATTTTTTTATATATTTCCTTAGCATCATCAAATTGATTTCTCTTTTGAAGATCCATCGCTTCAGCAAATGCTTGACGTATAATAAATTTAGACATTATTTAATTTATCCCTAATATTCTTTATCATTGTATCCCAATCATTATTGGTTTGTTGTCTAAATATTTCTATTGATGGGTACCATGGTGTTGAACTAGGATAATTTAAATCCCATCTCCAACCTGGAACAGTTGCCAACATTAGCCATGTTTTTATGTTCAATGCTCCAGCAATATGTGCTACTAATGTATCTACACAAATAACTAAATCTAAATTTTTAATTATATTGGCCGTATCGGCAACATCATTTATTTCAGGGAAAATATCAATAATACCGCTATTTGAAGCATCTTCATTAACAAAATAGTCTAGAGAAATTATATTGTGTTTTTCTTTTTCAAAAACACCAGAAAACTTAGATAATTCTATACTCCCAAATTTTTCATCGTTCATTCCTATTCTAGTTTGCGTGATAATACCAATATTTATTTTATCTTTAACGATAAAGGGAAGATTCTTTTCTTCAACTTTTAAATAAGGAAAATACTGGGTATCCATTTTAGGTTCCCATTTTAGAATTTTTGGAATAGATAACATATAAGTATAAAAATCATACTCAGGTAATGTATCATCATAACCCAAAACCTTATTTACGCCTTTTTGATTGACTAGGAGAGATTTCAATTCATCTGGTGACATTATAAAAATTGTAGCCCCTCCTTTGGAAAGTGATTCAGCAAATCTTATAAATTGTACCGCATCATCAAAACCTTGTTCGCATATAATCAATAGCTTCTTATTATCTAAATCTTCTCCATTCCATTTTGGTTTTGTAAATTCTTTCTGGTATATCTTCTTAGATAATTTTAGTCTCCACTCATACTCATCCCATCCTTCCTCATAATTACCTGTAAGTAATAAACACATTCCTAGATTGACATGAGGTGCTATATATTCGGGATAGGTATCAATGCAAGATTTATAAAAATCAATTGCTTGATTAAAGCGTTTCAATTCCTCATATGTAATACCTATCATCAACTGACAACCTATATGATCAGGTGTTAACCTCAAACATTCTTTAAACGACTCTAAAGATTTTTCATATTTCTCAAGCTGTCTATAAGCTTCACCAAGATAAAAATGGACCTGAGATATGTCTGATTTTTTTTTAACAACTTTATTAAAAGAGGTTGCAGCATTTTTATAATCTTTACTGGAACTTTGAGCACATCCAAGTGAAATCAGCGTACCTAAATTATCCGGATCTTTGGCCAATGACTTATTGATGTATTCAATGCTTTCATCAAACTTTTTCTCTCCCATTCTAATACAACCGATTATATGGTTAGCATCTGCATCATCGGATTTTGATAACACCTCAAGACATATTTTTTCAGCTTCAACAAATTTTTTATTGCTGAAAGCATTTATTGCTTGCGTTATTTCAGGTTTCTCTATTTTAGTTTTTTTCATATAAACAAGTTGACATGTTAGTTGATAAAAAAAGAGGGCTAAATAGCCCCCTTTTACTAATTACATTTGTTTATGCTTGATAAGCAAATGGTCCTGACAAACCAACTCTGTCAGGCGTAGTATTCCATGATCTATCATGATCTGAATATTCTTGTTTACTCGTAATATTAACATCAACTGGAAATCCAGGGTTAATCGCTAATGGATGAAAGTTACATTGTGCAATTTTACCGTCACCACTTTCAACACCAGCCATTTCCCAACCACCAGCACCGCTAACTTGAAGTGTTTTTTTGCCGCTAACAATGCTGCATTTAATCTCAGCTTTTTTAACACCAATTATTTCGCCAACTAAGCCTGCTATGACGCCTAAATGGCCACCATGTTTTCCACTCCATAATTCAACAATTGCATCGTGTTGTGCGTCGCTCGCATTTTTATCAACATATAATGCTAACTGAAAACCACCTTCTGTTAGAACAGCAGGTGCATGCAGCCATGCAGAAACTTTTAAACCATCAAGTTTGACGTCACCTAAATTACCTGTTTTGATATCCCATATCAACATTGCTTCACAGAACCCTTTTGTTGGGGCCTGAAGAAAAATACAAGGACACATCAAATCACAATTACAGCTTTCTGCATAATCCCCTTTAATACTCCAACTCATATTACCTCTCCTATTTATTAACAGTACAATAATCACATAATTATGTATAAAAATCTATGAGTTCAAAAAAAAAGTACTTTAGAAAATAAGAAAACTCTTATGGAGTTTTTATTAAATAATATTTTTAAACTACTTATATATAAAAATTTGATAAAGTGACATAGGGGGAGAAATGAAAAAAAGTTTTTTTAAAAGACATGAGTCTGCATTAAATATTAATAAAGGGTTCTCCGAAGATAAAAAAGATTTTAAATGGTATGAGAAAAGTGTGCCATGTAGAACCTCTTGTCCAGCTGATACTGATATACCGGGTTATCTGGAGGCTATCTATAAAAAAGATTTTGATAAGGCATATAAGATAAATCTTGAAGATAATATTTTCCCAGAAATTTTAGGTAGAGTCTGTTCAAGACCATGTGAAGATAGTTGTAGACATAATGATGATGATAATGGCGACTCTCTAGCAATATGCTTTTCAAAAAGAGCTTCTGGTGATTTTAAGAATAGACGTAAAAAATTTACAGTAAAACCATACTCAAAAAAAACTAATAAAAAAATTTTAATAATTGGCGCAGGAGTTGCTGGTTTAGCTACGGCACGTGAATTAAAACGCTATGGACATCAAGTTGACATATTTGAGAAACATAAGACGCCAGGGGGAATGTTAAATCAGGGCATTCCTGTTTTTAGATTACCAAGAGATATTATAAACCATGAGATTGATCAGATACTTAAAATGGGTATAAAGATCTTTTATAATAAAAATATAAATACCCATGAAGAATTAGTCTCTTTATCGAAAACATATGATGCAGTTGTTCTTGCAACTGGAACATTAAAAACTAATAAAATTAACAAATCTTTTACAAATAATGACAATGTAGAAGATGGGTTAGAATTTTTACTAAGAGTTAATGAATATAATCAAAAACAGATTGGTAAAAATGTGATTGTTATTGGCGGTGGTTATACAAGCATGGATTGTGCAAGGACTGCTTTGAGACTTGGCGCAAAATCTGTAAAAACTTTTTATAGAAGAAAAACAGATGACCTTATGATATTGCCAGGGGAACTTGATGAGTTGGTAAATGAAAAAGGAAAAATGATTTTTAATGCTCGTCCTCATAAATTAATAATGAAAAAAGATAAGCTTGTGGCTTTGGAACTTATTAAAACAAAAATTATTAAAAAAAATGGCAAATATAAGTTAACAGATGTCAGGGGGGCAAATTTTTCTATCAAAACTGACCACATAATTCTGGCAATTGGACAAAAACAAGAATTACAAGTTCTCTCTTCATATAAGGATAAACTGAAAAATGCTAAAGAGAAACATCTTATAACAAAAAATATATTTGCAGCTGGTGATTATGCACTTGGTGCTACCACACTTATTGATGCAATTGCTCATGCAAAAAATACTGCTAATAAAGTTGATGAGTTTTTAATGAAAAGAAAAATATTAAAAAAGAATATACATATTGAAAATGTAACCACCACACATCGTAATTTAGAACTTAATTATGTTCCTATCAACAAGATACCTACGCTAAATTTTAAACTAAGAAATTTCAATAGAGAAGTTGAGCTTGGTTATAATAAATCAAATTCAATCAATGAAGCATCTAGGTGTTATCTTTGCCATTATAAATTTGAAATAAATGACAATCTTTGTGTTTTATGCGATGAATGTCTTTTAGTAAAACCAGTGAAAGGATGTATTGTAGAAACACATAAAACTATAACAGATGATTTGGGAGATGTTAGTTATTCTAAGGTTAATGCGCTAAAAACAAATGGTATTTATCATGGAAAATTATACATTGATCATAAAAAATGTATCAGATGTGGAGAATGTGAGCGAGTATGCCCAACCAATGCCATATCAATACAAAAAGTTGAGAAAAAAGTAAATGCTAAAATCTAAATTTAAAACGATAAATGTCACATGTCCTCATGACTGTCCAGATACATGTAGTTTAAATGTAACTGTTGACACTGCTATGAAAAAAGCTGTAGCACTAAAAGGTGATGCAAGCCATCCAATTACTAAAGGTTTTTTATGTAATAAAGTAAACCACTATCTTGATTTAGTTTACAACGAAAATAGGGTTCTCTACCCTCATATAAGAATTGGACCCAAAGGAAAAAAAGGAAGACTTAAAAGAGTCTCTTGGGATTATGCGTTGAAGTTAATTACAAAAAAATTAAAAAATGTTGAAAAACAATATGGGGGTGAAGCCATTCAACCTTATAGTTATTCAGGAACTCTTGGAATGCTTGGATATTGGGGGATGAGTGAAAGGTTTTGGAATAAGATGGGAGCGGCAAGATTAGGCAGGACAATTTGTATAGCGGCTGCCTCAACTGCTGGTATTTATACTTATGGTGCTGCTTGTGGCCCAGCTATTGATGAGGTACCTAATAATGAATACATTATTCTTTGGGGGACTAATATTGTCTCTACCCATGTACATATGGTTCCTTTTGTAGAGGAGGCAAAAAAGAGAGGAGCTAAAATTGTATGTATTGACCCAAGAGAGACAAGAACTTCTGTATTATGCGACTGGCATATACAACCCAAACCAGGAACCGATGCGGCATTAGCTCTCGGAATGATGCATGTTATCGTTAAGAAGAATAAACATGACAAAGCTTTTTTAAAAAAATATACGAGGGGTCATGAAGAATTTCTTAAAAAAATTCTTCCAAAATATACTCCTGAAAAAGTAGCAAGGATTACGGGAATAAAAAAAGAGGCTGTAATAAAACTTGCAACTGAATATAGCTCAACTAAAAAATCTTATATCAGACCAAACTATGGGCTTAACCGACACCGTAATGGTGGAATGATGGTAAGAGCTATCATGCTTCTACCGGCAATTACGGGTGCTTGGAGGAATAAAAGTTCTGGTGTTTTTGTTGGCTCCATTGAAGAGATGTGGAATGTAGATTTAAATAAACTACAAAAACCGGCTTTACTTAAAAAGAGAGAACCTAGGTCAATCAACATGATTCAAATAGGGAATGCGCTGAATAATAAAAAACTAAACCCACCAATCAAAGCTCTGTTTGTATGGAATTCAGATATTGCAAATTGTGCTCCAGATACAAAAGACGTGAGAAAAGGATTAAAAAGACAGGATTTATTTACAGTAGTTCATGAAACTTTCTGGACTGATAGTTGTGATTATGCAGATGTGGTACTTCCAGCAGATACCGCGCTTGAACATCTAGATTTACATGCCCCTTATGGTCATTATTATTTCAGTCTTTCACAACCCGCTATAAAGCCTCTTGGGGAAAGCAGATCCAACCAAGACACCTTCCGCGCCCTTGCTAAATATATGGGGTATAAAGAAAAATGCTTTACTGAAAGCGATGAAAACATGATTAGAAATATGATTGACCCAAAACACAATCCTCTATTCACTGGCATTACTTATGAAAAGCTAAAAAAGAAGGGATGGATGAAAGGTGATGTTAATAATAAAAGAAGAGACTATTTGAAAAAAGGCTGGCCTACCAAAGATGGCAAGATTCAAATTTATTCTGAGGATACTGAGAAAATTGGTCTTGGACCATATCCTGAACATTATGAGGAATTTACCGATAAGAAACTTAAAAAGAAATACCCAATTCAGATTTTAAGTCCTGCAACTCACCAGTTTATCGGCAACTCATTCGTGCCGGTAAAGAGGCTGAGAGAGATGGCATCTAGACCAACGATTGAGATGTCTAGAAAGGATGCGGTAAAAAGAAGAATTAAGGATGGGGATCTTTGTAGAATCTACAATGATGTCGGGGAAACCTTTGCTCATGCTGTCATCATGGATTCTATGCTGGATGGGGTAGCGTCTACTCAAAAACAGTACAAAGGCTCATTGGTTAAAAATGGTGTTAATGCAAATGCCTTAAATACTCAAGAGGTTACCGATATGGGTGAAGGCCCAATATTTTATACGGTCCTTGCACAAATTAGAAAATCTTAGTTAGACTTTTAGCTAATTAGCTTATTGAGTATCGACCGAATATAAGGCATAAAAATATGATTTGGCTTATACCTGTCTAATAAAAATTTATACTAAAAATTTGTCCAGATTTCGAACAAACATGGGCAATATAAATTAAGATAATCACGTATACTCAATATATGGCTATTGAATATACAAATGACCAAAAAACATCTGGCATTCAAACCTTTGATAATGGAGATATCTATACCGGAGATTTTCTCAATGGGAAAAAACATGGCCATGGGTTATTAAAAACGCCTACCAAAAGAACTTATGATGGTGCCTGGGAGGATGATCTTCCCCATGGCTATGGTACAAATACTTTCCCAAATGGTAAAAAATATAGAGGAGAGTTTAGGAAGGGCAAGCCTTTTGGTGATGGGCAATGGACATACAGTGATGGGAGAACCTATACCGGAAAATGGATAAAGGGTAAATTTATAAATGAAGAAAATAAAAAAGACACTATGGAGTTTAGGGTAGTTGCATCAATAATAAATTTTTTGGCAATAACTTTTATGTTGGCAGTAGTGGTTTATTGGGGAATGAATGTTTTAAATATTATCTAAATGGAAGAATGTATATTTAAAACAAGCCTGGCAAATATCTTAATTCAAGAAAAAAATAGGCAAATTATTGGAATTAAATTTACAAAAAAGAAAATCAAGAACACCAATAATCCTTATCTTTTAAAAACACGTATTCAAATCTTAGAATACCTAAAAAATAAAAGAAAAACTTTTAACTTAAAAATAAACCCTGTTGGAACAGTTTTTCAAAAAAGGGTCTGGGGGGAACTTGAAAAAGTTAAATATGGTAAAACACAATATTACTCAACTATTGCAAAAAAAATTAAAACCTCTCCGCGTGCAGTTGGCAATGCATGTGGCGCAAATAAATGTTTATTAATAATCCCATGCCATAGAATTATTTCAAAATCTAAAAAAAATGGTGGGTTTTCTTCTTTTGGAGGAATGGTACACAAAGATTTACTATTATCCTTAGAAAAGAAGAATAAGTAAGCTAACCACCCATAGACTTCATAAAAGCATCGACTGCTAATGTTTGATTTACATAAGCATCGACTACTAATGTTTGATTTACATAGATGAGGTATACATATGCAATCAAAACTGCAGCCCCGCCTATTTTTTTGTTTATAAGCTTATCCAGCCTTGTAAAAGTACAGAAACATTGACCAAAATTGTAAGCAAAATAGCCTACAGCTCCCAAAAAAACAAAACCTATAAATCCAAGTATCATAATATTTACAATACCGAGCTTTTTACTCTAACACAACAGTAATTTTTTTTGGGGCAGAACATTCTTCATGAGAATTATTAATAGAAGTAAAATTCATTAAAGCACCTAAAGGCGTTATTGTATCAACAGCTACGTCAAAAATATAACCTATGCCAGCATTAATAATAAGGCCATTCGTTTTTGAGCTATTTATGTCGTGCATTACTCCATACTCGCCTCTTAATTCGCCAGTTTTACAAACAACATTTATAGGCGAACACTCTGTAACAAAGGCGACCTTGTTTGGTGACAGTGTTTCAAGTTTTGATGATGATGAAAATAATGTGCACACTGCATCTACAGGTTGCTTATCAACATCAACTGTTATCAACTCTATGTTCATAGAGATTTTTTCCGGGTAAAAGGATGCGCATGAAGATAAAATTAGCATAGGAAGTAAAATATACTTTTGTAAATTAAACATTATTAATCAAACTTTCGCTAGCCCCCCACAACTTTTTAGCTATATCTTGATCTAAAGATATTACTGAAGATTTAATAGGTCTACATTTATAAAAATATTTCCCCGTAATGTTCGATACTAAATCATTCGAGGCAAGATAGATACTAGTTTGAGCTCCTTCTAAATTACTTATACCAAATAACTTAACCAAAGAAGCGGCAATTTTATAATGGAATTGTTCAGTATTATTTGCAAAATTAGAATTTACTAATCCAGGATGAAGGCAATTGACTGTTACGGTAGAATCTTTCAATATATTAGAAAGATAATAAGTAAAATATATATTAGCTAATTTACTTTTTTTATATGCAAGCCAACCATTATAACAATCATGCATTTCTAAATTTCCAGCATCAATCGATGTTCTTCTGTGAGCGTTTGAACTTACATTTATAATTCTCATATTACCTGTATTCTCAATATTATCTAAAAGTATATTTGTTAATGTGAAATAGCTAAGATGGTTCAAGGCTAATGTCATTTCTATCCCTTCGGAATTCAATTGATTACTCATGAATATAGCCCCAACATTATTAATAACGACATCAATCTTAGTGAAATCTTTGACTATATTCCAAGCTAACTTTTTTGTTTCATTTATTGAAGATAAATTACACTTATAAGTTTTAATGTTAATGTTAAAATTTAATGAAAGGTTAGATGATAATTTATTGAGTTTATCTTCTGATCTAGAGATTAAAATTAAATCGAAATTTTTTTTTGCGAGACCTATGCTGGTTTCTAATCCTATGCCTGATGTGGCTCCAGTAATTAGACATACTTTTTTTTTCATTGCTATTATGAATAGTTATCTTACGAAGACTGAAGAATTGTTAGCGCAGCGTCCATGGTTGTTTTTGCATCTCCGAAGAGCATTTTTGTATTTTCTTTAAAAAATAATGGATTCTGAATCCCAGCATAACCTGTTGCCATACCTCTTTTAAGAACAACTGAAGTTTTTCCTTTCCAACATTCTAAAACAGGCATTCCTGCAATTGGGCTATCTGGGTCATCAAGAGCTGATGGATTAACAATATCATTTGCGCCAATAATAATGGACACATCTACGTTTGGGAAATCAGCATTAACCTCATCCATTTCGTAGACAATATCATATGGGACTTTAGCCTCTGCTAAAAGGACATTCATATGCCCTGGCATTCTTCCGGCAACTGGATGTATTGCAAAACTCACATCAATATTTCTATCTTTAAGCATTTTAGCAATTTCATTTATTGTATGCTGTGCTTGGCTAACCGCCATCCCATAACCAGGAATAATAACAACTTTTTTTGCAGATAATAATAATTCAGTTAATTCAGCAGATTCTATAGCAGTTACTTCGCCTTGGTCTTCTACGTTAGCTTGAGTTATCCCTTGTGACTCAGTTCCAAAGCCACCCGCTATTACAGAAATAAAACTTCTGTTCATTGCTTTGCACATTATATAACTAAGTATTGCTCCACTACTTCCAACTAATGCTCCTACAACAATAAGTAAATCATTATTTAACATAAAACCAGTAGCTGCCGCAGCCCAACCAGAATAAGAATTAAGCATTGAAACAACAACTGGCATATCAGCCCCACCTATGGCAAGAATTAAATGCATGCCAAATAAAAAAGCTAGAGTAGTCATAATTACGAGGGGTATCATTGCTTCATTAATAGTCCCGCTTATCGCAAATATGTAACCATAAAATGACACTATGACTAACAAAGCTAAATTTAACCAATGTCTACCTGGCAGAATTAATGGACTGCCATTAATTTTTCCACTAAGTTTTCCAAATGCGATAATCGAACCAGAAAATGTTATAGCACCAATGAATATTCCTATATAAATTTCAATATTATGGATAGTTTTATCTATTCCTTTTAGTGAAATAGTCTCATCCATAAAATTCACATACCCAACCAAGACTGCAGCTAGCCCAACAAGACTATGAAGAATTGCAATTAACTCTGGCATATGTGTCATTTTTATTTTTTTAGCTAAGTAGATTCCAATACTTCCACCAATAAACATAAGTGCAAAAATTAATAAAAAATTACCCGTTACATGGGGGCCTAAAAGAGTTGCTAAAATTGCAATTGACATTCCAAGAATGCCGTATATATTTCCCTTTCTGGCTGTCTCTTGATTGCTGAGCCCACCCAAAGTTAAGATAAATAAAACAGTAGCGCCTATATATAATGCTCTAACTAACTCTATATTAATTTCCATATTCATTAATTTATTTCCTAAACATATCTAACATTCTTTTTGTAACAGCAAAACCACCGACAATATTAATACTTGCAATTAAAATTGCTAATGATGCCAAACTTGTGAGAAGTGCATTCCCAGAAGATATTTGTATTAACGCACCAATAATAATAATACTGCTAACAGCATTTGTGACTGACATGAGTGGAGTATGAAGAGATGCAGACACATTCCAAACAACCATATACCCAACAAAACAAGAAAGAACAAAAACAGTAAAATGTTCCATAAAAGATGTAGGCGCTACAGTTCCTACTCCTATCAAAAGAAGTAAAGATATTATAAATCCAAATAAAGGGAATCCCTTGTTACCCTTTTTAATATTTTTATTAATTAAAATTGGCTTATTTTTGTCGGTTTTATTTATTTTCTTAGCTGTGACTTCTACTGTTGGAGGTGGAAAAGTAATTTTCCCATTCCTTATTATAGTCATCCCTCTTATAACTTCATCATCCATATTTATGTTAGCTATACCGTCTTTATTGGGTGTCAGATCATTTAATAAATGATAAAGATTATTTGCATATAATCGACTAGATTGAGCGGGCAATCTTGAAGGAAGGTCTGTATAACCAATAATTGTAATATCATTAATGCTGATAGATTCGTCTCTTTTTGTGCATGCGCAGTTACCACCCTGTTGAGCAGCAAGGTCAACAATCACGCTGCCTGGTTTCATACTCTTAATCATATCTTCTGTAATTAATTTAGGCGCTGGTTTACCGGGTATTAATGCAGTAGTTATAATTATATCAACTTCTTTACATTGAGATTTAAGCAAAGCATGTTCCGCTTTAATATAGTCGTTACTCATTTCTTTTGCATAGCCACCCGAACCTGCTCCATCTTCGTTTCTTCCAATCATAAGAAATTCAGCATGCAAACTTTCAACTTCTTCTTTAACCTTAATTCTTGTATCAAAAGCTCTCACAATTGCTCCTAAGTTATTTGCAGTCGCAATTGCTGAAAGACCTGAAACTCCAGCTCCTATAACCAAAACTTTAGCAGGCGGTATTTTACCGGCAGCAGTAATTTGTCCTCCAAAAAATCTACCAAATTTGTGTGAAGCTTCTATCACTGCCCTGGATCCAGCAACATTCGCCATAGAACTAAGGGCATCCATTTTTTGAGCTCTTGATATTCTTGGGACACTATCCATGGCTAATAAATTTACATTCTCACGAGCCATTAATTTCAATTTGTTTAGATGTTGTGCTGGACCAAAAAACGAAATAAGAGTTTTATCTCCAGTTAAAAAAGAGGTTTCATTCGGCGATGACTCGCTTGGCCCGTTAACTTTTAATATTATATCAGATGATTGCCAAATTCTTTCGGGGCTATCTATTATAGTGGCACCAACTTCTATATATTGATTATTAGTAAAATTAGATTTTAATCCAGCATTTTTCTCAACTTGAACTGAATAACCGAGTTTAATTAATTTAATTACAATGTCAGGAGAAATCGAGACGCGATTCTCATTTAATAGAACTTCTTTTAAAACCCCAATAATCATTTATTTTCCATAATCTTGATTACATTTTAAGTGTTGAAAGTAATGACAAATTTACAACTTTTTTACCAAGGTCTCCATCTTATCTGATTTATTTTTATTATGTAACCCTATTGATGATATTAAAGATTAATTTATAAAGAAGGCTATCTTTGCAGCTAAAATAAGTAGAATTTGAAGTTGCCTTAGTTGCCAAACCAACACAATACTTCTTAATGTCTTCTTGTGTTTTATACTTAAATATATTTCCTTTATTTTTTTTTAAATCTTTTTGTGTTTCTTTTCCTGTTATTACTTTGTTACCTATCACATCAATTAAATCATCTGTAGCTTGAAATATTAAACCAAAATTTCTTCCATATTTTTTGGCTTGTTTTGATATTTTTATATCATTAACATTACTCATAATTAAAGGGGCACATGCGCAAAATTCAAAAAGCTTTGCGGTTTTTAGTTCATGCATATTTATAATATTTTTCAAGGTTGCATTTTTTTTCTCATATAGTAAATCAAGGGATTGACCACCGGCTAAACCTTTGTGGCCAGACAAAAGAGTAAGCTGCGATATTAAGCTTGATCTTATAATATCTTTTGGATGTGTTTTTTTATCAGCTAAAATTTCAAATGCCAATGTGAGCAGACAATTGCCAGCAAGTATAGCAGTTGCTTGATCAAATTTTTTATGCGTCGTTGGTTTTCCTCTTCTAATATTATCATCATCCATAATATCATCATGAATTAATGAATATGAATGAACTAATTCTGTAGCTAATGCAACACGCATATAATTATTTTTTTTAAGTTTTAAAATTTTAGAAAATTCTATTATGACTAATGGCCTTATTCTTTTTCCGCCATTAGAGATTCCATAATTCATTGCTTTCCATAACAAAGATGGGTATTTATTTTTTTTTAGATAAGTTTGAGCATATAAATTAAATTCTTTTGCTCTTTGGTCAATATATGGCTGCAGCTTCATAGGTTAATAAGTATCTAATGATATAACGATATTGATTTTATCACAGATAAGAAGATTTGATTTTATTATATTTGATTGTAAAAAATGCTATTTGAGTTAATATAAATAAATGTCGGAAAGAACATTGATTGATGCTCGGGGAGCCAATTGTCCAGGACCAATGATGGAGCTTATAGCAACTTTAAAACTTGTTGATATAGGTGATGAGATTGAATTACTTTCAAATGATCCAGGAACAGCTTCAGACGTCCCAACTTGGTGTGAAAAAGTTGGTCACAAATTAATTAGTAAGACAAAAACTGATGACCACTGGGTACTGGTTGTTAGTAGATCAAAATAAAGGAAGGGGTAAAAATGAAAAAAATATTAATCGTCGGTGGCGGTATGGCAGGATCAATTGTTGCCAACGGACTAACGAGAAAGTTAAGCAAAGAAATGAATAATGGTCTAGTAGAAATTACGGTAATTTCTGCAACGGATCAGCATCTATATCAACCAGGATTATTATATTTAGCTTTTGGAAGAGTTAGAGAGAATGAGCTTTATAGAGATCAAAGAGAGATACTTGATAAAAGAATTAAGTTTCATGTCGATCCTGCTGTTAATATTGACGCAGATAATAAAAAAGTTACAACCGAATCGGGGAAAGTTTATCAAGGTGACTATCTAGTAATCGCTACAGGTTCTAGAATTATGATGCAATCTATTCCTGGATTATCAGAAGAAGCATATCAGTTCTATACGCCTGATGGTGCAAGAGAAATGAGAGATGCTCTTAAGGATTTTAAGGGTGGGAAGGTAGTAATTAATGTTAACGCTCCTCACAAATGTCCTGTTGCTCCTATAGAAATTACACTCATGCTACATGATTACTTAAAAGAGAATGAACTCCTTGAGAAATCAGAAATTACATATACATATCCGGTTGGGAGAGTACATGCGATGGAACCTGTAGCTAATTGGGCAGCTCCAGAATTTGAAAAACTTGGAATTAAAGCTGAAACCCTTTTTAATACAAAAGAAGTAGACGGCAAAACTAAGACAATAATTTCAGAAGAAGGGACAAAGCTAAAATATGATTTCTTAATAACAATACCGCCTCATAAGGGTGCTCAAGTTGTTGAAGATTCCATTGAAGGCGCAAAAGGTGGCTGGTGTCCAACAGATAAAAAGAAACTTTATCTTGAAGGTAAAACTGATGTCTTTATTTGTGGAGATACTACTAATATACCTATCTCTAAAGCTGGCTCCACAGCGCATTTTGAAGCCGACACAATTATAGACAATATTAGTTCGCTAATTCAAGAAGGAACAATGGCAAGAGACTATGATGGAAAAGTGTTTTGTTTTATAGAAACAGGAAAAGAAATGGGGTCGTATGTATGGTTTAACTATACAACTCCACCTAATCCTGGACTACCAACAAAAGCGGTTCATAGATTTAAATTAGCTTATAACAAGATGTATTGGTTATCAGCTAAGGGATTACTATAGGGGATAAATATGAGCAACGAAAATGGAAGTTATGAGTTAGAAAGATTTTTGCAAGCTGGTTCAGATGCACTAACTGACAATATAACTGAAAGACTAGCTACTACAGCGGCAAATGGCTTAGAAGTAGTAGATAAATTGAATGACCCAGATACTAAAGCGGCTGTTTTAGCAGTGCTTGATATACTTACGGATCTTCAAAGATCAGGTGCACTATCATCCTTAAGTGAAGTAGTCGATAAAACTGCAAACCAAAAGTTTGAAGGCGGTATCCTGACTACTATATCAATGCTTGGAAAACCAGAAGCACAAAGAGGCCTGCAATTACTATTGAATGTAGCAGGTTGCGTGTGCAAAGAAAAAAAATAAGTTTTAGTTTTAGGCTGAAATTTTAACTAATAAACCATATCTTAACTAGATATGGTTTATTTTTTTCTTTAGTCCCTTCTGCAAAAAATAAAGTAAATACCACCAGCACTAATGAGAAGACTGAAAATACATGAAATCTGCCGGAAAGAGGGGTCGAACCTCTGACCTCCGCTTTACGAAAGCGTTGCTCTACCAACTGAGCTATTCCGGCTAAAAATAATATTAATTACCATAATAAAGCACATTATATTATTATATGAGTACAATCATGAATATATTTGTTAATCAAAAAAAAACAGTCGCCTCCAAAGAATCTACTATCATAAATATTCTTGAAAATCTTGATATTGAAAATAAATATTTAGCAGTTGAGATTAATGAAGCTATTCTACCTAAGTCAGAATATGATAAATACATTATTCAAGAAAATGATAAAATTGAAATTATAAATGCAATTGGTGGTGGGTAGAAATATTGAGCAAACTAGTTTTAGATAATAAAAGTTACGATTCTCGGCTTATTGTTGGGACAGGCAAGTATAAAGACTTAGATGAAACTAAGTTAGCTATTGAGGCAACTGGCGCTGAAATGGTAACGGTTGCTATTCGTAGAATGAACATTGGGCAAGATAAGAATAAATTAAACTTATTAGATTTTATAAGCCCAGAAAAATACACAATACTGCCAAATACTGCGGGCTGCTATACTGCAGAAGATGCTATTAGAACTTGTAATCTAGCAGCTGAAATACTTGGAGGAAAGAAACTAGTAAAACTTGAAGTTTTGGGTGATAAGAAAACTTTATATCCAAATTTAACGGAAACACTAAAAGCTGCTGAAATACTTATCAAGGATGATTTTAAAATTATGGTATACACTACAGACGATCCATTGATTGCAAAAGAACTAGAAAATATAGGATGTATATCAGTAATGCCTCTTGCTGCACCAATTGGCTCTGGGTTAGGAATACAAAATAAATATAATATTCTGTCAATTGTCGAAAATGCTAATGTACCAATAATAGTAGATGCTGGAGTTGGCACTGCATCTGATGCAACTATAGTTATGGAGATGGGTTGCGATGGAGTGCTAATGAATACAGCTATAGCTTGCGCAGATAATCCTGTATTAATGGCTAGTGCGATGAAAAAAGCAGTAGAAGCTGGATATGAAGCCTTTCATGCAGGGAGAATTATTAAAAAAAAATATGCTTCAGCATCATCGCCAACTAGAGGAAATTTATTTGATAACAAGTAATAAAGCTAAACCTATATTCTATAGTAATCATAGATCAAGACAGGCCTGCCAAAAATCTTATAAACTTTCTGATGATAAAATAAAAATAGCTAAAAGCAATCTACAAAATGAGCATAAAAATTTTTTAGAAATTGGATTTGGTACGGGTGATGCAGTTATTAACATGTTGTGTGACAAACCAAATAATTATTATTGTATAGAATCATATTATAGAGGTATAGAAAATTTGAATAACCTCATTAAAAAAAATAATTTAGAAAATATTTTTGTGTTTCATGGTGATGCAATAGATATTATAGAAAACTTTTTCCCAAATGATTCAATAGATTATATACATATATTTTTCCCAGACCCATGGCCAAAAAAGAAACACAGGAAAAGAAGACTTATAAACCTTTATTCAATTAATATGTTGTTTAGTAAACTTAAAGAAAATGGGAAATTTCATTTTACAACAGATCATATAAATTATGCATATTCAGTTAGAGATATGCTGTCTAAACAACTGAAAAAATCTATCTCTTTTAGTAACAATAGAGGTTTGAGGCCTATAACTAGTTATGAAAAAAAAGCTTATAAAAAGAATAATCTGATTTTTGATTTAATTGAGGCTAAACTTTTTTAGGTTTGAGGATCTTTCAAAATTATACTAAAAATTATATGAACAATAAATCCAAATATTATGCCAGTCCAAATATGAGTAGTTATTCCCTCAAATAGTTCCCATGATAATAATGGAAACATGAGTGTGCTTATAAATGTGATCCAGGCAACAGATCCTAGTTTTTTATTTTCATTATAGAGTCTTTTCATTTCTTTAATTCTTATGAGTGGTATTACAGCAAAAATAACTATAATTCCCAATGTTGCTTCAGGAAGGTTATATAATAATGGGGTTGCATATAATAGGGTCAACCCAACAACTATCATTGTTATAACAGAAGAAAAACCGCTATATGACCCACATGCCTCATTGACTGCAGATCTAGAAAATGACCCTGAAACTGGCAAGCTTCCTGACAATCCAGATGAGATATTTGCAAAACCTTGACCAAAAAGCTCCTGATTGGTGTTAATAGGAGTTGGGTCTTTAAATAATTCAACACCCTTATCATCTTTAGGTGGTTTTTTGTTATGCAATTGTTTTGCAATAGCAATAGCTTCCATGAAACCTACAAATGAAATTATTATTGTATGAATTATTAACATAGGTATAGAGATTTTAAAAAAATCATAAGAAGGTAATTTTATATCAGGCAACCCTGCTGGAATATGGCCAACTATTGGAGCTTTGTATATAAAGAGTGTTGAAATTAATATTGATATTACTACAGCAAAAAAAACTGCAAGATTGCTTACTATCATACTTATGGTTAATTTATATTTTACTATATACATGAAGAGCAGGATAATTATAGAAAGTGATAAAGCCTCCACGCTGATAGGGTGTGCTTCAAGAAGAGAGTTTAAATCAGCTAATTGCATAAAAGATATTTTTGGCATTCCAAAAACTTTGCTTAATTGTGACATAGATATTATTAAAGCTGCTGCAGATGTAAAACCAAGGAGAACATGTTCTGGTATTTTGTCAAAAAGATAACCAGCTCTACTCAATGATAATATTATTTGGAATAGGCCAACTAAAAAGGCTAATAATATTGCAAAATAAATATATAAATCAGTTTGCCCGGAAGCTAATGATGATATTGCGACAGATGTTAAAAGACAAACCATGGCCACAGGGCCTGTAGCTAAATATCTTGAAGATCCAAATATTGCTGCTATTCCGACTGGCATCAGTGAGGCATAAAGCCCATAAATAGGCTCCAATCCAGCTAAAGTGGCGTATGCCATCGACTGGGGTATTATAATCATTGCTATTGTAATACCGCCAACAAAATCTCTCAAAAGAAAATCCTTATTACTCAGTGCCTCAGGCAACCAAGTACTAAAATTAAAGAACATTGTTCTAATATAAATTAGAAAGTTTATCCCGAACTCCTCTATTAATTTTTATAGAAATATGTATAAATAAATGTATACAATAAGAATAATATCATATTTGGCTTATGCTGTCTTGGGGGTATACATGCAATACAAAAAATTAGGGAATACAGATTTAGAAGTGAGTGTAATTTGTCTTGGCACAATGAATTTTGGTGAACAAAATAATGAAAAAGAATCTCATGAACAGTTAACATATGCAATTCAAAATGGTGTAAACATTATTGATACAGCTGAGATGTATGCAATCCCTCCAAAGAAAGAAACCCAAGGACTAACAGAAAAATATATTGGATCTTGGATAACAAAATTCAGAAACAGAGATAAATACATGATTGCGACTAAAATTTCTGGGCCTGGGATGGAATATGTTAGGGATGGCTCACGCTTAAGTGCTGCACATGTAAAAAAGGCGATTGATAGTTCTCTTGAAAGATTGAATACAGATTATATTGATCTTTATCAAGTTCATTGGCCTGAAAGAAAATCTAATTATTTTGGAAGACTTGGATATACGCAATCTGATGATATAGGAATTTCAATTGCAGAAACTCTTGAAGCATTAAACGATGCGGTCAAAAGTGGCAAGATAAGGAATATTGGGATATCAAATGAAACTCCATGGGGCGTTATGGAATACCTAAAACTATCTGATATGAATCAGATAAAATATCCACGAATAGTGAGTATCCAAAACCCCTATAACTTACTGAATAGAATATATGAAGTTGGTTTAGCTGAAATATCATATAGAGAAAAAATTGGACTCTTAGCATATTCTCCTTTGGGCTTTGGTACGCTTACAGGTAAGTATCAAGAAGCATCCCCCAAAGACTCTCGTTTGGGGTTATATGGTGATTGGTTTACAAGATACAGTAATGATCAGTGTAAAAAAGCTGTAACAGATTATTTAGCAGTTGCTAAAAAATTTCAGTTAAGTCTCACGCAACTTGCTCTAGCTTTTGTAAATACAAGACCATTTGTTACAAGTAATATTATTGGGGCAACTACACTAGCTCAACTTAAAGAAAACATAGATAGCGTAGATATTAAACTAAGTCCTGAAATTATTGATGAAATAAATAAAATACATGAACAAATGCCAAATCCAGCGCCTTAAAAATCAGTTAAAAATGCTTTATCCATCCATTTTTCTATCTGATTTTTAAAATCATGAGAAGATACAACATGTGAAGGAATAGGTTTCCCAATAATCATTTTTATAGTGCCAGGATATTTGATAAAACTATGTTTAGGCCAGTATTTGCCGGCGTCATGAGTTACAGGAAGGATCCCAAGGTTCATTGATCTTGTCATAAGGAGTCCACCTTTTTTAATTACTGTCTTAGATTTATATGATACCCTTGTTCCCTCAGGAAAAACTATAATAGTATGCCCCTTTTTGATTAGGTTATTTCCATTTAACATCATTTTTTTTATAGCTTTACGGCCTGAATTTCTATCAATACCAATATTTCCTAACAGATATAAACACCAACCGAATAATGGAATAAACATTAGCTCTTTTTTTACTACAAATACTGGCTTTGGTATTAACAAAATAAAAAATATTGTCTCCCAAGTTGACTGATGTTTAGAAAAAACTATCTTATCTGAAAAATTAAGATTTTTTTTACCTATTATTTTATATTCAAGATTACAAAAAATCTTTAAAGATTTTATAGTAATAAACGCCCATACTTTAGCAATACTAAGTGCTGAAGAATAACTAAATATTCTTAAAAAAATAAGAATTGGTGAAAGCAATAATATTGAAATTAAAAATATTATCCAAAAAATTAAAGATTTAAAAAACAGCATGTTATTTTTTATTTTTTTTAAGCACAAATTCTACTGCTTCATATAAATCATCAAACATGGGGATATTTAGACTTGTATCATCTGAAATTTTACTTCCATTCCCTGTTCTTACTCCAAGGGGCTTACATTTAGCATTAATAGAAGCAATAATATCTCGTGGGGAATCACCTATTGAGAAGCAAGATTTTAGGGGAAAATTTAGTCTCTCTGATATTTCTTCAAACATTCCGCTTCCTGGCTTACGGTATTTATTTTTAACTGAAGGCAAAGTTGGGCAATATAAAATTGCGCTTATTGCTCCACCTACTTTATCAATTTCATTAATCATTTTTATATTAATATCTATAAAATCATTATATTGTATGATGCCTCTATCAATTCCAGATTGATTAGTAATAATAATAATTTGGTAACCTTCGTCACAAAGTTTCTTGATTGCTTCAATACTTCTCGGTATTGGTACCCATTCATCAGGAGTTTTAATATAATCTAAAGAGTCAACATTAATAACTCCATCCCTATCTAAAATAATATGCTTTTGTGTGGTCATTATTGAAAATATTTTTTAAAGAAATCTGCAACATCATCAATGTGTACTTGTTGTTGTTCCATGGTGTCTCTATTTCTAATTGTAACTATTCCTTTTTCTAAAGTATCAAAGTCTATAGTCACACATAGTGGAGTACCAATTTCATCATGTTTTCTATAACTTTTACCGATATTGCCTGTATTCTCAACCACAACTCTGCCTAACTTAATAGTTTGTAACTTATTTTTTAATTTTATAGCTGTTTTGACTAATTCTTCATTATTTTTCTTTAAAGGTATTACTGCTACTTTTATTGGTGCTAAATGAGGTGCAAATGTTAAAACAACCCTTTCTTTCCCATCATCAAGTTTTTCAATTTTGTAAGCTTCGTTTAAAACAGCCAAAACTCCTCTGTCTACCCCAGCGGAAGGTTCAATAACATATGGTACAGACCATTTTTTTGTATCTATATCTTGAATAGCTAATTTTGCATTAGAAGAATTATTTACAACTGTTTTTGCAGATATCCCAAGTTCTTCTTGGTTTTTACTATGGGAACCCAAATCAAAATCAGTTCTATTAGCAATTCCTTCAAGTTCTTCAAGTCCATGAGGAAATTGATACATAAGATCTATGGTTGATTTTGAATAATGAGCTAAATCTTTTTTTGGTACTTCTAGAATTTTTAATTTTTTTTCAGGTATACCCTGCTTCACCCACCACTCTATTCTATTTTTAACCCATTCTTTATGCCATTTGTCATCTGTTCCAGGCACAACAAAAAACTCTAGCTCCATCTGTTCAAACTCTCTAACTCTGAAAATAAAATTTCTGGGGGTTATCTCGTTCCTGAAAGCTTTCCCAATTTGAGCTATCCCAAAAGGTAAAGATCTTGAGGTTGAGTCAACAATATTTTTAAAATTGGTAAAAATCTGTTGAGCAGTTTCTGGTCTCAAATAAGCAAAACTACTCCCATCATCTACGGGTCCCACACTTGTTTTAAACATCAAATTAAATGGTCTTGGTTCGGTTAAATCTCTTGAACCACAAGAAGGGCATTTTTGATCATCTATTTGATCAGATTTCCATCGTGATTTACATGATTTACAATCTACCAAGGGATCAGAAAATGTATCTTCATGTCCAGAATATTTGAGTACTTCAGGGTGAGTTAATATTGAAGCATCTAAGCCTTCGACATCATCTCGATCATAAATCATTGCTGTCCACCAGGCTTGTTTAAGATTGTTTTTTAATTCAACCCCTAAAGGTCCATAATCATAAAGCCCTTGAAGACCTCCATAAATTTCATTTGATTGAAATACAAACCCTCTTCTTTTACAAAGAGCTACCAAATCTTCCATAGTGCGAGCGGTCAATGGATGTTCCTTTTTTTTATATATATGAAATTATTAACTATTATTGTCATGGTTTTTTGTAGTGCTAATAACAGTATAAATCATAAATGTTTTTTACCTTAATAGATGTTGTATAAAGTTAAACTATATTTTTATTTATTTTAAATAAACCCAATATACATATTATTATACTAATAATGCACTATATTGAGCTTTTTAATGTGCTATAATAGTGCATACAATACAGATTTTAAGATAAATTACAGCAATATGCACTAATATATTACAATTCCCGTAATATAAAAACTGGCATGATATGTGCTCGTATAACTATATGAATAAACAATTATGAGGTAATAATAATGAGCGTTGAGGACATACTAAAGATAGTAAAAGAAAAAGAAGTTAAATTTATTGACTACCGTTTTACAAATACTAACGGTAAAGAGCAACATGTTACTGTGACGGCATCTGAAGATGGCATAAAAACTGATATGGCAGAAGGAAAAATGTTTGATGGTTCTTCTATTGCTGGATGGAAAGATATTAATGACTCAGATATGATTCTAATGCCTGAAGCATCAACAGCAATAATGGATCCATTTTTTGATGAACCAACTCTAAACATACGGTGCGATGTCATTGAGCCAACTGATGGAAAACCATATGAAAAGGATCCAAGGTCAGTTGCGAAAAAAGCAGAAGCTTATCTAAAAGACTCGGGTATTGCTGATACAGCATATTTTGGGCCTGAAAATGAGTTTTTCGTTTTTGATGACGTTAGATTTGAAGACAAATTAGGGAGTTGTTTTTATAGTGTTGACTCATCTGAAGCTTGCTATAACAGTGGAAAAAAATATGAAGAAGGAAATATGGCCCATAGGCCACTTGTTAAAGGGGGATATTTCCCAGTGCCACCAGTTGATCAACTGCAAGATTGTAGATCTGCAATGGTAACAACATTGCAAGAAATGGGAGTGACATGCGAAGTTCACCATCATGAAGTTGGAACAGCAGGTCAAGCTGAAATAGGGGCTTTATTTAATACGCTTGTTCGTAAAGCTGATGAAGTTCAAATCTATAAATATGTTGTCATGAATGTTGCCCATGCATATGGGAAAACTGCTACATTTATGCCGAAACCTTTAGTTGGTGACAACGGAAATGGCATGCATGTTCATCAATCACTTTTTAAAGGCGATACAAATATTTTTGCTGGGAAAGGATATGGGAATATGTCTGATGATGCGCTTCACTATATAGGCGGGGTTATAAAACATGCTAGAGCACTATGTGCTCTTACAAATCCAACTACAAATAGTTATAAGCGTTTAATTCCTGGTTTTGAAGCACCTACAATACTAGTTTATTCAGCTAGAAATAGGTCTGCTTCAATTCGTATACCATATGTAACAAGTGATAAAGCTAGAAGGATTGAGGTTAGATTCCCTGATTCAATGGCTAATCCATATTTTGCTTTTAGCGCAATGATGATGGCTGGGCTTGATGGGATTAAAAATAAGATAAACCCAGGTGAACCAGTTGATAAGGACTTATATGAGCTGTCTTCTGATGAAGAAAAAATGCTACCTACCGTTGCATCATCTCTGGAGATTGCATTGGATGCACTCGATAAAGATAGAGAATTTTTAAAAGAAGGTGGGGTTTTTACAGACAATACCATTAACTCGCATATAGAACTTAAGATGGAAGAAGTTCAAAGGCTAAGACAATCAACTCACCCATGTGAGTTTGAAATGTATTATAGTTTGTAATATTAATGGCTGTCCCATATGGGACAGCCATATATTCTAAATCTTATGAATAAAAAAAATAATATCTTGAGTGGCCACTTTAATTTAAGCTATGAAATACTAGATAATTTAAGAACAGCAATAATAATACTGGATGAAAATCTAAATTATTTTTATACAAATACTGCTGCATATGATCTTCTTGGTTCAAGCAATATATTAAAAGATCTTTCAAAGCTACAGTATGAAAATGTGAGTCTTTTGACATATATAGAAAATATTAAAGAAGGCCAGCAAACTGTAATGCTCAGAGATTTAAAGTTTAAAAATTTTGATCGTATTGACCGAATTGTAGATTGTAGTATTTCTAGTTACTATTCTAAAAATGATAAATATATATTGATTGAGCTAAATGAAACTGGCAGATTATATAATATTTCCATTGATCAAAATTTAATTGAACAACAAAAGGCAACGCGTGAAATGGTAAAGGGTCTATCTCATGAAATTAAAAATCCTCTGGGTGGAATAATGGGAGCCGCTCAACTATTAGACAGGACCTTAACGGATGAATCGCAAACAAAATTTACAAAAATAATACGCAAAGAATCTGAAAGACTTCTTAAGTTGATTAATGCAATGTCTTCGCCGATACCATCAAACCAAAAAGAGCTTATAAATATTCATGAAATAACTGAACATGTGATTGAGCTCTTTAAATATGATTTGGATAATTCAAAAATACTATTTATTAAAGATTATGACCCCAGCATTCCTCTGCTAAATATTGATAAAAATCAAATAATACAAGCTCTTATAAATATAATACGCAATGCAACACAAGCTGTCAGCAAAACTGGCAAAATTATAATAAAAACGCGTCCATTATTAAAATACACCATTGGTGATACAAAACATGATTTAGTAATTAAACTTGATATTATTGACAATGGAATTGGTATTCCAAGCGAAAAAATTAAAGAAATATTTTACCCTATGGTAACAACAAAACCAGATGGCATGGGCTTAGGATTAACAATTGCTCAGTCAATCATAATTCAAAATAAGGGTTTAATTGAATGTAAAAGTAAAAATAATGAGACAAAATTCTCAATAATAATTCCATGGTATAACGAATGATAAAACCAAAGTTATGGGTTATCGATGATGAAGAAAGTATTAGAACTATATGTAGAAGTGCTCTTGAGGATAATTTTATTATTGAGACATTTCCAAATGGGTCAGAGGCATTACTGGCTTTAAATTCTGATAAACCAGACTTAATAATCACAGATATTAAAATGCCTGGTCTATCAGGCCTAGAGCTATTACAAAAAGTTTCAGTAAAATATCCTGGTTTACCAACTATTGTAATTACAGCACATTCAGATATCGATAATGCACTTTCTGCATATAAAGGTGGGGCATTTGAATATTTGCCAAAACCATTTGATGTAGACACAATAAGGGCGCTAGCGTTAAAAGCACTGAATAATTCTGAACCCACAAAAGAAAATACAAAGTCTACTGGATTCACAAAAACGTCAAAGATTATAGGACAGGCACAATCATTGCAGAACGTATTTAGAGCAATAGGGAAAATCTCAAATTCAGATATTACTGTTTTAATTAGAGGTGAATCAGGAACTGGGAAAGAACTTATAGCTCAAGCTGTACATGATAATAGTCAAAGAAGCCAGAGTCCTTTTGTTGCCATCAATGTTGCTGCTATACCTCATGATCTTCTAGAGTCTGAATTATTTGGGCATGAAAAAGGTTCCTTCACAGGAGCTCAAGCTAGGAGAATTGGAAGGTTTGAACAAGCCCGGGGTGGAACATTATTTTTGGATGAAATAGGCGACATGCATCCAGAATTACAAACCAGGCTTCTTAGAGTATTATCTAGTCAAGAGTTTTATAGAGTCGGTGGTCATGAGCCAATAAAATCAGATGTTAGAATAATTTCAGCAACCAATCAATCTATTGAAGATTTAATTAAAACATCAAAATTTAGAGAAGATTTATACCATAGACTAAACGTCTTTAAGATTGAACTTCCTCCCTTAAGAGAGAGAAATGAAGATATCCCTTCACTAGTAGATTATTTTTTGAAACAATCGTCTGTAGAACTTAAAACAGATAAAAAAGAAATTGATGATATTACATTAAAATATTTAATAAGTTTTCCATGGCCTGGGAATATAAGACAACTTGAGAATACATGCATATATCTAACTGTTATGTGTGCATCGGCTACAATTACCATAGAAGATCTTCCAGAAGATATATTGAAAAAAAACATATCTGCTGGTGAAATTGATACTGATTGGAAATCAAATTTGCAAGAACATATAAGGCGTCAAATTCAAACAGATAAAAATATCATAAAAAAAATAAGCGCAGAAATTGAAAAGGTTCTTATAGATGAATCACTAAAAGCTTCAAATGGAGTAAAACTTGAGGCCGCAAAGTTGCTTGGATGGAGCAGAAATACGCTAGCTAGAAAAGCAAAAGGTATTAATTAAGAAGTCCTTTTATAACTTCAATCGGGCTTTCTGATTGATATAAAATCTTATATGCAGCACGTACTATATTGCCACATTGATACTTATCTGTATTTTCATATAAAGTCTTTGTAGATAAAAATCCCTCGACAGTACCAATATCTTTTAACAGCTGTTGCATTTGAATTTTAAATCCCAATTTCAAGCCAAATTGACGATTTCTAGATATATCATTAAAACAAGTAAGTAACATGTCGCCTAAACATGCAGGGCTTTCAAGCGTTCGTAATGCCTGGTTATTAGATACCAAATAAGATTTGTCATCAGTAGATTGTATATATGAAGATATCTGATGAACTTCTTGTTTAGCCATATCAATTAATTTATTAATCTCCTGATTGTTATATCCATTGGTAGTCATAATGCCAGCTAGAATTGCAACAATATTTTTTATAACACCAGAAACTTCCATGCCAATTAAATCATTACTATATATTAGGCTGAATTTTTCAGTCTGCATTGCATTAATTAAGGTATTAGCAAGATTTAGGTTGGTAGAACCAATACTAATAGTTATATGATTCTTATCAACTAAATCTCGTGCAAAACTTGGGCCGGATAAAAGACACTTATCAATTTTTTTAGATAAAATATTATCAATTGTTTTGTGAAATAGTAAACCAGAATTGTGGTCAATACCTTTTGTAATCCATGTTAATGAGTCATGCTTAGAAAAATAATCTTTATGTTTTTCTATAATATCAACAAAGCCAGAACTAGAAGTTGCTATGATATTATATATTTCAAAATTCTCTGTAGAATCATCAAAAATAGTTTTTTTTGAGAGTAAATTGAAAGTGGCCTTATTATTAAATTTTATTTTTAGATTATTGCAGTACTTGGCATCATTTAATTCTGAATACTTTTTTGAATTTCTTATATAGATTTCAACAAGATTGTCTTGTTCAGTGAGATGATTTGCTAATGCTAATCCCCATTCTCCAGCTCCAAAAATACGGAAATAGTTAGGCATCTATTAATTATTTAGTTTTTGCTAATTCTTGTTGATAAAGGGCATTAAAGTCTACAGGTGATATAAACAAAGGGGGAAATCCAGCTCTTAGTATCAAAGAAGAAATATTTTCTCTTGCATATGGAAAGAGAATTTCAGGACATCTAACATTCAAAAAACCCTGCTTTATCTCGTCACTTGCACCCTCAATAATAAAAATACCAGATTGCTTAATCTCAACTATATAAATTACTTGCTCAGGGATTTCGGTTTTAACATTTATTTCTAGAGTAATTTCATAAGATGTATCATCTACTTTATCTATTGAACTATTTAAATTAAAACCTAATTTTGGCTGGATAGTTTTATCATCAAATATTTTAGGTGCCGCTGGTGATTCTAGTGATATATCTTTTGCATATATTTTTTTTATTAAAAATTTAATATCATCCTTTGCCATTTATTTTCCTCCTGTAATGGGCATATTATTTTCTGTCCATGCTTGTATACCACCTTCCAGATAAAAGACTTCTTCAAATCCTAGTTTAGTTAATTTATCACCAACTGTTATTGCATCTTTATCATTGCTTGAGTATGCAATCAATGGGCGTTCTTTTTTAAAATTCTGTTTATCAATGTCGTCAATATTTCCATGTACTGCACTTATAATATGGCCAGCACTATACTCAGCCATTGGTCTCAAATCAATTAATGTTGCCTTTGATTTATTGAGCAATCTAGTTAATTCATCGCAATTAAGTTTTTTGACCGCACTAGCTAGTGATTTAATTTCTAAATTGATTATAAGAAAAAGGAAAATTATTAATACTGAGAAAAGAACTGAGTTTTTAATAATAAAATCTAAGAAATAGTCCATCAGAGAGTTTATTTCTTATGTGAACAGAATACTTCACGCATCATTTCTATAAGCTGTAAAGTTTTCAAATCACTAATTTTATAAAAGACCTTATTTGCTGATTTTCTTGCTGACAAAATTCCTTTATCTCTAAGTATAGCAAGATGTTGCGATATATTACTTTGTGAGGTACCGACATTATCAACAATATTTTGAACGCTAAACTCTTGTTCCCCTAGTTTACACAATATCATTAGCCTAAGCGGATGTGACATTGCCTTCAGTGATTTAGATGCAGTTTCTACGTCCTCCTGAACCTGCTTTTCTAAGGCTAAGGCTGAGACATGGTCGTCTGATTGTGGATTTAAATTTTCTGTTTCCATATTCTTATAATATTAGTATATACCCATATTAGACAAAACTAATAAGATAATAAAGAAATAAAGTGTTATTATTTTTAAAAGAATGCCTAAAATTATGTCTAGAGTTATTAAAACAACAAATTTTTTCTTACTTACTATAATTATAATGGTTTTCTCAATCACTATATCCGAAGCAGAAGTACAAAATGATAATCAAATACCTGCAGAAAAAATAGATCAATTTGTTGATATTTACAAACGAATTAAAGAACAATATGTTGATGATATTGATGATGTTGAACTTTTCAACTATGCAATAAAAGGAATGGTTGCTGGCTTAGACCCCCATTCTTCATTCTTGTCCAGTGATGATTTTAATGAACTTAAAGTTGGGACAACTGGAAAATTTGGTGGTTTAGGTATAGAAATTACTACCGAGGATGGTTTTGTAAAAGTTATATCGCCAATAGATGATACACCAGCTAGTAAAGCTGGAATTAAGTCAGGAGATATGATTATTAAAGTTGGTAAAAAATCATTAAAAGACATGAACATAAATGATGCTGTCAAACTCATGAGAGGCAAACCTGGCACCAAGATCCAAATTACTGTATTTAGAAAAAAAATACAAAAAACTCTCATTTTTGATATAACTCGGCAAATTATAATCTCTAAAGGAATAAAATCTAATATCTTTGAAAATAATATTGGGTATGTAAGACTTGCTACTTTTCAATCTAATTCAACAAATGATTTGAAAGGGGAAGTATATAAGCTTAAAAAATCATCTGGCAACAAACTAACTGGATTAATTCTTGATCTTAGAAATAACCCAGGTGGTGTTCTTGGGTCAGCAGTTGGAATCACTGACCTTTTTTTACAAGAAGGTAAAATTGTCTATACAAAAGGCAGAACTGCTAATTCTAAGTTTGAATACTTTGCTACACCACAAGATATCCTGGATGGTCTCCCGCTTTTGATAATGGTTAATGGAGGGTCTGCGTCTGCGTCAGAAATAGTTGCAGGTGCCTTACAGGACAATAAAAGGGCAACAATAGTTGGTGAAAAATCCTATGGCAAAGCTTCGGTACAAACAATCCAAGAACTTAATGATGGTTCTGCTCTTAAATTAACAACTGCCAGATACTATACTCCATTAGGCAGGAATATTCATACTATGGGAATATCGCCCGATATTTTATTGAAAAGTAATGATGATAAAGATGAAAATAATAAAGTATCATTGCCGGAACCATATGATAAAGATAAACAACTTTTTGATGCTATTGCAATAATTAAGGGAATGAGTATGTCGTCAATGTTAAATATAGCTCACTAAAATAGAGCAAAATTTAGTATTCATGTGCAATCAAGATAACTTTAATAATGATAAATGAATATGAGACTAATAGGGATATTCATATTACTTTTATTCATAAACAGTTGCTCTAACGTTAAAGTTAACCCATGTATCAATGATGCTGTTATTTTTGAATCTATAAAAGAAACCAAAGACAGGACTATATGTTTCAACTCTGTAGATAGTTATGATTTAGATTACGAAAATAAAAAAAATATAGTAATTCATGGCCATTTAACATTTCCCAAAATAAAACAAGATTTATACACGGCCGTGATTCTATCACACGGTTCAGGTGGTATTAGAAAATTTCACAGAGAATATGTTGATATGCTGAATGAACATGGTTATGTAGTTTTTCAAATTGATCACTATACCAATAGAGGTATAAAATATGACAAAACTTTTTCCAAAACGTCTGGTGTAACTTTTATGAATGATGCTTACAAGGCGCTAAACTTAGTCAAGACTCATCCAAAAATAAATAAAATTGGATATATAGGGTGGTCGAAGGGAGGCGTGGGGCCCATACTTTCACATTTTAAATATGTTACTGACTTTATAAATCATGGGAAAATTAATTTTGATGCTTCTATAGCAATTTATCCATATTGTGGATTTACATTCCCAAAGGATTCTATTACAACAATACCCTTGTTAATACTTACGGGCAGCGATGATAAATTAACACCAGAAAAAGCATGTAAGAATTTACATGAAAAGTTTAATAAGGATAACAAAATTACGCATATATCACTAGAAGGAGCAACCCATGGATGGGATAACTTCTTTTTATATTTTGGTTTCTTCTTAAAAAAATTACCAAGCCTAGACATTATAAATAATGATTGTACAGTCACAATTTCAAATAATGGTGCAATTATGACTTTAAACAAGAAAATTATAAGTGACCCAACATTACATGAAGAATTATTGCATGACTGTTCTAGCAAAGGGGTTGAGTTAAAATATAATTCAGAAGCGGCAGATAAAACTAAAATACTAATTCTAGATTATCTAGAAAAATATTTATAAGCAGCCTATCTTATAAACTAAAATCTTTCAGCATTTTTTGAATTTCTATACCATGCATCTCTTCCACTTTAATCATTTCCCTTGCATATTCTTCTATATATATACTTTTACTCCCAACTAGATTGAGTAAATCTTTATACAATGAGACAGCATTCTTTTCATGTAAAGAACTTTCCTCTAATAAATCTATTGCTCTATGTTTATTAGATTCTTCTATAATTGATATTTCTAATGATGGGTGTCCGCCTAGGCCAGTGACAAATTCGCCTGCTTGTTGAGCATGCAAAAGAGATTCTGATGCCTGATCTTTAAAAAATTGTGTCAAACTTAGTCTATCTCTTCCGGTAATCATCAAAGAGTAATGAGTATATCTCACAACACCTGAAAGTTCATATTTCATTATATCATTAAGTATTTGTATAGTTTTTTTTGTATCAAGATTGCCCATAATTACTCCTAGATAGAACATTATATCATTAGAAAAAAACATCCAATAGGATTATAATATCTGTCTAATGAAAAATTTATTAAATATTTCAATAATAATACTTATTCTTACAACATTTACAACTTTAGCAATTTCAGCTGAAGTTAAAAGGAATAGGGGTAATAATAAATTGGGAATCACAAAGATAACTGCTGAAGAAAGAGAAAACTCTTTTATGCATAAATTCATTAATGATGAACTTAATTTTTTAAATGAATCTGATGATACAAAAGCAAGCAAAATTGAATTAGATGAAATTAGAGATGAGGTAGAAAAGCTTAAAGCTCAAAAAATTAATAATATAGATACAGCAAATAACAATGAAACTTCAAACGAAAGAATACTCCATCAAATTAAAATTCTATCTGACTTAAGAGATGATAATATTCTGACTGAAGATGAATTTATAACCAAGAAAAAAATACTACTAGATAAAATTAACTAACCTTTTTAATTTTATATATTATTTTACTATCAGTAAAGATCATAAATTTGAATAAGTGAAAAGAGTGTATAAAATTGAATAAAGAACTATCAAATAAATTAAAAAAGTCTATTAGAGTTATACCAAATTTCCCAAAAAAAGGAATTATGTTTCAAGATATATTCTCACTAATTGAAAAACCAAAGCTAATGAAACAAATCCAGCAAGAGATAAGTAAAATTATTAAAAAAGAAAAAATAACAAAAATTATTGGTATAGATGCCAGAGGGTTCATCTTTGGATCGATAGCGTCATATGATAATAATATACCTTTTATTCCTATAAGAAAAAAAGGTAAGCTACCAGGCCAAGTTTACAAAAAAAAATATAAATTAGAGTATGGGTATGACCAAGTTGAAATACAGAAGAAAAGTATTTTTAAAAATGATAAAGTTTTAATTGTTGATGACTTAATTGCAACTGGTGGCACAGCAATAGCTGCAGCAAAATTAATAGAGAATATGTCAACTAAAGAAATAAGTTTTATGTTTGTGATAGACCTGTATAACCTGGATGGCGCAAAAATACTAGAAGAAAAAGGTTATAATGTTTTTAGTATAATTAAAACAAAAGGTTAGAATGCAAAATAAAAAACTTGGGATTATTGGTGGGAGTGGATTATATGATATTGAAGGTACCACAAAATCAAAATGGGAAATTATTCGTACTCCTTGGGGCATGCCTTCTGATGAAATCTTAAGTTTTAAGTACGCTAATCATGAAGTCTGTTTTATACCTAGACATGGTCGTGGACATGTAGTCTCTCCATCAAACATAAACTTTAGAGCTAATATAGATGCTCTAAAACAAAAAGGCGTTACAGATATAATATCTATATCGGCTGTTGGTTCGCTCAAAGAAGAATTGCCTCCAGGAAAATTTGTACTGGTTGACCAATTTATTGATAGAACTTTTGCTAGAACTAAAACATTCTTTGATGATGAAATTGTTGCGCATGTCTCTATGGCGCAACCAACAAGCATAGATCTTATAAAATTATGTGAATCATCATTAAAAAGTTTAAACATAGATTATCAAAAAGGTGGAACATACTTGGCAATGGAAGGCCCACAATTCTCAAGTAGAGCAGAATCAAACCTGTATAGAAAATGGAATGTTGATGTTATAGGTATGACAAATATGCCTGAGGCCAAACTAGCAAAAGAAGCAGAAATTAGGTATTGCACAGTTGCCATGGTTACTGATTTTGATTGTTGGCATCCAAATCATGATCATGTTGATATTGAAATGGTTATTAAAGTATTAACTGATAATGCCAACAAAGCTAAAAGCATGGTAAAGAATATTATTGAAAATTTTAAATTTACAGTAGATGCCAATGATGATACAGAGAGGTGTCTCGATACTGCAATAATTACTGCTCCAGAAATGATGACAGAAGAAACTAAAAATAAATTAAAAACAATAGCTGGCAGAGTCTTGTTTAAAAAATAATGAAGATTAATAACAAAAACTATAAAACTATTTGGTTTAATGAAAAAGACGCATCTGTAGGAATTATAGATCAAACTAAATTACCCCATTCATTAGAAATAATCTCATTAAAAAGTCTTTCTGATGTAATACAGGCAATAAAGATAATGCAAGTTAGAGGGGCACCATTAATAGGTGGAGCTGCAGCATATGGAATATTTTTAGCGATGAAGGATAATCCATCAGATGATAATCTTGCTCTGGCATCAAAGAAATTAATAGAATCTAGGCCAACTGCGGTTAATCTTAAATCTTCAGTAGATAGAATGAATAGTGAATTAAAAAATATAATTTCAAAAGAACGTTTTGAAGCATCATTACAATTAGCCAAAACTATCTGTTTGGAAGATGAAGAGTGTTGTAAGTTAATAGGATTGCATGGTAAAAAAATAATTGAACAACATATTCAGGATAATAATCTTGATACAATTAATATACTTACACACTGTAATGCTGGCTGGCTAGCTACAATTGATTGGGGAACAGCAACATCACCCATATATCATGCTATTAAAGATGGTATCAAGGTTCATGTATGGGTAGATGAGACGAGGCCAAGAAATCAGGGAGCATCATTAACTTCATATGAATTAACAAACGAAGGTATTGCAAATACAATCATATCCGATAATGCTGGAGGATTATTAATGAAAGAAGGTAAAGTTGATATGTGTATAACTGGAACAGATAGAGTTTTATCAAATGGGGATGTAATTAATAAAATTGGCACATATCTAAAAGCATTAGCTGCTTATGATAATAAAATCCCATTTTATGTTGCATTACCAGGTACGACTATTGATATGAAGAATAATAAAATAACGAGCACTATGATTGAATATCGTTCGTCTGAGGAACTTACACATATCAGCGGCATTGATACAAAAGGAAATTTAAAAGAAGTTAGAATATTCCCTAAAGACTGTAATACGCTTAATCCAGCTTTTGATATTACGCCTAGCAAGCTAATCACTGGATTAATTACGGAAAAAGGAGTGTATGATAGCTCTACAAGTGGTTTGCTAAAATACCACAATGATGAAAATAAATTAAATTAATTATCGCATTGAAGCGGCAATATTACCGCCGTCCACAGTAAGGATGGCGCCAGTAGATTTCTTTGAAACAGCTAAATGAAGAAATGCAAGCGCAACATCGAACGCAGTAACCTCATTCAATAAGAGATTGCCTTTCATATAATCATCAATAGAAATTTGTCTTGCCTTAGCTCTGTTTTTAATCATAGTAGAATTTAAGATTCCACTTTTAATTCTGTCAGCATTAACTCCATTCGATCTAATTCCATATCTTCCATAATCAATTGCATACTGTTTACATAATCCTAACAGAGCTGTCTTGGGTAAACCATATGAGCCAAAATTTAATCCAGGATTTACAGACTGTTTTGAAATATTGAACAACAAACAACCTGGTTTCTTTTGTTTAAGCATAATTTTAACTGCTTCAGATGCACATATTTGATGTGAGAAAAAATTATCATCAAAAGACTTTTTCAAACTTTCATCTGATACATCTGCTATAGGTCCATCAGATACAGAGCCAGCATTGGAAATTAATATATCTATCCCTCCATATTTTTCACAAATAAGCTTATATGCCTTTTGTATACTTCCACGTTTAGTAACATCTGCATATAAACATAAATCTGGAATAGATGATTGAACTTGCTTAATTTTTCTCTTGTCACAATCAAGTAAAACAACTTCAGCTCCTTGTTGTTTAAATAATTTATATGTTTCAAAACCTATGGTTCCCAAACTACCTGTTATAACAACAACTTTTCCTTGAAATGCTCTTTTGTTCTTATTAAGCTTTGCTTGTTCCAACGACCAATACTCAATATCAAATATATCTTTTTCTTTGATTGTTTTGTAAACCGATGTTTCTTCCACTGATGCAATTACTCTGGCATTTGTTTCAGCAACATCGCCTGCAATCAATGAAGAGTTATAAGTATTTCCAACACTAAACATACCTACGCCAGCTACGTATACTACCCTAGGGAATGGATCAAGCATTTTTAGCTTTTTACCTTTGCTGTATTTTTTAAAATAGGAAACATATTCTAATTTATACTTATTTAAAGCAGTTTCCAGTCTCTTCCTAAATGTATTGATAGTATCTGTAGCGCTCATGTCTACTATCATAGGGTATGGTTTTATTCTTATAACATGATCTGGGGTTACCGTTCCGCGATGAGAATATTTTTTAACATTAATGCCATTCATAAAATACTGTATGTCTTTGTTAGTTCTAAAATTAACAATAAAAGTATTATCTACATCGGGTTCCTTCAATAAACCTCTAATCACAGGTGCTATATCTGAAGGTTTAAGTATGAATTTCTGTGATTTAATTTGTCTTATTTTTTTAGTTTTCATTTTTTTAATAGCAGACTCTGCAAGTGAAACATTTTTAATCATCAAATCATATGCTTCTTTTGCATTATCGCTGAATGTGAATATTCCATGATTAAGTAGAATTAAACAATTTAGGTTTGGATTTTTTTTATATGTTTCAAATACTTTTCTTGCTAATAAGAAGCCGGGCATAATATATGGAACATAGCCAACCTCTGGGCCAAAGATTTGCTTACATATACGCATACTATTAGGCCTGTTAGTAATATCGAGTATTGCGTCCGCATGTGTATGATCTACATACTTATGCGGAAGAAATGCATGCAGAAATGTCTCTACAGAAGGATTTGGAGAAGCATTATTAATTAAGTTTCTTTTTTGAAAATTTACCATTTGTTCGTCAGATAAATTTTTCTTATTTTTAAGACTTAATAAAGGATCTAATTTTACAGCTGGGAGACCTTCTGGCTCAATATCTCCCATATCCCATCCGCTACCTTTAACGCATAATACTCTATAAACTTTAGCGTCAACATCTTTAACGGTAGTTTTAACAGAAGTATTCCCCCCTCCATGAAGAACAAGTCTCTTATTATTTCCCAAGAGACGAGTAGTATATACACGCAAAGCAAGATCTTCAGAATAACCTAGATTTGTATATTTACTCATTAACTTTTTAGCTTGAGTATCTGACCAATTACTTTTCAAAATAAAACTCCATAGGTTTAATACTTTACATTAAATTTTTATTTTATTAAAGATTTCGTGCTCCTTCAAACAGACACGATATAAAATGAATGGTTGCTATGGTCTCTGTAATTTAGCCCACAACTTGTCCGATTGATAAGTATGTGCATTACAGTTTTTACAACTACCAATAGAATCATATTCTAAATTTAGTTGTTTTTTTCGATAATTATTAATAACTTCACCTTGCCATATTTCTTGAATAGTTGCTGATTTTACATCACCTACCTGTTCATTTAATTCATGATCAAGACAACATAGTCCAACTCTTCCATCAGCGCCAATGACCATTTCTTCCCAAGGGTGTGTACAAGCAAAATCAAAACCGCTGTTTTGACTTTCTGTTAATTTATATTGATTTTTCTTGATGTGATGTGAATCATCATAATTTAGATCAACCTGTGTGCCACCCCAAGTATTATAATGATTTATGTCTACTTTATCTGCCAATGGTGTCCAATGCTTAACAAAATTCTCTACTTCATCTTTTGTAGGCTTCATGTCAATAATTGTTACCCTTGTTTCAGGAGCATTCTTATTTTTTAATTTTTTGTAATTTAGGAAATATTTGACATTATTCGTTACAACATCAAAATCTAATCTAACTCTTATTCCTTCAAAAGTTGCTTTTGTAAAACCATCTATATCAAAATTTATTACATCTAATAGGCCTTCGTCAATTAATTTTCTAGATCGCTCTTCACCAAGTAGCTGTGCATTTGTTGATAAATATAATTTAACTTTAGGCAATCCTTTTCTTATAAGCCTAATTTTTTCTATCATCTTTTTATCTACCGTTGAATCACCCATCCAGAATAAATTAATTTTTTTAAGGGGCTTGCCTTGACAATCTTTAATGACTTTTTCAAGTATTTCAAATGACATATTTTCTTTCTTGCGATCCATTTCTGGTTGCGGACACATAATACATTTTGCGTTACAAGCACTAGTGAACTCAACAGACAAGATTTTGGGGAAAATCTCCTTTCTGCTTCTTATAAGATTAAATACCTTGTTTTTAACAAGGCCAGTAAAATATTTAGTTATTCCAGCCATTTTTACCTCATTGCCAGGGTTAAGTTTATCAGCAAGCGATAAGTATTGTCTATGTTGAACATAACTAATAATTCCCTATATTTAACAATGAGTTGTTTTATTTAATGAATAAAGTAGAATTTAAAAATTATGGTTGTATTTATTGTTTGGTTGTTATTTGTTAGTGCTTGGAATTATGGGGTTCCAGTAGCTACACCATTTGAAGATGTCTTTGTTACTGTAGTATTATCTTTTATGAGTATATTTTTAAATAAATATATTAAATACTAAATTGCTAGTTTTCTTTTTTTAATTTCCCATTCTCCCAAACACCTATCAATGTTTTGCCATCAGGGGTAGTCTGAATTCCTGGTCCATGTATTAGGCCATCTTTGAATTCTCCAACATGTCTTTGGCCATCTGGGAAAGAATATGTTCCTTTGCCATGTATTATTCCACCTTTGAATTCGCCTATATATTTTTCGCCATTTGAATAAACCATTTCACCTTGCCCATCTGGCTTAGAGTTTAACCACTCGCCAGAATATGTTGCACCATTTAACCATGTAAAACTCCCGACACCATTTTTTTTTAATTTCCCAGCACCATCATAATTAGATATACAATTATTCCCACTGTATTGCCATTTTTCGATATATCCATTTTTTGAAATATTAAATGTTACTCTACAGATTAATGACATAGGTGTGCGGTCTAAAACATTTGACTGATCTAAATTAACTGTTCCTATTTTTGAAGATTCCCCGGGCAAAAAGGCATTATTATGATATAAGTATTCTAGAATTTTTCCACCATTGACTTTTTTATATTCTTTTTGTGGTTTACCCCACTGAGTAATTAAATTATCAACATGATTCCCATCCCAAGTACTTAACAAATTCTGTAATTTTAACTCAGTTGCACAGCCCGTTATTAACAGGCACATTATCAGAATAATTGATGATTTTTTCATTTATTTTGAATAATATATATCTAAATTTTACTCCTCAGCAGACAAATTGTCTTGTATTCTAATTATTTAAAAAACCAAAAAATCTTAATATTTATTAGCCTTTTCTAATATTCAAAATCAATATTGACAGCTATCTTTGATTATTGTATTTTAGAAAGATGTTAGTACTTACCATCATAGGAATAGTAAACACACTATCAATAATCATAGTATTGGTTATGATTTTGTTCGGCTTAAGATACTAATCTTAATTTATCCGAAAAAATTATAAATAAAATACAAAAGACTTGGGGGTAGTTATTTATTTTAAGAAAAGGGCATTACCTGCCAGGGATAAGCTCGGCCTTTTTTTTGTATTTTGACAATTAAAAAGCTTAAATTAAACCGCTGTATAAATAGACATACGCTAAGACAGCTATCACTATAACTAGAATTAGAATTATATGCACAGGCTTAATCGCCAAGCCTTTATGCGCCCCAACAACAGGCGCTGAAGAAGCTTTTGCTGTAGTATTAGCAATACCGTTGTTTTCATTAATTCTTTTAGCTTTCTTATTCTTTTTTTTTCTTTTTTTACCCATATTCTCTCCCCTCATTCTGTTATTATACAGATTAATTAAACACAGGGCCTAAATTAAGTTTCGTTCTTATCCTTTTCTTTTTGTTCTTCAACAAACGCTTGTGATTTGCCATCACTTAAGCTTTGCAGAATATTTATTGCCTCTTTCCCAGACAGATATTTATATTCATCATACTCTTCTGGAGAGTTGACTATTTGAATCTTAAGTTTCTCCATGGTGTCTTTAATATACTTCTGGTCAGCCAAAGCCAATCCTTTGATGGTTTTGTTAAGTTCAGAAATTAAAATATATCCTAGCTCCCTCCCTTTTCTAGCTAGTTTTTTAATTTCATCTTGATTGTCTAATGATATATTGTCCATTTATAGTCTTCAATTTAAAGTATTATGCCATGCCTTATATAGGTTACAGTGGGCACATGAATATGCCATGCCTTATATAGGTTACAGTGGGCATATGAATTAGTGCCATTAAAATGGGTGAAGTTAAAGCACCAATAATTGCAAAAATAATTCCTATGATCCCAGCAAGATAATCTTTCTTTGTTATTGAAATAATTCCAAAAATTAATGCTATTGGGCTGAATAATGGAGATAAAATAAAAATACCTATAAATCCAAAAATAACACTCAAGGCTCCATACGATTGAGAAACCTCTTTTATAATTATTTGTGTTGGTTTTTCATCCATATCATTATTCCACCGTTACTAATTATATAAGTTTTATTAAAGTGATCCATCTAAAATATACTTTAATATCCTAACAACCTGATGCTGATCTTTTGCAACTGCAGATGCAGATGCATCTACCTCTTTGAGGGCATGCTGATGTTCATCATTATGAATAACAATAGTTGATTTATTTAACGCAGAAGCATAGCCTGCATCAAAAGCGGCATTCCATTGTTTATATTTGTCTCCAAATTTTACAATTACTACATCACTATCTTTGATGGCTTTTTTTGTTTTAATTGAATTAATACTTGCGCCTTTATTATCTTTCCAGAAGTTACTTTCTTCTGCTCCTAGGATTTCTACACCACAATTATCTGATGATTCATGGTCTGTGTTTGG
>Ga0207991_1000161_pt1 | contig 45258 bp, 34 predicted proteins | sample ETN07SmetaG_FD_185786 | JGI IMG/M metagenome (GOLD analysis project Ga0207991, IMG submission 185786) | Marine microbial and viral communities from oxygen minimum zone, Eastern Pacific Ocean - ETNP2014F14-07SV275 (SPAdes) (version 2) | ecosystem: Environmental > Aquatic > Marine > Oceanic ...
ATGAAGGACGGTTGGAAGCCGGTGAGCTTCCACGCCCACAGGGCACCGGCGAAGGCTGCTATCCCAGCGCCCAGAGCGAGGCTGGCCGCCTTGTGCGTGAGCACATCGTGCCCGTGGTGCTGAGCGACCTCCTCGTCCTCCCTGATCGAACGCAGGATCCGCCCCCACGGGGACTTGAGCAGCGTCTCCAAGAGCCACCAAATCAGAATCAGGCTGACGACGCCGATGATGGCGAGCACCATCATGTAGGGCGCGGGCTCACCAAGATCCATCGAGAACCATGTCGCTTCGTAAAGTAACTCCCCATCGATGACTCCTCCCCTGTCATCGAGCACTGGGATGTCAGAGCGGCCGAGCTTCTCCGCCGGGCTGCCGATTCCCACCACCCCGCGGCACTCATCCGAACTAAGTAACCCTCCCGCTTCGCTCAGATGCTCACCGCTACCGCAGAACCACCAGTCCTTCAACGGCAGCTTGTACCTCGAGATACCGATCGCCGAGCCCCACGAGCCTGCTCTGAGCAGTGGCTCCCCCATCAAGAGGACGCGGGCAATCTCGCCGAGGGATATCGTCACGATGGCGAAGTAGTCCATCCTCAGCCTGGCTGTGGGATAGGCGAGCAGCCAGCCAAAGCCTGCTGAGATCAGCACGGCGGCGACAACGGCCCAGAAAACGGGCCAGTCGTACCCGTGCAGGTCCTTGGGGGCGGTGAGGAGGCCGACGGTGATCGCACCGACCCCAACGAAGAAGATGATGCCGAAGTTAACCATTCCAGTTACGCCCGTATGCAGATTCAGGGCGAAAGCCATCAGGGTGAAGATGGCCAGAGTGGTCAGGACGTTGGAGACTTGGAGCGCCTTGATGAAGTCATGATTCTCTACCTCGGCCACAGGCAGCCACTCCACGAACAGCAGAAGGAATACCAGTACCGAGAGGAAGAGCACCCACGAGCCGATGGGGCTCTCTCTGCCGTGCGGGGAGAGGCGCCTCAGTTCTCCCAAGGGCCCCTCGCCTGAGCGCCATGCTAGGATAGTTAGTCCGACGAGCCAGAGCAAGCCGAGCACTAGGAGGGCTCTTCCGAAGAACGGCGGCAACTCCGAAACTAGAACTATCACCAAGACTGCTAGGAGCATGTACTTCTGATTACGGTCGAAGCCCGACTGGAACCTGTCCAGACTGTCATACAGCGCTGTGTGGAACGAATCGAGGGGGGCCTTGGCCAAGCCGAGAGCCTGGGTCATCGCTACTGAGCCGGAGTTTCTCGACTGCATGACGGGGGCCAGGAGACTGTTCAGGAACTCGGTCGCGGGCCGCAGGGCGTCCTCGTCACGACCCTGTAGCAGGTAAAGTCCCTCGAATGCTGCGATTATCCATACTAGGAGGGGCACGGCGGGCCACAGGGCGTCGCCGAGGCTCACGAGGTTGTCCACGAGGCCCAGCTCGGTGTTCATCAGGTCCAACCACGAGTTGTTGAGGTCGTTCAGAGCGTTGGCGAGCCATTGGCCGTGCGACCATGCGTCCAGACCGTCGGGGGGGTCTGGAACGTCTGAGAGGGAGAATGGCGAGTCCTCCAGAATGAAGTCGCCTTCCGTCCTGCCGGTCACCATCTCGAAGTTGGTGGCAGCGGACTCGCTGGCTTGGCAGTCGTCCGAGCACGAGCCGTCGGCGAAGGAGTTGCCGCCGATGAAGCGGGTGATCCTGCTGAATACGTAGGCGCCGACTGAGACGATCATCATCGATTCGCCGCGGGCGTTCTTCCTCTGCTGGAAGTTATGCGCCCCCAAAGCACCCAACGGGGAAATGGCGAGGAGCCCTCCCCATCGCTTGGATGGCTGCTCCTCGGCTCGTCTGCGTAACCTGTCGACCTTCCACTTCTCGTAGGCGGCGCCGATGCCCTCCGGCAAGATCATCAGGATTGCTATGAGGAAGATGTAGGGCATCACTCCGTCGAGCGCGGTGTAATTGGAGCGGCCCAGAGGATGGCCAATGGCAATCAGCACCGGCGAAGACAGTGCTCTGACGAATCCGACGATCAGCGAGCCGACTATGACTCCGGGAACCGAGCCGATAGTGCCGAGGACGATGATGGCGAATGACGGCAGCAGAAGTGTGAAGGCGGTCTCGGGGGCGAACCTCAGCGTCATCGCGAAGATGGCCCCCCCCATCCCCGAGATCCCAGCGGACAGGAAGGCGCTGGTCATCTGGATGCTCTCCACGTTGATGCCACTGCTCGCCGCGAGGTCGGGGTTGTCGGCGACTGCCCTCATCCTGCGGCCCAGGCGGGTCTTCCTCAGCAGGATTAGCAGAAGGAGGACAGAGGAGAATATCACCAGGGGCATGGCGCCCTTGTAGTACGCGTAGCCGGTGGTGGCCTCGGTTACGCAGTCGTTGGCCGCGTTGTACAGATCGAAAAGGGGCGTGGAGTCGCTGACCTCTGGCTGAAGGGCGCCGTCAATTTCGGTGCATTCCCCTATAGTGGGACCGTGGGTGTACGTCTGGCCCTCTTCGAGATCCCTGTTGCCGAGGTTGAGGCGGAGCTTCTGTGTGGGTATGTCCCACCTGAGGGTGGGCACCCTCCAGTCCGCATCCGGCTCGAACATCTTCTTGCCGGCCCCGAAGCGCAGGTAGACGATGGCCCTGAGGATGAGTGCGACACCCAAAGACGCTATCATCATCACCTGGGGTTTGGTTTCCTTCTTGCGGAAGCCCCGGTAGACCAGCCGGTCGATGATGATGCCAGCTATGCCAGTCAAGACGAAGGCTGCCAGCACAGTCCAGAGCAGCAGGGACCAAGCCAGAGTGCCGTCTCTGGGTGCGTCGTACAGTGGGAAGAAGTAATCGCTCCATACCATCACCATAGAGAGATACATCCCCATCATGAAGAGTTCGCTCTGGGCGAAGTTACCGTAGCGCTGGACCTTGTAGGTCAGAGTGAGGCCGACCGCAATCGCGAGGTAGGTCGACGACCAAGTCAGAGTGGAAGTGGAGATGGAAATCAGATCGAGTGTAATCCTCGCATCGTCATCTAGGCCCTTGAACAGGTTGTCCAGGGTCATTCCCACGATGAACAGAATGAACAGGGGGGACAGCGCGATGCCAATCGACCTGGACCAACTGGCCGCGACGTCGTCGAACAGGATCTTGACCAGGAAGAATCCGCCGGATATCGACTCGACGGCCTGGAGAAGCCAGACCATGTCGTTGGGTATCTTGCCTCCTGATATCGAATCGAACTGATTGAGCAGGCCTGAACCGTACAGCAGGCCGATGTTCGCGTCTATGAGAATCAGCAGGGCGATGGCTGTCCTGCGTTGCCCTCTGGAGAGCGCGCGCCACCATCCTAGTGCTCCTTGTGCTGGTGCCTCAGACATCGGAGTCACCAGACGCGCACGCGCACGCCTGAGGCTTGTCTGTGGACGGTAATCAGTGTTGGGGGGCACCACGGCAGGCAGTTAGCCCGCCGTGGTGCTTTACGTTCCCAGTTTTCATTCAGTCACTTAGGACTCACTCTACGCCGCCGCTCAATGTCCACGAGCGGGAGCAGTCGAAGTCAGGTACACCGCCGACCACTACGAACGTGCCAACACAGTAACCGCTGCCCGGTATATCGCCATTAGCGAGGAAGGAGTGGACGCCACTGGCGCCCACGAATCCCTGCCCGACGGCCCCGATCATCTGCGACAGAGTCGCTCCGGGGCTGGACAACTGCGCGAACACAGAGTATCCCATGATGATCATGGCATCGAACGCCTCGGCGGTGTAGATACCACCAGCGCAGTCCGGGATCGAGGCGCAGATGGCAGCGAATGCCATCGAGCGCTCGTTCGGTTCCGGAGCAGCGGGCTTGGTAGCCACGATTCCTTCACACAGGGATGGGTCTGCCATAGATGCGCACAGGCCCTCCTCGGCGATTCCGTCGCCTCCGAAGATCTGTCCGGAGAAGCTCTGAGCTGCGAGCTCCTCGACGATGGCTGCACCATCAGCAGCGTATGAGATTAGCATAACGCTGCCACAGCTGTTGTCTATCACGGACTGCACCTGCGAGGTGAAGTCAGTGGTGGTGTCCTCGTAGCCTATCGATGCGCACAGGGTGTTGCCTGCGTCTGCCCATGCGGCTGCGAACGAGTCTGCAAGACCCGATCCGTAGTCGTTGGTCATGTACAGCAGAGCGACATCGGAACCGCCGTCGGCGGTAACCACGTCAGCCAGAGCAGGGCCCTGGATGGCGTCGCTCGGCACCACGCGGAAGAAGTGCGGGTAAGCCGTAGCATCGCTCAGTGACGGGTTGGTGCTCGCGTACGAGATCATCGGGATGCCAGCAGCGCCTAGGATCGCGTTAGCGGCCATCGTTGCGCCGGAGCATGCAGCTCCGACCACACCGACTACGCCTGCGTCCAGTAGGGTCTGGGCGCCGGCTGCAGCGACATCGCCGCTGCATCCGGAGTCGACCATTACCATCTCGAACTGCAGTCCGCTGTTCCATCCGGCGATGTTCATCATGCCTAGGGCGACGTTAGCGGCGACACCGAAGCCCGGTGCGTAAACCGCAATCGGGCCGGTCATCGGGTTCAGGAACCCGATGCTCACCGTCATACCCGCAAAGGGCGTGGCCTGGATGCCGTCGATCGCTGACCACCACTCCATGCAAGTGAAGTAGATGTCAGTAGATGACAGGGCATCGAAGCCGCAGATGTCGTATCCAGCGCCAGCCACATCACCGTTCGCGAGGAACGTGTGGGAGCCGCTGGCTCCACCATAGCCCACTCCAACCATGTTGAGGTGGCCTGCCATGTCGTCGCCGCCGCCCATGTTGTAGGCAGCGCCGATCATCATCACAGCGTCGTAGGTCTCAGCGGTGTAGATGCCACCAGCGCAGTCTGCATTCGCAGCGCAGCGGTCGTTGAAGTCACCAGCGCTCGAGCCAGCGCGCGGCTTGGTAGCCGTAACGCCGTTAGCGATAGCAGGTACGCTGAAGTCGTCCAAGAAGGCGGCGTCAGCGATGCCGTCAGCACCGAAAGTAGGTAGTGAAACACCTAGCACGGCCGCTGTCTCAAGGATAGCTGCTCCATCAGTGGAGTAACTCACCATGACTATCGAGCCGCACGCAGCGTCAGCGATAGCCTGGACCTCAGCAGCGAAGTCGGTCTGGGCGTCCTCGTAGCCGATCTTGGTGCACAGGTTGTCAGTGCCCCAAGCGTCCTCGAAGGCGTCTGCCAGACCAGCACCGTAGTCGTTGGTCATGTGGATCAGTGCCGGGTTGGACGCGCCAGCAGCGGCCACCATGTCAGCCATGGCGGGACCCTGTATGGCGTCGCTCGGGACGACTCGCCAGAAGCCTGAGTAGGCATCTGCATCGCTCAGAGCGGGGCTGGTGCTCGCGTACGAGACCTGCACAACGCCAGCAGCGTTCAGGATCGCGTTAGCGGCCATCGAGGCTCCGGAGCAGGCAGCTCCTGCGACACCGACCACGCCCGCGTCCACTAGGGACTGGGCGGCTCCAGAAGCGACATCGCCGCTGCAGCCGGAGTCGGCCTCGACCAGTTCGAAGTCTCCACCGGCCGCGTTCAGGTCATCAATCGCCATCTGTGCAGCGATAGAGAAGGGCGGTGCGTAGACTGCGATTGGGCCAGTCTGCGGGTTCAGCAGACCGATCTTGATGGAGGCGTACTCGCAATCGCCGTTGTCGACATTCGCAGCAGCATTGTAGTTAGTGGCTGCACTGTCTGTGCAACCAGATACCGATGTGCCTCCTCCGTAGGCTGGGTTTGCAACGCCCATGTAGTGGGCGGCAATCTCCTCAGCAATCTGTTGACCAACGTCGACATCGAAGCCTTCCATATTCCCATCAGCGTTAATGTTCTCAAACGGTGGGTAGAACGGGTCGTTGCAGAACGATAGTTCGCCAGACTCCAACACGCCTGTGAGGGTGCTTCCCTCAGTGGCTGCCGGGTACGCCGTAGCGGTGTCAGCATTCCTGTCGTCGGTTAGGACCACATTGCCCTCGAACCATGCATCAAAGATCATGTCATATTCGCCACTATCTACAAGCGCGGTTATCGCGACGTTCAGAGCGTCTTCGAGCTCGTCAGAGTCCTCGCGAATAGCGAGGCCGAAAGTCTCGTCAGAGAAGGTCGTCATAAGAGCGCCCTCCAATGCGAGCACAGGTGCGTCGCCGAGTGCGTAGTCCGCATCTCCGTTGTTGATTGCGAGGATAACAGAGGGCCAGTCGGTGTAGGCTTGGATAGTAGCGGCAGCCAAATTCTCGTTGGCATATATGTCCGAGGTGGTTCCCGATGCAAGTGCAATCGTAGTTCCAGCCGCGTTCAACTCGCTGACATCAGAGATGACAGCGGCTCCACTAGCTCCAATGACTCCCTGGCTGCTGGTGTAGTAGCCACGGGTGAAATCGACCACTTGGTCTCTCGCATCCGTCTTGGTCATCGCCGAGAGAATAGCGTCACACATATCTCCCGCATTCAGGTTGGGGATGATGGGATCCCAGTCCGAAGCCACCCAAACCGGGCTCACGCCCGCAGCAGGTGTCAGGGACCAAGTCGCGTCGTATGTACACGACCCATCGTCGGATGTCGCATCAGCGTTGTAGTTGTTCGCAGTAGCGTCCATACAACCCATTACGTCTTCCGGTTCAGGTTCCTCATCATCTCCCCCTAGACAACCAGCGAAAGCTGCCGCCAGCATGCTTAGGGTAAGCATCATTGCAATTATTTTCTTATTTTCCATAGCGTTTCACGCTCCAGTGGCGCCCGCGACAATGTGTACCCGTTATAGAGATTCGCGAGTATTACCGTAGGTAAACCGATTGAGGGGTAAAATATTGGAAATATTGCACGATTCACGGTTTTTTCTGGTGCCTGCGCGAGACTAATGGATAGTGAGGATGATGGGGTGCAACCCCCCCGGAGGAGTGTGGGAGGCAAGCCGATGGACTACGCATCCAGCGGTGTTGACATCGATGCCGAGGGTCGTGCCGTTGAGAGCCTGATCGGTGCTTTGGGAACCTCTGTCAGGGCTCCAGGACAGAAGGGCGCTCCCGTGCCTCTCCCGGGGGGCTTCGGAGGCATCGTCGAATTCGGAGATTCTCGACTGGCGCTGGCCACCGATGGAGTCGGCTCCAAGCTCCAGCTGGCCAGTCAGATGGGGCGCTTGGAGGGAGTGGGCATCGACTGCATAGCGATGAACGTGAACGACCTCATCTGTGTGGGCGCCGAACCGCTCGCCTTCGTCGACTACATCGCTGTCCCCAAGACCGATCCTCATGTGCACTCGGTGCTCGGCGCCTCGCTCGCAGAAGGATGCCGTTTGGCTAGAGTGACGTTGGCTGGTGGAGAGACGGCTACCCTTCCGGGAATCGTCACAGAGTTAGACCTCTCAGGCACTGCCCTTGGGTGGTTCCCGACCGGTCATGCAATCACAGGTGAGGGATTGAAATCTGGCGATGCCCTGATTGGTCTTCCGAGCAGTGGCATCCACTCAAACGGCTTCACACTGGTCCGAGCTGTGCTCGAGCGCTCCGGCGCGCAACTTGACGAGGCCTCTCCGTTCGATTCCGAGCACGATGGACGGAGGGTCGTTCTGAATCCGGGAAGCGATGGTCCCCCGACTCTGGGGGAGGTGCTCCTGAACCCGACTCGAATCTATGTCGACCCGTTAGTAGACCTGGTGCTTGCCTGCAGGAGCGGAAACGGTCCTTGCGCCTCGGCAGACATCAAGGCGATGGTGCACATCACCGGAGGGGGGCTGTCCAACCTTCTGAGGCTGCACGAGACGTTGGGTTGGCACATCGACGACCCATTGCCCGTTCCTCCTGAGTTCCGATGGATTGCCGAGGTCGGCTCGGTCGAGAGCAGGGAGATGCATCGTACTTTCAACATGGGGATGGGGATGGTGCTGGCAGTCTCCCAGAGCGTTGCGGGTTCGGTCTTAGAGTGGTTGGCTGAGCGTCTTCCAGGCACTCGGAGAGTCGGGTCTGTGAACAACGACGGGAGAAAGGTCACTCACGCAGATCCCAGCGTCGTCTTCGAGCACTACTGAGTGGTTTGCACCGTCGTCAATACCTTGTGCAATAGGCTTCTCGGACCAGCATGGAATCGCCAGAGCCCGAAGGCTGGCCCGGTGTGCTTCACCGCGAGGGGCGTACGCTGTGCAGGCTGGCTGTAGATCCCGCGGGAGCGGGTTCTGGACCTGTTGCGAAGGGCGAGGGGGCGATCTTCCACAACCCAGCGATGGCTGGCAGCCGGACTCGAAGCGTGCTCCTGATGCAACACGCGATCGAGGCCGGTCTGCTCGGCGACAGTACAGTCTACGCATTGGATGGTTTGTCCGCTTCGGGCTTGCGGGCCCGACGCTGGCTGAATGAGCTCCCAGCTGATACCGCCGCACGAATCAGCGCGACGATGAGCGACATGGATCCGGTCGCACTGGACTGGGCTATGAGGTGCCACGAGGAGTTTCCACCCGAACATGGCAAGGGTGAGTTGATCGCGCATCTCGGCGACCTGAGGAAGACCGTGCTGGAGCACGGCCGCCACTGGGTCGACATCGACCCTTACGGCTCTCCTCTTCCCTTCCTCGACACGGCCATCCAGTCGCTGGCCAGAAGAGGCGTTATGGAAGTCAGTGCGACTGATAGCGCGGCCTTGACTGGTTCTTCGAAAAACGCACTACTGCGGCGCTATGGGGCACGTGTGCGAACAGACGGGCTGGCGCATGACTCTGGCTTGAGGGTTCTACTTGCTACAGTGGCGAGGACAGCGGCACGGCACGATAGGTCGATCGAGCCACTGATGTCGATTTGGGAGTCTCACCACCTCAGGGTCTCCTTGCGTGTGGTGCGCACCGTCGAGGGGGCCAATCGGGTCGAGGGTTCACTGGGTTGGAGGGTTTGTTCCCCCACAGTCGATGAGGTCAGTTTGTCGATTTCTGCGGGGCTGCATCCGGAGACCACGCTGGACTCGCTGCCCATGCACTGCTTCCTACCGCTATCACATCCCGTCGAGCGATCAGACAAGCGCGTCTCGGGGCCACTGTGGATCGGTCCGATCGGCCAATCAGAAGCGATGGCTTCGCTCACCGAGGAAAGGGCTCTGGAGATCTGTGGTCCGATCGCATCCGAGGTGGATGCCGTCGGATGGTCGGAGAAGGACTTCGAGTACGAGCGCAGGCGAATCGCGCGCAGCGTCAGGCACATCTCCGATGAGGCTGCGGTCATCGATGCACCTCACCTCATTCTAGTCGATGATCTGTCCAGCTGGCTCGGCTCGGGCTCGCCTCCGAGTCCTAGCGGGATGGTCGAGGCTCTGCGCGGGGCCGGGCACAGGTCAGCTGTCGCGCACTATGGCAGGCCGGCCTTCCGGACTGATGCTCCCTGGGACGTCATCGTCGGCGCTGCGAGAGGGCTTCAGCCGCCGATGTAAGACATCTCGACTCTCGGTAGGGCCGATGTCTCCTCTGAGCGCACCTCGCTGTATCGGTCATCACGTCTTGACCAGATAGCTGCAACCGCCTCACTCAGGGCTTCTCCATTGGCCCCGTTGTGGATGATTGCCCTGAGGTCGTGTCCACCAGAGGCGAAAAGGCAGGTGTGGAGTCTGCCATCCGCGGACAGGCGCGCTCGCACGCAGTCCCCGCAGAACGGCTCGCTGACTGACGAGATGAAGCCTATCTCCCCGGAGCCATCTGAGTGAGCCCAGCGACGGGCGACGTCGCTCGGTCTGCTCGATTCGACCGGTTCCAGTTCGAACTCTTCCTGCAGGTATCCCAGCAGGTCGGTGGAGGAGACGACCTGTCCTAGCTGCCATCCGTTGGTCCTGCCCACGTCCATGTACTCGATGAAACGCACAGTCACCCCTGTCCCCTTGAAGCGGCGGACCAGCGGCGCGACCTCTGTCTCATTGACACCTCGCTGCACCACGCAGTTCACCTTGACAGGAGACAGGCCGGCCTCCAATGCCGCATCGATCCCTCCTAGCACGACCTCGACCGGGATGCTGCTGTCGGTCATCTGAGAGTGGATCTTGGGATCTAGCGCATCGAGGCTTACGGTGACCCGGTCGAGCCCGGCATCAGCCAGTCGTGGAGCCTGCCCGGAGAGCAGTGAGGCGTTGGTAGTCAGGGCGACCTCGACTCCTGTGGAGGAGACCCGGGATATCAGGTCATGCAGGTCGGGGCGTAGCAGTGGCTCGCCGCCGGTTATGCGCACCTTCTCCAGCCCGAGCGGCCTGCAGGCGGTTACCACCTTCTCAATCTCCTCGAAAGACAGGTAGGCGCGTCGTGGGAGGAAGGTGTGATTCTCGCCGAAGCGCTCGCGGGGCATGCAGTACCTGCATCTGAAATTGCACCTGTCAGTGACTGATATCCGCAGGTCGCGGAGGGGTCTGCCCAGTCTATCCAGCAGGTCGGAGTCTGTCATGTTTCAGCGTGGAGCACTCCGGTGATGAGGCTTGCCTGTGTGCGGACAGGTTGAATAAAGGGCTGTACCAGCCGGTTATCGGGTCCCATGCTCAGTATCAGCCCGAAAGCACGCGAGATGCTGGACCAATTCGCATCTCAGACCGAAGAGGCCAGCGAACTGTGCCTCAGAGTCGAAATCATCGGAAGGGGGAAGGAGGGTTTCCAGTACGACCTGCAGTTCATCGACGCCAATGACGCCAAGGAGGACGACATCGAGTTGCAAATCGAGGACATGCAGGTGCTCGTCGCGGCGAGGAGCGCCCAGTACCTCGAAGGCACTACGCTCGACTACAAGGAGACGCTTATGGGCGGCGGCTTCAGCTTCGACAACCCCAACCCGATGTGGATGGACGAGCTCTCTAAGGCGGTCGCTGATATCATCGCCAGCGAGGTCAACCCCGTAGTCGCCTCGCACGGTGGCCACGTCGATCTGATTGGTGTAGATTCGGGCAAGGCCATCATCGCCTTCGGCGGTGGCTGTCAGGGATGCGGGATGGTCGATGTCACCCTCAAGCAGGGCGTCGAGGTCATGATCAAGGACAGCGTGCCAGGTATCTCCGAGGTGGTCGATGCGACTGACCACGCAGCGGGCACCAATCCGTTCTACTAGCTAGTCAGAAGACCATCGGGACATCATCATCATCGTCTGTGTCAGGCGGTGGCAGGGCCATCGACTGAGCGCGCTCGAAAGCCTCTCGTACGCGCGCCTCGATGTTTCGAGCATCGTCCAGAAGACCCTGAACTGGAATCTCCCGGTCTATCAGCTCGCTCAGACCCTCGATTGCAATCAGCGCGGCTCTGGCATCGGGATACATCGGGTTGCACTCGGCAAGCAGAGCAGTGACATCGAGTCCTCTCCTCTCGCCCTCTGCAATCAAGTAGCCGGATATTCCCGCGACGATGCCATGCTGGATCTTCTGGATGCCGGCATTGTCGAGCTGTTTCCGGCTCATCTTCGTCGAAGAGACCCCCCAGAGGTCGCTGTCCTCCTTGATGCCCAGATCGCTGCTGACCACGCCGTCAATTACAATCAGACGGTCGAATCCTCCCTTAGTGAACCACTCTAGGACCGTCTCGCCGAAGTATACGTCGTTGTCACTGGGGAACTGTATCTCAGCGGTGAAGACGCCGAGACCGTCCCCTTGGTACACGCGCACGGGGTGTTTGGGCACGGAATCGTGGATCAGCGCGATGGCTGGGAACTCCGGATGCATGACCGTTCCCATCGGGCTCAGTTCCAATGTCTGGATGAGGTGCGAGGTCGCGATGACGCCCACTGAGCCCACGGTGGAGAAGCCACATACGGCGGTGCCACCCAGACGAGTGGGGTCAGCTTCAGCGTGAAGCACGAGGGGGTAGGCACCGCTCGAGTACTCGTCCATTGAACTGCCCCCACAATCGAGGTTTATTGAATCCCCCGATGAACACGACGCCCAGAGCGCTTGGATTCACGGTGTTGCTTGTTATGGAACGCAGCGACAAATTAACATCGAAGACGCACAGCGGCAGGATGCATGAGCGGGGTCGGGAGCAGCGGCGTAGGCAGGATATACATCAAAGCGGGTTCAACGGAGATCGACCTCTCGGGCTCGGCTCGGGAAGTGAATGACGCGTGGCTGAACATCACCAAGCAAGACACTTGGCAGTCAACTCTCTCCAGAATACGAGTGGCTAGGCAGGAAGCCATCGAAAGCGCGCGTGAAGTCGCGATAAAAAAGGGCATACCGGAGCGCGGGTCTGCATTCAGGCGCCTCATTGACACCTGCGGCATCGAGAGGAAGAGTGACGTGATTCTAGCCGCCATCCACTATCTCAGGTCAGTAGAGAAGGAGTCGGACACCCCTCCTCGGGATCTGAAGACACTGATTTCCCAGACCAAGAAGTGGACTGATGATGATGTCTCGAAATGGAATCTATCTCTTTACATCAACCGGATGCTAAAGGGGGGCTCGGGACAGACACCCATGTTGGAATACCGCAAGGACATGCCAGAAAAGAATCGCTACGTCGTCTTGACGGAGGCCGGTCTCGACCACCTCGAGAAGCTGTCGCTGTGAGTTGGTCGCGTGACGGAATCGCCGAAAGACTGGTCCTTCACCTCGCACGTCGGCGAGGACCTGCGTGAGGCGGACCTTGCCGAGGCGGATCTCAGACGGGCCATCTTCGACAATGCCGATATGGAGGGAGCGAATCTCTCAGGTGCTAACCTGCGTGATGCGTCGCTCAAGCGGGCGAATCTGATGAAGGCGTCTCTGGACGGAGCAGACCTACGCGGGGCTAAGATGATCAAAGCTAGGTTGAGCTTTTCGAACCTGCAGGGGGCGCGTCTGGACGGTACGGACATGCGGGGGATCCGCGGCAAGTACGCTGTCTGGCGCGACGCGAACTGGTGGGATGCCGAGATGGATGACTCACTCCGCAAGGCGCTCGCCAAGAAGTGGCCGAGGCAATAGTCACTCGGGAGCGAGTCTGGCGAGTCCTTCTCGCATCCAGTCGGGAACCGTGACCTTCTGCTTGACGTTCTCCATGTCAACGCAGACCGTGACCTGGTCCGAGGTCCAGCACAGCACGTCGTCCTGATTGCGGAACTCGTAGCGCCATGAAATCGAGGTGTTGCCAATCCTCGGGACGGTGATTGTGCAGTGGACGGTGTCGCCATAGGCGAGGGGGTGGAGGAACTGGGCGTCGCTGTGCACCAGCGGGAAGCCGATGCCGTGCTCGTGGAGTATCGTGCCGTAGTGCATCCCGCACGAGTGCTCCCATGATTCCTCGTAGAACCGGTGAGCGAGGTCCCAGAACTGGGGGTAGTAGATTATCCGAGCCATGTCAATCATCGGGAAGTCGACCCGGCGCTGGGATGTGAATGCCATGCTGTCGCCTCGGGCACCTCATGCTTGAACGCTCGGTCATGGGGGTGGCGGACCCACCGCGATTCGAACACGGGTTTCCAGCTCCGGAGGCTAGAGTGATATCCAGGCTACACTATGGGTCCAGTGACGTAGCCAAGGACCCCCCACTAATTGAATCGGTCGCAATGCTATGCACTGAGTCTGTAGTGGCGGACCCACCGCGATTCGAACACGGGTTACAAGCTCCGCAAGCTCATGTGATATCCAGGCTACACTATGGGTCCAGCGCGTTTTCCACCGGCGGCCTCTGTTTAACCCCGACGGTATCGGGCGGTAATCACATGCTCAGCGGGAGCACGGTCTTCCACCTCGGCTCGGCCAGCTTCTTGGCGTTGGGGGCGATTCTGGTGTTCTTGGTCTTGTGAGTCAGCACGCCGTGCATGCCCTCCACGGCGAACTTCACCCGCAACTCCAGCATCCGGTCTCTCTCAGCGGTGTTCAACTGCTCGGAGTCCAGTTCGACGGTGGTCGTAGCCTCTTCATCGCCCTCGTTCCTCAGGCTCAGGGTGTTGGCCTCGATATCTACTCTAGGAGAGAAGTCGTAGTCCTTCGGGTCGTTCATCCAGACCTCGGCATCGACGACGAGTCGGTTGCGTATGGAGACCTTGGTTATCTCCATCGACTTGACCATGCATCGCCATCGAGGGCGAGTTCAAAGCACTTCGCCAACGACTGTGAGCGTATCACACACCAATCTCACTAACCCTGGGAACCAGGATGATGAATTCGACCACCAGCGTCCAATCGTTGCCTTGGTCGGGGTCGACGTCGTCCACAGGCAAGTCCGGGTCGCATTGGTCAGCGGTTATCGTCCAGTACCACGTGCCTTGGCCGAAGCGCTCTCCTGGTTCGTTCAGCAGGCTCTCGATCAGGCCCTCTGACGAATCGGCTGTGATGGTGTAGCCGCTCTCGGGGTGAGAGTTCATGTCACCCCGGTCGATAGAGGCGCTCGCGTTCTCGGTTAAATTGTCGTGGCTGGTCGATGCGAATGTACTCCAACCCGTCTCAGGGATGTTTAGCGAGAGTGTGAAGTTGTCCTCGGGCCACATGATTGGAAGTATGTCTCGAGCGAGGGTGAGGGTCGCGTTGACCTGTATCATCCTCGCTCCGATGCCTGGCTCATGGCTGATTTCGTAACTCTGTCCCTGCTCGAGGTAACCCGACCACTCGACCTCGATGTGCTGCTCCTCCCAGACCACGCTGAATGTGCGTGAAATCACCATCAGACTCCATTCCACGGTGTGCATGGCTCCCTTGTCGTCAATCACCGATACGGAGCCGGTGCGATTTCCCGAACTATAGATTGTCAGATCGACAAAGGACGAAGTGGCATCGGCATCGTTGGTCTGGTCGCCGTCGTGATCCGAATCCGAGCCCAGATCGAAGTCCCACATGAATTCGACAGCGGCCCCCTCAGGGTCGATTGAGTTGCTCGCGTCTAGCCTCGCCGTGTCTCCGGCTCGGATGTAGGTGGGCATCTCGAGCTCTATGATTGGTGGGGAGTTCACGAACACAGAGATCGAAGCAGTATCGCTCTCACCGTTGTCATTGACCACTGTGACCTCCGCCTCATGGTAGCCAGCTACATCGTAGGTGTGACTGACTATGCCTTGTTTGGTATCCCTGGCCTCACCGTCTCCGAAATCCCAGTAGTACTCGTCAATGATGGTGGGGTCCGGAGTGGTCGATTCCCTAGCGTCGAAATTCACCGTCTCGCCGACGTTAATCTCCTGCCTGTCTGCACTGATTCTAGCGTTGGGGGTGGTGGAGCTGAGCCCTGAGCATCCCACAAGGCTGGTTGCCAGCAGCATCACGATGATTACGCAGCACAACGCTCTGGGGCTCTTAGTCACGGAGTCACTGCGATACTGGCCGCTCATAGGGCTGTTGGAATCCGGCTCGGTGCTGTGAGGTTTACGAGAGTTCATGGACGGTGCCACGCAGGAGCGGCTGTGTCTGCTGGAATGCTGAGTGGCTATCGCGTTCTCGGATTCGACCTCGAGACCACGGGTTTCGATTACAGGTCGGACAGGATTGTGCAGTTCGCGCTGATTGGGAGCGATGTGGATGGGAGTCACATCAATCTGCAGTCTCTGGTCGACCCCAGAGTATCCATCCCCCCGAGTACCACTCAGGTGCATGGCATCACTGACGATGATGTGAGGGGGGTCGGTGGGTTCAACCAGCATGTGGCAGACATCGCCTCGATGATTGAGGACTCCGTCATTGTCGGGCACAACGTCGTCCAGTTCGACTGGAGGTTTCTCGAGATGGAGTGCATGCGCGCTGGGGTGGAGGCTCCGCGCCCGCGGGCCATCATCGACACCTTGGTCCTAGCGAGGAGGTTGGGCATCCCGGGGCGGCACACACTGGGGCATTTGTGCGAGCGCTTCGGGATAGGGATGGACAGAAGCCATCAGGCCGATGTCGACGCTGGTGCCACCCTGCTCCTCCTGTGGAGGATCTTACAGGCCTATCCGAGAAAGTACAAGGAATCTGTCGATGACTTGCTCGACTCACTCTCGAATTGACTTGAGAAGCGGTGTCCACGGCAGGACTTCACACCAGTCACCCAAGTGCACAATCTTGCCGTCGACTCTGACGCTGCCGAGGAAGATGGCGTCCTTGTATCCGGAGTCCATCAGCTCGCGCATCTGGTCGAGAGCCTGATCGCGGAGTATGGCGCCGAAGCGGTGATCGGAATGAGCCAGTTCGCCGTCTTCGCCGACCGGTGGCATGCGTTCGAACAGAGCCGCTCCCGACTCCGGGTCGAACTTGACTGCTCGCACCACCTCATCTCGGAACATGCTGCCCGGAGAGAGCGTGCCGTCCCGGCGAGCAGCCCACCAGGTGGGGCACCAAGCCTTCCACTCACAGAAGCCGCACTGCAGATCCCCCGGGGTGCCTTCGAGGGGTTTCTCGGTTGGTCTCATGCCCTCCCAAGCCGCGAAGGCGTCGTCGAGGACTGAGGGGCCGTCAGCTCGGTGGACGGTCTGATTCGAGGAATACCAGCCCTCGGCGTACACCGGAGGGTGGCCGGGGTTGATCTCCTTCAGCAGGTCGCGGTAGAACCTGAGTTGGCGGCTCACCTTCTCATTGAGTTTCTGTTTCGGTGGGTTGCCGGTCTTCAGGTCAGCGACAATCCAGCCCTTCGAGTCTCCGTTCTCGTCAAGGTCGGCTACCAGTAGGTCCAGACGACCCATCAGACGGCCGCATTCGGACACCAGAGTGCCTTCGTTGGACAGGACTATGCTCTGGACCTGCTTCCACTGGGCCACAGTGACCTCTGAAAGGCCCACTTTGCCCATGTTGGACTTGGAGAAAAGGATGTTGAGTGCCCCTACAAGTCCATCGTGGGCCTTCGTGATCATCTCGTCCTTCCATCTCGGATGACGAGGGGTGGCGAGGAAGATGTCGCGCTCCAAGGCCCAGTGGCGGTCGAGCACCGCCTTGGAGGTTGGAGGTAGCCATCCAATCTCGGAGTCGTCCTTGTCTGAGAGATCGAGATTGCACAGATCCTCGACCGAGTTATGCACGGCTGTTCCCATGGCTGCTGGCATGCTGGCCTTGCGCGGCAGCCGTTGACGGGACAGCCAGTACTTGCGCGGGCACTCCTCGTACCGGTTCCACGAAGAGGGAGACAACTGATGTGCAGTGAAGTCGCCTTCCACTCTGCTCCCGCCCCCTGCACATGGACCGGGCGTGACAACGGTTAACAGCATCGTAGGTGCACTTCCCATCGATGTCGGAGCCACCGAAGGTAGAGGTTGACTCGGATTTGAATGCCGCGGGCGCTCTCGTCGTCAGTTGCTTCCCGTCTATCGGCTTCGTAAGCAGCATCGTGGCGCATTACCTAGTCGACAAACTAGATTTGAAACTGGTAGGAGGAGTCAGACACCCGAAGCTGCCTCCGGTCTGTCTCGTTCAGGACGGAAAGCCGCTTCCTCCGATGAGATTCTACTCAGGAGATCCGATCTGCAACATGGAGAGGTGCGACAAGGTTGTTCTGATTGCCTCTGAGATCCAGGTCGTTCCGGAGCTAAACCTGCCGCTTGCAGACACTCTGCTCGACTGGTGCGCGGAGAGCGGAGTGGGTGCGACCATCCTGATTGACTCCTACGCCCAAGGCATCGGCCAGCAGCACTCGATTTTCGACGATGACGAAACTAAAGAATCTATGCTGGGGATAGGCTCTACTGAAGCCTCACACAAGACTCTGGCCGGCCTCGGCGTACCTCTGCTCAAGCAGGGAGTGGTTGGGGGCATCACAGGAGTGATGATGGGAGAGAGCCGAAGAAGGGAGATCGATGTGATAGCGATTCTCGCCGAGTCGGGCGGAGAGATCGGAGGCAGCCTCCCAGACGCTCGTGCGGCGGCTCGCATCATCGAGTGTCTCGACGAGTTGCTGCCTGCGGTGCATCTGGACCCTGAGCCTCTGTTGGCCGAGGCCCAGAGGATCGAGGGTGAGATCCGCGAGATGATGGCGGTGCACCTCAATCCGCCTAGCGATGCCGAAGGTGCACCGAGTTCGATGTACGGCTAGAACCCCTCAAGTGTCCTCTGGCGCCGTTCCGGGAATTCCAGACCCAGCAACTCTGCGAGTTCGGCCTCATTCAGAATGCTGACACCGAGCCTGTTTGCCTTTTCCAGTTTGGAACCCGCGGATCCCCCTGCGACTAAGAAATCCAGTTTGCCTGAGACTGAGGAGACCACCTTACCACCCTCGGCTTTGATCGACAGTGCAATCTCCTTCCTTGGGCGACTCAGTGTCCCTGTGATGCAGAATGTCTGACCTCCCAGTGAGCCCGTCTCCTGCTTTCGCGACTCCTCGGTGATATCGAGTTCCCGGCTGAGATTCTCGACTACCTCAGAGCGGGTATCGAGTCCTTCCAGCAGTAGTCTAGCGACAGTTTCTCCTACGCCTTCTATTGCGATGAGCCTGCTCATGGCTGTATTGTGCTTGTTCGGCTTGCCGGATTCGTCTACTCCGGGGTCCTTGTCCATCTCGGACACCAGTTCCAGAAGGGAGTCCAGACTGCCAACCTCGGTCGCTATCACGGAGGCTACCTCCGGGCCTATCCTCGGAAGACCCAGTGCAGTGATGAAGCTGCTCAGTGGCATGCTCCTGCTGTCCTCCAACTCATCAAACACATTGCTCGCCGACTTCTCGGCCATCCTCTCTAGGCCAGAGATGTCCTCTATCTTGAGTTTGTACAAATCGGCGATTGTGGACACGAGTCCTGTTGCACACATCTGCTCAGCCAACTTCTCTCCTATTCCGTCCATCTCGAGGTGCCTGCACCAGTACAGTATAGCCCTCTCGAGCCGGGAGGGGCAGTCTAGGTTGGTGCATCGGATGAAAGCGCCGTCCTCGATCAGTGTGGTGCTGCAGCGTGGGCACCCGGTTGGGATGGCGATTTCTGTTCGAGTTGGAAGTGGTTCTGCGAAAGGTGTGCCGTCAGAGTGCTGTCTGCCCTCCAGATCCGAGGCTGCTGCAGGCCCCAGAACCTCGATTATCTTCGGGATGACGTCCCCCCGGCGCACCACCCTGACCTTGTCACCGAGTTGGATTCCGAGCCGCTCGACCTCGCCCTTGTTGTGCAGAGTGGTGTTCTCCACAGTCACTCCGGACACCATCACCGGGGCGACTCTGGAGACTGGGGTAACGTTCCCGGTCCTGCCAGTCTGCCAGTCGACGTCCATCAGCACGGTCGTCGCCTCCTCAGGAGGGAATTTCCAGGCGAGAGCCCATCTCGGGTGATGGGCAGTCATACCGAGCAGTTCGCGCTTGTCGAGGCGGTCCAATTTCACCACTATGCCATCAATCTCCCAATCCGCAGCCTCGCGCATGTCCGTCCAATTCTGGACTACAGATAAGATGGCAGAGCATGTGGTATCTGCATCAGCACCGCCGGCGACTTCGTTGCCAGCGACCTCTATCCCTATGCTCTGAAGCCAAGAGACCGTATCCGAATCATACTCGAAGTATGGTGGCTCAGGGCTGTCTGGGTGCCTCGAATCCCCAGTAGGGAGCTCAACCCCATATGCTAGGAACACGAGATCCTCGGCACGTCCCTTGCCTGCATCAGTGTGCTTCTGCCTAAGGGAGCCTGCCGCGAGATTACGGGGGTTGGGTGCGATTTCAGCGTACTTCTCTCTGAAGGTGGCCAAAGGCATGACAACCTCGCCGCGAACGTGGCAGTCGCCGTCCCAATCCAACGTCTCTGCGACGTTCGATATTCTGCGAGCGTTTGCCGTGACGTCCTCACCGCGTGTCCCACTGCCGCGTGTCGCGGCCCTGACTAGGCGGCCTCGGCGATACTCCAGCGAGAGGGCTGAGCCGTCGAGCTTTGGCTGGCAGACGAATCTCCGCCCTTGAGCAGTGGTCTCGGAGACGAAGTGAGCTATCTCATCGTCAGTGTTCGCCTTCTTGAGGCTGAGCATGGGGAATAGATGCTCCACCTTGACCGAGCCCGGAGGCGGGTCTGAGCCTACCCTCAGTAGTTGGGGATGCTCTGGAGACAGGCTGCTCAGCTCGACCCACAGCTCGTCGAACTCAGCATCGGAGATCTCCGGGCTCGCCTCGTTGTAGTAGAGGTGCGAGTGGTGTGCTATCTGTGCGGCGAGCCATTCGACCAGAGCCTGCTCGCCGCCTTCGCTGGGCCGCTCCGCTACCATGGTACGCGAAGTGGGGCCACTGCCTTGAACCTGCGGTTTAGGAGCCCGTAGGGCTCCTACTTTCTGGATGAACGTATCAATCTGAAGCGAAAATGGTGGGCCTGCCAGGATTTGAACCTGGGTCGCGCGACCCCCAGCCGCGAAGTATAGGCCAAACTAACCTACAGGCCCCTTGGGCTCTCGTAGCGAGAAAGGAATCCGTCAAAGCCCTGTCGGAGCGCTACAGTGGATCTCTGGCAATGCTGAACGGAGCGATCTCGTCTATCAGGTCGATGTGGCCGACGAACATCCTGCGGCAGCAGTACCTCTCGAGGCCGACGTCGTAGAGGGCCTTCTGCGGGTCCTCTCCGTCAGAGACCGCTTGCTTGTATTGCTCGTAGACGTGGGCGATGACCTTGCCACAACTCCAACACCTTACCGGAATCAACATCTTATCACTCACCTGTACGACTTCTGCCACTTCTTACGAGCACCGCGCCCCATTTGATGCTTGGGCTCCTTGCGACGAGGGTCGTTCACGAGCAGGCTGCGGTCGAAGCGCAGGTACTCGTCCCGGAGCTCCTCGTCGTCGCCCTCGGCCCCGCCGTTCCACTTGACGAGACCACGGGCGATGGCGGTGCGAATCGCATCTACCTGCCCCATCTGGCCGCCGCCTTGGACGTTGACTGAGACATCAGCATCTGCGAGGCGGTCCATCGCCTCGGCGATTTGGACCGGTTCCAGCGCCTTGCGGCGGGCGAGTTCTGGTTCCATGATGTAAATCGGCTTGCTGTTGATGCGGATGCGTCCGTTGCCCTTGCGGACGGTGGCGCGTGCGATGGCGGTCTTGCGCTTGCCGCTCATGTTTACTGCGGTCTTCTTCTTCGACTTCCTAGCCATCTTCACTCACCTTCCCAGCGGGTCGCGTCGACGCCGAGTGAAGAACTGATCTCACCGAGGCGGACGAACTTCAGCGGCAGCGGCCTCTCGATACCTGAGGTGTCCCCCCAAGCATGGCCCTCGGGTAGATCGTCGCCGGAGAGGTTTGTTGGTTGGCCTATCATGACCCTCAGGTCGCGCAGAGCCCCACGCCCACTGCTGTTCTTCTGGTAAGGCAGCATTCCGCGGACCGTCCTCTTGAGAATCTGGTCTGGCATCCTCGGATAGAAGGGGCCCTTCCTCGGATGGTTCAGTTTGTACTTGAAGTCGTAATCGGATAGGACCTTGGTCTTGGGTCCGGAGACCACCGCATGCTCGGCGTTGTAGATGATGACGCGTTGCTCTCGGCCGGACTTGCGGGCCGCCATCAGTTGCTTGGCGACGAGGCTCGCAAGGCGTCCGAGAATCTTGTCTCTGGCGTCGTATACTATCGTTCCTGCCTCAGCCAAGTATCATCACCCCCTTGCCATTTGGGTTCTCGTCCATCAATTCGCGGATCGTCAAGACACGCCCGCCGGCTGCTTCTATCTTTGAGCGGGCCCCGGCACTGACACTGTAGGCGGCGACGCTTGGCTTGCCGAGGACATCACCGCTGCCCAGCAATTTCCCTGGAACGAGTACTGTATCTTCGTTCGCAGCGTGGCGCGACAGGCGGCTCAGGTTAGGTTCGGCCCAATTGCTACGGCTCGACTCGAGTCGCATAGCGACGTCTCGCCACAGTGCAGAACCGGTCAACCTGCTCTGGTCCTTCAAATCACCGATTAAGGTGACTAGGGCCTGATTGGTCTTTCTCGCATTCTTACTCATATGACTCCCTCGACGTTACTTGGGTAGCGCGGCCACCCGAGGTGGTGTTATCAATGCTACGGGGCGCCCCGAAGGGGCGAAACGCTACGCTGTAAATATGCTGAGGCAGAACCCCAGCCCGGGATAGTTTCCGAATCAGATTCGGAAGCCGTCGTCCGGGGTGTCCTCATCAATGCCTGCAATCCTGGTCTCGCCCTCAGCGTCCACGAACTCACCGGCCTTGGTCACAGTGCCGTAGAGGGTCGACTCATCGATGTTCGACCTGCTCAGCATGCTGTCTCCGAGAGCGGCGGTCAGGCTATTGACAATCCCCTGCAGAGCAGCGATGGCCCTGTCACGCTGGTCAGCGCCTATCTCATGATCCGAGTAACGCGCTTCCTCGAAGATGGAGAAGAGTTCGTTGAGGTCCTCAGGCGGTGCGACTCCACCCAGCATCGAGGTAATCGCGTCCTCGAACTCACGGGTGGTCTCGTAGACCTTCTTCATAGCTCCTCTCGTCCTGAAGAATCTCACTAGGTCCTTGTAGCAGTTGAAGATGGTCTGGATGTAGTCGTTCGAGGCCTTGAGCGACATCAGCGAGTCCGTCAGTATGCCACGGATGATCTCAATGCGTCGGCGCTCGGCGTAGTTGCGGTACATGATGGCGCCGATGAGTGAGGCGAACGCCAAGGCGATACCCAAAACGATCAGTACACGCGCGGTGAACCAACTGGCTCTCTCCTGGACTATCTCCTCACCGAGGAAGATGATCGGCGTGCTGTTTAGGAACTCCTCTTGGAAGAACGACGACTCTTGGAATTGCACCAGTACTCTCCATCTGCCGCTCTCTGCGCAGGGGCCTCCAGCAGCGCACTTTATCTCCCCGCCTACGTCCTCGCCCCTGTACTCGTAAGTGAAGTTGGCAGACCCTTGCTCGTTGGTCACGGCGAACTCGACATCGTTGGTAACCCAGTTTGTGCCGTTCCAGTACTGGAACCTGAATATCACCGTCTCACCGCCGACCGACAGGTCCAGCCTGTCTCTCAGGATGGCGACCGCACCGGTGATTTGGTCGCCTGGCTGGTAGCCTACTGAACTGGCCCAGTGGTCCTTGAGCAGGATGTCGACGCGGCTGCGCACCAGCACCTCGATGTCCATGAACGAGCCATTGACCACCGGTGTGGTCTCGGCGCGGCAGCCTCCGGGCAACTCCTTGCCTGGCTCATAGGCCACACGCACCGTCCTGAAGCCCTCCAACTGCTCTCCGTTGGGCTCGACCCCGCGTCTGCTCGGGTTGTCCTCAGGGTCGCCTGAGAACCACTTGATTTCACCTATGCCGTCAGTCGTGATCGCAGTGGCGATTGGGCGGGTGTTAGTCAGAGGGTCGAGGTAGATGTTCAGGCACTTGCCACCAATCGGATTGCCGTTGGTCTGGGTCAGAAGGGCATCGATGTGGAAGGATTCCTTGAGGTACAGGACTGGGAAGGTCGAGCCGTTCGCGAAGGTGTAAGTGTCGACATCGGTCCGGAATGGGCCTACCTCTTGGACCAGCATGGTGGAGTTGGAGAACACTGGGAATATCTTGGTGATATTCGAGGCCTTGTAACGCCAGTTGTCCAGACTCTCGTACGGGTCGTACGAAATCGTCACCATCGCCTGTCCTGCCTCGACTCCGGAGAGCGGGCAGATGATCTCGAAGAAGCCGTCTGCATCGGTGGTCCCGGGGATGCAGACCTGGCTGCCCATGTCCATGTTGATCATCTGGTACTCGATTCGTATGGCTCTGAAAGACAGGTTGCCGCCCAACTCATCGAGCAGTTGCCCGGTGACAATCATCGGCTTCTCGATTGGCTGTCCTGTATTCGGATCGATTTCGGAGGTGTAGACTATCTGGTCGTCCACGACTAGGTTGGTGCGGCCGACCAAGTAGAATCCCTGTACGTTGAATTGCAGCACCTTGCGGTAATGCTCGCTGTTGACGATCTGGGCGCACGGGTCCCAAGCTCCTGAAGTCCGCAGCATGTCGGCCTCCAGAGGCTCGCATCCCTCGTGGGGCAGGTTCTCTCCGAATCTCAGAATCACATTGACCGGCCCGAAGCCGTCCGGCAGGAAGGATTCCGGGTCGTCACGCAGCAACTGCGGGTCGAGTGTGATGTCGTGGTATATCGAGCCGGCGCTCGGGCAGGTGGCCTCGACTATCTGACGGTGGGTGCGGTCCTCGAAATCGGTGCCTTCGAAGATGATGAGCACCTCGCCGCCGTTGTCGCCGCAGCCGTCCAAGGCCTGACCGGGATCGAACACGGTTGGATTGGGGGTCCGGTTGTCGTCGGTCACTTGGGCCGAGAACTCCCAGGTATCGCCGCTGCTCATCGCTCCGGATGTGGCGCTCTGTAGCGATATCAGCGTCCTCGAGACCACCCACAGATAGACTTCGGAGGAGCTGCCGTGGCGGATGGGGTCGCCTGGGTACGAGTAACTCAGGGTGAAGTTGCCCAACTCGTGCAACTCGCCGATGGTCAGGTTGACGGCAAAGACGCCGTTGTGGTCTGTGATTGCGATGTCATTGGTGCCATCTGCCGTCCAAGTGTAGTTGACAGGAGCGTCGCGGACCGGTTGGTACGCGTTGTCAATCAACCGCGCCTCGATGGTCGTGTTCTGACCGCGATAGAGGCGGGGGATGTTGTTCAACTGGAAGTCGGTGGTACCGATTACTGAGATGTTGGCGTATGCCCCTGTAGGGGCCAGCACCGAAGTCTGATTCCCGGTGAAGTAGTAGTTCGAGTTGGTGAAGTCGGCTCGGATGCCGAAGACGCCTGCAGCGTACTGCGAGTACCATGTCCAGTTGTAGTCGAATTGTGCCTCGCCGTTGACCATCTGCGGAACTCGGGCATAACCGGTCTCGGAGGAGCCGGCGAACACACCATTGTGGTCTACATCGACCTGCAGGGCCATCGGGTCATACGGCCAAGCGGTCATAGTGCGGTTCCAGACCGTGCCGATCACACGGAATTTCTCGCCAGTGAACATCTCCGGCACAATCTCACAACGCACTTCGCTGCCCGGGTCCAGGGGATCGACGGGGCCGCATGGTGGCACGTTGAAGTCCCCTCCGTTCTGCATGGAGATGAACCAGTGCGTGCCGTTGGAACTGAGGAACGGCCTGAGGCTGGCTGCTTGACCTGTAAGGCCGCCTGGGGATCCGTCCCACAGCATCGGATACGGCTTGCCTAGACTGATGTCGGAGTAGCCAAGGCCGGCATTAACCAGAGATGGCCCATGGAACATGGCTCGCCAGGCTCCGAAGGACGAGCCAGTGAACTGAGTCGAGTCCCAGAAGTATACCGGACGGATGGACGGAGTGATTATTGTCGCCTCAACGTACATCCGGTGCATGGAGCGAATGGCGAAGCTGTCGGTGTTCTCACCTTCGAGGAACGGCCACGGCCACTCGGAGCCCATGTCGGGACGGGAGTACCCGACGAAGGCGTAGTCGCCAATAGGCAGGCTAGTGTTGGTGTAATTGTAGCGCCCGATCACGTTGTGGCTCTTGGAGAAGTTGTCCCAGACAATCTCCTCATAGCCCCCAGGCACCTTGCCCGCACCGTTGTCCATGGTCGAGTTCCACCGTACCTGCTTCCACGCTCCCTGAGTGCCAGTGGTCTGTACGAAGGTCAGCGAGACCCAGCCCCCGGAGTCGGCTCTGTAGCCGTAGCCATAGCCGTCGAAAACCGTTGGGTGGGTGGTGTTTCCGAAGATGCCTCCGCTGATGGTGAACGAGACCGGTGCGTGAGTCAGCCTGTTGCCGAAGATGCCTCGCTCCCAGTCGGCTGTGTAGTGGACCTTGTAATCCACGAAGAGCGGTTGCTCGTCACTTCGGAAGTAACTCCATGAAACATAGTCAATCGTGGTGTTGGCACGTATTTCCACAGGTACGGGCTCTGTCGACGCGCCGTCATGTACGAACATCTCGGTGACTTCCGCATACACGTTGTAAGTCGTGTTGTCACCGACGTGTATGTCCTCTGGGAACAGAAACTGCCCTACCACGAAGTCCCCGTCCTGGTTGGTCAGCACGTCGATTGACTCGATGGCTGAGGTTCCGTTCCGTGTCCATACGATATGCACTTGCACCGGCAGGTCCGGGGCCGGAGCGAATACCCCTTGCGCAGGATCTAGCCAGTTCACGGTCCCGTTGAATCTGGCAGCGTAACGGTTGTCCAGCCAGAGAATGGGCGGGACGGTCAGGGAGATTCTGGTCGGGATCTTGTCGTCCTCGTCGAGGATGCAATCGTTGTCATGGTCCCAGTCACTGGACTCTGCTCCATTGGTGCAGTTGTCGGAGTTCCAGCCCTCCTCAAGGTGGTCCCAGTCGAGGTCGGTGCGGTTGTCGTTGTCGTCGTCTTGGTCAATCGCATCCGGGCCGGTGTTGGGATCGGATGGGTTGGCAATGCCCTCGCCGCCGCCGAAGTCGTCGTGGTCCCATGGATTGGTCGATTCGCTGTCGAACCTAGAAGGCCACAGCATGACCTCATCCTCGTCCAACATACCGTCAGCGTCGTCGTCGAGGTCGATGTCGTCCCGCAGCCCGTCGTTGTCGTGGTCCCATGGGGTGATCCACGGTGTCGCAGAGGCTAGTTCAAGGACATTGACGATACCGTCGCCGTCCCAATCGTCGTCGGCCCAGTCGAGGATGCCGTCGTTGTCGTGGTCCCATGTGAATTGCTCTTCTCCGACGAAGCAAAGCAGCTCCTGCTGGTCGTCCGTGAGGCCGTTGTTATCGTCGTCGGGGTCCTCTCCGTCGGGCACGCCGTCGTTGTCGTTGTCGACATCGTAGTACTTCGGATGGAGCAGTGCTTGGCCCAGCACGCCCTTGTCCCAAACCGCTTGGTACCAGCCATCCTCGTCCGGGTCGGTGTCGGTGCCGTCGTCGTCGTTGTCTTCGCAATTGAAGCCGATGAAGAATGCTCCCTCGGGCTCGGTGTTGGCATCGTCGTCGAGATCGTCATTAGTATCGACCTCGAAGTAGTCCCAGATGCCGTCGTTGTCGTCGTCTATGTCCCAATGGTCGTAGATGCCGTCGAAGTCGTCGTCGAGATCCGCAGTGTCATTGAACATGCACTGCGGGTTCATGTTGCCAGGGATAGGGGCGCCGCAATCGTCGTCCGGGTCGACATCGTTGTTCAGCAGGTCTGCGTGCTCGTCGGGGAACATGTTCGCGTTGCCGTCGGAGTTCCAGGAGAAGAAGCCGAAGTTGATGCCGACATAGGCTATCCAGAGGTCGCGGTTGTTCTTGATCTGGTTGTAGGTTACAGCAGCACTGGGCCCGATGTCCTGATTGCCGAAGAAGTCGAACCAGAAGCAGTTCTTGTTGCAGGTCCACTGCCCCTGCGAGTTGCTGCCGTTGTAAGCGCCGTCATCCCATTGTGGGTCGGGTCTGGTGCTGTAAGGCATGGTGTAGATCATCTGCTGGGTCTGAGTGGCACGTTGTAGGGGGTATCCGTACAGCCAAGCGTAAGCCAGGCCGCAGGCGTGCTCGGCGACTTGGTTCTGCACTCTTGCCCAGAACAGGGTCGAGCCGCAGGTCCCGTCATCGAAGGAACCCCCCATCTTGGGGTCGTTCACATCGAGGACCCCGTCGTTGCCCTCATCCTGGTCCCACCAGTCAGGCAGGCCGTCTCCGTCCTGGTCGATGTCGATGCCGTTCACCAGCGAGTCACCATCGAGGTCGATGTCGAAGTAGTTGCCACCGTTGTAGGGACTCCACTTGTTGATGACGTACCAGTACATCTCAGGGACCTTGCCGGTCACGAGGGTCCCGTTGGCGCCGTCGTTGATGTAGCCGTTGTAATCAAGGACGAAGCTGTTGCCCAGATTGAACGGGTTGAACATCCAGGTCTGGTTCCAGTAGTAGAAGTGAGCAACGTCGTGGGCGTAGATATCGCTGTCGTCGGAACCGTCGATGGCGTCGCCGTCTGAGTGCGAGTAGTACCAGCTGTAGAACGGGTCGGTGTTGTCGGAATCGACGATGCCGCAATTTCCATCGTCCGGGTCGTAGAAATCTGGGATGCCGTCGTTGTCGTCGTCCCAATCAACGTCGTTTGGAAGACCGTCACCGTCGATGTCGGTGTCAATGCTGTTGGGGCCGTCATCGCGGTACATAGAGCCGTTCAGAAGATGCAGGTCGTTGTCGTCATCGAGGTCGCAGTTGGGGTCGATGTCGAGCCAGTCGAGGATGCCGTCGTTGTCGTCGTCGACATCCTCCCAGTTGTTAATGCCGTCACCGTCCCAGTCGTTGTTGCCAGTGTAGGACTTGCGCATCAGCACGCAGTTCTGGTGCGGGTTGACCGGGTTCGGATTGTCTACGCTGGGGCAGTTCCAACCTTGGACTTCGGCCCAGGTCGAGTTCATGAACGGATCCAGCTCGTTCTTCAGACCGTCATCGTCGAGGTCGAAGGGGATGTTGTTGGGGAATGGGGAGAGTGGGTTGTCGGGGATGGGAGTGCCACCCATATCTGGATCCAGCCAGTCCCAGACCAGGTCGTAGTCCTGGTCTATGGGGCGGTACCGGTCATCGTCGAGGTCACGGTCGTAGTCCAGCTCGCAGTCAATGCCGGGAATCTCGATTACAGCGTAAGGGATAGGGTAGTCGCCTACACCGTCGTTGTTGGTGTCGATCTGATGGCAGGTGTCCGGGAGGCCGTCGTTGTCGTCATCGACGTCGTACATGTCCATCAGACCGTCGTTGTCGTCGTCGGTGTCGGCAGAGTCAGGCGTGCCGTCGTTGTCGTTGTCGGGATCGAGGAAGTTAGGGATCCCGTCGCCGTCGAGGTCGCCGTCGATGATCATGTCGAAGGTCTGGTTTCGTGGGTGCCAGAGGGTCTCACGCTGCACGTAGTCGACCCCGCCGACGAAATGTGAGTAGGTGTTGGTCGTCGTCGTACCCGAGGATGTCACGACGATCTGGCCGGTCATCGTCTGGTGAAATAGGCAGGAGTAGTTGTACGTCCCAGTGCTGTTGAAGGTGTAGCTCCATGTCCCGCCTGGCAAGATCGAGGTGCTGTCGTAGGTTGGCATCGACGTGACCGTGTGGTCGACAGTATCGGTGTTTGTCCACACAACGGTGTCTCCGGCCTTGATGCTCAGTGCGCTCGGGGTGTAGCCCCCGCTGACGATGTTGACGTTGTGAGTAGTGGCTCCTGTGGTCCACACCACCCAGCCATCCCAGAGGGGGGCCGTAGCAGTGATGTTGCCGGTCTTCGTGCTATCCCATGGGTGCTCGTCCCAAATGTCGTTCACACCGTCGCCGTCGTCGTCGAGGTCGAAGTAGTCCTGCAGACCGTCGCCGTCGAAGTCGCACGGCCACTTGAACTGGTCAATCCGGCCGTCGTTGTCGTCATCCTCGTCGTAGGAGCCACGGCCGGTGCCATCGGTGTCTTCATCGGTTATCCCATCGTTGTCGTGGTCCATCGGATTCTGGTCGACGCGGTAGCCGGCGCCGACAGGAGTCCCGGTCCACGGGTGGACTGTAGAGGGATCGACGTAGCGGTCGGCGCTGACGTTTTTCGGGTCAGCACCCTGAGTGTAATCGATCGGGCCCTCTAAGATGCCGTCGTTGTCATCGTCCCAGTCGAACTCGTCGAGGATGCCGTCGTTATCGTGGTCGAACGGGTCTGTCCCATAGCATCCGTCGAATCGCTCGATGAGGTCGTTAATCCCGTCGTTATCGTCATCGAGGTCGTTCAAGTCATCGATACCATCGTTGTCGTGGTCCTCGGTCTGGGTCTCCTCGAGGAAGAAGCCGTAACCAGGGTCCAGATTGAGTGCGGCGGGGTCGGAAACCTTGCCGTAGAACGAAGCGGGGTCGTGAAACGATGGGTCGGTGAAACTGATTTGGTTAAACACGAACTCCGATGCGGGCCCTTGGGTGCCTCCGGACACCGGGCCAGAGGCCTGGTTCATCTGCTGGTATGCGGTTCTCTGAGGCACGGTGCCCCAATCGGATTCCTCTGGATCATCTCTCTCGAAATCCTGGAAGTTGTACATCTGCGTGCTCATCAGCATGAGCAGTACCACAGCTATCGCAGAGTTGCTCTTCCTTCTGTCTCTAATCGTTCTACTGCTTGTCTCGTCCATCGTATCGACCACCGAAGTGCCCCGTCAAATTCGCTCTGCTTATCAACGGAACCCCTCGCGTGTGCGCGAGCGTATCATCAGCGCTATCCGGGTATCACAGGCCACGACCTGCGACTTAGCGGTTCGCAAAGCATCAAGAAAGTCGGATGTGGCGGGGTTACTGATAGAGATGGGTTGGTGGCCGTTCAAGCGCAGGGAGAAGCCCCTCGATGAAGAGCCTCACATGCAGGGCGCCCGGATGTGGATTCAGGATCTTAGAGATGTCTGCGAGCGTTGCTACGATGACCCCAGCGAGGGTCAGCGCCAAGTCAGGCAGGTGCGGGAGGAGTGGACCGACTCACACAGCAAGGGCGAGGTCGATGATTCGCTGCTCGAAGGTTTGGAACGCCGAGCAATCAAGCTATTGCAATCCGATGGTGACGAGTGGTTGAAGTGGCTCGACGACGAGGATTTCTGGAAACCAGGATGGCGTGACGAGCCGAGGGAGGAGTGATTCCCGTGTGGTTCTGGATTGCGCTCTTCCTGGTCCTCGGCGTTATCACCCTGTACTACTCGCGTCATCAGCCGTTCCCAGAAATCAGCGGCAGGTTCGCTGGCGTCCTGATCATAATAGGTGTCATACTATGGATCTCGACCACGGCACCACGACCAACCAGTGAGTCGGTCCCAGCGATTGTCGCCGCGTTCATCGGAGGGGTAGCCGTGATCATTGGCGTCATACACATGACTGTGCTTCGCAACGATGTGGTGGTCGCTCCGTTCGGAGGGGTACTGCTTTGCATGGGAGCTATCAGCCTCATGGGCGATAGGTGGGCTGAGATGGGTCAGACGGAGCAGATAGGATCGTTTGCAGTGGCCTCGGTTCTCGTCCTGTTGGAGATCTACCTGGCCTTCAGGGGGCTAATAGTCGGGGTCCAGGGGATATCTTGGTCCAAATCTGGCCTCAGACAGGTCCGACGTGGCTTGATTCACGGCCCTAATGGGGCAATCACTCACTTCGAGCGCTCATGGGACATGGAAGACCCGTGGATTAACTCGATGAGTCACGCCGCGCTCGCTCTTATTCATCGCCACTCGGGCAATGAGGAAGAAGCGCGCGAGCATGTCCTTGAGCTTGAGAAGGCAGGTGGCTGGGAGTCTGTTGACCAATCATGGCTCGATGCCTTAGAGAAGGCGTTGAGTCAGGTGAGATCTGGGCCCCTTCGGGACGATTGATAGCGCGGAGCGGAATCGGAGAATCAACATGGTCCGCATAACCAAGGTACACACCGGAGCAGGCGACACAGGGCAGACTCGTCTGCTCGATGGGGCCAAGGTCGGTAAGGAGCATCCCAGAGTGAGGCTCTACGGAACCATTGACGAGGTCAACTCACAGGTTGGCGTAGTAAGGATGGAACTCAACCGGATGCCGAGCATCTCACTCGAGGTCCGCAACACCGCAGACGAGGCGATGGGCAGGGTCCAGCAGGAGCTCTTCGACGTCGGCGGGGAGTGTTCCTGCACTCCTGGCAAGCTGCCGGATCAGATGGTGCTCATCGGCTCTGACGCGTGTGACAGGCTGGTTGATGAGATGGATATGTGGCTGGAGGATCTCGAGCCGTTGGAGTCGTTCATCATGCCAACCGGATCACCGCCGGTAGCGACTCTGCACGTTGCTCGGACCGTTGCACGCAGAGCTGAGCGGCACGCCTGTTCTATGCGGGAGGTCGACAGAGAGGGGGCGGTCCGTCCCGAGGTCATTTCCTACCTAAACAGGCTCTCGGACTGGATGTTTGTCCTCGGGCGCTGGATCTCCTCTAACGCAGGGGAGGAAGAAGTTCTTTGGACTCCACTCGGCAAGCGAGAGGGCTAGTTCAGACTGCTCTTCCAATCGACCTCAGATGGTCTCTGGCAGAGCGCAGTAGATTCTTCTCCTGGTCGAAGGTCAGTTGGGCCTCGGCCCCGTCGAAGTCCAGCCACAGGTAGTTGGTGTGTTCCTTGGACAGAGTGACGTCCAACTCTCTGGTCTCAGCGAGGTACCAGTAGACCTGCTTGGGTATCTTCCTGCCCTTTCTCTGGAAGGTGTACTCAGTGCGTGACATCCACGAGTCGTCAATCGCAACTTCGGCGATGCCGGTCTCCTCGATGAGTTCGCGCGAGGCAGTGATGTGATGGTTCGCATCGCCCGGCTCAACGTGACCTTTTGGGAAGCTCCAGTGACCCCGTGGGTACTGTAGTAGAAGGACGCTGTCATAGTTGACGAGAACGAAGCCGCAGGAAGTCTCCATGGAATCCGCAAAGGGGTCATCCATATCTCAATTGTCGCTGGATGCACGCGTCGATTCCTCGTGAGTACGCACCATCCGTCTGCGAAAGCACAATGGAGGGGTGGCTAGGGTTGGTGCGGAGATGGAGAGCGAAGCGCTGTCGCTGGATATTCGCAGGATAGTCACAGACAGCGACCTCGATGGGGTCGTCACCGCCGCGATACTTCGGCGCTGGTGGCCGGAGGCCGAGGTTGTCTTCGGTCACCCCGGAGAGTTGCGTGCGGGACTGCTCGACGGGCATATCGACAGGCACACCGCAGTCTGCGATTTGCCCCGACACCCCGATTGCGGGCTGAGCATTGATCATCACCAATCTAATGCACCCGTCGAGGATGAAGACAGCGATGTCGTGATTATCTGGAGGGAGGCCCCGTCAGCGGCTCGCATCGCGTACGACCTGCTTGAGGGAGAAGTGGACCTCAGTGACCTCGCGGATATGCTGGTCTGGGTGGACAAGCTGGATGGGGGCGGGATTAACCACGAGGAGTTTCGCTCCGACCACCCGGTAATCTGGCTGGGACGGGTGGTCGATATCGAGTCGGGTATTGCATATCACATACTCGAATCTTTGCAGCACGGCGTTTCCGTCGATGATATCCTGAGTGGCCCCGCAGTTGCCCCCGCCCTCGAACATAGGCGTGCGAGGCAGGCTGAGATGGACTCGGCCATCGCCGGGAGCACCCATGTCGTTGACCGTCTCGCGATTGTCAGACTCGAGGATAGGAATATGCGTTCCAACGGATACCACGTCACTGCACTCGTCGGCGAGGACTGTGATGCCTGCCTGATAGTACACGGTGATGTCGGTGCCTCGTTCGGGGACGAGGATCGCTATCCTGTCTCGGCCTCGTTCTACACCAACTCGTTCCTGCACACCGCTGGAGGGATATACGACTTGACGAGGCTCGCTACGAGGTTCGATCCCGACGGTGGAGGGCACGCAAACGCCTGCGGCTGTAGGATACAAGCCCTTGAAGGGGGCATGAGGACAGAGCGGCAGGTGGAGCACAGTGATATCGAGGCGAATCTGTTAGAATGGCTGTCAATGTGGGCTGAGCGGTGATCAGAGTATCTGCAGCAGGTAAAGAAAGCCCAGGAACGCATGGATGAAAACCAGCATCATCATCACATCGCTGATTCTACCGTGCATCTTCTTGCTGCGTGCGAACGATTGGCCCTCGGCCTTCAGGTCGCGGGTCTTGCGTCCCATTCTCCAGAGGATCAGCATCATGGCAAGGGCGAGCAAACCCGCCCAGCCGTGGAAGTGCCCCGGAACCAGATACGCGGTGGCTTCGACGTCGTCGAACTGGGCTCTGGCCAGTTGCGCCGAGAATGCCAGTGCTATCACCCCCAGGACAGCCGCCATCATCCTGTCGCCAGTGGCCTGGTGCGACACTAATGCAACGGACCGTTCTGCCCCCCTTAGCAGATGTCCCTCTTGCCTCCACCGACGCTGCTTTATGAACAGCCAAATCAATGTCAAAGCCGCAATAGGATGGAGTAGCATCACAAGCGTACGAGCGAGTTCCACATCTAGTGCTGCGGCTGTGAAGCCTTGAGTTCTCGCTCTACGCGCCTTGCATAGCAAGGCGATGTGTTGATGTATGGAAGTGCTTGAACGGACCCACCGGTGGGTCCAATGGAGGATTACCTTCTCGAGTGCCTCGAGTTCCTACAGAGAGCCGGAAACGATGTCGGCAGACGCCGAAAGGAAGTCCAGACTCCTCAGGTTTGGTCCCTGTTGCCATTCGAATGGAAAGCACTCGCGATACTGGCTGCATCCAAAGCGGCTCCCGCGGCGATTGACATCGAGTCTGCATCGAGTCCCGGCTCTGTGGTCAGTAGCCATCGGCAGAGGCGGGGTAGACGAGGCGGTAGGGGGAGAGTGAATAGGATCGAGGATCGATTGGCTGGTTCTGTCGAAGCTCTGAGTTCGAGTGAGCCTGCGGCTTACAAACTCGCGGTGCTGACCGTTCAAAGAGAACGGATGGGTACGTCATGGGATTCATCTTGGGACAGTGAGATGGATTCCCTCAGAGTTGAATGCCAGCAGGGGATTCACCCTGTATGGAGGCGAATGGCCAGAGAGGCGCCCCTGCTTGGAGAGTTAGGGGGCTTTCCCATGGTCGAGCCCGAGATTGTTGAAATCGATTCTACGGATTGGGTCCAAGCAGCACGGTTCGACCCGCTTGACCATACCGAACTCAAGAAGTGGCTCTCAATGGAATTGCCGTTCAAGGCCAGTTCCCAGCAAGCCTTGGCTCTGAATAACATCAAGCGCGACCTCTCAGGGGGCCGGGCCAGACCGGATCGTTGGCTCAACTGGATGCGCCCTACGCTTAGGGGACTGCGAGAAGAGGGGGCTCTTCTAGAGGGAATCCTACTGGCATCCGCCTTGAGCGACGAGGCTCGGGGTGTACTGGAAGGGCTTGAGGGTGGTGTGTTGGGAGAATTGTCTGGCAGTCACTCAATGCTAATCAGAATCCGCTCAGGCGACCTAACTGATTGGGAGGTCTGCACCAAGCGTTACGGGGACGACGGGTTGTCTCGATCCCTGAGGATCGCAGCTTGGCGGCGAGTCGGAGACTCTGGTGCCGAGTTATCCGCAGGAGACCTGCTCGAAGGAACGGGTGCCCTAGCCGAAGCGGGCGAGACGATGCCGGACGCGCTGGTGTGGGGCCTCGCCTCAAGCCTAGTCTCAGAAGGCAAGCCCACAGAAGCGTTGCAGCACATCGAAGGGCTTGGCATCGAGGGACCTTCGCAAGTCTCTGCGGCTCTGAACATCCTCGCAGCAGTGGACTCAGATCCCCTCGAAGATTCGATTACAAATGCGATGGCAAGCATGGACGAAGAAGAAGCCTCCCTTGTTTTGAAGCATGAGGACGTTTCAATTCCGATTAGGCTGCAGGCCGCTAGACGCCTTACCGACTTGGACTCAATCAGGCACGCTGATGAGATGCTCAACATGTTCACCATAGCGGCTGACATCGATGGCCTAGTCGGGGCTTTCATGAAGGACAACGCACTCGCTCGTGCTTACCCTCACCGGGTCCTACTGATGTGGCACCTGATTACAGGGGAGGCCGCCATAGGATCCAAGAGAGGCCTCTCGTCATTGAGGAAAACAGCACTGACGTTCATCGGGGACTCCGTGGTAGACCGGACCCTCTCAGAGGCTTCCATCGCTCTGGTTTCCCTGCTGGACGGAGTCCCGCAGGACATCGAGTCGATCCACAGAAAATTGGATTCGGACGGGCTCAAAGCCCTCAATGAGGTCAGACGGGCCTTGGCTCCAGATGGTGATGGTGTAGTCGGCACGAGGAGGATAGAAATCCTAAGGCATTCTATCAAACGCGCTGATCTCAGTCATCTAGAGAGGAAGTTGTTCGGTGCTCTCATCGACTCACTGCTGCTGAACCGCGCTGCGATGGACCTGCAGAGTGGTGTCGCGGAGCGAGAGAGGCGAGCGACTGAGTCTCTGGGTCGTCTTTGTGGACGCGAGGGTGCTTCGATGCGCATCATCGAGCGCTCGACCAATCTAGTCATCGAGCATAATGTCGGCGTCGGGCCGCTGGAGAAATGGTACCGCAGCCATGACAAGTTTGGGGCAGATTTTCACATTATCAGGGCGGCCATTCTACAAGGCAACAACGAACGTCTGAACGCCGCTCGGGCTTACAAGGAAGCTGCGATGAAACTGCGTCTGGACTTTGAGCGCTCGTCTTTGATACTACGCAAGTCTCTCATCGAGTTCGCTCACGCCGCGGGATGGAAGGAAGCCGTGTCTCTGATTGATGCGTATCCTGCTCTTTCAGGCTCTTTCACGAATCGATTCAAACTCTACATCAGAACCTGTAGAGACCACGAGGAGGGCAAGAGTGCAGAAGCCAGTAGTCGTCTGATAGAGTTCGCAGCCCAAGAAGAGGTACGGATGAGGAACGGGGCTGGGAATGGAGTCGAGACAGGGCGCCGCGAGGCTCTGGAGGCTCTGCAGAGGTATCCTGACGAGCATGGCCTTCCTATGGATCCGTTCCAGGGAAGGGTCAGAGCGGCTCTTCAGGTGCTTAGGAGATCGGATACGAGTCGTCAATCGGATCTGGAGAGAAAGTTCCTGATGATGCAGATGAGAGGGGAGATGGACCCCTTGGAGATTATGCTCATCGCCAAAGAGGTCGCGGAAGGAGAGCCTCTTCGTGGACTCATAATGCTGGAGAAGGCGATTGAATCAGAGAGTCTCGATGCCAAGCATAGGAATACCCTGAAGAGCTCACAAAAGGCTCTCTTTGGCAGCCACAGGGAGGCAATCCCAGTGAAGGACAGGAGGACTCTGAGGAGCCTTTTCCTCAAACCGCTGATACTGGTGGACACCAACATCCTGATCGAGGCTCTGAAAGACGACCTGCTGAGGGAAATCTCAGTGGACAGTCTCGGTAGCCTCGACTGGACGGTGGAGAGGGCTTTCCACTGGATGCTGAGGCGCAGAAAGGAAGAGGGTCGTGTGCTGCTCCACATACCAACCGCTGCTAAGGGCGAGTTCTTGCATCGTGCTAAGAGCTCAGACTCCGTTCTGAGGCTGTTCGATGACATGTACATAGACAAAGGCATGTGGAGTCGGAAAGTCACTACTGAATTCCTCGAAAAGAGGGTGCAGGCGATATGCGCGGTCTTCGGTGGCTGGGAGAGCTCCAACTCGAAGGGGGATGACACTGATGTTGGGCTGGACGCCTTCCTCGTCAGGCACCGGGATGTCTTCCAACTAATCGATGAGCAGAAGAGGAGAGGGGGCAAAGCGCCTCAGAGAACTCTCATCAATGGAGAGGACATCTACCCTGAGAAGGGGGACCGCGACATCATGTGCGAAGCCGCACTTCTCTCTTCGACCAGCATCAACAACGTCGGCAGCATCCTAGTTGCCACACGTGACTCGGACTTCAGACTGGTGTCCCGGGCGCTCGAGGAGGAGTACGGGTTCGGTGTCGTTGGTGATGCCCAGCAACTAAACAGTCGCGTCCTCTGATTGGTTAGCGAGTTTCGGGTTGGAATCCAAGGACTCGCCCAAGCGGCGCATGATTACGGTCGCCGACTCGATGCTGCGCACCGTCTCGACACTCTTTCCCGCAGAGTAGAACTTCTTCTTCGCGGTGTTCTTGCTCTTGCTCCTCGAGAGGTGCCTCAGGCGGATGAACGAGTTCGCGTTCAGCAACATCCTAGCTGTGTGCTTGAACCTGCTATGCAGGAGTTTGCGTATCAGCCAGGAGTTTTCTTGACGGAAACCGGGGGATTTGATCACTGATATCGGTACTCCGGTTAGCCGATTGGTCCAGGTGATATCTTCCTCTCCTGCATCGACTATGGCATCTTTGTAGTCCTCGGGGGTGTTGCACTCGATGGTGGCTATGAACCTCGTTCCCATCTGAACGCCGTCGTAGCCGATCTCAAGGGCTCTGTTCAGTTCCGCCTCGCTGCCTATGCCCCCGGCGCAAATCAACGGCAGTCCCATGTCGGACAGTTCGTCGTACATCTCCTGCATAGACATCGGCCCGAGGTGCCCACCAGCACGGTCGTTGACGCAAATCAGTCCATCGACCCCGCACTCCTTACCCTTCTCTGCCCACTTGCGGTTTGTGACGTCGTGGTATACCACGCCACCGTAGGCGTGGACTTTCTCACACACCCAATCGGGCTTGCCCAAGGAAGTGACGAAGAAGCGGATACCTTCCTCAAGCGCGATGTCGATCCAGCCGTTCATCTTCTCGAAATACTTCTTGCTGCCCTTCTCGATGAGAGCGTTGAACCCGATCGGTTTGTCAGTCAGGTTGCGCATGTAGCGTATTCCCTCCCGTAGGTCCCACCCATGCACGTAAGTCATTGAGACGGGTTGCATTATCGCTAGGCCTCCGCCTTCTGCCGCTGCGGCCACTAACTCCGGATTGGAGCAAGGATACATCGCCCCGCATATGATCGGGTACCTCACGCCTGCATCCTCTGTGAATCTGGTACTGACCAATCTCTCACCTCTTCTCCATCACAAGGAAGTTCCACTTGAATACCCATTCGGAAACCACGTCCCCCGAGGAATCCCTGCCGATGGATCTGAGGTCGCACTCGACCGATTCGCCGCTGACCCGACTCTGCTCTATGGCGTTGCGCGCGGCTGAGACCTCGTCGCAGGTGAACTTGATCCGGCCCTTGGCCCGCTTGCCGAATGTGGCCTCGGCGCCCACCACGAACATTCGAAGTTTCTCAGGCATGGCGCGCGACATGGCAAATGGCGCTGCACCGGTCGCCAGTTCTGCCCCCATCCCTTGTGCGGCCCAATACATCGTTTTGAACGGGTTCTGCGAGCGCCAACCTCCCGGAATTGAAGTGATACAGGCCTCGTCGTCGATTCGGTCCAAGCGCAGGCCCACGAATCTAGCTGCGGGCATCGATACCAATGAAAACAGTCTGAACTTGACCGGTCCTCGAAGTCCCTTGTACTCCGCAGCCAGTTTGCTGTCATCTATCGGCATGGGACTACCCCATCAGCGTGTCCACGATCTCGCAGTACCTCTCCATGGCATCCGCCTCGGTAGTTCCTGCAACGCTCTTCCAAGCCTTCCACTTGGCGCGCTCTCTGAGGCCTCCGCGGGGCTTTCCCTCACAGTCACCCTCGTTCGCTTGCTTGTACAGAGCATACATCTCGAGCAACTTCTCGTTCGATGGCCTGATCGGCAGTTCGAATGCCCTCTTGGAGGCGCGCTCGAAGCGCATCGTGAGGCTTCGATTCGCCTTCCCGTCGGACATCAGAACATCTCCGCTGGATAGTCCATAAGGGGCTTGGGTCCTGATTGTATCTTAGCTGCGAGACCCACGGTCTCAGGGAATATCCGCTTGAAGAAGAAGCGGGCACTGGCCAGCTTGGCGTCGTAGAAGGGGTCGCCTTTCTTCTCAAGGCTGAGCTTCGCCATCTTGGCCCACATGTAGCCGAGTAGGATGTTGCTCATGTATCTGCAGTAATCAGTAGCACCGGCAGCGAGGAAATTTGGGTTTGCCATCCCCTCTGCGATCATCAGGAGTGTGAGTTGTTGAAGTCCACGGACTCCTTGATGAAGCGGTTTGTTGAATTCGGCCATCCCTGGTGTGTCGCGGTTTTCCTCGATGAACTCAGTCAGCGGCCACATCAGGTACCGCAGGTTCTTGCCGAAGTCCTGTGTGATCTTGCGCCCTGCTAAATCGAGGGCTTGGATTCCATTGGTCCCCTCCCAAATCTTACTGATCCGTACGTCACGATAGAACTGCTCGACCCCATATTCGCTGATGTAGCCGGCCCCTCCCATGACCTGCATAGCGGAAGAGCAGGTCTCACAACCCAAGTCTGTGAAATGAGCCTTGGCGATAGGGGTGAACAGGGCAACCAGAGCGGTTGCCATCTCAGCCTCCTCGGGGTCGTCGCTGTGCATCTGATCGAGCAGGAGACCTATCCAAGCCGCCAGCGCCCTGCACCCCTCGTTGTTCACCTTAGCCTCGAGGAGCATTCTGCGGACGTCAGCATGCACGAGGATATTGTCGGCGGCCGCATGAGGGTCTTGTACCCCACTCAGACTCCTGCCCTGACGGCGCTCGCGTGCCCATGCGAGAGAGTTGACATACGCTGCATGCGCGAGGCCCACGCCCATGAGTCCGGTTGCTAGGCGCTCTCTGTTCATCATCTCGAACATCAGAGGCATGCCTCCATGCAACGGGCCCACCAGCCAACCTACCGAGTCGTCTAGATTCATTACGCACGTGGGTGACGCATGTAGACCCATCTTCTCCTCAGTCCCCGAGCAGGTCACTCCGTTGTGCTCGGAAATGAGACTGTGCGAAATCCCCTCCAAGCCTCCTGACTGCCAATCCTCTGACAGGAATTTCGGAACGAGGAAGAGAGATATCCCCCGGGTGCCCTCGGGACCCCCGGGCGCCTTGGCCAGAACCAGATGGACGATGTTCTCAGCCATGTCGTGCTCGCCGTAGGTGATGAAGCACTTCGACCCGGAGAGCCGATAGGTGCCATCTTCCTGAGGGTTTGCCTTGGTTGCGATGATGCCAAGGTCGGTCCCGGCGTGGGGCTCGGTAAGGCACATCGTGCCAGACCACTCCCCCGATGCGAGATTCGTGGCGAAATAGTCTATCAAATCCTGCCTGCCATGTTTCACGAGCACTTCGTAGACTCCGATTGAAAGTGCCGGAAGCACGCTTAGTGCCATACAGGCCGAGGTCCCGAACTCCGCCCATGTCACTGCCTGGAAGAAGAGTGGCACGCCCATGCCGCCGTGCTCCAGTTCGCATGTAGTGGACAGCCAGCCTTCGTCGATACCCTTGCGATAGGCGTCCTTGAACTCCTGGGGCATGGTGATCTTGCCGTCTTCGAACTTGAGTCCCTCCCTGTCACCGAGCTGGTTGATGGGTAGCCAAACCTCCTCACAGTGAGTGGCCCAGCCCTCAATCAGACTGTCTAGGAAGTCAGCGTTGAAGTCGGTGTAGCCTAGTCGTTGGACGGTCTCGATTGCTGGCAAGAGCTCGTGATAGAGGAATTGATAATCCCTGATGGGTGGATCCCAGACTACCATTTCCTCACCTCAGTTCCTCAACGGCTTCCCTGTCTCCAGCATGTGCTCCATCCTAGCGAGGGAGTCCTCATGCCGCCCGAGCCTGCCTATCGCTTCCCTCTCCATGGCGAGGATGTCGTCCTCCTCGACGGTCTCAGTCATGTCGGTGTCCCCTCCGGAAAGGATCCAGGCCAACTCGTTGGTTACCACGACGTCGTGAGGAGTTGCTTGGCCGGATTTTGCTAGGTCTTTGACTGCAAGCTCTAGAGCCGCCCTGCCGCTCGGACCCGGGAGGTTGTACGTCCGCGGCTCCGGCGGCTCGTAGCCCTCCGAAAGCACGAGGGCGCGGGCCTTGGCGTCAGCGAGGAGGCGGTCCCGGTTCATCGTGATTCGATCGTCAGGAGCGAGGAAGCCCATGGAGCGGGCCTGCTCGGCCGACTTGGCGACCTGCGCTGTGCCAATGTACTCGAACGCCTTCATCACAGGGGGCATGGGGCCCTCCTCGACCAGCTCGAAGTCGCGCAGGCGGCCCATCAGCTCCTTACAGCCGCCCCAGGCCGGGATGATGCCGACCCCGACCTCGACCAACCCGATGTAACTCTCACAATGCGCCACCTGGGAATCGCAGTGCATGAGAATCTCGGCGCCGCCACCCAGACACATACCTGCTGGGGCCGCGACGACCGGGATCTCGCAGTACTTGATGAGACTGTAGGCGTCCTGGCCAGCCTGAATGAAGTCCTCGACGTCCTTCCACGCAGCTAGGTTGATCGCGAATAATACCAGCCCGAGGTTTGCCCCGGCGCAGAAGTTTGGGGCGTCGTTCCCAATCACTATTCCCTTCCAGCCCTCTGACTCGGCGAGGTCGACCGCGTCGACCAGCATCTCCACGATGAATGGGTCCACCGCGTTCATCTTCGAGTGGTACTCGACCAGCAGGACCTCATCGCCCATATCCCAGAGGCTTGCAGAGCCGTTGCGCTTGAGGGGCTTGCCCCTGCGCTTGAGGTCGGCGACTGTCAGGGTCGATTCGGGCCTTTCGACAGTGACCATGGAACCGTCCGGTGCGAGCCTCTGGATCTCCCCGTCCTCTATCGAGTAGAAGGCTCCGTTTTCGGCTGCGATCCTGAGGAAGTCGGGCACGCTGCGCCCGCTGGCCTCAAGCCGCTCGACCATGCTTACAACGCCGATTGAGTCCATCATCTCGAAGGGGCCTCGCTTCCAATTGAATCCCGCCTTCATCGCGCTGTCTATCGAATAGATGTTGTCGGTCACATCGGGGACAAGGTGTGCGGCGTAGGACAGTGAGTCGAGCAGGATGTCTGAGACGAAGGCGGCGCCCTCGTCTGGGTAGTCCATCAGCGGACCCAGTCCCTGCTTGCCCATCCTGGCTGAGGGGAAAGCTGCTTTGCGATTTGCCGGAGCATACTCCCCTGTAGCCAGATCGCGAGCCTCCTTGACGCGCTTGCCGCCCTCCTTATTGAGACGGTAGAACCCGCCCAGCCCCTTGCGGCCGGTGTACCCCTCCTCGATCATTGCCTGGATGATTTCCTCACCGGTTCCGACGATGTCGTGGAACGGGTCATCCTCTGGTAGGTGAGAGACTAGGCTCTCAATCACATGCACGCTGAGGTCGATGCCAACAAGGTCCATGAGGCCGAATACGGCTGTCTTGGGTATCCCGAGAGGGCGACCCAGCATCGCGTCGGCCTGCTCAATGGTGAAGCCATGGTCGATGGTCGCCTTGAACGCCCTCTGAATGAAGTACACACCGAGTCTGTTGCCTACGAAGCCGGGGGTGTCGTTGCACATTATCACCCTCTTTCCGAGTCGCTCGTCAGCGAACGAGCACAGGCGCTCGGTCGTCGAGTCCGAGACCTCCGATGAAGTGATGACCTCGAGTAAAGGAAGATATCGAGGGGGATTGAAAAAATGGGTGATTAGGAACCTCGAGGCCATCTCGGACGGCATGCCTTCAACCAGTTCCGCCAGTGGCAGCGTTGATGTGTTCGAAGATACGATGGTCTCAGGGCCGATGTGCTCGGCCATGCTCGCGTAGAGGCTCCTCTTTATGCCCAGATTCTCGACGATGACCTCGATCACCCAGTCTACCTCAGAGAGCTTGTCCAAGTCGTCCTCGATGTTGCCCGCAGAGATGAGCGAAGCGTTGCGCGGGTGCGTCAACATCTCAGGGTTTGACTTGGCCATCTGCTTGATAGCCGCGTTCGCGATGGCGCTGCGGTCGCCGCCTTCCTTGACGATGTCGAGTAAAAGTACCTGGCAGCCTGCGTTTGCTGCATGTGCGGCTATACCTGCTCCCATAACGCCGCTGCCTATGACGGCTACACGCTCTATGGGGCTCGACAAGTGACCACCTACACCCTCTCGAGCACGGTGGCCATGCCCATCCCGCCTCCAACGCACAGAGTGGCTAGTGCGTGCTCGGCCCCATTCTTCTGCATCAACTGCGCCGCCTTGCCGGTGATTCTCGCACCGCTGGCACCCAGAGGGTGACCGAGGGCGATTGCGCCGCCCTCGATGTTGACCTTGTCCCTGTCCAACCCAAGCTCGCCAATCACCGCCAGCGACTGCGCGGCGAAGGCCTCGTTGAGCTCAATCAGGTCGATGTCGTCCAGAGACAGCCCCGCGCGCTCCAGAGCCTTTCTCGATGCGGAGACGGGGCCGATGCCCATGATCTCGGGAGCGCAGCCAGAGACAGCCGCGCTCTTGATGCGGGCCATCGGCTTGAGGCCGTGCTCTGCTGCGAACTCTTCGGAGCAGACGAAGACGAAGGCAGCGCCGTCAGTGAGGGGGGAGGAGGTCCCAGCGGTGACCGTGCCGTTGGCATCGAATGCCGGTCGCAGTTTCGCCAGCGCCTCGGTGTTGGTCCCGGGCCTGATGCATCCATCTTCCTGAACTGTACCATCGGTTGTCTCTATTGCGACTATCTCATCGGCGAACGCTCCTGACTCGCGGGCAGCGGCGGCCCTCGCTTGGCTCTCTATGGCGAACGCCTCCTGAGCCTCGCGGTCGATGCCGTACAGTTCTGAGATATTCTCTGCTGTGATTCCCATGGATGTCATGGACTCCTCTTCGAGTCTGGTGTTTGGCATCGGGTTGAATCCCGTCATCGGCACCCGCGACATGCTCTCGACGCCGCCGGCGATGAAAGCATCGCCCATGCCCATCTCGACACGAGCAGCGGCATCATGGATCGACTGCATCGAAGAACCGCAGAATCTGTTGATCGTGACTCCTGGCACAGTCTCAGGTAATTCCGTCAGAAAAACCACAATTCGTCCCAAATTGTAACCCTGCTCGGCCTCCGGGAAAGCGCACCCGACGATGAGGTCATCAACCAGAGAGGGATCGACTCCGACATCCGAGATAATCTGGTTCACGACGGCCGCGGCGATATCGTCTGGTCTGGTTCGAGCCAGAGCGCCCCTCTTGGCGGGTGTGAATGGTGAGCGCGCGTATCCGACGATAACGGCAGGCATAGCCCGCCTAATCAGTGCTATAATTAAACTTCAAGTATGCCGAATTACACCTGCGGCGTAGTCTGTTAGTAACATTGAACCTGATTCTGCAGCGTGCTAGATTGCGAAAACAAGGGAAAAATAACGAATCCGTAAGTTGATGACCGGTTGCCCTCCTCGATTGACGAGGTGAAGAAGTGTCAGAAGAAGAAGTGGGTCGCGTCCAGTCTTTCTTTAGGAAGCCAGGCGTAGCTGCGATGGTCCTAACTGGGGACCTATCTATAGGCGATAACATCAGAATTCAAGGTGCTACGACGGACATAGACATGACTGTCGAGTCGATGCAGATTGATCTGGAGCCGGTGGAGAGCGCAGGAGCTGGTGACGATGTCGGAATCAAGGTCCCTGAGAGGGTCCGACCAAATGACCGTGTGCTCCGGGTGAGCTCGGACTCGGGCGGAGTCGATGCGGACAAGATCAAGTACGCCGTAATTGCTGTTGTCGTGCTAGTCGCTGCGTACGTGCTAACTCAGTAACGGGTCTGCTGCTTGCGTTGTTTGCGTCTTCGGCCGCGGCCTGAACGCCGGCTATTGCGTCCACGGTTGGATTGCTGATTTGATTTCCCATTCGAGCGGTTGCCGTTGGATTGCTGATTTGATTTCCTATTCGAGCGGTTGCCGTTGGATTTGCCATTGCGAGGCTGGCGCCGGCCACGGCCCCGATTCTGCTGCTTCTTGGGCGCCTTGTTGCCCTTGCGCGACCGGGCCTTCTCGGAGTGGAAAGGGTGATCCTCATCGACTGGGATGTCCTGACGAATCATCTTCTCGATGCCGCGCAGATACTCGCCTTCGTTCTCATCACAGAAAGCAATGGTGATGCCCCCTTGGCCTGCACGTCCCGTACGTCCAATGCGGTGCACATAGACCTCGGGCTCGTTAGGCAAATCCAGATTGATGACATGACTGATGTCGGAGACATCGATGCCGCGGCTCGCCACGTCGGTGGCGAC
>Ga0207991_1000162_pt1 | contig 45138 bp, 40 predicted proteins | sample ETN07SmetaG_FD_185786 | JGI IMG/M metagenome (GOLD analysis project Ga0207991, IMG submission 185786) | Marine microbial and viral communities from oxygen minimum zone, Eastern Pacific Ocean - ETNP2014F14-07SV275 (SPAdes) (version 2) | ecosystem: Environmental > Aquatic > Marine > Oceanic ...
GACTGATCGAGCCCGGCCCCGCCAACATCGGCATGCCCAATGGGACGAGAGAGAAATCGACTGGCGTTTCGTGAACGAATTGCTCTCCAGATGGAATGAGTGCGGGCTCATAACTCGGCTTCTCGCCCTCTTTGAGCATACTCACTCCGATGAGCCCGAGCAGCAGGCCACCCGCGGCCTGGAGACTGTACATCTCGACGTGCATGTAAGTCAGCAGTGCTTCACCGCTGAAGACGAAGAAGAGCAGTATCATTGTCGCGAATGCACACGCTCGAAAGGCGATTCTGCGAAGCGTAGTTGTGCTGCGCTCCGAGCCAAGGGTCAGGAAGAAAGCGATCGATGCAGGCGGGTCGACGACTACCAGCAGTGGGATAATTGCGAGTACCAGCGTACCAAGGTCCATAGAATGCGAGCGCCATGCGCCCCCTATTTGAATCGCTCAGGTTGAACGATTCAGTTATCCATCTAGGATATGCACCATTTCCTACACATCAGCTAGGGTTGACTAAGCAACCCCTCAATGCATTGTCAACGACTTTGTGATTTGGTCTTACAAGTTCCCATGGTGAGCAACCCTCTGTGGTAGGGACTGTTCAATCTCTTGATGGGACTTTGAATCCCACGTACCACATCCCAATCAGCCCGACTAGGATGATTGCCCCTGCTCCGAATCCGGGGTCGGCTCCGTTCCACGATGCCGGGTCGGTAAGCACCCCGTCGCCGCGCGTCGAGACATGCCAGACAAAGTAGGACGAGAGCGAGGTCATGGTGGCGATGAGTCCGACGGTGAGGTACTTGGCGTGCTTAGGTATGGTCTTGCCAGTGGCGTAGTACTCAAACATGGCAGCCCCGAAGTAACGGTTGGTCAGCGTCAAGCGGAACATCTTCTCGCTCGACAGGGAGAACAGGAAGGCGGCCGGGACGGCCCAAGAGACGGTAGGCCAGCCGGGAATCCAGATGCCGATCACTGCGAATGCGAGGAAGAGCGAGCCGAGGCCGACGTACAACTTGCTCTTGCCCGGACTGCTGGCCACGCAGTAGCGCTCGACGATATCGTCCACCGTCTCCAGTCGCTCCATGTGCCGCCTCCTGCTTCCAGCCGTGCAATTCGATGTATAAGGTCCGATGCCGGGCGCCTTCGTAACTCTCCATGAACATATCAGGGCCCAAACATCAAACCGAGTCCGGCATCTCCCTCGACATGGGTTCTGAGTTCCTGCTCCCCCGAGCAGGCACCATCGAAGACCCAGTCAGACTCGCGGTGCTGGTCTCTGGCGGCGGCTCTGGCCTCGCCGCGCTTCTCAGATACCAGCAGACTCCACGCTGCCACTCCACCGTGCTCGCTCTCGCGGACAGCACCGATGCAGGGGGCTTGGAGCATGCTCGTAATGCCGGCGTGAGGGGCGTCGGCGTGCCACTTCCCATGGAGTCCGACAAGTCCGAACGGCGCCTCGCGCACGAGCATTTGGTACACGCCGAACTCGTTTCTGCGGATGTCGAACTCGTTGTATTGAGCGGCTATATGCGCATCCTCTCGCCGTGGTTCGTCTCGCGCTGGAAGGGCCGGTTGGTCAACATCCACCCCTCTCTGCTGCCCGACTTCCCGGGTGCCCACGCGCACCGGGATGTCCTCGCAGCCGGGGTAAGCGTGACCGGGTGCTCGGTGCATCTGGTCGACGAGGGCGTGGACTCTGGCCCGGTCCTCGCGCAGAGGCAGGTCGAGGTACTGTCAGATGACGATGAGGGGGCCCTGCAGGAGCGAGTCAAGAGGAGCGAGCACATGCTATACCCTGAGGTCCTCGACCAGCTCTGCTCGGGCCGGATTTCACTCTAGGTCCTCTGGAGTGTTGACGTTGCGCAGGACCGACGGCTCTTCAAGCATCAGCGAGTGAGGCATCTCGGCGAACTGGATGTGCAGTGGTCTGCGATCATTCCCTCGCAGGGCGCTCACCACCCTGTCGGGACGCACCAGCGCCAGCAGCGGGTGAGCCCACAGACCGTCGCTGGGCATCACGAGCGCGTCACCCTCTTCCAGCGACGCCTCGAGCCCTGCGAACACCTCTGAGCCTATCCAAGGCACGTCCACAGGGGCCAACTGCAGGGTCTCGGATTCGCACAATGGGTCCTCAAACGCCTCGAGCAGGGCCTCGATCGGCCCTGCGTGCGGTTCTGCGTCGAGAACCCACTCGACCTGGATGGTGGGGTCTAGCACCGAGCCGTAGCGCTCGATGTCTTCCGGTTCGGCCACCGCGATTCTGATTGGCTCGCGCCCTGCCTCGGCCAGAGCCATCGCGACGCGGGCTATGCATGGCTCGCCGTCGACTTCGATGAGTGCCTTGTCGCGGCCCATGCGCGACGAGCGACCGCCAGCTAGCAGCAGGGAGCGCATGCCATCACCGCAGTTCGTCCAGCCGACGCAGCGCGTGCTGTATCTCGCCTATCAAATCCAGCGCGCGGTTGAGCAGGACCTGCCGGTCGCGCCTCACGTCTGTGGTCTCCATCCACCTCATCAGTTGGGTGATGTCGTGCGCATCACGTTTGATGGTCCACTCCAGAACCTGCTCTGCTACCGGGTCATCAGAGGGCAGGAGGCGGTTGCTCATGGCCGGCGGCGAGCGACCTGAGCCATCAGTCCTGCGCTTCAGGCGAGAGCAACCTCTGCTTTACCCGGCCTAGCAGTGAATCACCAACAGGAACCTCCAACGAAGCCAGAGCACTCCTCAGGGAAGCGCTCGGCTCACTCCCTCTGACAGAGCCGGCGTAACTCGCAAGCAGAGCCATGTGAGCATCCACAGCACGCCCTTCACACCACTGCAGCAGCATCGCTTCGCTTGGCATCCCACGCCCAGCCCGCAGAAGCTCCTCGATGCTCAGTAGCAGGGCCTCGGCCGGCTCGACGCCTCTGGTTGACGAGGCCAGTACCTGCCAGGGGTCGCTCCCGAGCCTCGAATGGTCGAGGTTGGCCAGTAGTATAGCGGCTAGTGCGACGTCCTCGCGCCCGTGCCGGGCCCAGAGCCCGCCAACCAACCTCAGCAGTGCGCCCTGTTCGTCCCCAGCCCCAGTCAGCAACCAAGAGGCGAGTTGCCGCAGCATCTCGTCTGGTGTCCCGAGGTGGAAGGCGTAGCCGGCCGACTCCCCCAGTCGGTCAGTGCTCGATTTCATGATCAGGGCCGGTACTCCAATCGGGTAGGCCTCACGCACCACTCTGGCGAGCCTCCTGTCCGAGTGATGGACCCCGGGCGGCTGGGAGGCGAGGAAATCGTCGAGCGAATCGTGTTGAGACATGCCCATCCTCAGATTTGGCTCCGGATTCCGTCGAAGATATCACCGATTCTCTCCATGGTGTCGTCCAAGCGCATTCTGAAGTCCTGCAGAACGTTCCTGTGGATTATTTCCTCTAACTGACGGTCGAGGCTCCTTGTGATTGCCCTGTGCTCGGAGTCACTGATATCGAAGGCACGACGCAGGTAGGCTAGGATGGTGAGCTCGTCGTCGGAGCGGTCGGTGTGGATGAGAACGGCTTCCAGAATCTGCTCGTAGACCAAGCGCATCTCCTGCCTCCCGATCTCACGCCCGGGCCCGAGGCTCTCGCCGTTCACGACAGCGTCGTAGACGCGCTTCGGCTCGACCTCCTCCAATTTGAGTGCATGAGCCAGTTTCACCAGGAGCCGCTTCTCTCCGTTCGACAACTGACCATCGCGAAGGGCGAGTATGGTAGCACCGTGGAACACCGCCCTGCAGTCAGTCAGTCCCGGCTCCATACACAACCATTCGCACCGTCTCTCTTAATGGCTCTTTCAATTATCCTTCAGCCGATAATCAGCTCTCCCCACCAACAGTAGCGTTCATGAAGGGCATGCAGTTCGGACGAATTGCAGGTACTCTGCCACACTCGCGGGCGCTTGGCGCCCATCCACCGAACCGCCGACTGGCGAAAACCGGGAGCGAGGCCCCGAAAGTGGGGCCGAGAGCCTAAAGGAGAAAAGACAATGACAAATGAAGGAAAATACGTGATTCACGCAACTATCCGCACTGACGGCACCGTTGCGCGTAAGGACGTCATAGGGGCGATTTTCGGACAGACCGAAGGTCTGCTCGGCGAGGAGATGCAACTCAGGAAGCTACAGCGGACTGGGCGCATCGGCCACGTAGACGTCGTTTTACACCAGAACAAAGGCAAAGTGAGGGGGGAGATCAAACTCTCTACGTCCATCGACCAAATCCAGACAGCCGTGATTGGCGCTGCACTCGAGACGATTGACAGAATCGGACCGTGCAAAGCCTCGATCAAGGTCTTGAGAATTGAGAATATCGTCTCTGTAAAGAGGGACACCGTGATAGACAGGGCCAAGGAGCTCCTGCTCGGCATCGTGAACGCCGGCGCGGACGAATCGAGGAACATCCTGGAGGAGGTCGCCGCGGTACTGAACCTGGACAAGGAAACCGACTACAAGGGAATGACCGCGGGTCCGAACGTGAACAAGTCCGAAGGGCTCATCATCGTCGAAGGACGCAACGACGTTCTCAACCTGCTGAAGTACGACATCAAGAACTCGATTGCCACCATGGGCTCCGGCATCAAGCCAGAGTTGTTGGAACTCGCTAAGTCGAAGAAGACGGTTACTGCGTTCCTCGACGGGGACCGCGGTGGCAAGCTGCTGCTGATGGAAATCAGCGGTGTGCTCGGCAAGGCACTGACGCATGTCGCTTTCGCGCCGCAGAGCCGAGAGGTCGAACACCTCGAGATGAAGGTCGTAACGAAGTCACTCAGCCAGAAGGAGACGGCCGGCAAGGTAGTCGCCCGAATCCAGTCCCAGATGAACAGGGAAGACGACAGATCAGTCGGCCGAGGCTCGGAGGCCCTAGAGACCCCCGATGAAGTCAAGGCCTGGGCAGGAATGCTAGATGGGCTGAAACAGAACCAGGCAGTGATAATCCATGAGGACGGCTCGGGCTCGGATCCGATAGGGGCGAGCAAGCTCCAAGAAACTCTAGCAGAGTCGTCTAACCCCCAGGGACTCGTCTTCGCCGGCAAGGTGACAGGCAAGATATTCGACTACGCTTCTGGCGCAGGTATCGAGAACGTGCTAGGCACATCGGTTGGCAAGGTGACCCGGAAGTCCGGCGTTCAGGCCTACTCGACTGAAGACCTCTGATTCGCAAGCGATTAGCGAATCCTCTTCGGCGGGACATAGTCCCGCCAACAATGCCGGCGTGAGCCTAGTCAACCGCAGAAGCCATCAAAAGTCGTACAGGTCCGCTGGGGACGATGGAACAGTCTACTTTGGGCATACTGGCTTTGTATGCCCTGCTAGGTTTGGCGCTGCTGACTCTGTGGCTCAGGCATCAGGCTGTGCTGAGACAGAGGGAGCGGATGCGCGATAAGATGGGCTCCTTACAAGGCGATCTCTCAGACACCTCTCAGCGTCTCGACCTGTTGTCTAGGGGTGTCGACACCGTTCTCAGTGAGACACCCGAGGTGCACGGACTGCTCGATGCCCACAAATCGCTCGAGCAGGCTGAGACACTGCTGTTCGAGCAGGACGTAAATGTCAGCTCCAGTGAGTCCGTCGCCATCGCCACCCATGCGGCCAAGACGATTCTCCACTACTACCCGGGCCTCATCTCCGATGAAGGTGAGAAGAGGGTCATGCCGGGTCTGCTGCCGTTGGTCGAGCGCCTCGACGCAATCCTCAACGAAGCCGAGATGCAGGCCGAGGACCTGGAACTCAGGGGCGATGAGCACAGGAGGCTCGGCGAACTCTTCCACGGTATCGACCGAACCATCCGTGCCTCGGACTTCTACCGTTGCGCTCACAGCCTCAGTGCCGAGGACGCCGAGGCGCTCAGGGCGCTCGCCACCATCCAGAGGGAGGAGGGTGATGTCGAAAAGCTAGATCGCAGCCTTGAGAGACTACTTGCAATCGACCCAGACGATATCACCGTGCTCAAGGAGCAGGCGCTGCTGCTGACAGGATCGGACGAGGAGCGAGTGACCCGCAACCACCGCAGGCTGGAAGCACTGGGAGTCGAGCTCGACCCCTCTCTCGCTACCACGGAGCTGTCAGAGATAGTCGAAAGGGCGAGAGAGGTCAACAAGGACGTCGACCCCCGTGCAACCGAGCCGGAGACCTCCTCCGGTTGGCTCGAACGTGCAGCCAAGTTACTCATGCTCGGCGAGATTGCCGTCGCTTTGGAATCTGTGGAGAGGGCCCTGGAGGTCAATCCAGACAACGGCGAGGCCTGGATGTTGCACGCGAAACTCCTCTCGGCGGATACGGAGAGGACCAAGGAGGCGCTGCGGAGCATCCGCCGGGCGACCGTGCTGGGTGAGTACGGAGTCCTGCTGGAGTCTGAGATATTCGAAAACGACGACCGGTTTGACGCCGCGAGAGCCGTCTTGGAGGAGAGACTCGAGACCAATCCAGAGGACGCCGAGGCCAGGGCCCGCCTGAGTCTTGTTCTTCTGCGGGCCGGAGCCACCGAATGGTCGCGCAAGGTCCTGGACGAATCACCTCCCGAGGCATGGGAGCACGCTTCTCTGCATGTGATGGACGGACGCCTTCACCTGGTGTCGACTGAGGAGCACAGGGACAACACCGGGCAGCATGACCAACTCGTGCTCCTTGATGCACTGGTCGCATTCGACGGGGCAATTGACCGCGACCGCGAGTCAGGCCTTGCTTGGCTGGGCCGTGCCAGAGCGCTGCGTTACCAGGGTACGCCCAATGAGGCGGAAGTCGCTCTGACCAGAGCCCGCCGGTTAATCCCGGAACATCCCTCGATACCGCTCGAAGAGGCGCAGCTCTGCTTGGACATGGGCCGCCTCGAGCAGGCTGACACTCTGGTGGCCGAGGCGGCGACCCAATTGAACGACCACATGACGATACCTTTCATCCGCGGTATGATAGCAGCTCGTCAGAACCGTCTCACAGAGGCCCAGTCACTGTTCACTAAGGTCCTAGACAGCGAGCCGGGGCACGTTCGGGCGCGACTCAACAGGTGCTCGGCCGCGCTCATGAGGGGAGACCTCGCGACCGCGCTCGACGACGCCGATCACTTGGTCAGCAACCACCCCAAGTTGGCCTTGGCCCGCCTCCGCCGCTCTGAGATACTCATGAACCACGGCGATTGGGATGAGGCCGAAGCCGAGCTGCGCAGGCTGATTGAACACAGACCCGAGCACACAATGGCGCTGGTTCATCTCGGAACCTGCCTGATTGCCAGAGGACGGCCTGAGCAGGCGGAGAAGCCTCTGAATACCGCTCTGCAAATCGATCCGACGCACTCCGACGCATGGTACCAGCGAGGACTTCTGTATCTCGATTTCGGGCGCATCGAGGACGCCACGCATGACTTTGAGAACGCCGCCGAGCACGATGAGCATCACATCGATGCCCGACTTCGTATCGCGACGATCCTGCACGAGAGCGGTGACTCCAAGAAGTCCGCAGCGGCATGGAGGCGGGTACTCGATACCGATCCAGAGCACCGTCTGGCACGTCGAAGACTCGAGGAGTGCAAGGACGGATCTGGCCCACCTAAACCAGGTCCGACTACATAGGGTTGAACTGCCGACCAGCACCCTCGCGCCTCATGCCGGAGCCTCTGGGAATCGAACCGGGGGGCGCCGCTCCCGATTTTCACCTGCCGAATGCCAATACAGCCGTGGGTGGCGATTCGATGTCGCTGACCGACGTGATGTCCCATAACGGAGCCATCGTCGTTTTCACCTGCAACCACTGCCCGTATGTGGTGGGTTCCGAACCGCGCATCGAGGCAATGGCGGAGCGCGCACGCTCCGAAGGCCTCGGCTTCGCGGGAATCAACTCGAACGACCCGGTCAACTACGAGTCCGACTCGTGGGACAACATGGTCAAGAGGGCAAACAGGGGGATGAGCTACTCCTACCTGCATGATGACAGCCAGGATACCGCGCGCGCGTACGGAGCGGAGAGGACACCCGAGTTCTACCTCATCGACTCATCTGGTTCCGTCGTCTACCGCGGGAGACTGGACGACTCCCCAAGAGACCCCTCACATACGACTTCTTCCGACCTATCCAATGCGATGGACGACCTCACCGCCGGACGCAGCATCGCCGTCTCGCGTACCAACAGCATCGGCTGCTCGGTCAAGTGGAAGTACTGACTAGTACTGCTCTAGCACGAGTTCGGTCTGGGTCGTGCTGATTTCACCGGGCGCGGCGTGCCACATCTCCTCGAGCAGGCCGCGCAGCGCGACGGTGTCGTCGACGTGGACGACGGCGACCAGATCCGCGTCCCCGCTGATTTCGTACACACACTCGATACCAGGCCATGTAGCGAATTCTCCTGCAAGGGTCCCGATTTCTGTACCCGGGCCGACCTTGAGACGGACCAAAGCAGTCAGTCCGATTCCAGCCTCGCGGATTGTGTAGCCGCGGACAACACCCACCTCCTCCATGCGTCGCATGCGGGTTCGAACAGTCCTCTCGGTCACTCCGACCTGCTTGGCGATGTCGACGAAAGGCGCTCTTCCCGAATCCCTCAACACTGTCAGAATCGCTCTATCCAGACTATCCACTATGGCCATGGGTTGCGCCGAAATTGGACCTATATTTGTATGTTCGCTACCTGTTGTGTGAATTCTCGTCATTCATTGTTTCCGGATTATGTACGTGAGATAAACCACGAAAGAAAGTCGTATTCATTAGGGACGGCGACAATTCGCGTCCGATGTCGGCGGATGAGACGGTCGCGCACCTCCGCATTCAGGAGTATCTCGACGACGTCTCCGAATTGGACATCCCCCCCTCCCACACTGAGTGGTACAATGTCGACGTCGCATCTCTTTTGACTGACTCCAAGGTACTCGGCCACGAGGTCGATCAGAGCACTGGCGACTCACTTCTCTTCCTCGAGAGGAGCGTCATGCTCTGTTGCCCGTCTGCCGGTAAGATGCAGCATTTCCCCAAGCACCTGCTACATTGCTTCGTCGACGACAACCGCGGCAAGTGCCAGGAGCACGACGGGGTCCTGTTCCGCGCCGAGCTGTTCTCGATCTCACCCACAGATGAGCAACTCTGCTGGGAGCGCTGCTGCCGCTCCGAGATGGAAGTGCCTGAGGTCCAAGGAAAGGTCGCTCGCTGGCTGAGTTGGCTCAACACCTGAATCTTTGCCCTGCGCAACCTTGAGAGGGAGATGGCAGGTCGCCGCTTCAATGAGTGGCGCTGTCAGCGACCTCTCCGCCCGGGTTATTCTGGATTCTCGCGGCAACCCGACTGTCGAAGTCGACTGCTGCGTGGATGGGGTACTGCGCGGCCGTGCAGCGGTCCCCTCAGGTGCCAGCACTGGCAGTTACGAGGCTGTTGAGCTGCGCGACGGCGGTGCTCAGTGGGCCGGCAGAGGCGTCGATACAGCCGTCGCCCACGTCAACGGTGAGATTCGCAACGCTCTGATGGGCATGGATGTGAATGATCAGGAAGCCATTGATGCCACTCTGATTGCACTCGACGGGACAGCGAACAAGGGCCGCCTAGGCGCCAACGCGATTCTTGGTGCCTCAATGGCATGTCTGAGGGCAGCGGCAGACGGCCCACTGTGGGCGCACATCGCGGGCAGAGATCGCAGTAGCCTGCCGGTGCCACAGATGAACATCCTCAACGGTGGCGTTCACGCATCCTCGAATGTCGATGTTCAGGAGTTCATGGTCGTACCCCACGGCTTCGATAGTTTCCCCAGGGCTCTTCGCGCTGGAGTGGAGACATATCACGCGCTGAAGTCGGTGCTCAAAGAGGAAGGCCTTCTCAGCGGCGTGGGTGATGAGGGCGGTTTCGCACCTAACCTCCCGCGCAATGAGGACGGACTGCGTCACGTGCTTGGAGCGATAGAGCGAGCCGGGTACACGCCCGGTGAGCAGATTTCGATTGCTCTCGACTGCGCCGCAGAGGAGTTCCATCGCGACGATGGCTACCACATCGACGGCAAGGTGATGTCCGGCTCTGAGTTGGGCGAACTCTACTCTTCGTGGCTCGACAACTATCCGATAGTCTCTCTAGAAGACGCATTTGGCGAGGATGATTGGGGGTCTTGGGTCGAATTCACGGCCAGTGAGGGAGGCCGGGTGCAGATTGTCGGCGACGACCTCTACGTGACCAACCCCACGCGCCTCACTCGGGGAATAGCCGAGGGCGCAAGTAATGCCATCCTCATCAAGCTCAATCAGATTGGCACGGTCACCGAGACCCTGCGCGTCATGGAGATGGCCCGAACCTCTGGCTTCGCCACCGTCATCAGCCACCGCTCCGGGGAGACCTCCGACGATATCATCGCAGACTTTGCCGTAGGCACCGACGCCAAGCAAATCAAGACCGGGGCGCCGGCGAGGAGCGATCGCACTTCGAAGTACAACCAACTTCTTAGGATAGCCGAGCAATGCAGCGATTTCACGGACTTATTCTAGGGCTGCCAGCAATAGCGGCAGAACAATGGTAGCATCTGACTCGATGACGAACCTAGGGGTATCAGCACCGAGTTTGTCCCAGCTTATCTTCTCGTTAGGTGGTGCGCCTGAATAGCCCCCGTAGGAAGGGCGCGACTCCGAGATTTGCGCGAACCAGGACCAGAGCGGGACATCGACCTTGGCGTCCTGACGCAGCATCGGCACCACCGAGATAGCAAAGTCGCCGGCGATGCCACCACCGACTTGAAGCAGACCGGTCGGAGAATCGTCCTCGCGATACCAGTCTGCAAGCGCTTGCGTAGCGTGCAGGCCCCCCTTGACAATATCCGGGCTCTTGAGCGAGCAGTCGAGGACGCGAGCAGCAAGTATGTTGCCAAGCGTCGAGTCCTCCCATCCGGGCGTGAAGATTGGGAGATTCGCATCTGCTGCTGCCACCAGCCAGGAACTCTCTGGCGCCGCATCGAACTCCAGTTCTCCGTGGAGAAGCAGGTCGTACAGGTACTCATGTGGGAACCTGCGGTCGTCTGCAGCCTCGGCGTCCTCCCACAGCGACATCAACGGTTTCTCAATAGCGCGAATCGCTTCTTCCTCCGGAATCGCAACATCGGTCACCCGATTCATCCCGCGTTCCCGCAGCGCGACCTCATCACTCGCTGTAAGCTCACGCCAGTCCGCGATCTTCTCGTAACTAGAGCGTGCGACCAGATTGAACAGATCCTCTTCCAGATTGGCGCCGGTGCAGCAGATAGCATGCACCCTCTGCGCGCGAATAGCCGGAGCCAGACTCCTGCCAATCTCAGCGGTAGACATCGCTCCGGCCAGAGTGACCATCAGCCTCCCATCATTGTTCAGGAATCCGCGCAGGGATTCTACGCACTGCGCGAGTGCGCCAGCGTTGAAGTGGCGGTAATTCTCCTCGATGAAGTCACGTACCGACATGACCTCATCTCAGAATCTGTCCACATGTTTGCGTCCGGAGAGGACCAATTCGGGCACCGCGCTCTGCAGGACTCTATGGATGTCGTCGGCCAGTGGGCCGGGGTCGTTGCCTCCGCAAGTGAAGATGTCAATCGCCAGCAGGCCCCTGTTCGAATAGCAGTGTGCGCTGACATGGCTCTCGTCAATCAGCACAACAGCCGCGAAGCCGGGCGGGCTGTCTGCGCCATTGAATTGCGCCACATGGGAGTGGACCTCTCTGATGCCCGCTCTCCGGACGCTGTCACGCAGCAACTGCAACATCCACTCGCCGTCGTTGTCGACCGGTGAGGCGTAATCGGTGTAGTCCAGCAGGATGTGACCGCCGCGCGCTGAACCGCTCATACACCCTCTGCATCGTTTTGTCGATTTCAAGGTGACTAATCCACAAGCCATGCTCGCAAGCGTCTCAACCCCTCATGAATCGCCTCCTCGTCGGTGGCGTATGATATTCTGACGAATCCCTCGCCGCCGGTGATGAGTGAAGTCGGAATCAACTGTACTCCGGCCTCCAGGGCTCCGTCGGCGAACTCGATATCGCTCATCCCGGTGCCGGTGACATCGACGAACACGTAGAACGCTCCTTCGGGCTCGACCACCCTCAGACCAGACATTCCTGTGAGTCCATCAATCATGATATCGCGTCGTTTCAGGTACTCTCGGTTGAACTCCTCCACAGAGTCGTCGCAGTCAAGCGCCACCGCAGCTGCGTGCATCATGAAAGTGGGGACGTGCGAGGCTGAGTTGGCCTGAGTCTTCACCGCCGCCCTCATCGCATCCGGGGGTCCTGCGAGGAAGCCCAGCCTCATCCCCGTCATCGCCCATGACTTCGACCAGCCGTTGACGATTAGTGTGCGCTCCTTACCACCGGGGAGGGTGAAGGGGGAGATATGAGGATAGTCTGTCCAGACCAACCTGGCGTAGATCTCGTCTGAGACTATCCAGAGGTCGTGCTCGACGGCTATGTCGACTATCGCCTGCATCTCGTCGGGCGTGAACACGGCTCCCGTTGGGTTGCATGGCGAGTTGATCAGTATCATCCGGGTTCTCTCGGTGACCGCTGCTCCGATGGCATCGATGTCGGGGTGGAAGTTGTCCTTCCTCACTGGGACGTTCACCGGGACCGCCCCTATCAGGCTGAGCATAGGCTCGTAAGAGGCCCATGATGGAGCCAACAGGATGGCTTCGTCTCCTGGCATGGTCGCTATCATGAACGAGTACAGCAGCGCCTGCTTGGCACCAGGCGTGATGACCACATCATCCATGCCCACGTCTATTCCGTGATGACGTGCTAGGTAGTCGGAAACGGCTTGGCACAACTCCATCGAACCGGCTCCGCGGGTGTACTTCGTGTTACCATCTTGGAGTTCCTTGATCGCCGCTTCGATGACCTCACTCGGTGCATCGAAGCCCGGCTCACCCACCGTCCAGCGGACTACTTCTGGCCCGGGGGGCTGCAGATAGGGTGCGAAGCCCACACCAAGCCCGTCGTAGCGCGAGGAAATCTCGGGCATGCCGCTGGCGGGTGGCTGACCGGAGATGAACATATGCGCCAAGTCCTCTGAGAGCGACGTCGCTGCTCTCCAAAGAGTCTTCAAGGGGACCTCGGGGGTCGAGAGTCGCTGCACGGGTGGCAGAGCAGCTATGCAATGGACTGCAGATCCATGGACCCGGGTGCAAATCCCGGCCCGTGCTCCATCTTCCGCCTCAGCAATCGCTCTAGAAGGCGACCGATCCGGGGTCTACATTTCCTCCTGAAAGAATGAGCCCCACTTTGCCGATGCCCTCGAGCTCCCTGAACTCGGGCCTCAGCACTGCCGCGAGTGAGGCCGCACCGCTCGGCTCGACCACCATTCCGAGGTGCTTGAGCAGAAGCCGCATTGCCTCGACCACCTCATCGTCGCTGACTGTGATGACACCCTCGAGATGGTCCCTCAGTATGGGCCAGGTCAATTGCCCCAAACTGGTCAGCAGTCCGTCGCAGATGGTGTCCGGACCAGTCTGAGGGATGTATTCGCCTGCGGCAAGTGAGCGGGCCGCGTCGTCAGCCCCTTCCGGCTCGGCTCCGAACAGCCTAGTCTCGGGGAACAGGGCCCGCGTGGTAATGCAAGTACCTGACATCAGCCCGCCACCACCTACAGGAGCAATCACCGCGTCCATGGGGCCCGCCTGTTCGAAGAGTTCCATCGCAGCCGTGCCTTGGCCTGCGATGACGTTCGGGTTGTCGTATGGGTGAACCAGCGTCGCACCGGTCCGCTCGATTACACTCGCAGCCGTTGCCTCCCTAGCTTCCAGTGTAGGCTCGCAGAAGGTTATCTCGGCGTCATGGCTCTGTACGCCGGCCACCTTGACCTTGGGAGCGGTATTCGGCATCACGATGTAGGCAGGTATGCCTCGCTGCTTCGCTGCTAGCGCAAGCGCCTGAGCGTGGTTGCCGCTACTGTGCGTGCATACTCCCTTCTCTGCTTGTCTTCGACCGAGCATTCTCACCGCGTTGGTCGCACCTCGAAACTTGAAGGCGCCAACGTGCTGCAGGTTTTCGCACTTCAGCAGGACCTCTCTGCCGGCGATATCGTTGACTTCTTCCGAGGACACCACGACAGTTCTCTTGACGGTACCAGCGATCCTCTGTGCAGCAGCCTGCACGTCGCCGAACTCGACTGCGTACCCCATGTGCCTCCCCAGCGCCTGCGAAGCGGCCTTGAAGACACCATCGCTACGGCGATTTCAAGCCGGGAACCCACCTCGTGACATCATGGCCGAGCAAGTGGCGCCCGAATGGCGGCTCCATGCGACCTTAGGCGCCTTGATGATGCTCGATACACTGCTTATCGGCTTCGCACCAGCCGGCCCTTGGGACTCGGAATCGTTCACCCTGGGGGTAATCGGACTGACCGGGATGGTTCTGCTCTACGTGGCCTGGTATCGTATGACCTTCAAGCGGAAGGGACTGGTTCCGTGGCTGGATCTGTGGGAGGACCCGCCTGGCTCGTCTAGGAAGATCCTCGTCGCTGGCGTCGCTACAATTGCTCTGGCATGGGTGTCGGGCAATCCGATGCAGGAGCATATGCCGGACCCAGCAGGCCTGATTCTGATGCTCTTGGGCCTCCTGATGATACTCCAGGCCGTCTATGTGATGCTGAGCATCGGGCCACTGGCGGATAAGGAGTAATCAACGGCGCCCCGGCTTCCAGAACTGCAGGGGCAGCGCATCCTCACCCTGCATGGCTCGGAATGCGAGATGGTCGGCGCGTTCGTTCCACCGATGCCCACGGTGCGCCCGGACGTGCTCGGGTGTCAGGGAGCGCAGGGAGGCGACTTCGCTCCACAGGGCCTGAGTGGACAGCGCTAGGCCTCGGTTCGCCTTCGCCCTCCAGACTGCAGAGGCTATGTTGAGGGCGTACTGGGAGTCCCCACGGATGACAACGGCCTGGCTGCCGCCCTCTGCTAGGAGCCACCTCATGGCTTGCGCAACTGCGCTCAACTCAGCTGTGTTGTTCGAGCCCACTTCAGCTCCGAGATAGCTCTCTGCATCTTCGTCGGTGACAACCACCCCGCTTCTTTCCAAGACGACCTCCCCTCTCCCTCGTCCGACCCCATTGTCTCCTGAGATGACGCAGAAACCCCATCCTGCGGGTGTGGAGGCGGTGACGTCCCTGTTCTCCTCACACGAGCCATCGACGTAGATGTACAGCGGAAGGGACCCAGTCATCGTCATTCTCCAATTAGGGCAGCATAGGCTGTAGCATCGAGCAGAGCCTCGAGATTAGCGTTGTCAGCTGTAGCCATCCTGAGAATCCAACCATCGCCGTAAGGGTCCTCGTTGATTCTCTCAGGAGCGTCCTCAAGCTCCATGTTGGAGGCTATTATCTCTCCTGAAACTGGAGCGTAAATCTCACTGACCGACTTCACCGACTCGACGCTGGCGCATGATTCCATTGCATCCACGACCGCGCCAACCTCGGCGAGATCCACCCAGACGACGTCTGTCAGCGCGTTCTGGGCGAAGTCTGTGATACCTATGACGACCTCGCCCGCCTCGACTCTGATCCACTCGTGCGACTCGGTGTAATGCAGCTCCGCTGGAACTTCACTCATGGTATACTCGACCCATCCGTGACGCACTCGGAGAGTGAAGGTTTCGATGCTCACTCTTCCTCGCCGAGGGCGCGTTCGAGATGCTCTTTCTCCCTCACTGCCCATGCCGAGCCCATGCTGGAGACGTCGGCGTCGGCCTGCTCCTGCCTCAACCGCTCGCGCATCTCGTCCTCAGACTCACGGCTGAACCACCTGTCGAGAGGAGAACCACCATGAGGACGGTCTCCCATTCTTTGGATGTAGGCGTAGAGCAGTGTAGCGAGTAGGGCTAGAGCAGGGAACACGTATGCTACGGAATCCTTGTTGACGTCAGTCTCGGAGAGGATGACAATCCTGCCGTCGGCGATGGCGAGCGCGGTCAGCAGGTACAGTGGCACGGCAAGGCCAATGAGCACCCTCTCTACACGGCTCGCCGGTGAATCCACGGGCACCGAGCGTGGACACCCATGCATCAAGTTGACCGCAAAGCGAGCGTCAGTATGTCTCTAGGATGAGTTTGAGAATCTTGTACGGCAACAGAGCCCTATTGACAGGGGTGACCTCCAGTATCCTGCCATCGTCCCTCCTACGGATGTCCTGCAGCAGAGGGTGGCGACTCTTTTTGTGCAGTGTCAGCAGAGTTGGCATGTCGTACTCCAGAGCCTCCCTCACAGCTGCCACGAAACCCTCACTCTCGACGGAGAACTTGCCGACCTCGTCGATGACGAGTATCTCGCAGTTACCAATGGCGTTCTGGATGGCAGGGACCGCCACCTTGTCCAACTCGCTTGGGTCTATGCCGAAGCCGAGGATTCTGTTCCGCGAATCTATCTCGCGGTGCGCCATCACACCTCTGTCGCCGGATAGGATGTCGACACAGGCGAACCCGACTCGCTCCCCATTCTCGATGATTGCTTCCGTCCTCATCCCTCCGATGATGTTGGCCGGGATCCCCCTCCTTAGTGCACGGGGATCGGCTTTGCGCTCATCAATGATCATACTGACGACTTTGTCCAGCACGGCAGACTTCCCAGACCGGGGCAGGCCAGTGATACCGATTTTCGGTTGGATACCCATACTGTGCTTCCTCGTACTTCAACGCTAACGCGATGGAACGCTCCCCGTACGGCACGCCCGCATAATAGTCTGTTTGGTATTGACGCATCAATAAATCCGAAAAACGGAAAAATCCTGCCGATAAATTGACTATGGCTTCCCGTTTCACTGCCTCAAAGCGTAATTCAAGGCAACTTCGGTGGATGGAGGTGGGAATGGCAGATTCTTGATCTCGTAATTGTTCACGTTGTTGTTGGCTGCCCAAGCCCTCGACCACAGGTCGAGAGCCTCTGTGTTGAGTTGGGCCGCGACAAAGAGAAGGCCCTCGTCGACGCTACCGTGCTCCTCGGCCAGGCTGTCGAGGACCTTCTCCGGTAACTCTAGGAAATTAACAGAGTTGCCGAGCACGCAGTCAGGTGGGACGACTGCCCAGCGGAGGCGGCGCTCCTTCTGGGCGTTGACGATGGCTTGGCACGCCACACGAGAATGTCCCCTCGCCTCGATGGGCCCACTCCACAGAGCCTGCGAACGCTCGATTGCATCATCCTCAATTTCAGCGTCGTAACCAGGATGGTTGATTCTGACGTCGCCATCCTCGAGGCAGAAATGCGATCCTCTAATGAAAGGAACTCCTTGGGAACCTGAGGCCCACCCGCTAATGTCTGACGACCAATTAGTCTGGTCGATTTCTCCAACTCGCACTCGGATTGGCTTGCCGTTGGGGTTCAACCAGTTCCCCTCCTCGCCAAGGCGAGGTTGGTCGGCGAGTTCACCGATAGCCTTGAGCACAGCTCGCCGCATGTAGTGATCTCGCGGCATCTTGGGGACGGCCCATGCCAAATCGGTCCAGACCGACCAAGGCCCCCGCTCCAACTCTAGGAACGGGGCCCTGCTGTCGAGACCCGACTTGGGAGACACATCATTGAATCCGAGAGGGCCGAAACTAGTCATCATCTCGGTGCTCCCGCCGACTGTGAGTCCCAGCACAAGAACACCCTGAGAGGCGCCGGGGAAGACCCGTTGAGGCTCTGGGAATGACCATGATGAGCACCACTCGTTCTTCTCGACCATCAGCTTGCGCAGTGCGACACTGCTCTTCTCACGCAGCAGCGCGTCAGGGACGACCATGCGAATCCTTCCCCCTTCTCGAACTAGGTTCAGCGCCCGTTCGAGGAATAACCGATAGAGATTGACGTTGCCTCTGAGTGCGGCAAACCTCAGGCTGCCGTCGATCTCCTTTGTGTCACGCAGTTCCCTTGAGAGATCCTTACGCATCTGGCTACCTTCAGGGTGACCACGGAAACGATCCTTGATGCGCAGCCAAGGAGGCCTACTGACCAGCAGGCGAGGAGCTTCGTCCCATGGCCACTCGCCACGGAGGGCGTCTGCGCACCTCACACTGTCCTCCAAAACGGCCTCAACTTCTCCTCGGCCGATTCTAGCCTCGTCACCGTCACCATCGAGGTCAACCAGACCAGCGCGCGCCAAGACTAGCAGAATCCTCCTTCTGGTGCATATCACGGCCGCCTCAGAACTGTCGATCATCTGCATGCCCTGCAATAGTCTGAGAGTGTCATCACGCCTCTCGCTGGCATTGCGGTCGGCGCTATGGCGGACGTGAATCCTAATTGCTCGAGATGGAACGACCCCACCTCCGACGGCGGGGTCGGCAAACGGCAGGGGGATGCCTGAGTGAGTCTGTGAACCATCATTCACAGATTCAATTTCAGAATCGCCCGAGCCCCCAGTCACATTATCGTTGAAGCGCTTGGCATAGGCCCGGAATCCAGGGGGCATGGCGTCGAGCGACAAGGTCGCTGGCGGGGCTTTCCTCGCACCAGGTCGAGTGTTCTTCAATTCGTCCGCGAGTATGGATTCAGTGAGCCGACCAGGAGTAGAAGAAGCACCTCGGGGCGACCTGCCGTCTCGCTCAGCCTCGAGTCTAGCAAGCAGGTGCTCGAGGACCGCCCCTGGATCCGACAGGAGTCCGGCTGGCAGAGTCGGCCAGTGGTTGGGCAGGGTGGCCGCAATCGGCAGTCTGTGTCTGACCGCCTCCTCCCAGGAATCGAGCCATACTGAGAGTTGCTCGAGCCTGTCAGAGCACTCGTGATCGAGGCGCGCGTACCATCCAGACGCATCACTTGCCATGGTACTACGGTCATCGCGACAGCACACCCTTCTTTGAAGGAAACGGTTGCTCGTTGGCAGCCTGAACCAGGATACTCAAGGGGCTAGTCCGAAGGCGTCCTCACCCAACTCGACGATGACACTCCTCTGCAATAGCCATGCAACAGCTTCGTCGACCTCGTCGGCCCTGATTCCAAGCGGAGTCAACTCTTCCAAGAGCGAGTCGAAGTTAACTGGTTCTGGATTTTCGTCGGAAGCCTTCTCGATGATGCTGATGACGTGCTCTGCTACGATTGCCAGCAATGGGTCATCCCCTGCTTCCAGAGACCCGAAATCAACTGCTGGGAGACCCTCAAGACCCTCGTCTACCTCCACCTTCTCCACTACCTCACCTTTCTCGAAGACGTCGAAGAGGTTTCTCTGGTTAGGGTCGGTCCAAGTAGTTCGCTCGACGACCTCCCTCTGCCGCTTGAGACGCTTGACCAGAGTCTCAAGGCGATGCAACCGCTGCTCCAACCTCAACCGCTCTCGACCCAGGTGCCCCTCGACGAGTCCAAGCTCCTCGTTGGCTCGCTCATCGAGCCAATCAGCGAGGTCCCAAGAGGGGTCGAGTCTGAGCATGGTCTCCCACAGCCTCGCAACTGAGTCCGGCAAGGCTCTGATGTCTATTCGTGGGCTACCCCCCCCATCATCGGGCGCACGGTCCATGGGACATTGGTTCGCATTGACCGTCTATCAATTATCGCATCTCAGAAGAGAGGAAGAACGTAGGTGGGGTTGATGAATGGAAGGCAAGTGCCCCGGTCGTGGTCGAGTACCGTCTGACAGTCCTTCCCGGCGACGGCACGGGCCGTGAGGTCACCGCCGAAGCCAGACGTATAATCGAGGTATTTGAGGAACACAGCCCGATGACCTTCGACATCACCGAGATCCCTTGTGGAGGGGAGCATTTCCTTGAGACGGGAGAAGAGTGGCCTGATGGCTCCTTCGAGCACTGCAGGGACAACTCAGACGCGATCCTACTGGGAGCCATAGGATGGCCCGGTGCGAAACTTCCCAACGGCGATTTGGCAGGGGGGCAGGTGATACTCGGACTCCGCTCCGGCCTAGATCTCTACGCCAATATCAGGCCGGTCAAGCTCTACTACGGCGTCCAACACAAGGTTCACGGCATCCATACCAACATCTGGGACCCCGACCTAGTCGACATGGTGTTGATCCGGGAGAACACCGAAGGCCTCTATCACAGCCTGCTACGACGCTCGGCCCAACGCGCGCTCGGAGCCAAGGACGAACCGATTCAGATCGGCAGTTTTCCCGGCCTCGAGGGAGAGGTGTCTTGGGACCCGAGGCCGATTTCGCGCACCGGCAGCGAGCGCGTCATCAGATTCGCATTCGAACTCGCCAAGAGGCGTGAGTCTCGCATGGGCACTCCGCAGAAGGTGACTTGTGTGGACAAGAGCAACGTCCTGCGGGGATGCCGTCTGTTCAGGAAGGTCTTCAATGAGATTTCAGAGCAGTACGAAGACATCGAGTCCAATGAGGTCTATATCGACGCGTTCACCATGTGGCTGGTTCGCGACCCCGAGGACCTAGACGTCGTCGTCCTGCCGAACATGTTCGGTGACATCGCCACCGACCTAGCCTCCGTCCTGCAGGGTGGGATGGGCATGGCAGCCAGCGCCAATATCGGTGATGACCACATGCTGTTCGAGCCGGTCCACGGCTCGTCTCCCAAGCACGCCGGTCAGAACAAGGTCAACCCAATTGCCGCCATCTCCTCGGTCCAGTTGATGTTCGACAGTCTCGGAGTTCGACATGGAGACGCTGATGCGATAATGTGCGCTGACATCCTTGAGAAGGCGATAGCCAATCACCTCGCAGACGGCGGTGCTGTGACCTACGACCTCGGGGGCACAGCATCCACCTCCGAGGTCGGTCAGGCCATCGCCGAGCGGTGCGCAGCCTTACTCGGAGAGCAGTTCGCATCCGCGTGATCATTCGCCCGCAGAGGCATCTGCGATAATGTCGAGGGCTTCGCTCAGGACCGCTTGGTTGTCCCAGTCTTCTGGTTGTGCATGGCCCGAGACCACTTCTTCGAGCAAAGCAGCCGCGGACCTCGCGACCTCGTCCACGATAGTGACGGTTGCCATCCTCGATGTTCGCGAGAGCGGATTGAGGTCGACGACCAGGACCTGCTTACCCATCTCTATGAGCGCCTCGCACCTGTCGCCGTCCTCGAGCGGTACCAGAACCACATCGGCGCTGCCGATGCCATCCGCGCAGCAGAGGGCACGGGGACCTTCCAGGCCCTCGATTCTTCCATCCGCGTCTTCACCTAGCAACCAGACCCCCTCGACCGCTCGATCCCATTCTCCGGTCCAGCCTTTCGGGGCCGGTCCGGCGGCGACAGAGGCGCGCTGCTCCGACAGCCTCTCCAGCAGCCCAGTGATCCTCTCATGAGTCCGGTAGTACAGGTTGACCTCGATGGGACAGCCTACGACTGCTGCGACACGAATCAGGTCTTCACCGGCCAGAACCACGGTGTTGCCATTGACGGAGATGACAGGATGTTCGGCTGCTAGCAGTCTGGCCGAAGCCTCGTGAATCGCGTTTTTGGCTGAGTTCGAGGTCCGCTCGCCCAGCAGGTAGTCGAAGGCCTCGCCACGGCCGTGGGCGATCATCGCCGAGTCCGCCAGTAGCCCGTCGGCCGCGGCATCGACCAGCTTCTGTCTCGCCAGAAGCGAGGAGCGTCGGGGATGACTCTGCGGGATATCGCCCATTCACTCCCCTCCGGCTACAATCAGCATAGACAAATCGAGCGGGGCCACGCCCCGGTTCAATGCGCTCGAGGATACCAGGTCAACACCGCTCGCAGCCCAATCACCCAGCGAATCGAGACTCACTCCTCCTGATCCTTCGAGCACGCAGTGATCGCGTAGACCGTTTTCGGACAGAGCCCTGCCTACATCGGAAGAAACCTCGGGTCCCATGTTGTCGAGCAGCAGCACAACCTTCTCGTCGCCCCCGCGCCCGCTCTGTGAAGTGACCCACGCGGTTGCAGCGGTGACGGCCTGCTCAACGCTGCGAACCTCGACCACGGTGAACCCGGCATGCTGCTCCATGTCTACCGAGGAGACCATCCGGCTCATCGCTCCGAGTCCTGTCTCGCCTTCTCCCATCATCGCCGCGAGGTCATTCTCCTTGAGCATCAATGCATCGCCGCGATCGAGTCTGTGGGTCAGCCCACCACCTATGTGGATGGCCCATTTGTCAAGTAGTCCCCACTCGGTCTTGCGGGTGGCTGCAACGCGCATCGAGCCCGCTGATTCGGCCCAGTGAGCAGTGTTCGAGGAGATTCCAGACAGTCTTCCAAGGAGATTCAGCAGGATCCGCTCGAAGCGAAGCATCCCATCCGCCGGTCCGTGCAGAACCAGAACTGTCTGGCCTTTCTCCACAGCCCCACCCTCGCTGACGCCCCACTCAGCAGAGCATTCTGAGAGGTGCCTTGCAAGCAGACGCTCGGCCACCGGGCGGCCGCACAGGATGCCCGAATCCTTCGCCGAGATCCTAGCCTTGACGAGTCCCTCTGGAGCATCACCACCACCGTGCTCGTCGGCGACCATCGCATCCACCCATCTATCGATTGAATCGAGGAAGAGCGGAGTTGGGTAGTCTGCCGACCAGAGGAGGGCAGAGCGGTCGTGAGGCAGTGTGGCCACGCCATGACGTGTCTCACCCCCACCTTCAATGGTCCGAAACGACATTTGACCATCCTCACCCGTGAAACCTAGATGCGCAGCGTGGTCGTAGGCGGCGGAGTCGCGGGTTTGGCCGCGGCGGTGCAACTCGCAGCCGATGGAGCCACCGTGCTTTTAATCGAGTCTAGGGACACTCTGGGCGGTCGCGTCAGGCTACGCGATTCCGGTAATTGGCTGTTAGATCCAGGCCTCCACCTCCTGAGGCGCAAAGGCCCCCTGAACCAACTACTGAGGAAGCTCCGCGCCCCACGGGTCCTCGGAACCAAGTGGGCGTATGGCGGCATGCTCGAGATCGGCGGTGACGGCAATCTCGCCATGACCGCCCTCACTACGATGTCCCTCGACTCCGAGGTGACCGACAAGCCAGGCCAACTCGTGATACCGCGGGGCGGCTGGTCGAGCCTGGTCGGAAGACTCATCGTCGCAGCGAACCAGCTCGATGTGATGTTTGAGATCGGCAAGAGCGTTGAGTCGCTGTCTCTTGGGACGGACGGACGAATACGCTCCGCGCACATCGCTGGCAACGACGTCGAGTGCGACGCAATCATCCTCGCTGTCCCGCCTGCAGAGAGCGCGAGGCTGCTTGAGACCGCCGGCCTAGACGCATCCTCCCTCAGACAGTGCACCGAACATCGGGTCGCCGCACTGGACGTCGCGCTTGAGGGCAAGCCTATGCGGCCATACTCCGGTTTGTTCGAGCCAGAGAGCGGCATCCTCGCACTCGATGTGACTGCGGATGACAGGATACCCGAGGGCGCTGAGGCTTCTGAGTGCACCATCCTCCATGCGGTATGCCTCAAAGGCGATGGGGATGCTGCGCTGGAGAGCATCAAAGAGTTACTCGACTCGCGCTGCTCCGGTTGGCGCAGTATGGCCGCAGCACGCCGTTCCACGACTTCGATAATGCTCCACCCGTGCTCTCGCGACGAGCGCGTTGACGGGACCATGTTCATCGAGAACAGCATCGGGATGGCTGGCTGCCATGTCGAGTCGGAATATCACCTGAGTGATGCCGCAGTAGATACGGCGAGAGTCGCGGCCAAGGCCCTCAAACCCCATCGATGACATCGAGACTGGACTCTGCTGCGGCAAGACACGCCAGCAGATCATCCACCGTCGAGCGCACCGTCTTGAGCTCCTCACCGACGACTCGAATGCGCAGTTCGACGCACCCATCGACCTCCACTATCTCGGCCTCGAAAGTCTCGGGGTCATCTGGTGATACAGCAGCCATCAGAGCCTCTGCTCGAGCTCTGGTGCCGGTCCAGACAATGTCTGTCTCGACGCTGCTCATGAACCTCGGACGCCGGAACCCGCTTTCGCTACTGCGGTCAACAATCTCCGAAACCTCATCAAGGGGAATCACTCGCAGTTGAGGCTATGGCGGAGTCGTTACCTCACTTGTTCACATCAGAATCGGTGGCCTCGGGCCACCCGGACAAGATATGCGACTCCATATCTGACGCGATTGTTGACGCCTGCCTCACCATAGACCCGGACGCCCGCGTGGCCGTCGAGACTCTAGTCAAGGGAAAGACCGAAGGCTCTGTCATCATACTGGCAGGTGAGGTCAGTTTGAGCGGGGATGCGCCGGATTTCGAGGCTATAGCGCGTCAGACCGCAGCTGCGATCGGCTACGTCGACCACTCGATAGGGATGGACGCGGTCTCCCCTGAGCTCTGTGAGGTCCAGACTCACATCACCACCCAGTCACCATACATCAGCCAGGGTGTCGACCGCGACGGCGCGGGCGACCAAGGTATGATGTTCGGCTACGCCTGTAAAGAGACCGAGCAGGACGAGGAACTGCGCGGCCGCTACTTCCCGATTGCCGCTGCACTGGCCCAGCGTCTGACCCGCCGTTTGGACATCATCCAGCGCACGGGCGAGATACCGTGGATGCGCCCGGACGGCAAGAGCCAAGTCACCGTGGAGTACGAGAACGACTCTCCCTGCCGCATCAACACCGTCGTGGTGGCAGTTCAGCACGATACAGCCCTCAAGGAACGCTTCGGAGGATCCGAGCATGCCGAGCACGAGTTCGTCTTCGAGCAGGTTCGCAATCACGTGGTCGAGCACGCGGTTCCCGCGCAGTGGCTCCAACAGGGCTACACGCTGAAAGTCAACAACACCGGGCGCTTCGCCGACCCGGGTGGACCCTACTCAGATGCGGGTATCACCGGCCGAAAGATAGTCGTCGATGCCTATGGCGGCATGGCAAGGCACGGCGGTGGTGCATTCAGCGGCAAGGATCCGTCCAAGGTCGACCGCTCGGCAGCATACTGCGCGCGCTGGGCCGCCAAGCACGTCGTCGCTGCAGGCCTGGCCGACCGCTGCGAGATTCAAGTGGCCTACGTCATCGGTCAGGCCGAACCCGTCAGTCTGCGCGTGGATACCTTCGGCACCGGCGTGATTGCAGACCCTGAGATTCACCACCGAGTTCGGAACGTCTTCGACTGGCGCCCGGAGGCCATCATCAGGGACCTTGACCTGAAGAGGCCGATCTATCTCAAGACGGCAACTGGGGGGCACTTCGGGCGCCCGCCGACAGATGACGGGCACTTCCCATGGGAACGCATCCACGAGGACCGAATCGAGGCTCTTCGAAGTCTCCGGGCCGACTAACTTCTGCAGCACTCCCCCCGGTTGGGGAAAAACGCTGAAATCAGGCTTTAGCGGACCTGTCCGGCGACCCTACTATGGGTGCATCTGACTTTGGCCAAGCATGGTTCGACAGCCCGCCCAAGACAGATACAGCCCGCCGACTAGGCATGTTAGAAACGAGAGCATACGGAAGAAGCATCTGACGCTCTTCCTATCCTTCATGATGGTAGCTTCTCTGTTCGCGCCCTCGATGTCGACCGACCTCTCCTTCCTCGAACCAGTCGAGAGCCGGCACGACACGGCCAACAACACGCTGAACGACAGCTCCACTCAGACGCTGATGTCGAACCTCAACACGTCGAACCCGGCCGAGGTCACAGGCGTCATGGACAACCTGAGCCGAGTCCATCTGGTCTGGATAGAGAATGGCTCCCAGCCGCGGCTCCAGTACGCTCTCATAGCGACCAGCGGTATCGACACCGTGCTGATATCCAACACCCTGATCGGCTACAACAACTCCACCGCGATATCCAGTCCGTCTCTGGTTGTCGACTCGAACAACCGGGTCCACATCGTCTGGGCGATAACCGACCTTGAGATCCTGTACACCCTGATCGACCCCTCTTTGGACGATCGGAACGGCGATGCCGGCGACATTGCCAACATGACCCTGGTCTCCTACACGGTCGCCGACGGCACCGGGGTGCGCGACGACCCTGATATCGCCATCGACTCCTACAACGGAGCGCATGTGGTCTGGGTCGACACCTACGACCCAGGGGGGCTGTACTTCGGCACTCCGCTGATCTACTACACCATGCTGACGTACGACTCGTCGGGCAACTTCTCCGTCCAGATCAACAACTCGATCATCACACCAGCGCTCGGGTGGAAGGGCAACCCGGCCGTATCGATGGGAGCCAACAACACCGTCATCATCGTTTGGGAGGACACCCGGGGCAGCCTCGTCGAGTACGTCGGGCTGCTCGACTCCTCAGGCTCTATGACCACAGAGTGGGAGGACATGTGCGCCGTATTCTACGGCGGCAACCTGACCAGCGGCCTGTCCTTCACGGGAATCAAGCCGATGCTCGAGCAGGCCAGCATCACAGTTCTCGAGACCCTTTACGCCATCAGCGGGAATACGTGGCACGCTGATGTGCACAAGAACTGCGAAGACGGCTACACAACCGGCGGCAGCGGCTCCGAGGGACCCAGGACCACCCATCTCGGACAGAACTCGTCTGACACGACTGGGGGAATACGCACTCTGGACGCTGTCATGTTCAACAACTCCTCCCTCAGTATACCCTCAGACTGGGGTTACAACAGCGAGATGTGGGGTCCGGGCTCGACATGGGCCTGCCTGTCTTGGCGAGACAATTCCGCCATGACGCCGGGCAACCCTGCCACCGCGGCCGACCACAAGTGGAACCCCAATGCCACCAAGCTGATCATCCCGGTCTCGGACGAGGGCCCTTACGGCGGCTCGGGCAACGGCAACCAGGCTCAGGAGCCCGATGACTACCAGAGCATCACGGAGGCGCACGAGGCCTGCGTAAACGCCGGCATCATACCGGTGGCGCTTGCCGGGTCGACGTGGTGGTGGCCACCGGCTGGCGGCCCCCACGTCGACATCGGCGGCGGCGAGGCCGTGCGCTCGCACATGCTGGACCTCGTGCAGTGCATAGGCAACAACACAACCCTCTCAGACAGGGACTGCGACGGCTCGTCGATCAACAGCACCGATGCTGAGGGCGCCGTCTTCCTCTACCCGTCTGACGAGATGTCCAACTATGTGGGCACCTTCGAGTCTGGGGCACTCACCAACGGCTGGAGGACCTCGGGCCCCGAGGAGTGGAGTGTCGTTGGTGACACCGCCCCGTACTACGTCTCGACGGAGAACCTGTGCTACATCGGCGGCACGCAGTGGAACCCCTCGTTCACCGCGTTGTCCTGCAGTTACTACCAACCTGCGAACACGACCGTCAACCTGACCGTCACTGTGGACAGCTGGGCTTCGGAGTTCAGCATGGACGTCATCATGCCCAACGGGACGGTGGACTCGTACAACTCGAGCGACGTGTGGAACTGGTACGACGACGTCCTCGTCAACTACACCGTTGCGGGCAACTACACGATCTACCTCAATGACACCTACGGCGACGGCGGGACCTCGGTCTCCGCTGACTACAACATCACACCGGTGTACCACCCGGGTTGGAAGAGCCTAGAGGGATGCTTCTCCGCCATGTCAGGCGACATCTCCGACTACCAGGAATCGGTGCTCGAGTTCGAAGGCACCACCGCAAACGGCACTGTTTCGTTCATGTACAACGTCTCGACCGAGAACAACTACGATTTCCTGCGCTTCTATGTCGACGGCGTCCAGATGGCCTCTTGGTCCGGCATCGAGTCAGGCAACTACTCCACCCCGGTCACGCTCGGCCAGCACACCTTCGCCTGGAAGTACACCAAGGACGGCACCATCAGCAGCAACCAAGACGCCGTTTGGGTAGACAACGTCACCATCCCCATGGCGAACTACACCGAGGAGGTGGAGGCACTTGTCCAGTCGATAATCCAGTTGACCACCAGCGCGGGCGCGACGGAGACGTGGCTCACCGTGCTGAATCCATATTCGATGCTCAACAACCCGCGCTCCGCTTGGTCGCAGGGCGACCCGGCGACCTGGTTAGACCCGGAAACCGGGCAGTACACCGAGGACATCGGACCGTCTCTGGACTACGTCTGGCAGGAGGACGGCAGCGGCTGGGGAACAGTCGGCCACTTCGTGTTGGTCAACGACACGCGCCTGACAAACGGCTACGGTTGGAGCTCGAGCCCGGATGTGAACGTCGACGAGAACGGCAACATCCATGTCGTCTGGGTTGACGGCCGAGCGACCATACCGAGCAGGGAGGGCCCGTCGCAGTTGCACTACATGCAGATCGACCCCGATCGCGCAGGTGAACTGGATGGCGAGGCCGACGGCCTCGATCTCTCTCAGACCGCTGTGGTCACCGACTCCGCGGTGATTGGCTCCGACATGACCTGGGGCTCCAACCCGAGGGTCGACTTCGACAACGACGGCTCTATCCACATAACCTGGTTCGAGTCGACGCCGCACACCGATGACGAGAACAGCAGGGTCGAGCTGCGCTGGACCCGCATACTGTCTCCGCAGATCGTGGGCGGCGAGATGCCGCTGGGACGAACCATCGAGCAGGCATACGGGGTGATCAACACCCGCATCATCACCACCAGCACTGACAACCTGATGGGGGTCTTCGGCACCGGCCTGGACAGCAGCTCCCAGCCGATCGTCAACTTCGACTGGCCCAACAGGGAGATCATCTGGACCACCTCGGACTGCTCCGACGACTCATCCTTGGAAGACAGGTGGGACCTCTGCATGTGGTCCGAGAACGTCTACGACATGGCCATCGAGCTGGAGACCGGTCAGTCAGATGAGATTGTCCTAGGACCTGGTGGGTCGACCAACGTGGAGATGGTACTCCGAGGAATCAGAATCCCCGGCGGCAGTGACATCGTAATCACGGATGCGTCCGGCGCTCCAGAGAACTGGTTCGTCGATGTAGGCTTCTCGGAGTCGTACCAGTCCACTACGACCCTTATCGAGGGCACTACGAACCAGCTCGACCTGTTCTTGCGGGCCCCGAATCTACAGCAGATCAACGAAGACCAGACGTTCCTGTTGACCGTCACCGTGACTTCCTCGACGAAGGCCGAGGCCACGACTGGCAAGACAATCATGGTCAATCTCGTCAACGAGGCCGATTGGGCAGACGACGACGGCGACGGCGTCATCGACGACTATGACGATTGCCAGTTCGGCGATACCGGCTGGACCTCCGATGTCGACACCGACCACGACGGCGACGGCTGCAGAGACGCGACCGAGGACCCGAACGACGACAACGACGCCTATCCTGACGCCTACGACTCATGCCCGTCCGGCTATATGGGCGAGCATGTCGATCTGGACAACGACGGCTGTGACGATCTCCACGAGGACCCGGACACCGACGGTGACGGCGTTGAGAACCACCTCGACCTGTGTCCGAACGGCGTGCAGTACTGGGGCTCCGTCTTCGAGGACCACGACGGCGACGGCTGCCGCGATGCTGACGAGGACGACAACGACGACAACGATCCGTACCTAGACGCCGAGGACGACTGTCCGGAAGGCGCTGTGGGGTGGACCAGTGCCGCCTTCGACCACGATGGCGATGGCTGCCACGACCTCCAGGAGGACGAGGATGATGACAATGACGACGTCAGCGACGACGACGACCTCTGCCCGCTAGGCATGACCTTGTGGTTCTCCGAACCAGCGAGCGACTACGACAACGACGGCTGTCATGACGTAGCTGAGGACATGGATATCGACAACGACGGTGTGCTGGACGAGTTCGACCAGTGCCCGCGGGGGATGCTCGGCTGGACCTCTACCCCACTCAATGACTGGGACTCCGACGGCTGCAACGACGCCCACGAGGACAGTGACGACGACGGCGACGGCACCCCCGACTCAGAGGACGATTGCATACGCAGTGCCGTAGGGGCCGATTCCCATACCGACAACGACGGCGACGGCTGCGACGACTACACCGAGGACGACGACTTGGACAACGACGGCATTGCATCGGTCTTCGACAACTGTGAAGGAGACCCAACCGCAGGCTGGATTTCGACCATCTCTGTTGATTTCGACAGCGACGGCTGCGACGACGAGACAGAGGACTGGGACGACGACGGAGACGGCGTCCTCGATGTTGAGGATAAGTGCCAGACGAGCATGACCGTGAATTCAGACTTCGACAGGGACGGCTGCGACGACGAGACAGAGGACTGGGACGACGACGGAGATGGCGTACCAGACTCCGCAGACAGCTGCCCGTTGGGAATGATCAACTGGAACTCAAACTCGGACAACGACATCGACGGCGACGGCTGCATGGACTCGATAGAGGACAACCACGTCTCCGGCAAGGTACTCCACACACTGCGCAGCAATGCGTTCATGACGCTGATTATCAGCAGCCTGACGGTCCTGATGCTCGCAGGAATGGTCCTGTCCACACGCAGAGGGCGAGGAAGGCACGATTTCACAGACCAGACTTGGTCTGTCGAGGAATCGATGCACCCAGACTCATCTCTCACCCCAGAGACGTCCGAGAAGCAAGTGCGTGACCTGTCCGATCTAGGCTATTCCCCCGAAGTGGCGAAGGCCATCGTGGAGAACGAGGAAAGGGCTCGCAGAGACAGAAATTGAGCCGCGGCGAGCACCAATGAAGTATTTTCATAACCCCAGCGTGTGACTGAGCGCTCGAGGACCTACTATGAGGGCGGTCAGAATCGAGTGCGCGACCCCCGCTATCGAGCATGACCCGAGAGCGCAGGCAGCCCTCAGGGCAGTTAGTTGGGACTACCGTGGTGTACTGGACCTGGTAGATGGGAACCTGCGCGTGATGTGCGAGTGCATTACCACCGACTCAGGATGCCCTCCGCCGGGCTTCAGCGTAGGTGGAATCACAGTCGTGGAGATACTTGAGGAGTGGGCCACTGACTACCTTACTCACCATCTGGTGGTGCTCGAGTTTGAATCCGATTTCATCGGCCACTTCTTCCACTCTCGAGATCTTTCCCTGCTCGCAGGCAGCAACATCACCTCAAGCGGCCTGGTGATACAGGTCGCCGGCCGGCAGTCCTCCCTAGTCTCCTTCCTCAATGCCCTGAGGAAGGCGATACCCGTCGAGCGCATCACCTCAGCCAAGGATTCGGAGGGAATAATCCAGAAGGGCCCGACCCTGCAGCAGTTCAGGATCATCAAGGTCGCTCACCGGCACGGTTGGTACGAGGTCCCGAAGAAGATATCAATCAGGGGCCTTGCTTCCAAGTTAGGCTTGTCGAAGTCAACTGTGGCCGAGCAGTTGGTGAAGGCCGAGAGTGAGATTGTAGGCGGCTTCCTCAAGAAGTCGCGCTGATTAAGCGAATGAGTCCAGTGTGGTCTGCCGGCTCCTTTTCACGAACCAGCTGTTACGCAGGTCGTCAGGAGCTGAGATTCGCGGGGCAACATAGTTGACGGCTTGCATGAGTGTGTCGAACTGCTTCGGGGCCCGACTCATCGCATCTCGCACAGTCTCCCGAATCAACCAAACCCCCACAGGCGCCCAGTAGCCCGGTCCGATGTCTCGCCATACCAAGCATGCCCCCGAGCGATTCATCGAATCCATACGCTCCAGCACCCCCAGTCTGGCAGAGTAGTAGGCGCCGGTGATTCTGTGTGCGTACTCGCTGCGCGGCTCGAGGTCCTCCCAATCCCCCAGTACCTTGCCGGTTCCAGTCCATACCGAGCCACGTGTCCACGCCTCAAGCATGTGGAAGGCCCAGAGCCCAGGAGTGAGGATGATGTGGAAGATATTGTCGAGGTATGTCGCCTCGTAAACCAGCACCTTGTCCAGTGAAGGGTTTCCCTTGACCTTCTCCCACAGACGCTTGCTCAGCATATCATCAGTGGCTGTGATGCTCCATCTGGTCGGCACTAGTTTCTTACTGCCTTCGCGACCCAGTAGGCCGGAAGAGAGCAGGCGTGATATCTGCGCTTCACCGATCGAGGCCTCGGTCAGCTCGCTCATCGCATCGAGGGCCAACAGATCGTCCTCATCTACCACAGCATCGACTTTCCGCGGAATGCTGACATGACCCACCACCTCGGCTCGCAAAACCTCTCCCGAGGGCCCGAGAGGAGTGCTCATGCTGTCGAATGTAGGGTTCCCGCCGACCATGATGGGCCTAGCGAAGTCCAACTCTACATCTACGCTGCTCTCTGCCATCGCTATCTGCTGGGTCGTCTCGAGCGTGGCATCCGGTGAGCCCGGGCTGCTCACTGACATGGTACTCCCTCCAGTGATCAGGTTGGCATGGCGCGCGGCGACCTCCTCCAACGGCCTTCCGAAGAGGTCAGCTGGGTCGCCACTTGCCAGGGGGGCGGCATCCGCGCCTTCATCGGGGATCCAAGCCGCGCTGGGCCCTGTGCGGACCTTCGGGTAGCCGAATCTCCCCACGAACAGCGAGGGCGGGCTCGGTCCGACCAGTTCGCTCACCGAGTCAGCCTCGACTGTTGGCAACCTGCCCCGGATGTCAGCGAGGAGCGGGCAGGGAGAGATACCGCACATCCCACGAGTGCCACGGCACTCGATGCATTCCGGGAACATCGAGGTGCAATCACAATCGAACGCTCTTAGCGATACTGCTCCGCGAACGGGAGCGGGTCGATATTCAAAGAGGTAGGATATCTCGGGTCAAGCGGAGCGAGCGCATGGTGAAGATTCCAGCGACCATTCTACAGCATTTCATCGGCCTCTCCGACTACGAGCGCAAGCTCGCCGTGGACAAGGCCGCTCGCGATCTGGGGATGACCGTCGACCAGATCGAGGCCGAGATAGAGAGCTTCCAGAGCGGCGGATTCAATCAGGATCAACCAACCAGCGTTGCCCCTACAGCCGCACCACAACGGAGATCCAAGTTCAAGAGGCCGAACAAGGCTAAGGAAGGCGCCCCGGACTTCGTCGATGACTCGCACAGATACCGATTCAAGTACGACCCCAGCCACTCTGGCCAGGCTCGTCAGACCAGGGCCACCCAAGCCATCGTCTGCCCCCACTGCAACTCGGCATTGGGGATACCCGAGGCACGCCCAATCAGGGTGACCTGCCCCGCGTGTATGATGGACACGACATTCGAGTCGTGATCAGACGCCCCAGAACTTGTTCTCTTCACCGACGCCCTCTATATCAGAGACCGACTGAACCGCGGTCCTCAGCAGGTAATACAGGATGATTGCGAACACCGGCATCCCCCAGGTGTCTGAGACGCTCTGGTAGTCGAGGCTGAAGTCCGACCCCCCCATCTCAACGAGTACGACCACCAGTGCGGCCTTGGCGAAGGTGTACACCACACCTCCCAGACCCAGCAGTAGCACGCTGCGACCGGTAAAGCTCCCCTCCTTCCACCGCAGGACACCCAGCGAAAGGGCGAAGGAGAACGCCGAGACGACGATCCACGTCAGAGCCTCGTTGATTGCAATGGCCCATACCGCTATGTCTCTGTTCACAGAGTCAACGCTGAATTCATAGGGAGCCAGCCAGGCTACATAGCCGTCGATCTCGGTACTCGTGGCAGAGAACACCTGGTACGCAGTGAGAATCGCCAGCAACACGGAGACGATGGACAGCCCCCACAGCAGAGACGACCAGATTCCCCCGGTGGCGCTCTCCCGCATGTCGATCATCAGGCGCTCCAGCTGCTGCTCCCATCCGAGACCCTTGGCTAGCAACCAGATGCCGATGAACAGCGGCATTGCGCCAATAAGCGCCCCACCTCCTGGAATAATCAGGCCGAGCCCGATTATCATCAGGAAGACGGCCACCGGAACAAGCAGCTTAGCGCGCCAACGCGGATCGTCTATCGCCTTGGCGACGTAGTAGTAAGTGCTCTCGATCCCCCTCGACTGCCTGACGATGACTTTCTCGACGTGGTCGACACGCACTCTAGAGGTGATGATCGGAAGCGAAGCCTCGTCGTCGGCCCCATCGGTAATCAGGACAGCCGAGTCGGGCTGGAACTCCTGAATCACCTCGTCCAACTGCATCGCTATGGCCCGGTCGCTGCGTGGACCGACCCTGACGTCGCCGGTCAGCAGGGCGATTTCGATCTCATCATTGCCCTGCGCGTTCTCGACCAGCCTGTCGTGGTGGTGCAGAGCCCCGAGAATCGCATTGGTGTCTGATTCCTCGGGGTCAGCGATGCCCAGACGGAGTGCTGCGGTCAAGGTGGCCTTACGACCGATGACCGGCCCGCGGATACCGGCTTTGACTCCGAGGTCATTATCCCGATCAACCGTGAGTACGAGCGTTCTAACCATGCTAATTCATCCGATATGAAGCACGATGAGATGCAGGCCCATATCAAGAATTGGCCGACTCGTCCTCGTTCGACTCGACTTCAGGCTCCTCCTCGGATAGCGAGCCCTCCCGATATCGGCTGCGCTGCTTGGCCCTGATGTACTTCAGAGGATGCGTCAACCATTCTTGGTCACACAGCCTGTCGTCACCGGGCTGGACAGGACACCTCGCGTTCGTTTTCAACGAGGCGCAGCCGTGTGGCGTGTATTCTCGCTCGTAGATCTGATTCACCTGGTAAGAGGTAGTATCCGCGCTGTAGTCCGGGGCGTTGGCGAAGAACGAGCAAGTCTGCTCTTGCGACATGCCGATGGATCTGGAGAAGGCCGCGAGGAAGACGCGTCCTACGTGATTCACGTTGACACCTTGGTTCAGTTCGGAAACAGCAGACTCGAAGCACGGCGGCCAGTCCTCGCGCACAGCGGCAGTCATCGGCATCTCGGCCTGGACGCGCTCCGACAGCAGACCGGTGATGCGTTCGACCGGATCCGAAAATAGAGCGGCGAACTCCTCACTCATCTTGTCCATGCGCTCGACACAACTCTCGTTGAGATCCTCCCGTATCCTCTCCTTCAGCAGCCTCGCAGTACGCTGTCTGCTATCCTCTCCAGCACCCGGGCTCATGCACACCCATCCTCTTACCACCGGCCTGTTAGATAGGCGCCAGTAATTGCCTGATATTCGGGGGCACAACTCGATGAAGTCCGCCATCGGCACCCAGTATAATGAATCCCCTTCCGCGCCGTTTCTCTCTTCTCGTATGTCGGAGAGGTAAGAGTGCGCGAGCAGATCGAAGTTGTCCGAGTCTATACCGAACAGTTGGTCGCCCCTAGTCGCCTCACCTTCGATCCAGCGCGCGAGCAGCCTCTCGTTGAATGAGGCGCAGACCACGAGCATGGCGTGGAAGAACGACAGGACCTCGGTCATTCGACCGGTTTCTGTCGAGAGATCAACAGTGGTGGCGATGCCAGCGCCGTCCTTATGCTCCACGCTCTCAAGCAGACGCACCCTGCCTCTGGTTCGAGCGTCCTCCAGCCAAGGTGCTTCGATCAGGTCCTCTACAGTGATTCCGTTGTCCTGCAGCACTTGAAGCCGGTGTTCACGGCCCTGTGGAAGGAAGGGGTAGCGAGCCAGCAGTACCTCGTCATCGATGTCCGGCAGTGTCAGCGGCATCGGCATGGGTAACTCAGTGGGCCGCGAGGGTTCTTCAACACTCACCGAGCCCTTCCACTGGAGTGACCACATGACAGACAGGCCCACTGACCTGCTCTCGGTCGATGCCGAGCTCGTGAGCATCCAATCAGACATCCGCGCCCACTTCGATTGGGCGCTGGCCGCCGATGCACGCAGTGCAGAAGCCCTGCTCGCAGCGGTTGAGGAGACTCTTGTTGAGGCGTGGACACGGCCGCGGCGTGCGGCTACAGTGGCTGATCTGCGCCGTCGAATGGTCCTCAGGGATACCGAGGTCGCCATCCTCGGAGCCGCGGTGGAGGCGGAGGAGGTTCTCAGTGTCCTCGAGCGCCCGATTCTCCTGATCGCGGCTGACGGCGCTGCAGGGGTCCTCTCTACGCTGCCGGATTCGACTGCAGAGCGCGCTTGGTCGCGCTTGGCTTGCATCGTTAGCGATGGTGACGGCGGTGAAGGCACCACAGCCGCCGTCAAACGCGGGATACCTGTGATACTGCACGCGCACGGCGACAACATGCTAGATTGGGGTGCGCTGCTAGAACTCGCAACCTCGATGCCGAATCCCTCGCCACTCGTGCTAACCCACCAGACCCCGGACGTGATTCCCGGTATGCACAACCCAGGAGGCTTCTCTGACGGTGATCGCGCCGCCTGCTTCGCCCGCTCGCTGGGGGTCCCGGCAGCCTCGATTACCATGCTGGGCTCGAGGACTGATTTGGTCGGACGGTGGTCGGGCATTACCGACCCGGAGACGAAGATGGCCAAACTGCAGTGGATGGACAAGGTCCTGCGGACCTTGAATCTGGAATACTAGACAAAGTCGTTCAGCGTCATCACGGTGACCGTGTCATCGTTGAACAGCGAATCGACGCTGTCTGTCATCCACTCCACGCGTTGCTTGGTGTAGTCATCAACGCCGTAGTTCTCGATGACCTCGCGGGTGATTTCGATGTATTTGCGAACAGCTCCCTCGGACACCGTCAGAACGACATTGCCTCCGCACAGGGTACTCCCGTCGCCCCTCCCCCCGGACAGCCCTCCGCTGGTTGAGATGTTCTGTATGCATTTCCCTGCCAGAGGGACCCTCCGGTAGGAGTGAGCGCATTTCACACAGCGGACTTTCTGTCTCGTGAAAGCCATCAGGTTGCCGCGCAAGTCGGGCAGGAAATGCGATTCGATGACTTGCGAGGCCACGCGTTGCGCGCTTACCGCCCTGAGTCGCTGGCCTAGCGCCAGTTGTGCCAGCATCTTGTCCTTCATCGTCTTGAGAGTCTTGTAGGAGGAGTTCACCGGCCCGGCATCGAGTTTCCCCGAGTCATGGGTCCAGCCATAGCCGCGAACCTCGCCGATCGAGCCGATTCGGTCACCTGCTAGGTCTACTAACTTCTCAATCTCATTGGGATGAGGTCTGGATATGGTTGCCTCGTAGAAGGCGCGTGTGTAGGTCCAGGAGCAGTCGACGTTGAGGGCCTCTTTGTCAATCTCCTTTGGATTGATGCGGGTGCTGAGGACCAGTGGCGCGTCCATCAGGCCACCGCGGCCTGCGGGCAGTATCGACATGGAGAAGTTGAGCAGACCGTCGAGCAGCATCATCAGACTGTCCTCATCCCCATCGCAGTTGCGTCGCTTGGCGGCGTGGAACAGAGGGTGCGCGTACCCGGCGGAGGCGGTGGTCCATCCGATGATGCGGCAGAGAACCCCCCCGGACGTGTGAGGAGCCAGACCGATAGCAAGGTGGCCTATCAGGTCCCTCTCATCGCCGGCCTCGTAGAACGCATCCATCCCATAGAAGCGAACCAGAAGGTCATCAACGAAGCCGCAGATGGCGAGAAGTGGCCCTTTCGCAGAGATCGATGGGACGAAGTCCTGGGGTAGCAGTTCCAGTAGTTGCTCGTCTGATGACAGCTCATCTCCGAAGATGTCATGCTTGTACCCCAGATCGAAGAGCACATTCCAGGGAGTCCCTATCTCGCTTGGTCTGAAGTGAGTAAGGGGAACATCGCTCATGTCGTAGCGCGAGGTCCCGTCTCGGAACACCGATACACCGTGCTTGGCGCGCAGAATCCCCTTCTCTATCGGCTCGGGCGTCTGTGCTACAGAGATCAGGCCCTTGACAGCCTTGATTCTGACAGGAATCCTCTCGAGCCCGAGCGAGCGCCTCTTGACCTCGATGATTTCCTCGAGCGGGACACTCGTATATTGGCCCAGTCTCCGAGTATACCGGTTTGCACCTCTGATTTTCTTCCTTTGAGTCGCACCACCACACTCGACCGCCTCGCTTGGAACAAGTCGGTTGTGGCACCTGAGGTGCGGTGTTTCCTGCCCGCACTTGTCGCAGACCCTCAGCCCCATCTGAACTCGAATCACACCCTTGCCCGCAGCCAGTCCCAGCAGGCGCTGCGGCCCGCCATTCTCCGCGATGGGATACAGAGCGTGCACCATCGGCTTCATCTCGCGTGTGCCTGCCTTCTCGGGTCTGCCCATCCGGGATCCTACTCGGCAAGGCGCCGAGTCCTCCCATCGTAGGCCGGAGAGCCGCCTTGTCAGCCACAGCGAACGCTCGACACCGTGCTCATCCAGAAGAGAGTACGCAGCCCGCAGGGCTGAGAGGTCATCCGGACCGGGGTCCTCTATCTTCTCAGCTGCCGCCATTCCCACCTCATCGGTCTCTTGGATGCCGAGCCCCTCCTGCCTAGCGGCAGTCTCTGCCCTCATCCTGACCACAGCACGACGGCCCCCCAATTCCTCTCGGCGACCGACGTCCTGTGCGATCACCTCGGTGGCCTCACGAATCCTGCTGACCCTGTCATCGATGTGAGGGCCGGCTTCGTTGGCGACTCTGAAGGCGTTGCCGTGGCGTTCCAGCCCGAGACCCTCCACCAGCCCCTCCCAGTGAGTTGGGATGACGACATCTTCACCATCGTGATGATGCTCGACGCCCAGAGTCATCAGGGCTGACTTCAATATGCCATGGCTGTGAACCTCGGTCCAACGTGGCCATGTCCCCGTCGAAGGAGCAGGCAGCCCGATATCGTCGATGTGTTCTTTGGGGGACCATTCTCGGGCGGCTCCGTGTAGACGAACCTCTCCATCCTTCACAGTGGAGGCGACCAGCGCCTTGATTACAGTGGGTGCGAAAGATATCGGCATGTCGGACCACCATAGGTTCCACGGAGGCGGGACGGCGGTCCCGAACTCCTGAGCAATTGCACGTGACTGCTTCCATCCAAGTTCCATGTCGCGCAGGAACAGGTACCAGTCACGCCGCCGCCAGTTCCGCTCAAGCGAACTCTCTCCACCCCTCTCTATGGCGCCGTTGAACGGTATTCCAGGAGGCAGACTCTCCCGGCTGACATCTAGGAGCTCGGCGAATCTGTCCGTCTTCTTAGGTTGGTCCAGCGCGTCGGCCAGATCGGCCGCCCACCAGTCGCGGTTGTAGGCTGATGGGACGAGATCCTTGTTGTTCTCGAGGAACTCGCCGAAGCCGGAGAGAATCTCGCCCGCGTCCCAGATACTGAGCACTCTGTCCGCGCAGTCTCGCCATTCTTCGATGGTGGCCACTCTGCGGAAGGTTCCATCGTCAAGCAGCACAGTTGGTCCGTCTATGTCGATGCACGGGGTAACTGCGCAGGCCTTGCCCGGCCTCTCGACTTTCATTTGGGTGCCAACCGACAGGAATCCCCCTAGAGCCTCCATCGAGACTGGGTTCACGCCTGCCGCGGCCAGCCCCGAGGCGCGGCTTCTGCCGTATCGCAGTCTGAACCCGCCCGGCTCGCCTGGCTCTCCGAAGACAGGTCTGCCTGCGATTATGTCATCCATGAAGCGACTGACCTTGGGAATCTCCCTTCTCTTGATCCCATCCTCACTTTCTGCACCCGCCTTGTCCTTACCGACGAATTGGGCTACGAAGTCCCAACCGGGCACATCGAGCCTCTGTGTGTGTTTGAGTATCTTCGGGGCCTTGAGGCACAGCCCCTCTCCGATGACCAGCAAGACTCCACCGCGTATTCTCGTCCGAGCCGATCCGTTCGAGTTGACGATGTTGCGGACCTCCTTGTAGCCCGAACACTCCAATTTCTCAGTCTCCTCGCCGTTGATCATCACCGGGCAGGCCCTGACGATGACCTCGATCTCCTCGGGCGGGGGCTTGTACTGCATCCCCACCCTGTACAGTCCGAACTCCTCCTTGACTCGCTCTACCTCGGGAGTCGTGGGGACATATCTGCCCACGCCTAACTCTCTGCGTATCATGTCTCCAATCAGCACACCGAGCGCCTGGGCGGTCCCACCGGCCGCCCTGATTGGCCCTGCGAAGTCGATTGAGAGGAACTCCGAGCCGTCGGCGTTGTTCATGATGCGGACGCTGCCTATTCCCTCGAGCGGTGCCACTAGGACTGCCTCGGTCAACACCGCCAGACCGACCCTGAGACCAGTATCGATGGCCTTGTCGATTTTTCCGGGGTTCCTAGCGTTCATCCTCTTCGCGACATCGAGGGCTATCTCGATGGCCGCGTCCTCGCGCTCGGAGGTCCTGAGCAGGTTGCGCAGGTCGTCCTCGATGCTCATACCATCGAGATATTTGGCCAACAGTTTCTCGGTGCGGCTCGCGAGATCCGCGGTGCGCGGGATCTCGACTTCATCCTCGAAGTCAAGGCCTTTGGCCTTGGCTGAAGCGGCGATTCGGTAGACCTCCTCGGCACGCCGGTCCAGCCAGTTCTGGTAGGCCTCACGCTCGCCGACGAGGCGAGCCTCGTCGTACACCGCTATCTGCTGCTTATCTCCGCCCATGTCGCATACGCTCCGCCGCCGAATATCTTGACACCGAAAGAGGCCGTCCAAGAACATTCACTGTAATGACTGCCAATCGGGCTGTTCTCAGTGCGAACCTTCATCCGACTCCTGCTGAGCCGAAGTGAGGGAGGAAGATGGCGTCAACCACTGTGGACGAAGCGAGGTCGCGACTCGTCGACAAGGTCCGTGACTTGGCCTACCTGCATTCCCCTGAAGAGCCATTCACGCTCGCAAGCGGCCGTCAGAGTGCCCACTTCTTCGACATGAAACCGGTCATGATGGACCCCGACTCCGCTCACTTGCTGGGCGTGCTTATCCACGCTGAAATCGACGACATCGGTGGCGTGGATGCCGTTGGTGGCCTCGAGCTCGGCGCAGTGCCGCTCACGGGCATCGCCATCGCCAAGGCTCGGATAGGCTCGAGCCTGCGGGGATTCCTGGTCCGGAAGGAACCCAAGGGGCGCGGCGGGCGCAAGACCGGCAACCCACCAGGAATCGAAGGCTCGAGCCTGTCTTCGGGCGACAGGGTGGTGCTGCTCGAGGACGTCACCACGACTGGAGGCTCAGCGCTGCTGGCAGCTGCCAGACTCACCGACATGGGCTGCGAGGTAGCGGCCTGCATAACCATCCTCGATCGCGAGGAGGGCGGGGCGCAGGCCTTCGCCGAGGCGGGAATCGACCTCAGGCCGCTGATGCTGAGATCCGATGTCGCGGGTGAGTGAATGAGCCAGCATGAGATCGACCCCGCTGGCGAGCCATACCACCCTGAGAATCTTGACAGTAAGGAGTACGTGGGCGCAGCGACCTACTTCGAACTCGATCTACGGGCAGGAGTGGTTCTTGAGGTCGAGGAGTTTCCCGAGATGCGCAAATCCTCGTACAAAATCCGCGTTAACTTCGGACCGGTAGTCGGGAAGCTGTGGAGTTCGGCCCAGATAACCAACTACTCGCGTGCCCAGTTAATCGGGCGCACCGTGGTAGGCGCAGTCAACCTCGGTGACAAGACCCTGCCCACGGGATTCGTCTCACAGTTCCTAGTCCTAGGGGCACTCGATCCAGACGGCACAGTGCGGCTGCTTGAGCTGCCCGACGGGGTGCTCCCCGGCTCCATGGTCGCCTGATCACTCCCGCTGGTGCGCGTAGCAGTAACCGGACTTGCGATAGACCATCCTGCGGCACCTTTTGACAGTCTTCCCGTCAACGTGCAGGCAGTGGGTCTGTGATTTGAGGTACTCTTCGCGCTGAGCACTCTTCACTCCATCCTTCCACCCCTCGGCGAAAGAATCGACGACATCCCAAGGCCCCCCTGCCGCCGTCTTCTTTTCCTTCTCAGTCCATTCCATTCTTTCTGTGCGAGCATCGGAATCGGCGAACTGAAGGGCACCCATCTCCTTTTGGCATTCCTCGCATACCAGCAAACCATCCTTCTTCTCATCGTCGCCGGAAAGCAACCCCCACCCACCTCCGGCTAAATCGAAGCCAAGCTCGCCTCCATGCCCCTCGGTGGCTAGAAAGAGGCCTATCCCAAGTACTCCTCCTGCCACGAGCAGGGCCCCGCCGCCCAGAGTTTTCACGTACTTCTCAGCCGGGTCGTCGCCCACGGACCTGCAGGTGGTGCAGATGGGGGCCTCGCAACCCGCTCTCTGACATGTCCACCCAATCGTCCGGTCGAGGCCGCAGCGGCTGCAGGTCCAAATCATAAGTCCGGTCTCCGGGGCCACGGTAGCGGCAAGGATCGCCCCTCCTATGACTACCAGAAGCGATATCAAGAACCAGCAGGCACCCGAACCTGAACCCATCAACATCAACCCGAGTAGTGCTAGGAAAACCCCCGCGGCCCTCCTCGACGTCACTGAGAAACCCGAGTCGTCGACAACCGCCGTTATCTTGTCAGCGCTATCCTCCATCTCCACCTTGCGCAGCTTCGGCTTGATGCCGTTCAGGGCGTCGAGCTCGCCTGCGTCGAACCAGGTCGTGGCGCAGTCCCCGCAGATGTCAATCTTCACGTCGTGCTGGCTCGCCCGGTCCTCTGATCCGAATGGTTTGGGCACTGCTATCTCCAACATCGTAGAGGGGCAAACCGGGCAACTGCGCCCTTCTGGATGCTTGACCCCCATGTTCTCGATTTTCTCCCGCACTTCGTCGGGAACTATTCCCTGCATCGTCTTGGCCTGTACTGCGAGGCCCCAGCAACCGGTGCATACCAGCAGGTCGACGCCATCTACTTCCTCGGCTGACTCCACTCTCAGTTTCCTCGAGCACTTGGGGCAGTCGTAGTCGCTAGCAGTACTCACATTGGGCCAGTTACGGGCACCATCATTAGGCTTAGGGCGGCACACATATGCTCTTGTGCCTGTGAGCGCTCCCGGCTCCATGCCTACCGTAGTCAGGATGACAACCAGCGCTGGGGAGATACTAATCGGACTGTACACCGAGGACTGCCCAGAGACCACTGGGAACTTCCTCAAGCTCGTCGATGACGGGTTCTACAACGGCCAGCACTTCCACCGAGTGATCAAGGACTTCATGATTCAGGGAGGTTGCCCTCATTCAAGGGATCCTAACAATGGCCGAGCCGGTACCGGAGGTCCGGGATGGAAGATTCCATGCGAGCCATCCGCCCTGGCCAAGCGCCACGACCGCCCCGGGCTGTTCTCGATGGCCAACGCGGGCCCGAACACCGGCGGCTCGCAGTTCTTCCTCACCACCGTGCCCACACCCTGGCTCGACGGCAACCACGCGGTCTTCGGAGAGGTCATCGAAGGGATGGAGAACGTGTTCAGGATCGAGAATTGCGATATCAAGCCCGGTGATCGCCCCTATGAGCCCCAGCAAATCATCAACATCAAGCGAATCTAGCCGCAATATCGTGAATAGTCATCAAACAATACGATGCACTGAGACTCGATAGCCTGACTTTATTAATAACCAATTAACGCGATGCGAAATATGGCCAAACACCGTGCTGGAGACCGTAGGATAGTCAGTATAAGCATACCAGAGAACCTCGCAAAGAGACTTGACAGGCGAGTCGGCAAGGGCCGAGAGAAAGGACGCTCGGCGACCATCTCGAGAATGATCCAGGATTCACTGGATTCGGAGGCCGAGGAACGCACCGAGGAGCCAGCGGCAGCAGCTCGCAGCGCTAGGGCGAAACCCGATGCCATCAGGATAGAGAAGGACACGATGGGAGAGGTCGAAGTCCCGGCAGACAGGTATTACGGGGCCCAGACGGCACGGTCACTACTCAATTTCGACATCGGTGAGGACACGATGCCGCGTTCAGTCATACGAGCCTTCGGGATTCTCAAGCAGGCCGCGTGCGAGACCAACGTCGAACTGGGCCAGATGGACCAGAACATCGGCTCGCTGATCGCCTCTGCCTGCGACGAGGTCATCTCTGGCTCCTTGGACGAGCACTTCCCGCTGAGAATCTGGCAGACAGGCTCTGGGACCCATACCAACATGAACGCCAACGAGGTCATCGCCAACCGCGCGATCGAGATCTCTGGCGGTACTGTAGGGAGCAAGACCCCCGTCCACCCGAACGACCACGTCAACCGCGCCCAGTCCAGCAATGACACCTTCCCGACGGCCATGCACATCGCCGCCGCAGAGGAGGTCAACCATCGATTATTGCCCGCAGTACGTCATTTACGCAGTGCTTTAGCAAGCAAGTCAAGGGACTTCAGGAGCATCGTCAAGATCGGCAGGACCCATCTCATGGACGCCGTCCCGCTCACTCTGGGACAGGAGTTCAGCGGATATGTCTCGATGCTCGATGCCGCCATCAGCCGCGTCGAGAGCGCGATGGGGGACCTGCTCGAGCTGGCGCTCGGGGGGACCGCGGTCGGCACTGGCCTCAACACCCATCCGGAGTTCGCAGACACGGTCGCGGGCCAAATCGCCGAGAAGACCGGTCTGGGATTCGTCAGCGCGGAGAACAAATTCGCCCAATTAGCCGCCCACGACGCGCTCGTGGCCGCCTCCGGGGCTCTGAACACCCTAGCAGCCTCTCTGATGAAGATCGCGAACGACGTCAGGTGGCTCGGATCGGGGCCACGCTGCGGCTTCGGGGAACTCTCCCTGCCAGCCAACGAGCCCGGCTCGAGCATCATGCCGGGCAAGGTCAACCCCACTCAGGCCGAGGCGATGACGATGGTGTGCTGTCAGGTGATGGGCAATCACACGGCCATCTCGGTCGGGGGCAGCCAGGGCAATTTCGAGCTCAATGTGTACAAGCCGATGATGATACATAACTTCCTGCACAGCGTCAGGCTGCTCTCGGACACCTGTCGCTCGTTCACCGACAAGTGCGTTGCCGGACTGGAGGCCAATCAGGACAGGATAGCCACGCACCTGGAGAACTCGCTGATGCTGGTCACCGCCCTCAACCCGCACATAGGCTACGACAACGCCGCGAAGATCGCGAAGAACGCCCATGCCAAGGGCACCACTCTGCGCCAGAGCGCACTCGAACTGGGTCTTCTGAGTGACGAGCAGTTCACCCATTGGGTCCGGGCTGAGGACATGATAGGACCACGTGACTGATGGCGATTTTCCCCCTCTTCGAAATCTGCTCGAGGGTAGCGAAACGCTCCGCAATGATTGTAATGCTGACTAGGTGGGCCGATGACGTACTTGGCGGTACAGGTGGGAGCAGCAGGGGGTTCCGCACATGGGGGAGCTTCCCCCCCTGCATACTCCGCAGGGTCCGGGTGTCCCCCGGGCCCTAAGGCCCGGGCTTCCCCGGGTAGACTCCTCCGCTTCCTTCCCCTTCCTTCCCCTTCCTTGCGTCCAGTTCTCTCCGGTTCTCTCCGCTTCGTCGCGCTCCGCTTCCTTCCCCTTCCTTCCCCTTCCTTGCGTCCAGTTCTCTCCGGTTCTCTCCACTTCGCTCATCTTCTTCTCCAGGGGCGTTTCCCCCCCCTTCGCGTTCTCCGCTTCCTTCCCCTTCCTTCCCTTTCCTTGCGTCCAGTTCTCTCCGGTTCTCTCCACGGTCCGATACAGGTTCCTCCACGGATCTCTCCGCCCTTGTTCCCTCGTGTTTCCCTCCGCTTCCTTCCCCTTCCTTCCCCTTCCTTGCGTCCAGTTCTCTCCGGTTCTCTCCACTTCGTTCCCCACACCGCTTC
>Ga0207991_1000164_pt1 | contig 44983 bp, 38 predicted proteins | sample ETN07SmetaG_FD_185786 | JGI IMG/M metagenome (GOLD analysis project Ga0207991, IMG submission 185786) | Marine microbial and viral communities from oxygen minimum zone, Eastern Pacific Ocean - ETNP2014F14-07SV275 (SPAdes) (version 2) | ecosystem: Environmental > Aquatic > Marine > Oceanic ...
CACTAATTTATTACCCAGCGGAGTCGAGGAAATAGAATTACGACCAGCATCCAACAGTTCTATTTATGATCTCGCAGGCAATCCAATGCCAGTGACTATGACCAGTGCGCGAGTAACTTTACCTGATAGATTACCACCAAGAATAATTGCGCCAAGTGCCGATATATCCAGTGATAATTCCTATGTTATTTTTACACTTACAGAAGGCGTATATGGCGTTAGTGAAATAACTACTCCGGTAGAACCAAATGACTTTGCCGTTGAATTTATCCAGAACGGTGGCAATGCCACAGGTGCGGCAGTTAACTATATTACGAACTACAGACAATTTCCTCTGATTGGCGGTGAAGATATTTTGCGCTGCTATCTAACAATTCAGGGTACACCTAGCGGACATGAAAGACTATACATAAGAGCTACAGACGATCTTTCTGTATTTGATCTCAATAATAACGGTATGGATACTAGCCAGGTTACCGATACACTGCAATTGTACGATCAATTGGTCCCGACGGTAGATTCTGTATCTATACCCCACGGTTCACCCATCGGTTCCGCCGTAGAATCACCTATAAATATTACCTTTTCAGAACCGATTCAATCATTCGGTTATTCTGTATCAGCAAGGCATTATAGTTATTTAACCTATTCAACTGATACTACCGCGACCAGTTTTAAGGTCACCTTGCAGCCTCCAATGGCAAGTTTGGACACAATTACCTTATCTATCTTTAATCTTACGGATAATTCAGGATTGGAAGCGGTGGATTTCAGTTATGAATTTTATACACCACCTCTGGGCGATTACGAACCATACGATGGCAAAGTCAATGTTCTGGATTTGGCGCAGTTTGTCTCTTTCTGGATGGCAGATTCACAACCAGCGATCTTAGGCTTGGGCCCAACAAGTGGTACTTTCCCCCATCTGGTGCCATTGCTGGATGAAGAATACAACTTGGATGACGGTATGACTTTTATCCGCATGTGGTCCTGGTCGCTGGATAGATTCGGATTAGAACCGCTGACCTCACCAACCATCGGAATAGCCATGAATTGGGATAAACTGGTGGTTGATATCCCTATGGAGGCTATTGCGGGGCAAGTTTATTTACGATACAACCCGCTGCAAGGCAAGGTTGATCTGAGCCACACTGCCTTTGGTAATAATAATCTGACCTTGAAACGGGAAGCGGTAGAGAATGGTGAGATCCTCCTTGAATTTGGACTGGTTGAGCCCGATGATAATGCCCGGGTGATTTCGATCAAACCAGAAATTAATGAACCGGCAGAAGCAACGGTAATATATAAATTCTTCGCTGCAGACCAATCCCTGATCGCAGCTGGAACACAGAAGATCGCCTTGGTAATCCCTACTGAATTCCGATTAATGCAAAACTATCCAAACCCCTTTAATAATACAACTACCATTCGCTATGCTGTGCCTGAAGAAACATTTGTTCAGTTGGAAATTTTTGATATAAAGGGTCGCCTGGTGGAAACGCTAACATCCCAATCACACCAACCTGGATTTTATGCGCTACAATGGTCCGGTCAAAGGGCTGCTTCAGGCGTTTATTTCATCAAACTTGAAGCAGATAAAACAGTATTAACCCAAAAAATGATCCTGTTGAAATAAGCAACCTTACCAAGACCGATTATTAAACTAGCCAAGCTTGATTCTTAGGCAATATCACCTTACATTAAACTGCAGTTAACATAAGGTGGAATAGGTTGGAATCCATATCAAAGTACACTAGAACCAGTAAATCTTTTCAATTATTCATTCTTGTTGCCGTCACCTTTTCATTAGTACAATCACTTTCCGCTCAAAAAAGTATCGCGTTTCTAACCGGAACCGGCCTACCTGTCTCCGGCCTTAATGATTGGTATGGTGCGACGCCGGTCATAGGATTACAATATGTTATTAGTACTGACGAGATCACCAAGGTCGTCATGGAGTTTCATTATCAGAATTACAGCGGTGGATCCATCGCGGATAGGAAATTTAGATGGGTAGTTGATTACGATAATTATAAAAGTCCTGCCGCAGATGCCAATATGAATTGGAATGATTTTATCATAAAAACACGTAAATATTTTCCAAACAACACTCGTTCTTTCGCAGGTAAAATATTGCAACCATTTGCATCATACGGATTGGGATTGTACAATTATACGCATCAGGTGAGCGGACTGATCTACCCCGGGCAATCAAAAAAACCACTGGATACAGAATACCTACTTGATCCTATCACGGATCGCCGAGTTGCCTGGGGCGGCAATATTGGGGTTGGTTTCGAATCATCTCTAGGACAAAATGTAAGTCTGGCTCTAGACTTGACTTACAATGCTGCCATTGGTTACCTGCGTTCATTCGAAGATTGGGGCTTAAAAGAAGTTATGCCATTACAATTCTTGACAATTGGAATCGGATTTAATTATAATTACTAGTAAAACATAAACCATAAGGAGAGCAAAAAGATGAATAAAACGATAATAGCTAGTTTGGTCCTAGCCTTAAGCATTAGCAGTGTAAATGCTGGCTGGCACGAGACCTTTGACACACCAGGGACGCCGTCCGGAGTATTGCTGCAATTTACCAGCGATATGACCTGGACCCATTGGGGCTGGGGTGTTTGTGAAGTTGATTCTGGACATTTAACATTAGTTGGGGCGCCTGACCCGTTTGGAAACACGACCAGCTGGGTACAAACCGATCAAATTCAGGATGTCAATGCAGTAATAACACCCGATTCAGTAACCATGTATTTGAAAGTTAAATTTACCACAACTGGTACCCCTACAAATAACGATCAATTACATGTTACAGTAGCAACAGATCCTGATTTCTTAGTCAACCTGAATGTATATACGGTTGTATCCACGCCTGGTCTTATTGGTGATTTCTACTTTGGAACAAATGAATCAGCTGGCTCTCCACATCCCGCTATTGTATATGATTCATGGTTTTGGGAAAAAATAGTCGTAAACGGTGATACAGTATCCATGTGGGCGTTTGCCGATGGGGAAGCCCCAGCAGATACGGCAACCTGGACTTACACAACAGATAATGTTGCTGTAGGTGCTGGTGCTCCTACTTTTATCATCGTTGGAGTAACCGATGATGATTCATCAGCCGTTCATATTGATGAAATCTGGTATAACGAAACACCCACAGGAATGAGTATTTCCGATGATGCTCCTATTGCATCCAGTTATGAACTGGGTCAGAATTACCCTAACCCTTTCAACCCCACAACCCATATTCGTTTCAATATTCCAGAAACGGCTGGCGCAAAATTGACTGTTTTCAACATTATGGGTGAAGCAGTAGCTAACCTGGTTGACGGTGTTGTTTCAGCTGGCGGTCATACCGTGAGCTGGAATGCGGCAAACATGCCAACAGGTGTGTATTTCTATCGTCTGGAATCCGGTAACTTTTCCCAGACCAGGAAATTATTGCTCGTTAAATAGACCTTCTAAAGAGACCGTCGGACATCCGGCGGTCTCTTTTTTTACGCTCATCAATTGTAGAAGCGTGAACAGGATTGACCGAAATATCTAAAAATGCTCTAGCAGCCCTCCTGCTTGCAGGAGCAACCCTGATCTATGCCGGTGTGACTGGTAAGATCCAGGGTAGCGTTAGTGACCAGAATGGTCTGCCCCTGCCGGGGGCAAATATCATGCTGGATGGCACCAATCGTGGTGCGGCAGCAGATGTAAATGGATTTTATATAATCTTGAATATTCCCCCTGGAAAATACAGTCTCACCGCTCAAATGATTGGCTTCAAAGGTATTACCAAAACAGATGTTACTGTGAATTCCGACCGCACCACGAAAGTAAACTTCGCTTTGTATGAAGAAGCTATCGGTATGGAAGAGGTCAGGGTAACAGCTGAAAAACCCAAGGTCGAGGTAGATCGCACTTACAGTGAATATATTGTAACAGCGGATGATATTGAACGTTCGGTAATGGTAAAATCAGTGGCCGACCTTATATCTCTACAACCGGGAATGGATGTGAATGGTCAAGGCATGATCCGGGGTGGCGATATGAATTCAATTGCTGCCGATGTTGTGTACTATGTGGATGGTGTAAAAATGACCAGCAACGATGGGCTTACTTTGAACAATTTCATCGGCGTAGGCAAATACGATATCGAAACCATCTCAATCATTACTGGGGGCCTCAGTGCAGAATATGGTAATGCCCAAGCCGGCGTTATTAACATCGTTACAAAAGAAGGTACTGATTCCTTTCACGGTAATTTTGAATACACGAACGACCTGGGCGGTGCCAACCATTGGGGCCCCAACTATTATGATGCTGCTATTCATCGTGGTAAAATGAAATGGGATAATCCGGAATGGGTAAATGAAATTGATAGCACAACGGGTCAATTAGTACACCAAAAAATCGATTATACAAAGTATGCCGGTTACGCTCTCCAAGGGAATATAACCGGCCCTTTGATGAAGGGTGTATCATTTTCCCTGGGCGGTCGAACCAATAATAATGCTGTAAATAGCATTAGTCCATTATCTCACTCTGCAGATAATTTCGAAGGTACCTGGAAATTATCCCTTAACCTACATCCGAAAATATCTTTGAAGTTCGGAGGAGTATATTCACAAAATTGGAATTATCACTCTGTGGCCGGAGTTGGCGGAATTAAAGGAATGGGAGATGACGGAAAAAACATCTTCTTACCAATGGACAACGCCTCTTCCGGAAAGATCATTAATACTAATCAAATGAGTTATATGGCCATCAGCCATATGCTTTCAGAAAGAACTTATTACGAATTACGGGTTTCAAATAGTGTCAATACACAGACACCTGAAGATTTCCCTGATTCAACAATGGAGATCACAAAGGACGAGGATGGCTGGTTCAATCTACATCGAGATGTCTATGCGTTCAACGAAGGGGAACGAACACGTTTCCAGGTAAAGTTTGATTTTACCAGTCAATTCAATAAAAATAATCTCTTAAAAACTGGTATTGATTATATAGATTACAGTGTTTGGGCGCGAAATTATTCTGATGTGCTAAACAGCCGCCAACTACACTACATTGGGTATCACCACCGCACAGGAAACCCTGTACGGCCAAAACAGTTTGCCTGGTACATTCAAGATAAAATGGAATATAAGGGACTGGTGCTCAATGCTGGTATTCGCATGGATCATTTTGATCCTTCCGTGAAGCACCCGCTCACAACGGCTATGGCTGCCTCAGACTATTTCTTTGATACCTTTACCCGCTTTAATTACGATTCATTAGAATCATTTGGCCTACTTGAAAAAACGAAACCAATTACTGCATGGAGTCCCCGAATTGGTGTAGCACACCCAATCACCGATCGTTCCATGATCCATTTTTTCTACGGACATATTTACCAATTAGCCAGTTTTTATACCATGTATGGCGAACGCTGGGTCAATGATGGAACTCGTGACACAGACATAAACAGTAATAACCTAAATGATGATACAGAGTTATATAATACGCTAGAAGAGAGCTTTTTCGGCAATCCGCGTCTCACCTATGAAAAGACCATCAGTTTTGAGCTTGGTTTTGATTGGAATTTTTACTCCGATTACATTTTGGCCTTATCCACTTTTTACAAGAGTTCAAGCAACCAGGTATCCAGTCCAGGAACAGTGCAATTAAACTGGTGGGACCCTGCCAAACAATTGTTTGATTTCCAATTTACTCACATGGCTGGTAATGGTATTCATGAAGATATCCAGGGTTTTGAATTATCACTCAAAAAGAATTTTAACAATTATTTTGGCTTTAATATCGCCTACAATATACAGTGGGCAGTGAAAGGTGAAGCCGGTGTAGGCAGCCAGTTTTGGATACCAGATTCTGCATTCGTTGCTGATGGGAAATTCTGGATGTTCCATAGTGAAAATGATGACGGTTCCGAGTCAGGAAATCCATTAGGGTTTTTTGGCACAGCTATAGCAACTAAAGCAAATATATTTCTTGATTCGTTGAGGGCGCTGGGAATGGAGATCCATGATGCTGGGAACACTGGCCTACATTGGGTCGAATTTTGGGGCGGTACAGAAGAAGAACCTAAACCAGACGCAGATATCAGGAATTATGGCAAAGCCCAGATATTTATTGCCACACCAGACAAATTTGGGCCAATGGGCTTGTTTGGCAATATCACTGCTAACATTGTCTACCGTATGTCTACGGGGAATCCATTTGAATACTCACCAATTGGTGGGGCCTCAGAGTGGCGTAATGGACCACTGACGACTCGTACCGATTTATCTTTTGAAAAAGTGATCTACCAGAAAAATACTGCCAAGGGAACGCTCTATATTCAGGTTTCCAATTTATTTGACCAGCGCGATGTGCGCGGTGACGGCGGTTTCAGTTCTATCTATGGGCCCGGTGAATTCATTCGTTGGGGTATGGAAACACCACGACCGGATAATAAACAATACCAGGATTATGGTGATTTTTACGGTAATTCCCGTTACCACGGCTCACCCCGCGAAATCCAGATTGGCATTAGAACTTCATTTTAATTATTGGTCAATAATTTGCAGGATCAGAAAAAAGAAAAAAACTTCATTTTGGCATTCCTTTTGATCTTGGGCATTCCCACTGCCAGTTCAATTCTATATGCCCAAGCGGATCCAGTAAGCGGGTTTGCACCACGGCTGCTAACCCGAGGAAAACTGTGGGGTACATTCCGGAATAATGGCCTGCAGGGCGGCGGGAATACGCCACGCTATCAAAGCCATGATCAAACCACACTAGAATACCCTGGCAACGCCGGCCGGGCACAGGATTTTATGGTATACTGGCTGGACATTGCGGCTGTATTAGCCGAAGCACCTAATATATTAGATGTTGCGCGGGTCTGTAATCCGCAAAATGCCCGCGGTGTTGGTTTATGGTTTCTTGGTATTGGGGATGGCACCGATACGTTAGTTTCATACTCAGGGCCACGAGATGTCACCAATGATGTTGTTTCAAAAAGATATCCCGTTTCTAGTTCAATTGAGGCCAGTCTTGGTGATTCGACCGGCCCAAATTTTGAGCGCTCAAATTATTCTCCTTACCACAATGATATCAGCGGGAATGAACCGGTTGAAATCCATAATTACCGCCACAACGATTATATTATAAATGATGGATTTCCGGAGGAGATCATCCTTAGCCAATGGGAAAATAAACTAGGTCTCTCTGTAACACGAAAAGCCTACGCCTGGAGCTATCAAGATTTTGATGATTTTATTATCGAGGAAATAATTTTTGAAAATACCGGCTCGAAAGTTTTAACAGAAACCTTCATTACGTTCATGAATAGTTTTAGTGTTGCCAGTGGTGCTCATCAATGGGCCCGCGGTAATGGTATGAGCTGGAGTGATTGGCGCGTGAATCGTGAATCAGCACAGGATGACTGGTTTTATTACACCAAAGCAACAAATTATACAGCCGATAATCCGGAAAGTACTGCGGAATACAGCAATCTGGTATTCTGCTATCAAAGAGACGATGACTGGATCGGTACATCCTACGATGACACGGGACAACCATTTGTATCCACGTTCGCACAATTGACAAATTATAACGAATACCAGGGACAGGTCGAAGGTCAATTAATGGGCTACCAGTATATTGGTTTTGGACCACTTGATGTTCAACCACCATTTATAAATGATCCCGATGAAAATTATGTTAGTCCTGAAGCTGCAGAACAACCATTTAATTTTAGGTGGTGGAAAAACGGTGACTCAAATCAGGAGGATTACGAAGAACCTACTTACAGGCGCCAAACAGATGCAGAAATGTACCGTATGGTTTTGGGCACATCTGCAGAGAACAACACTGATAATCCTGACTCATCCATGTTGGTTACACACTCGCTAGCGTTCGGTCCCTATACATTAAATCCAGGAGAAAAAGGAAAGGTTGTGATCGCTTTTGCTGCTGGTTCCGGTGCTGATTGGCACAATCTAGATGAACTCACCTGGTCTAAAACACAAGGTGCTAAAGATCAACTGAGGGATGGAGAACATTCTATTATACGAAATTTTAAGCAGGCGCAATTTGCCTATGACATGGGCTTTGATCTACCTGATCCTCCTCCTGATGTTAGAGTGAACTTTAATAATAGTCCTTTCGGACAAATGGTTATTACATGGGGGGATGATGCAGACGATGCCACTGACCCTGATTACACTGGTGCGGAAGCTACGGATGTAGACGGGTACCGGGTCTATCGAGCCTGGCCGCCATCCTTTGATTGGCATTACGGACCCTGGGAACTGATTGCTGACATTCCTCTTAAGAATGAGGATTATTATGACCAAAATACTGGGAAATATACCTTTACTGATAACGAATCCTTCGCCGGTTATAATTATTATTATAATGTACGCACGTATGACACCGGGCATGACAGCTGGATCGATATTTTTGGGAATGATCATGGTTCAGTACCATCATTAGAAAGTGGTTATGCAGCACCTGAACAGAAAAATATGATTGCTGTAACCCCCTTCCAGCCGTCCGGACAGATTTATGATGAAATGGCAGAACAGATCCGGATTGTTCCAAACCCATACCGCCTTGATTTTAGCGACCCGTTGCATATGTACCCAGATGTAGCAGATCCTTATAAGATACGATTCATCAATTTACCAAAGCACTGTATGATTAGAATTTATTCCGTATCCGGAGATCTGGTTTATGAATCAGAACACCAAAAAAATACAGCGGCAGAAACTGCATGGAGACAAAATACAATAACATTTTCAGGTAGAGTTGTAAGTGGTATTTATTTCTGGGTTGTGGAATCTCTTGATCCAGCAAGTAATGGAATTATACAAAAAGGTACTTTAGCAGTTGTAAAATAAAAACATGGTAAGACTAACCAGATTAATTATCACCCTGCTATTTATTACAACCTCGGTTATTGGTCAAAATGAATTCAAACGTGTGGGAAAATCAGGTTTTGGATTCCTAAAGATTAGTCCATCAGCCCGTGCAGCAGGCATGGGCGATGCGTTCACTGCAGTAGCCAATGATGTTACTGCAATATTTTATAATCCTGCGGGGTTGATCAATATTGAAAGTTTTGATTTCAGTTTTAACCACACCGATTGGATTGTCAACTCGAGCATCATTTCTGGAGTGATTGCCATGCCCTTTGGACGAAGAGGAAACCTGGGCCTTGGTTTTATAAAATTTGATACAGAAGATTTTGAAGAAACGACTGTGTTGGAACCGGAAGGAACTGGCCGCATGATTCAGGCTGGCGATATTGCCCTTTCTCTAGCCTATGCAATTCGGTTAACCGATAATTTATCTTTTGGATTCAAGACACAATATATTGAAGAAACAATTGATAAGGATAAAGCAAAAGCTATTACGGCTGATTTTTCCACATATTACCGAACTGGTTTTCGGGATTTAACTCTGGCTATGATCATGAAAAATTTCGGACCAGAAGCCAAGTTCTTATCTGATAAATTTAAACTCCCACTTTATTTTAATATCAATACTGCCATGAGCATTATTGGAGAACAAGGTAGTGGCTTCCAGTGGTTGGTATCAGCTGAGAGCGCTTTCGCTACTGATTACCGTGACCGGTACCATGTGGGGACTGAGATTTGGATCGCCGATTTGGTGGCTGTAAGGAGTGGGTACAAATTTTTCTACGATACAGAAGATTGGACAGTTGGTGCTGGATTAAAACTCGGAGTAGGTAGCCGAAAAATTATTATTGATGTGGCTTACTCAAATTTCGTCGAATACTTTGATCCGCCTTTGCGTTTTTCAATCGGCGGCTCATTCTAGATTAACCATGTTCAATATTATTATTTATTCCTGATGGGCCCAATCAGGGATAGTTCAGATCATAACCAATGTTAAAATACTTCCATAAGGTAGTAAGGCAGATCCTATTTGTTTCGCTGGTCAGCGTCCTGTTATCATGCGGGTTATTTTACCCGCCAACACTAGACATCCAGGGACATCGCGGCGCCAGAGGTCTTTTCCCAGAAAATACATTAGTAGGCTTTCGCAAAGCAATTGAACTGGGTGTAACAACACTGGAACTTGATCTGGGTCTTACGAAAGACCTGGTGCCTATTGTCTACCACGACCCCTATATAAACCAAAATTTGTGTCTGGATGCTAATGGAGATTCCATTGCAACAGATACATTTAATTATGGTCCATTAATCTCTAATCTTGCATTAAAAGAAATAAAAACATTTGATTGTGGTTCACTAAATCCAGATGTACTGCGATTTCCCCAGCCCCCCAGAATCAATATTCCAGGCGAAAAAATTCCGACATTGCAAGAAGTGTTCGATGTGTTAGCTGAATACCCGGAAAGGAACATATGGTTGAATATTGAGATAAAGATCAGTCCAGAATACCTAGTAACTGCACCTGTTGATGTATTCGTTAAAGCCGTAGTGCAAGTGATAAACCAGAATGATGCTGCCGGTAAAGTAAATATACAATCTTTTGATTGGCAAGTTCTTGAATCTGTTAAAATTCAAGCACCATATATAAAAACAGCTGCACTTTTGGGACAAGCCACTTTTAAGTCAATAAATGATTCCGTCCCATCACCATGGCTCAATGGAATTCATTTTGAAAATAGTGGCGGTACAGCACTCGCCATGTTGCAGGAAGCAGAAAATTACGTTGATATTTTTTCCCCATCCTGGAGACTGATCATGCCGGAAGATTCCCTTTTTTTGGGCAACACTGTAAACGAATTGAAAAACAATGGTTTTCCTGTTATCCCCTGGACGATTAACCGTACCAAAACAATGGAAAAAGTAATTCTACAAGGTGTTGATGGAATCATTACTGATTACCCGGATAGTTTGTTAATGGTCATGGAAAAGATGGGGATAAAAAGAAGGTAAGATTTATGATTTTTATCAATCAACTTAGCAATTAATGAAATTCTTGCGCCGGCTTATTATGACTTTTGGTCTAGGAATAATTTTTTGCTTGATTGCAACGATCGCTCCGGTAGATAAAACACCGCTAAATGAAAGCCAACATTACCAACTTGCCCAGCAAAAACTGGATAGCTTGAATTCAAGCTACACATCACAAGAAAGTAAATATTTCAAAGCAGGTTGGGCCAAGACTAACATAACACCACATTATCCCCTTCCCTTAGCAGGCTATGGCGCCAGGAAAGGTACCCTTGTCGCAACAGTTCACGATTCTGTCTGGGCAAGAGGGTTTGTTTTTGACGATGGTTTCAACAACTCAGCAATCATTACCTTAGACGCATTGATCATACCGCCTGCGGTCACAGAAGCACTGCGAATAAGGCTACCGGAAATTGGTTACAGCCTTGATCAAATATTCATGAGCGCTACCCATACCCACTGTTCAGTTGGCGGTTGGGCCAATAGCTGGATTGGTACACAATTCGCCGGTGAATATCAAAGTGAAATTGTAAGCGACCTGGCCGATGCAATTATAGCAACGATAAAAAAAGCAGAAGCAAAATTGATTAGCGCTAAAGTCGGGTATGCCCGCTATGATGCTAGCCCATTTACCCGAAATCGCCTGGTTGGTGAAAAGGGCTCTCAGGATCCATGGCTGCGGGTCGTAAAAATTCAACAAGAAAGTGGCGCAGTTGCTTTAATTACCACATTTGCAGCTCATGCAACAGTACTATCACACCGTCAAATGAATTATTCCCGAGATTACCCTGGAGCATTAGTAGACTCGTTAGAAAATCTCACAAATGTTGATTTTGCGGCTTTTTGTGCTGGTGCCGTAGGCAGCCACTCTCCAGTCGCAAAGGGTGAAAATAGTTTCGATAGAATCTCTCTTTTAGCATCCAATTTAACAGCAATCATAAGTGCAAATGTAAGTGGCATTGCAATGGATGAAGTTCAACAGACTAGTACTATTCAATTTGACATACCTTTACGTAAACCACATATGCGGGTGGCTACTAATTGGCGTGTGAGACCATGGATATTTAAAAAAATAACGGATGCCTCTCCAGCCTATATATCCCTGTTACGAATTGGAAATATTGCATTCATAGGAACACCGTGTGATTTTTCAGGCGAATTAACGGCTGCAATTGACGAAAGGGCTAACGCTCTTGATCTTGATGTATTGGTTACCAGTTTTAACGGCGGTTATATTGGATATATCACCAAAGATGAATGGTATAATTTGAAAGAATATGAAACATTCGTTATGAATTGGTATGGACCCTACAATGGTGCCTATTTTGTCGGTTTGATTCAGAGATTACTTGAAGTGATAACCTAGCAATGAAATATATTTTTACATCCTTGTTCATTTTAATTAATATGTTATTTGCCCAGCAGGATATGACTGAAGGGTACCGGCCACGAAATCTTACAAGAGGAAAAATGTGGTCCAGTTATCGAAATAATGGCTTGGATGGTGGTGGCAATCGATCTAAATCTGATAGTCATTCTCAAGAAAGTCTGACCTACCCAGGTAATATGTCCCGAGTCGGTCTTGATTTTATTGAATACTTCATAGATGTAAGTGCATACCTGGCCGGAGAACCAAATGTTATTGAAATACCTCGAGTTACAATACCACAAAGCTCTAAAGGGCAGGGTGTTTGGATTCTTGCAGTTGATGACCAGGGAGACACATTAGTATCGTATTCCGGGCCAAGAAACGTGACCTATGATGTACAGCCAGCTCCGTATAATATTAACAATTCACCTGAAGCCGTATTGGGTGACACCACCTATCATAATCTTGAGCGCAGTAATTTTTCTACTTATCACAATTCTATTACTGGAAATGAGCCCATTGAAATTCATAATTATCGTTATCATCATTACACAGCACATAATAATTCACCGGAAGAAATAATTATCAGTCAATGGAATACAAAAACTGGAATCAGAGTAACCAGAAAAGCCTATGCCTGGGGTTATCCGAATTTTGATGATTTTATAATACAGGAGTTGGTTTTTGAAAACATCGGCACAAAAATATTGGATCCTGCCTATCTGACATTGATGAATTCATTCAGTTTGAACTCTATGGCCCACGGTTGGGCAGATAAATTTGGTATGAACTGGAGTGATTGGCGTCATAACCGTCAGCAAACACAAGATGATTTATTTTTTTACACCAAAGCGGATACCTTTACAGCAGATGACTCGGAGAATACTGATCTCTATAAAAACTATATCATGTTTTACCAGCGTGATGATGATTGGTTCGGCACGAACTGGGATGACACAGGTCAGCCCTATAAATTAGAAGCGGCAAGCGCACATGCTGATGAAATGCAGGGACAACTAGAAAATCAACTATTAGCCTATCAGTATATCGGGATGGGGGTCCTTGATTATCTCCCTGATAATACTAATTTTGTTCATCCATCTAGTGCAATTCAACCAGTTTATGCCAAATGGTGGCATGGTGGTGAAAATAATCAGTTTGATTATGAAGACCCCAACAGTGGGATGCATACAGATCAAGAAATGTTCACCATGGTCATTGGCAATAATGATCAGGACATTACAAAAACACCGCAGGATCCTGGTTTAGGAACACATGCACTTGTATTTGGACCTTACCGTTTAGAACCGGGACAAAAAACAAAGTTGGTTATCGCATTTGTTGGTGGTTCTGGTGCCGATTGGCTGGGAGAAGATGAGCTAACCTGGTCAACCACTGAGGATGCCACAGCAGAAAGAATATTAGGTGAACGATCCATGTTCAGAAATTTTGATCGAGCCAAATTTGCCTATGAAAATAATTATAATGTTCCCGATCCTCCGCCAGACGTTAAAATATCTTTTGCCAATACCCAATTAGGGCAAATAAAGATCAAATGGTCTGACGATGTAGAAGATGCTCAGGATCCTGACTATGAAAATGAAGAAGCACGGGATGTACGCGGATACAGAGTTTATAAATCCTGGCCGCCATCCCATTATTGGCATTATGGTCCCTGGGAGTTTCTGATCGATATTCCGATTGGTTCACCAAAGTATTATGAAGAATCAAACGGCACCTATTCTTATATCGACTCAACTTCATACTCAGGCTATAATTATTACTATAGTGTACATACATATGATTCTGGTCATGATCACTGGATCGATGTAAATGGAAATGATGTCGGACCTATACTGCCCCTTGAAAGCGGGATAACATCAGTAGAACAAAAAAATCCAATTGCTATTACACCATACCAAGGTTCCATGGCTTCTTTTGACAGCATGAACGTACCAATTCGGGTCGTGCCCAACCCTTATCGTTTGGATTTCAATGACCCCCTGCATATGTACCCCGATTTTGCTGATCCGTATAAATTACGTTTTATCAATTTGCCAAAAGCATGCATAATCAGACTTTACAGCGTAAATGGTGATTTGGTATATGAAAGAAAACATACCAATGAAAATTCCGCTGAAGAATCATGGCGACAGGATACTATTTCGCTTTCAGGAAGAGTGGACAGCGGAATTTATTTCTGGGTAGTAGAATCGCTTGATCCAGCCAGTAATGGTCAAATCCAAAAGGGTACGCTAGCAATAGTAAAATAAACTCTTAATTGAGCGGTTATATCAACTAAAAGTCGTTACTTCTTGTGCTGATATTTTGCGACAGATCCACAAGTACCAGATTATATTTAAATAAACTACAATCTTCTGAGTTGCTGCAACAATCGGAGACCACAAACCTGTAACACCTTGACCAATGTGAATAAATAATGCAATTGCTAACGCACAGGTAATGAATAAAAAATTGTCATAAATACCGTTAATCACACCATAAATAATAAATAAAAGCAAGACAGCAAATAACGGCAAAGCCCACATCCAAACACCAAGCATATGATAATCGGATAATTTATCATCAGGTGTAAATCCAATAATTACAGTTCCTGTTCCAGAAATTATCCCACCAATAAGAATAAGAAGCATTAACCAATAGGACCGTAAAAAGTTCTTTCCCATACTAAGGTAAATTACAATTATACAAATTCCAAAAAAGCTTAATGCAATGTTAAACATGGGACTTGAAACTGTATTAGGTACTCCAGAATATGAAACAGTGCGGCCCAAGTCGCTCAGAACATTGTGCCAAAAGGTATATCCTTCAGCGGACTTATTCCAGGATGTACCGCCGCCATAGAAAAACATCGCAATAGTTGAAAATAATACGAACTCTATACAACCAATACTGCCGATTATTGCGCCTGTTCTTCTCCAGTTTTTCACTATATGATTATTAAAAATCTTCTAATAGTTCGCTGAGTGATTCATGGACGATCGGCCCCGCTTCCGGACCAATTGAATTTACTTCCCCATATGGTGATTGATGATGATTATATAAATATGGTGGAATTTCATCCCATTCACTCTTAGGAATGATATATCCGATCTCGTCATTTGCTAAACCGAATACGAACTTGAATTTTCCGGACATCATTGAGCGTAAGGGCGGTATTTCAACTGGATCCAGATTATAATCCTGACCCGGAGGTGAAACAACGCCACCATTGATAATTTCTGGATAAATTTCGCCAGGTATTGTGATGATCGATATGGGCCCAATACGTAATGCTGCTACTTCCGTTTTTACATCTAACCAACCTGTCGTACCATGATCAATAACACCAAGAAGAAAACCGAGTAAAAAATTTCGATTATCGAGAGGAATTGAGATTGTTTTGGCACGAATTGCAATTGCTGCCCGTTCAATCTCCATAACATCAGCAGAACGGATTGCCTTCAAGGCCAATAAACCAAGTTGCTGACCCTGGGCCTGCGCTTTTTCAAATGTAGCACCTTTATGCATTTCTCCATCAAATGGATCGGGGATTGGATGGCTGGGATTTGTGGTCATCAAACCACCCACTGCACCATTGACAAATACTGTTATTCCACCCAATCCTTGTGCTAATAAGCGATCACCTTTATGCACACCGTTTTCTACAGATTCCCGAAAATAGTGGGGGAAATCTGAGGATATTAATAAGTTTTTACTCCAAAGGGTCTCGGGGTGATTACTCCAGCTTACCAAAGATCCTAGCGTTTTACCGGAACTAATTTCTATTGCCTGGATAATTCTGATTCCGGGATCCATTTCCTGCGGATCTCGCGAATCAACAACATAAGGAATGGCGCCTTCCAGATCCTGACCGATCCTTAGTTTCACCGGTACCAGATTTTTTACAGCTGTTTCAATTGCTGCAACGGTTTGGCGCTTTACGTAGCGCATGTGGTCTGTATTTACACCACTTTTATAGAAACTCTCACCCCATATACCAATTAAGTCTGGTGCTTGATGAACATGGGTACTCGATATAATTGTATAGTCACAATTAATTTTATCATGCGCTGATTTACGTATATCAACCGCATCATCGTAAATAAAGCCCACCGCATCAATACTTGCAATAGCAACACGTGTAGCACCATCATCTATCACCATAACTCTTGCCCAAAGATCATCATGAACACCTTGCGCGGGGCGACGGTTATGAAACCCGGCGATCCAAATTGGGTCAAACTTATTATTATCATTTACATCATTGTAGGTTTCACCTTGTTCAGGCTCATATCTTGCATTACCATTAAAGTCATTCCAGGTATCAGTGACTTGCGGTGTGATCGGCATTTTTGCGAACCCTACAGATAATTCACCTGGTTCAGCTGGCGGATCGATTACCAAATCTATATTAAAATCAGGGTGCCTATCTCGAAGATTGTAGGTAAACCGTGTTAAAATTAAAATTAATAATACAGCTACAATTACCAGACCATATTTCAACAGCTTCATTTAGTAGTTCTTTCCTTAAACCGGACCATCATTTCCTTCCAGTTAGTAAAGATTATCCCTTCATTCTTCAAAAATTGAATGACTTCAGGATCGGAAAACATTTTTGCTTCCCACACGCGCTGCTGCCAGGAATTCGTGATTTTTTTTAAGCCTTCTGTCTCAATAGAAGGATGAAAAATAATTTCAGTTATACCAGGTTCTAGATTTTGAACCAGATCGAAAAAAAGTTCTTTTTTCTCCTGATAGCTTTTCCCATTAGGCACTGAAGTAAAATCATCAAGTTTTGGTAACGTATATTTTCTTCCGCTTTGGATTAACCGGGCCGTAATTGGATAACCTTGCTTCCTAAATTTTTGCACTCGATCAGGGGTAAACTCGATAACGTTTGCTGGAATACCATATTCCATTGCCACCTTAAAAAATGCTTCCGCGTACTCTACCTTACTATAAAGAGTACCCATATGGGTATCAATGTGACCAGGTTTTATCCCTCTTTCATAGGCACGTTCAATTTGTGCCCTAACCTCCTTCTCAATTGTAGTTACAGGTGTCCGGGAAGCAACATCGATCACCCCACGCCACATGTACCCTTCCGGATCAATTAATTCAGGTACATTACTGGGATTTGACACCGGTCCCCAGCGATAATTTTTCCATTCACTTGTTAATGTTAAATGTAATCCAATGTCCTCTTCAGGGTGTTTTTTATACCAATCTGCTATGTCATTGAACCAGGGACAAGGTACCATAGCTGCTGCTGATTGAATTTGATCATTTAATAGATAGGGGATTACTGCTTCATTCGCTTCTGAGCACATACCAATATCATCCGCATGAAGTATGACTACTTTACTATTAACAGGGTAACCCAGTTTTTCTGCCCAATTTTCCCCTTCCAATTGCGGAAAATTTACACTATTGTTTTTATTACCGCAGGATGCCAGTAGTAACAGACTAAATAAAATATGCGAAATCTTGCCTATAATCTTATTTTACCTTTCGCAAATGTTCGGTAAAAAACTCATCCATGTGATACTGCGCATACTCATTTACAGCAACCGCTGCATCCATTGTATGAGGCCAACCTTTTAATCTGTGATAATTATGAGGTACATCTGCAGCAGTTAACGTTTCATTCAATACATCAGTTTGATATACGGGTACTAATTCATCCAGCGTACCAATAAAAGTCATGGTAGGTGGATCATCTGATGTTACAAAATGTACCGGTGATGCCATAAGAAATCTATCTGGATCATTTTTATACTCTATTCCTAAAAAATATTTTGTTTCATCCCGGCTGATGGCATATTCAGTGGTCAGATCAGTCGGACCATAAAAATTCACCACAGCATTTACCCGAGGACTGGCATGATCACTATTACAATTGCCTGAGTCATATGGCCCACCTATCGTATAAGCAGTCATCAAAGCTAAATGACCTCCTGCTGAACCGCCCACCAAGGCCACATTACTGGAATCAATACCATATTCAGCCCCATTAGCCTTGAGCCATTCGACACCACAAATCACATCTTCCAGGGCCGCAGGAAATTTTGCTTCTTGAGCGAACCGATACGATAAGGATGCAGTGATATAGCCTTTTTCAGCATAGGATAATAAGTATATTAGATAATCCATCTTATCGCCCTTGGTCCAGCTGCCACCATGTATAAAAATTATTAGTGGAGCAGGAACTAGAATATTTTTCTTTCGATAAATATCCAGAAAAAGCATTCTTTCTTCTGTTTCCTTAAAACCAATATCTCCGAATACTTCAATATGCTCAGGTATATCTGGTTTGGTATCTACCAGTTCTACCAAACCAAGCATTAAGGCCCATTTTAAAAAAGTATTATTTAAATAATTACGCGGAGGTTTGGGACCTTTACCAGCTGATTCACCGCCACAGGAGCAAACCATCAAGACCATAACAGAAACGATAAATATTCTATTTTTCATACTTTAGTTGAGTGGTATATATATTTTTAATGACAATTGCGGAAATGGCACAATACCGTTATCACTTAATCGATTTTGGTAAGCCAATGCAAAACCCCGACCCACTGCTGTTCCTAACCCCGCACCAAATAGAACATCACTTAAATAATGTTTATTATCATTGATTCTACTGGCTGCAACCAATACAGCCAAACAATATGCAGCGATACCCATTTCGTTACCATATAGTTCATTTACAATGGTAGCGATTGTAAAACTATGCGAAGTGTGTCCCGATGGAAACGACTTACAACAACTACCATTTGGACGTTTACGACCAAACCCTCTTTTCATTCCCTCAGTTAAAATTCCATTTGTAACCATAGCCAATGTTGAAAATTCCATTTTTTCAGTTAATCCAGTTTTTCCCCCATCATTTAATGATGTGGCTAATATTGATGACCATAATAACCAGTGTCCCCAGCGACCACCATACATATCACCAAAATGGGAAATATCATCGCGTAATAACCCTTTTGTCTGCGCATACGACTTCACTTGATGATCCACTTTTGTTGCAGCTAACGCTGCGAGGGCAGCTGACCCCAAAATTATTTGATTAGACTGAGTGGATAATATTTTACTGCTAGATTCTGTAAAATAACCCAAGACACTATCACCATTCCCCCCATGGATTACGCTAAAGATAATAAAAAGGGAAATAAATCTGTGCTTGTTCATATACAATTAAAAAATTAGATAAATGATAATCATGGCCCCCATGGCAACTAAGGCAAACGGCCTGAGATTAATTTCTTTCCCATTTTTCTTGTCATCCATAGTTACTTCTGATTTGGGCAAATTATATACCCAGTATGCAATCGCAAGAAAATAAAGAATGAACAATAATTTTGCTATGGTCAGATCAATGCTCATTAGTATATCTCTCAAGAACTGGCCTGGCCCGCGAAAAAAGTTTGCAATTGTATCCGCAATTGAAACGGATATAGAAAAAGTAATGGTTAGGATCTTAATCATACCTGTATACAAGACCTTTTAATTTTTCATCTGGTTCCTGTTTAGTACACAAACTGACAACAATTGTGAGCATTAATGAAAGCATAAATGACCACAGCGCAACATAGAGAAATGGTTCTGAAACTTGGAATAAGGGTATTGTCGCATTATTGTTTACCCACATCAATAAACTCGAGAAAGCAACGCCGCCAATCAAACCAGCTAAGGCCCCCGGGCCAGTAGCCCGTTTCCAAAGAACGCCCAAAACTATAATAGCAAGACTTGGTCCCTGGAAAAATGAAAGTAATGTTTGTGCCAGGTCATATATGCTTTCAAATCGTGTTGCAAAACGGGCAACATAAATTGCGACCAGAATAAACACAACTGTGAAAAGCCTGCCAATAAATAGATAATGGGTATCATCTGCCACTGGGCGAATGAATTTTTTATATAGGTCGGTTGTCCATACAGTTGCCGCTGAGTTGAGGTATGTATCAACACTGGACATCAATCCTGCGAGAAATGCCGCAAAGAATATTCCCAGTAGACCCGTAGGCATAATAGTTTTTATTAACGTTGCCATGGCTTTATCAGCATCGGCGATGGCAGGATTATGTGCCAAAGCAACAATCCCCGGTATAACCATAGCGAAAGGAATTAATATTTTCAATAAGGCGCCAAAAATATAGGATGCTTTGGCATCGGCCATGGAACGAGCACCCAAAGAACGCTGTACGATGGCCTGGTTACCAAGCCAGTACGCATTTGCCAGAACAATACCCAGCCCAAAGAGTATCCCTGACCAGGGGTGAGGTGTTTTTGTATCTACTGGTAGTACCAGAGAAAAATGGTCTTTCGTTCGTTCTCCCATGGCACCTATTATATCGACAAATTCAGTAACACCACCAAGTTTGTAGATACCAAAAAACAAAACAAATAGTGATCCACCCAGCATTACAATGCATTGAATGACATCTGTATATACTACAGCCCGGAGACCACCTAAAAAGGTATATACACCAATAATGAGACCCATTAGCACAATAGAATAAAAAATATTCCAATCTGGTTCACGGGCCCGGTGCATATTTGATTCCCCCCAAGAGGGACTAACTTCTTCCTTTGAAAAATACACAAAAGGAATATTCTGAAATAATTTTTGAAAATCAGCAGATGTGCCTATCCTATTATCAATAAAAATTATAACGGGGTTGCGGTCATTTGCCTTCTGTACTGCATCATCTACTGTGTCAGAATATATGAAATCATATTTTTTTACACTTGTGGCGTGGGCAATGTTTTCAACAATGGCCTTTTCATCACTGACCACTAATATTTTTGGATTGAGATCCAGCAAAACATTCAACATAACTGCAGAAGCATATAATATAATCCCCAGACTGATGGGCATATAAATACCCCAGATCAATGCCGAAGTAGTCTGTACTGATGAATTGTAGCGGGCACCCAGCCATTCGGGAATGGTAGCAACTTTACGTTTCCAAAACATTGGTATAAATAAAAATGCGCCGATTATCATCACCGGAACACTGCCTAACCAATCATAGTTTCCAAGAACAATACCATACAAATATGCAGACCCTGCAATACCTACCATATCTATAGCGCCTATATCGGAGACAACCAACGACATGCCGATGGCCCACCAGGGAAGGGATCTTCCAGCCAGGAAATAATCTTTCCCTGATTTTATTTTACGACCTATGTAGGCACCAAAGGCTACCGTGCCGATCAAGTACACTATAATGATCGTATAATCTATTGGACCAAGAACCATTGTTATAGTAATCTAATAGTAAGAATTATAATTTAATTATCTGTAACTATAATAAAACTAGGTAAAAGGATATAATGATGAAAGCATTGCTATGTAAGGAATTTGCTGCAGTCGATAATCTCACTTGGGAAGATGTGCCAGATCCATCTCCTCAGGATGGTGAAGTTATAATTGAAATCAAAGCAGCCGCTTTGAACTTTCCGGATAACTTAATTGTTCAGGGACTGTATCAATTCAAACCGCCCCTGCCTTTTTCTCCCGGGTCTGAAGGTGCCGGTACAATCAGTGCTGTCGGAAAAAACGTAACAGAGTTTAAAGTTGGCGATAGGGTTTCATTTATGAGCGGCTGGGGTGCTTTTTGTGAAAAAATCGCCGTAAATCAAAAACAAGTTATCAAAATGCCCGATACAATTACATTTGAACTAGCCGCTGCAACGCAAATGGCTTATGGTACTAGTTACCACGCATTGATTCAAAGAGGTAATTTGACAGAGAATAACGAAATCCTAATTCTAGGAGCTTCAGGCGGTGTCGGTTTGGCAGCCTTAGATATTGCTAAAGCTTTCAATGCCCGGGTTGTTGCAGGTGTTTCATCCGAAGAAAAGGCTGTGGTCTGCAGAAATTACGGTGCCGACGATGTCGTAATATATGGTACAGAAAAATTGGATAAAGAAGGACAAAAAGCCCTTTCCGATCAATTCAAAGAAAAAAGCAAAAAAGGGGGTTATGATATAATTTATGACCCCATTGGAGATTGCTACGCCGAGCCAGCACTTCGTACTATTAATTGGAAAGGTAGATATTTGGTGATCGGGTTTGCCGCAGGTGAAATACCAAGAATTCCCCTTAACCTTGCTTTGCTAAAGGGATGTGCAATTGTCGGCGTATTCTGGGGTTCGTTCACGAGTCATGAACCACAACAAAATGTAAAGAACATCATTGAAATCGGAAAATTAATCGCAATCGGAAAAATCAATCCATTCATTTCAAAATCAATACCAATGAAATCGGCCAAAGATGCCATAAAGATGATCGGAGAACGAAAAATAGTTGGCAAAGTTGTGTTATTTATAGATTGATTATAAATATTAATATGAACCTAAATTAAAATTCCTTCCAGAAATATTGGAAAAACTTTCTGCTATTACCCAACACCCTAAGACTAGAAATACCACATGATCACAAATAAAAAACGAAAAGTTGATACAAAAGACCCCGAGGTAAAAGACACTGATGTATTAGTCATAGGTGTCGGTTTCTCCGGAGTTTGTGCCGGTATCAAATTATTGGAAAAAGGTATAACCAATTTTCGGATCTATAATAAATCCAAGGGGATTGGCGGTACCTGGTGGGATAACACCTATCCGGGAGCTGTTTGCGATGTACCGTCACATTTATATTGTTATTCATTTGAGCCCAATCCTAACTGGTCAAGGATATACCCAGCACAAGGAGAGATCAAAACATATATTGAACACTGTGTAACAAAGTATGGGCTCACAGCGCATATCCGCCATGGTGAAAAATTGTCAAATTGATGTTTGATGAAATTGCTGGCCTATGGAATGTAATATTTGAGGATGGGAATACTGTGAAGGCACGTCATGTTATTAATGGCAGCGGAGGTTTGCATGTGCCGTCCATACCAGATTTTCCAGGACGTGAGACCTTCAAAGGTGCTGGGATGCACACTGCAAGATGGGACCATTCAGTCGATATGCATGGTAAAAGAATTGCTGTCATCGGGGCTGCAGCCAGCGCCATCCAAGTGATACCAGAAATGGCAAAAATTGGAAAAGAAGTTTTTGTATTTCAAAGAACTCCTAACTATGTGGCCCCGCGAAAGGATCGCGAATATACTGCTATGGAGAAAATCATATTTTCAAAGGTTCCCTTTTTAGCCAAGTTATATCGCTGGTTTATTTTTATGCGTATGGAATTACTCCTTTTCCCTGTAACCAAAAAGAATTCTCCGCGGGGAAATAAGATTGGCAACCTGATAAAACAATATATGCGGGCTACAGTAAATGATAAAAATATACATGCCAGTCTAGAACCAGATTATAAGCTAGGGTGTAAACGCATACTTATCTCCGATGAGATTCAAGAAATAAATCCGAATGGTATTTTAACAAATACAGGCCAATTAATTGAAGTCGATGCGATTATATATGCAACAGGATTTGATATTGAAAAACACTTAAGATCAGTTGAGGTAATTGGCCTTAATAAAAAATCATTATTGGAAACATGGGCCGTCAATCAGGAAGTCTATCAGGGTGCTTGTATAGCAGGTTTTCCCAATTTTTATTTAGTAACTGGTCCCAATACAGGAGTGGCGACAACTTCAGTCGTTTTCATGATTGAACAGCAAGTCCATTTTATCATGCAGTTGATTAAAAGAGCTGGCCGAGAAAAACTAATTTCCGTTAAACAAGGAGCCCAGGACCGCTATAATGATGTGATTCATTCAGCTTTGAAGGATACTGTCTGGACCAGTGGATCCAAAAGCTGGTACATTCGTGAAGATGGTAGAATATCTACCCTGTATCCATACAATGGCAGAATGTTCAGGAAACAATCCAAGAATGTGAATTTCAATGATTTTAACATTGTACATAATAATGATGGACAGGTTACTAAATAAGCTAGAGAATCCATTCCTAAACTTTTTATAAACGGCAGCAGCCGTAATAACAAAAATTAACTAATTATAAATAAAACCCCATAAAAATTGATTCATTATTACGATCTAATTCTTGCAACCCATATTTGCAGTAAAATCTAAATGCACGGTCATTGTTAAGACTCAGTTCCAAATGCACGCCGGGAATTTTATTGAACCTTAAATGATCAATAAAGCGATCCATCATCAATTTCCCCTGACCCTTGCCCTGTGCTCGCGACAACAGATCAATATGCAGGTGGGCTGGAAAATCTGGAAATAATCGTTGCGACTCAGGTTGAAATAGAAGATCCGTTATTTTTTCTGTCTCATTCCAGCTATCGGGATCACCAGCAGGCTTCTTGTAATCAACGCGAATTTTAGGCAACCATTCATTATGCATCCATTGGTAATATGTTTGCGAGTCCAATACCCCCATTATGTAACCGCAGGGGCCTTGATCATCTTCCAAAATAAATACAGATCGTGGTTCAAATTCCATGTAGGGACCAACATAGATATGTCCCAATACTAATGGATCAGAAAACAAATGGGTTGCATCTTGACCAGCATTACCGGTTTTTAGACAGATCTCATAAACTGCACTGGTATCGGCAGATTTATAAGATCGAATAGTGAAATCAGACATGCTCCATTGTAAAACCTATTCGATGCTCAATAATTCAAGCTCAAATAAAAGCGTGCTATTTGGTGGTATTTTCCCACCTCTGCCACGTGTACCGTAGCCCAGTATTGAAGGTATAGTCAATTCCCATTTAGATCCGACTTGCATTAATAGCAATGCTTCAGTCCAACCCTTTATCACACCGGAAACATTAAAGGGTGCTGGCTGTCCGGGATCATTAGAACTATCAAAAACGGTTCCATCAATTAGTGCGCCCTTGTAATGCACCTTTACTTTATCAGTTTTCAATGGACTGGGGCCATCACCTGGTGTAATAACTTTATATTGCAAGCCACTGGGTAAAGACACAACACCTTCTTTTTTTGCGTTTTCTGCCAGATACGTTTCTTCCGAGACAGCTGCTTCCTGGGCCTTACGTTGTGCAATTTCACGCTGTTTTTGCTGGAACTCTTGACGAAATTTTATCAACGTTGATTGTACTTCCTCTTTGGTTAAGGCGGTTTCTTTATCAGAGAATGCGTCGTTCAAACCCCTAGCCATGACATCAGGATCTATGTCCATTTCCTGTAAACGGAATGATTTTCCAATATCAACACCTACGCTATAACTCACAGTGTCCATATAATCTGTCAACTGTGGTGTCTCAACTGCCTTTTCGCTGCTTGTACACGATATAGCTATCATTAGCAACGCTATAAAAATACCAATCAGTTTTTTCATTTATTCAGTGGTCCTTTCTGGTTCATTGTTTTCATCAGGTTTAAAACGATATTTTAATACAGTCCATACGATCCAAAAATTAAGCACGGACGTAAGCAAAAAAGCCATGATAGCCTGCACGGAAAAATAACCGCCCGTCTGGGCAAAAAGAAGATAGGCGCCTACAAAAGCAATACCGAACAACAGCCATGATAAAGTACTGACCCCACTTGGATCGTGGGTTTTCCACAGTTTTACCAATTGTATTAAAGCAGCACCAGGCAATACAACTGCAGGCATCCAGGTTAAAAATTCAATCATTATAATTCTCCAACAGTTATTTTAAGGTTGATTGATGAATGTAAAGGTAACCTTATCCGGTGGTTTATTTATTTTGCGCCAGTTTTACAGCAGTACCGTAAACTAATAATTCAGCTGAACCTTGCATTATCATTGATGTTTGAAAGCGTATTCCTACAATCGCATCAGCATTCATTTCTTTACCGCGATCCAACATGCGCTGCAGTGCCTGTTCCCGGGATTCTGCCATCATACCCGTATACTCGGTGATTTCGCCACCTACCAGACTTCTCAATCCTGCAGAAATATCTTTTCCCAAATGGCGAGCCCTGATAGTATTGCCAATTACGGTACCTAAAGATTCCGTTATGGTGTAGCCTGCTACAGTATCAGTTGTTACTATTTTCATTTATCAATCCCCCGAAATGGCTCGTCTTTTTTCGCTACTCTTTCTTCCTGGATGATACTATACAGTAAAATAAATACACCAATCACTACAGCCATCAGAGCTAGTCCAAGAAGAGGATTATTAAATACCAGTGCCATGATCTTGCCAATAAAGACCAAAATAAACACCACTGCGCCACCAAGGATAAGGTAAATACCTGTCTGTTTCATGATGAACCTCTATGAATAATATTTTTAACTAAAATAGTGCATTTCAACTAATCAGAAGATAAACTATTGCCCAATTAAATCATTTTAAAATATTTACTTATGTTTGACACTGATTTTTCGATTCGTTCTTTTCGCGGCGGGTACGATGATAATTTTACCTACCTGGTTACCTGTATGCAAACTGGTATTCAATTCATGGTTGATGCTGCTGTTCCATTAAAAACTGTAAAATCACATATAAGCAGGCAGTTAGACGCTATTTTAATTACCCACACTCATGGAGATCACACCGCTTATTTGACACAATTCCTCGGTCACTACCCAAAAGCAAAATATATCGGTTACAAGGAATTGATCCATTTGACACCAACTGATCTATATAACCCGGTTGATGACAAGGATAGGCTTATATTGGGGCGTATTAATATTGATGTAATACACACACCTGGTCATTTTCCCGACTCTGTCTGCTACAAAATGGGTAATATTCTTTTCACTGGAGATACACTTTTTGTGGGCCGAACCGGCCGGACTGTTAATGCCTATGCAGATACACGGGAATTATATCATAGTGTATATGATAAGATTTTATCATTACCCGGTGATATACTAATTTATCCCGGTCATGATTATGGTAAACAACCAACCATTAGTATCGATGGAAATGTGCGCATCAGTCCATTGCTCCAGGCAAAGGATGAAGAAGATTTTATAACCCGGATGGCGGATTATGAAGCCAACCGTTAACCTAGATAATAGTGGAGGAATATCAATGAAAAAATATCTCAGTGGATTCATCACCGGCACTCTGGCAACCATATGCATGTTCATGTTTCTGGGTGCTGGCCAAATAGAGGATGACTCCTTAAAAGTCATGCTTGGTCGAATTGATGCTTATCTTAGCGGTGATACAACCATTGGTCCCAGTGGTCGCTACCAGTTGCAGAGTTTTAGTATCGATCGTACGCACTGGCATTACCTACTAGATACAACTACTGGAGAATTGTATCGTATGGAGCCCAGCCGTACTCCTTCTAACGCCAGATGGGTTTTAACCGCTGAACCAAATTTTAAAAAATAATGGCATTGGGGATGAGAGTATTTCTAACAATTATACTTACACTGTCGTTCTTTATGATGGTTACTTGCGAAGATAACCCTGAATGTGCTAGTTGCGGAGGCGGTCTATTGGATGGTTTTTTATTCAAAGAAGTAACCCAGGACGACTTGGCTGAGATTGGAAATATTGAAGGAATGAATATTGGAATTTGTATCAGGTATCAATTGCTAGGACTGACTGAAGAAGAGTTTGATTTAGAAACAATCGCCATTGTAGATGATTGCTGCTGTGAGTAATAATGAACGATGATACTTAACTATCACCAGGAATCAAATAACCCTAATATTGCCATAATCGGGCTTCATGGCTGGACCGGTACAGAACATTCAATGGTACCTGTAGCGAGGGCCATGAGAATTCAATCTGCGAAATGGTATATTCCACGGGCACCCTATAAAGCCAGCGCGGGCCAAGGGCACACTTGGTTTAGCGGTTCGCCTGATAATGGTTGGAAGGTAAAAAAAACTTTTAACTTATTAGATACACTCATTCAACAAGTACAGAATGACGGTTTCGATCCGGAGAATATAATCTTATTCGGGTTTTCCATGGGTGGCAGCCTGTCATTACGCTACGGGTTAGGAATGCAGTGCCAACTGCGCGGTATCATTCCTGTGGCGGCCTGGGTTAGAGAACCAGAAGAACTGATTAACTCTGCTTCACTGGAAAGTAAACAGACCCCCATTCTAATGATTCACGGCAAAGATGATTCTGTGGTAGATCATAAAAAAAGCATCACTGCCGCGGCAGAAATGAAAAATAATGGATTTTCTATACACTTAGAGATTGTCAGCGGGGGACATATAATTGGCGTTTACGCCACCAATTTGATCAAACAGTTTATCAAAACCGGTAAATTAGAGAATTTACATTTAGCATCACAAAAATCGTAGATGGACGAAAATAGTATTCACCCCCTACTGGATGTCAATAAACAGCAGCAGGCAAAAAAATACGAAAAGGAAAAACGGTTAATTGGTATATGCGGGTCCTTGTTATCGTTTGCATTTATTCTAGTTTTTTATTTCAGTGGATTTAGCCATTTCCTCGCTAACCTGAAAATTTCTTTTATCTGGGCATTTCTGTTCTATTTAGTAGTTTTTCTATTTTTGACCACCATAATTGGATTGCCATTAGGTTATTATTCCGGCTATATCCATGAACACAAGTGGGGCTTCTCTAATTACACCCCAAAAACCTGGGCCATTGATCAACTAAAGTCATTTGTCGTGAGCCTAGTGTTATTACCGCTGCTGTTAGGCTTGCTGTTCTGGGTACTTGCTGAATTCCCTGATACATGGTGGCTCGTAGCCGGGCTTGCGACCACTCTGGTTTCAATAGTATTTGTAACCCTGTTTCCAGTAGTCATACTCCCGATCTTCAATAAATATGATCCAATTGAGGATGAAAAATTAACCAGCCAGCTATCTGAGATCTTGAACAAAGCTGGTCTAAGGCCTAGTGGATTTTTCAAGCAAGATATGAGTCGTCAGACAAAAAAAGAGAATGCATTTCTAGCTGGTATGGGTAAAACCAGAAGGGTGGTCATTGCAGATAATTTACTAACGCATATGAGTCTGCCTGAAATAACATCTATCATTGCACACGAAGTTGGCCATTACCGTTATGCTCATTTACCAAAAAATATTGCCATCGGCACCATTCAGCAACTGATCACGTTCTATTTGCTCAATATAATTATGAAAACACTCTTTCCTGAGTTTCTCACCTCCAATGCGGCAAATCTTACTCTTTTCCCCATATTTGGCCTGATCATGGGCCTACTATCAGGTTTGCTGTTTGGGCCATTGAATAATTTATTATCTCGTTTTTTTGAACGGCAGGCAGATCAAACATCGCTGGAACTATATCCAGATAAAGATGCTTTCCAAAAAGCAATGGCTGGTCTGGCAAACAGGAATTTGTCCAACGCCTATCCCGAATGGTGGGTCAAATTGTTATATTATTCTCACCCGCCTATTGGCGAGCGCCTGGCCTTTGCAGAAAACTATACGCTGTCAGAAACCAATTAATTATACTATCTGGACCGTTTGACTATTAACCCGGCCGTACGTTGATGGCCTTATCTCCCTTGTGGTCGTAATCCACATCAAAGGCCACTTGCTGTCCTGCCCGTAAACCAAATTTCTGCAACTTTGGCCCTAAACCAGATACATGAACAAAATAATCATCACCATTATCGCCAGTTATAAATCCAAATCCACGATCCCGATCATATTCTTTAACAGTACCAGTCACACATACGCTCGTTTTATCATATGTCTAATTTCGTAAAAATTCCTACCACAAGCACTTGCTTATAGCGTAAATTATTTACGAGTAATTTACTAGTTACGAATAAGGACGTATACAATGAGAGCATATTTATCACCAAAAAAACAACGGTTTGTTGACTTTATACAAACCTTTACCTATACCCATGGTTGCCCACCGACCTTCGCCGAGATAATGGATGGGTTACATATCAAATCCCCTGGTACAGTAAACTGGTACGTGAAAGAACTGGAACGGGCTGGTGTGCTAGAACGGAGCAAAGGTTACTCTGGGAAAAGGGCTTTGATCATAAATCCTGTGATCATAAGCGATGACATAACTATACCCTTTTTTGAATCCAGTGTAGCGGCAGGTATCCCCGCTTTGGCAGATGACCATGTGGCCATGCGCTTGAATCTAAACCAGCATTTAGTCAAGAATCCTACTACCACCTTTTCCGTCCGCGTCAAGGGAGATTCCATGATGGATGCTGCTATCTATGATGGCGATCTGTTGATTGTAGATCGATCTCTAGCTCCAAAAGACAGCGATATTGCGATCTGTATTGTTGATGGTGAATTCACTGTCAAACGACTGCAATTACAAAATGGCACTGTTTTACTTCTACCAGAAAATCCAGATTATCCGCCAATAGTAGTAGACGAAAGTAATGATTTTCAGATCTGGGGCATTGTAACCTATGTCATTCACCAATCTCGATAATCAAATCCACAAATTATGGAACGCTCCGTTTTTCATATCCGGCTGCAAAACTTTGAAATACAAGCTGAGCGTATCTTGGATGCCAGTCTGCGCACCCGGCCCATTGCTGTAATATCCTCACACCATCAAAACGGCACGATTATAGCCTTATCAACAGAAGCGAAGGCAGAAGGCCTATGCCAAGGAATGAAAGTGTCTTTGGCGCGCAAGATCAGTCACAGTGCACTACTCATGCCTTATAATAGTACACTGTATGCCCGGATGCACCATTATGTTACACGAATTGTCACCAACTATTCACCGCTGGTAGAGCCAACTGTACTTGGCCAATATTATCTGGATATGAGTGGCATGGAAGCGATCCACCATAGCAAAACGCAGGCTGGTTACCATATATCCAATGATATCCATGGCAAAGCGGGACTAGACGGGCAAATTGGTATCAGTGCCAATAAACTGGTCAGCCATATTGCTACAACGGTGACCCCAGAAAAGATTCACAAGATCAACACCGGAGATGAGCCAAAATTCCTGGCACCACTTACAGCAGAGGTACTTCCTACAGTCCAGGAGCAGTCAGTACAAAGACTGGTCCGCTTCTTACACTTGAAAGAAGTGCAACATATTCAGACTATCGTAGCTAATGAGGCTGCTAGTTTAGTTTTATTTCGGAAATATCATGTAAAACTGGCTATGGAAGCCTGGGGCAAAGATACATCTATGGTAACACCACCTGCACAAAAAGATCATATTGTGGAACAGACCATTTTGAAGCAGGACAGCAATGATGAAGTGCTGTTACGAGCGGTGACAAAACACCTGGCAGAACAAATAGCTTTTCGCCTGCGATACAAACAACAGGTCGCGCGATCTATAACCGTAGCAGTGCATTACACAGATGGATACAAGTTTAATAAAACAGGATCAGCTGCGCAGAATGATAACTATACAGTAAGCACACTTTGCCTGGATCTGCTGCAGCGGGCTAACCGGCGGCGGAACCGCATCCGCGCTGTTGTTGTCGATGCTACTGATACGAAACCGATCGCAAACCAATTAATGCTGTTCAGGGACACAGGTGTAAAAGATCAATCACTGGCTAGTGCTGTGGACACTGTGCGCACCAAATATGGGTTTGGCATTATTCAATCAGCATCCCACTTGAACATCGTCAGATAAAGATCAACAATCATGTTCGCCCACCTAAACACACATTCGATCTATTCGAAGATGCGCGGTACTATTCCATTAATGAAACTAATTACCAGGACCAAAAGACTACATATGAGCCATATAGCACTGACAGAGGTAAATGGTCTTTGGGGCTTTATTCGTTTTGTACAGTTGGCCAAGGAACAGGGTATAAAAGCTATTGCCGGCACCAATTTGATCACGGAAATGGATAATGTTATCCTGCTTGCAGAGAATCAAACTGGTTACGAAAACATGTGCCGGATCATTTCTTCTATTCACGATGACCCAGATGCATCAATCCCAAACCTACTTGTGCTATTTCACAGTGGACTATTCATCTTAGCGCATCAGGACAGTGTTCTAGTATCATTAGCTACATTCATACCCAACAGCCATTTATTTGTGGAATTACGGCCCAGTATTTCGGAAGCGAAAGCACAGGCGCTGGCTAACACATATCAATTAGAGATCATTACCACTGGCGATGTGTACTTTCTCAGTAAAGAAGATTATCATACCCACCGTATACTGCGGGCAATCGACCTCAATACCACCTTGTCGCAGTTACCCCCTAACGAAACCAAAGACCAAAGGCACTTTTTTCGATCGGAAAAAGAAATGATTGATCTATTCCCCAGCAGTATGGCAGCTATCAATAACAGTCAATATTTAGCTGAGCGTTGTAAAACGGATTGGACCTACACCAATACAATCTTCCCAGACCTATCATTGAAAAATACCCATCGCGCGAACAAGGCACTGCGCAGTCTGGTAACAACTGGTGCCCAGGAACGCTACGGTAAAATTAATGGATTACTAAAAAAACGTATTAACTATGAATTATCCCTGATCACACAAAAAGGATTCGCGCCTTATTTCCTTATCGTGAGAGATATTGTTCGACAAACTGAATCCACCATTGGCCGCGGATCTGGTGCTGCATCTGTCGTAAGCTACTGTCTATACATCACACAAGTAGACCCCCTACGCTACAACCTGCAATTCGAACGCTTTATTCACCCAGAACGAATGAATATGCCGGATATTGATATTGATTTCCCCTGGGATGAACGGGATAAAATTCTGGATTATATTTTCAATAAATACAGTACCGAACGAAGCGCTATGGTCTCCAGCCAGGTATTCTTGCAGCCTCGATCATCAATCCGCGAAGTAAGTAAGGTCTATGGCCTGGCAGAAGAAGAAATCAAAGCCATAACCAAACGGATCGGTTATTACAGTCGCCGGGCTGAACTGGTAAAATGGGTGCGAAACGATAGACGATTCAAGAATCTGGATCTAGACGACACACTCATGGAAATACTGAAATATAGTGAAAAAGTTATGGGTGCTTTTCGAGTGTCTTCAGTGCACCCTGGCGGTGTGATTATTGTTCCAGATGAAATACGCAAATATGTACCTGTCCTTACGGCGCCCAAGGGTGTTCAAATCGTAGAATGGGAAAAAGATCAAGTCGAAGATTCCGGATTATTGAAAATTGATATTCTGGGTAACCGATCTTTGGCAGTAGTGCGTGATACTCTAAAACAAGTTGGTCTCTACCGCAATGAATACATGGATTACCATAAAATTCAGCCAGTAGGTGATCTCAGGACAAAGGATTTAATGAAAACGGGTCGCACCATGGGTGTCTTTTACATTGAGAGTCCCGCCACCCGGCAATTATTAGCCAAAGCAGGTAAAGTGGATTTTGAGCATGTAGTAATTTATTCATCGATCATTCGACCGGCAGCAAACCGTTATACCAACTTGATGCTGGATCGAATTCACGGGCAGTCCTGGAAACTTTTACACCAGGATCTGGAATGTCTGGCGGAAAGCTACGGTATCATGGTTTATGAAGAGCAGGTATCCATGGTAGCGCGAAAAATCGCCGGGTTCAGTTATGCCGAATCGGATTATCTACGTAAAGTCATTTCCAAACCGGCATTAGAACATGCAATTCCCCGCTGGAAAAGAAAATTTATATCCGGCGCAGTCAATCGCGGATATACCGCAAAACTAGCGCAAACATTATGGCAGATGATCCAATCTTTTTCCGGATATTCATTCTGCAAACCTCATTCCGCATCTTACGCCATGTTATCTTTCACCTGCGCTTACTTAAAAGCCTATTTCCCGGCAGAATTCCTGGCAGCGGTAATTGCAAACCAGGGTGGTTTCTATAGTCCCTATGCCTATCTGAGTGAGGCAAGAAGGTTCGGTATTCGCATTATGCCGCCGCATATCAATCGTAGTTTTCGAGAATATAGAGGTCGAAAAGATCGTATCCGCATGGGGTTCATGGCCATTCGCAACCTGCAAGCCAAAGCTATCGATGCAATACTTAATGAACGAAAAAGCGGCGATTTCGCATCTCTTGCTGATTTTCTCGCTCGGGTAGATATCGATCTATCTGATGCCATGGTCCTGACCAACGCCGGTTGTTTTGTAGAACTGGAACCAGAAATTACACACAAAGACATTGCTTTTCGTACGGCCCACTTTTATCTGCAAAATGAAAACAGAGAACCGCTTACAGTGCCTACACTTACGGGCAATTTATCCCGTCAAGAGAAACGAAAACTGGAAATAGATACGTTTGGATTCCCCATATCAGAGCATCCGCTACTAAATTATTTACCGTATTTGGGAAAGCGTATAAAAAAAGCAAAGGATATCCATCTTTACATAGGGAAGACCATTGCGCTGGCCGGTATAGCCATTACTCGGAAGATCACAGCTACCCGCAATCGTCAACCTATGGAATTCGTGACCTTCGAAGATGAGACAGACTTATACGAATGCGTTATGTTTCCTGAAGCATATGAAACATTTGGGGATTTATTAAACTGGGAAACGCTTTTCCTAATTCAGGGCAAGGTGGAAAAAGCATACAGTGTGTACACTGTGACAATAGAAAAACTGATTAGTTTAACGCAAATGATAAAGAAAATAAAAGAAACAAAAACTGTATTAACTGAAAGCCTGTCGCAATAATTCCAAACTCTTGGGAACACCTGTATTGGCATCCTCTTTGCCTTCAAACTCTAGTGAGATATAACCTTGATAGTTGGCTTTTTTCAGAATTTGCGCAATACGCGGATAATCCAGGTCCAATGTATACCATTCCCCTCCACCATAATAAGTTTTAGCCTGGACAAATACAGCCTGCGCTGCAATCTGCTCCAGTTTATCATAGGGATCCTCTAGAAAATTACCTGTATCCATCAATACGCCAAGCCAGGGAGAATCAATAGCATTTACGATCCGCAATAGGCCTTCCGGAGTACGAGTGAGTCCCCAGTGATTTTCCAGCGCCAAAACAACGCTGGCTTTTTCCGCAGCTGGCAAACATTCCATGATTGAATCAATACACCAATTGAAACCATCATCTTCAGTAAACCCGGGGAGAACTGGTTCTATACCACGCTTGGCCATTAGTTCATCAAATGACTTTATTGTATTCCAGCGTCCAGAATTAAGCCGGATATAAGAAATACCTAATTCATAGGCAATATCAATACAGCGCAAGGTGTGTTCAATATTTCGATCTCGCACTGCCTCGTCAGGATCAACAAAATCCTGATGAATCGATAAACAGATTAATTCTACGCCGTTGTTTTCAGCCCGCTGTCGAAGAGATTTTAAATACTCTGTTGTTTCATTATCCATTTGGACATGCAGTACGTCCACTCCATGAGCCCCAAGATTAGCTGCATGATCAATCACCTCCTGCACAGTGACTTTTGGTTCACGAAAATGCCAGTACGAATAGGTAGCAATTGCAAATTTATATTTAGATCTCATAATACTATTTCCACAGGATTGTAAAAAGTATCCGGCAATTGGTGCCAGCGCTGCTGTACTGAGAAATTTTCTACGGTCCATTAATTCTTCTGATCAGCAAAACGGTAGTCATTCTCACCAAATATTTCTTGACAATTAATAATTTCACCATCCTCCCGCGTATAACACTTTTCTGAAATCAGCTCACCATTTCTGAAATCAACTTCACTCATAACATTGCCTTGCTCTCCTAATGCGCCCCTATTCATATAATACCATATCCATGGGCCATCTTTTTTATCATTATTATATAAACCCTTGAATGCTATCTCATCCTTACGATAATAATCAACCCATTCACCAACTCGTAAGCCTTTGGAAAACTCACGCACACCACTGATTTCACCATCAGGGAAATAACGAAACCACTTGCCATGTTTCATTCTATTTTTATAGCTGGGTTCTTCCTTTAACTGGCCATTCTCATAATATTCATATTCAAAAGTATCATATAATACACCCATACGCCATTCTTCGAAACGCTGATAACCCCTTTCGTCCCAAAAAGCCCATAAAAGATGTTTTTTACCTTCTTCATAATAACCCTCCACCTTCTTCCGCTCATCAATATACCATTCTCTATGATCACCGTGTTTCAAATTATTTTCATAATTTGTTTCAGTTACAGCCTCAAATGTTGAGTCATAATAAACATACCAGGTACCTGTTTTTTTCCCAGCATCATATACAGATATAGTGGAATCTTGGCCTTCTTCGAAATAGGTATACCATTTTTGGTCACGCTTACCATTCTCTAAGAAAACTGCGTCAGCTTTCTTTTTATCATTGTCATAATATTCATAAATGAAACCATCGATAATTGAATCAGCATCATACACTTCATATTTTATTACTGAATCGTTGCGTACATAAGTCCACAAAGCAGACAACAAATCATTTTCATAGTATCCCCTTTGAACAAGGTCTTTTTTAATCGTCCACTCTTCGTATAAACCATATTTTTTACCTAATGAATAGGTAGTGAGGTATTGCAGACGTTCATTATCAAAAAGCTGCCGCCATTCACCATCACGGTAATATTCAGTAAATGCAGGTTCTTCCATTACATTGCCGTTATCATAGTATTTATAAAAATACTTTAATTTTGCAATTCCCATATCATAATACTCATATGATTCTTGGCGATCCAAATCAGGGTCAAATGTTATCCATACACCATGTTTGAGGTCATCTGAATATTCACCCTCTTTAATGATTCTGCCTATCTCATCCCAAAGGGTATAAGGTCCATTTGCTTTACCAGAAAAATAACTTGACCTTTCTTTCTTTTTCCCACTGGGGTACCAGGTCAACCAATCACCTGCTTTTAGCCCCATTTCATATTCACCTTTAGTAACTTTTCGTCCTAAACTATCGTAGGACATAAAACCCCCATCAAGCTTACCCTCCTTATAGGCTGTCTTTACCTTTACCTCTCCATTTAGATACCATTCCTTAGATGGCCCATCAAGTAAACCATTCATATACCCCTGCTTGCGAAGTATCTGACCAGACTCTGTATAATCTGCGAATTTACCATCCAGTTTATCGTCTTTGTATGTTCGTATATGTTTGGTCTGGCCATTTTCATAATATCCAGTAAATTTCCCATTTTTACGCCCGTCTTTATATGAAATCTTCTCAATTAGCTGACCATTGGGATAATGTAAGTCAGCGTATTCTGATACGAGTGAATCCATATCCCAAAACTGATAATATACATCGCCATTATTTTCATAGGTAATCCATTCATCATTCTTTTCCCCCGTCTCATATATTTCAATTTTTTTAGTCGTTCCATCTTCCCTTACAAATTTCCATTTACCCATGGGCTTATCCTCTTCATACCGTTTAACATATTCTACTTTACCGGAAGGATAATAACCGGTGAATTTCCCATCCTTCAACCCCTCTTTATATGAAATCTTTTCAATCAGCTGACCGTTAGAATAATGTAGATCAGCGTATTCTGATACGAGCGAATCTTGGTCCCAGTACTGGTAGTATGTGTCACCCTTTTTATCGATCCGATACCATTCCTTATTCCGCTTGCCTTCTACATAGATCTGTACAGCATTTTTCTTACCAGCCTCTGTATAATATTCCCATTTTCCATCAGGCTGGTCTGCTGTATATCTTTTTTTATATTTCACCTCACCATTCTCGTAATAACCAGTGAATTTCCCGTCTTTTAATCCCTCCTTATATGAAATTTTTTCAATCAGCTGACCGTTGGGGTAATGCAGATCAGCGTATTCTGATATAAGCGAATCCATATCCCAATACTGGTAGTAGGTGTCACCACTTTCATCGAGCCGAAACCATTCTTCATTGCGTTTACCTTCCACATAGATCTCTTCGGCATTGGTTTTACCTGCCATTGTATAATACTGCCACTTGCCTTCGGGCTTATCATTCTCGAAGCGCTTCACATATTTCTTGGCCCCATTTTGAAAATAACCAGTGAATTTCCCATTTTTCAATCCCTCCTTGTAAGAAATCTTTTCAATCAGCTGGCCATTTGGGTAATGTAAATCAGCATATTCTGATATAAGTGAATCCATGTCCCAGAATTGGTAGTAGATATCCGTTTCTTCTCCTTTTTTATACCATTCACCATTTCGCTTGTCATTTTCATATAATTCAAAGGTATGGACATCTCCACCCTCAGTGAAGAACTGCCATTTACCTTGTTTTTCCCCATCTTCAAATCGTTTTACATGTTTGGTCTCACCATCTTTATAATAGCCGATCCATTTCCCGTGAGGCAAACTATCTTTATAAGCATACTTTTCCTTCAGTTGATAATTGGGATAGTAGTGTTCTGTATACCGAACAATGAATTTATCATCCCGGTATTCCTCGTAGTGAATATCTCTGGTGTCCAGGTCCTTTGTATACCACAGTCCATTTTTTAAATCATCTTCATAAATCTCGACATGCACAAGTTCTACATCATCATTATAAAAATTCCATTCACCATCCTTTAGTCCACTTTTAAACCTTTTCTCCGAGTCTTTTTTCCCAGTAGAATCATAATCTATACTTACTCCATGAAGATTATCACCCTTGTAGGCGTGCTCAAGTTTTAGTGTATTATCTAGATACCATTCTTTCCATATTCCGGCCAATTTATCTTTTTTGTACATTTTTTCGATCACTTTTTGACCGCTGGCAGAATCATGAATAGCATACGATCCATCCAAAAGATCTTTTTTATAATGATAAACTTTTTTTACTGTTTCATTAACATACCACTCGGTCCACTCGCCCTCTTTTCTACCTTTTTCATAATAATAACTGAACTTTTTATTGGCATCTGCGGGAATGACAATCTTTTTAAATCCGAAGAGGCCATCATAAAAGATACTGTCAATCTGACTGCCCTGAACCACATACAACTCCTCTTTCGGTCCAGCGTCCGCAAATTTGTATACATCTGCAAAATTCCTGAAAATATCAATCTCTTGTTTGGTGAGGCGATCTGCAATTTTATTCATAGCCATTTTGGTAGTATCGATTTGGAATGGATAAAATGCATAATAGGTTACCGAAACTGTGTCCTCTTTATTAATAATACCTTCTGATATTTTACGATTAAATCGGTCCAGACCAATAAATGGTTCCTTCTTGCCAAATAATCCAGCAGGAATAGCTAACAATACAATTAGCAGCAAGTAAATTGCTGACCTTGTATCGAAGATTTTTTGTGAAAATGGGTTCATGTTACCTGTTAAATCATTTCTGAATTGAAAGATTGCTCACCGATAGTAGAAATTACGATGCTATAGGAATTTATATATGTCCTTAATTCTTCGCTAGCAACTGTAGCTGAAACGATATTGCTGCATCAACAATTCGGTCCACGACCAGTGGGCCAAGTGTTGGTCCATAAAAACTGAGGCTCGCTTCATAGCCACCTTTTTCATATTCTTCTTTTGATAGTATGTAACTGATCCATTCATCAGCAAGTCCACCAATGGTTACATAAATAGCATCAGTTTGACCTAGGACTTTTCTTTTTATTTCTTGACCTAAACCAGCCGTCAATTCGCCGGGGACGCCAATAATCATTAAATCGCCAATATTGACCGCTGTACTTGAAGTTGTCCTAGAAAATAATAGGTTAATTACATAAGCAGCAGTTTCTTCATTAAGACCGTATTCTGCACCACCAGTCTGCATAAATTCGGGGTGCCAAGTAAGCTCAGGTAATGAAATGCTGGTAGTATAATGGTGGACTTCGTACACCGGTTTAGTCTGAATATTCTGCGCTAATTTCCATGATAGGATTCCTAATTCACGACCATAAGATTCGGCCTGTTCCCAATTACTGCCATATTCTATCTGGGGAACAGGACTTTGATCTCCCTCAGCCCCATTATAATAAAAGACAGTCACTTGAGAATCAAATAATGCTTCCATGGTACGCTGCAGATGCCCCGGCCAACCACCGGAAAATTCCATATCCTCTGGACCCATGAACGTCGGATGTGCGGTCCAATTCACCAATACAGCCAACGGTTCATTGTTCAGACGATCAAAGCGCGTAATCGTTAGGTCCGGGTCTATTGTAAGATTTCCTTCCCTGCGGTTTCGATTCCACCCTACCAACTCCTTCCTGATTGTTCCAACCTTAACTGGCTGCATATTTGCCTGCGCATTTAATATTGCCTTTTTCAAATTCTCAATGGTTAAAACCAGTACATCTTTGTTAAAAATACCGATCTGGGGAATATTCAGATTGTTTTTTATGTGGACAGACATCATTTCAATACTGGAATGGGAGTGACTGGGTAAAAGCATAATTTCCTTCCCATCCCAACCTTCTTCCGCCAGTGCTTTAACAAGCTCTGCTTTAAAATATGGCGGAAAGGACTGCATATCGGCCGTAATTAAGGCAAAAGAATTTCCCTGGTCTTTGAGGACCAACGCCTTGGCAAAAATCCGATCATGAACTCCTTCTGCTGGTTTGCTCATTCGATCGCCATAACCACCAAGTATTGGTTGTAATTCTAATGGTGGTGTTATATCAACTACCGCTACGCCGGCACGTATGCTTTGTTTATTTTCTACACATCCCAGTGCTGATAGAATTAATAAACCCAGCAGTGCTGTGGTTCTGAAATGTCGCAATGGTAATTACCCCATTTACCAGGGCATAAAACCCATTTGTTTTTTCCCGAGATCGGTAAGGTCATCTAATGTGGCCCGGCCATTATAATTAACTTCATAGTCTTCCGCAGAAAAATCCGGGGCACTTTCACCGGACAAAAATCGCTCACCCTGAATCTTCAGATAGTCACTATTTTTTTTGCATAATGGTGATGCACCGATGTACATCACATTACTAAAGTTATTTCCCGCATGGTGACCTTCTACAGCATGAGTCAGGTCGGGATGCCACCAGATTGTGTCGCCGGGGTAGAGGAGCGGTATAGAGACCAGTGCTCTTAGGGGCAGATCATGCCATTCTGGATTGGTATCCAAGGCTCTACCTGGCGATGCGCCACAAAGCGAATTTTCCGGAACATCATCCAACAGGGCACGATATAATGTATATACTATATTGCGAACGATCGGAATCAGTTTTAACGTTCCATCATTAGGCCCTTGCTCAGTTAGGGCTGTCCAACCCTGAAAAGTCCTAAAAACATGACTGACAGCTGGTGATGGGATTTCGCTTATTTCTGTGCGATATTTTACGTCAAATGGATCGTAGTCACGCCAATTTCCAGAGAACACATGTCGATATACTTTTTGGTATTCTTTATCAATCCAACGTTCTATGGATCCAGCATCGGTATGGGGCGATAACCCAAATGTGTTATCACCCGGTTCACGCCGCCTGATCCTATCTGCATAAGTACATTCTCTATCCGGATCAATGCCTAATGATCCATTATCTTTCGTGCCCCAAAGATTATTAAGCCAGGCTTTTGTCTTGGCCATGCGTTCATCCTGACGTGCTAACATCTGAGGTCGCGACCAATAAATACCGAAAACCTGTGGTTTACCTGACTGTAACGTACTGAAGTATTGATCCAAGTGTGCTTTTCCCTGACACTGTTCATAATAGCCATTCGCAGTGATGTATTCTACCAGTTCATCATTCCACTCCTCTACCTGGGATTTGGGAAATACACTCCTGATCACTGCACAGCCACGGTGTTTAATAGATGCAACAATTGTTTCATCCACTTGGTCATTTTGAATGGCTTCATAATTGACCTCCGGTATAACTGCTTTGCCATCCCTGACCAAATCTTCGATAAGGGACACCTCTGCCTTCATATCACTTTCCAGATCTTGAAAAATACCTTTTAGCTCAGGCAGGTTTGTTTTCAACTGTTTTTTTGTATCAACAATTGCTTGCTCAATATTATCGATTAGAAGATCCATTATATTATTCGAATCAGTTAATTACAGTGAAAAATAATTATACTGCTATCTCGCTGCCAGTTTTATCAGATTTAACAAATGGATAATAAAGATGGGATCGCCAGCTATCGTCAGGGTCATCAGGTATGCCGTATACTTCGGGATATTTTCTGGTAATACGGGCTGTACCAAAAATTACATCCCATAGGAAGAACATATTGCTATAATTCCCATTGGGGTTACTAATCCCATCCTCAGGACTTTTCCCATGATGGGCAAAATGTGTGGCTGGTGTAGATATAAAGCGCTCGATCACCCATGCCAGCGGGCTCAACGTTTTGTATTTATATAAAAATGCATCCCATCTTGCTTCACTATGGGCACCGGTCACTATTAACTGTTTCAATATGAGTGCGATGATCATTTCACGATATAAACCAAAGTATGTAACCATACCCAACCACCATATATTGGGCATTAAAACGTAATACAATACTGCATTCCTGTAGGACACCAGCACTCCCATTTCTCTGGAAGAATGATGAGGGCGGTGCAATTTCCACAACCAGGGCCACTTATGGGCCTTGCGGTGATACCAGTACTGCAGTAAATCATCACCAATTAATACGAATAATGCAGAGGCCCACAATGTCAATCCTGAAAAGGCATTCCGATATTGCGGTAACAGCTTTATCAGTAATAATGTCGTTGTGAGAAATATGATTGGCTTAATGAAAATGAAAAGTTGAAAAGTACTAACTAATTCCACATACCAGTCATTTCTGGATCGTATAGAATTCTTGCCATAAAGACCACCAAGGGCCTCTATAGCACCAAATATGATCAATATTGAAAATACTGCATAAACATCCAGATATTTTATATCCAGTATTGCCATTATACCTCCGAATAGAACGTGAGGTAAATCTAATCCATTTTTTATAAAAATTATAGTGCTGAAAAAAAGTCCCGCTAGTGGGCGGGGTTTAATGTTTGGCTGTATAGTTTAGCCCAACATGTTTTGTAATTTCATTGCTACGCCCATATCGCCCGAAACCTTCATTTTACCACCCATAAAAGCGGCCATTGGATTAAGGCTTCCTGATAGCATGGATTCAAAATCGTCTAGGCTGATATCTACAGTACAAGCAGCTTCTGAGTCTTCCGAGGATACGGTGTTTGCATCCCCTGTTCCATCGATAACGATTTGTGAATCCCCAAAGTTTAATTTAAGCGTGGATCCAAGTGGTCCGGCATTGTTTGCCATTTCTATTACTGTTGCCAGTGTGTTTTCTATGCTCATGTTTTCTTTACATTCTTAGATGTGAGCAATATTACACTCCACCAGCACTAAATGTCTATAAACAAAAAACCCCGCTACTGGGCGGGGCTTGATGTTTACCTAACTAAAGGATCTATTTCAATAGTACCATTTTCTTGGTTTGAACAAAATCGCTAGCCTGAATCTTATACAGATAAACACCAGCACTAACTGGCTTGCCGTAATCATTCGTAGAATCCCAAACAACCGATTTACGACCTGCATCTTGGTGACCGCTGATAAGTTGCTTTATTTGGCGGCCCATCATGTCATAGATCACTATTTCAACCTGGCCGGTATTTGGCAGATCATATTTAATCGTTGTTTTGGGGTTAAATGGATTGGGATAATTCTGATATAACGCAAACTCAATTGGCATAGTGACATCTTCAACCGACAAGACATCTGTAGCATCAAAAGTAAAGAAAAATGGTCCATTATCATCCCATATTTCCCGCCTCGTGGAAGCTGCAGCCCACATCACATTATTAAGGGTTCCATGATTTCCATTTCCACTAACATCCACAGCAACGGAATCCTGACTGTCCAAAGGCCAATGCGCAGCTAGATTAGAAATAGCATCGTAATCTCCCATATGCATCCCATTTCCATCCTGATAAAGGCCAGCTACAGCTTCAGGAGAAATCGATCCACCCCAAATGGCAACATCTGTCATTGATCCCCCAAAATTCTCACCATAATATGGATCTATTCCTAAAAAAAGACTTTCGTTGGAAGTTGTATTCCCGTTTGAAGCCATTTGCCCAACTTCCTCACCATTGATATACATAGTTACATTATCACCGTCCCTAGTTAAAACTGCGTGATATAAGTGATCCGCTATAAGCACCATGTCTGAAGAAAAATTATCATCACCTATATACGAGGTTAGTACACCATAATCGTTGTCAAACCTATTAACTTGTAATTCGTATCTATTCGATCCCGGATCATGTTTTACTAATAGCTGTTGGGTAAAGGAGCCTCCTAAAGTATCAAAATCTGGGTAAAATTTGAACCATAATGAAACACCAAAATCTCCAGTTCCAAAATTCAAACTACCATCATTAGGAACTTCCGCATATGAATCACCATTACCAAAAAAGTCTAATGTTGGGAACCACATGCCATCGGTAGCTATTACACTCCACCAGGCATTACCAGTTCCCGCACCGAAATCAGATAATGTGTTAACCACATCTTGATGCCCAAGATAAAAACTTGAAACGTCACTAAAATCAAATAATATGGTATTAAATACATATGCTGGGGGAGGAACATCTAGAAAAACATCGAAAAAAATCAAATAAGATATTTCATCCCCTTCAGGATCCATCGGTTCTTGCCATGCAAAGGCCGTACTATCGGTAACATTATCACCAGTAATAACAATCGTTTCCCCATCAGTAGGTGATAGTAAAGAAAAAGATCCCGGAGGCATATTCGGGTCCATTACCCAAATACCACCTGGCTCAACTTCCCAGTATGGGCTTTCTGTATTTAAGATGCCACCTGCAAAATTAATTGGAATATCCCCGAGCATAGCGTCATCATGCACGTGAAAATTCAACCAGAATAGAGTATTTATATCAGCCATATTTATACCA
>Ga0207991_1000166_pt1 | contig 44580 bp, 37 predicted proteins | sample ETN07SmetaG_FD_185786 | JGI IMG/M metagenome (GOLD analysis project Ga0207991, IMG submission 185786) | Marine microbial and viral communities from oxygen minimum zone, Eastern Pacific Ocean - ETNP2014F14-07SV275 (SPAdes) (version 2) | ecosystem: Environmental > Aquatic > Marine > Oceanic ...
GTAATGCCGTCGTACCATTCGGCGCGGGCAAGTGTGCGGATGTTTGCGACCCAGCCCTGCGAGAATGGTTCGGGCATAAGTTGGATGACGACCCTGCGTTCGGCACCATCTGTTGCCGGAGCGAGCGTCATCACCAGCAGGTTTTCCGGAGGAATCGTAACCCATTCCTCGCGCGGGGCCTCGTCGACGATCTGGTTGGGCGAGGGTGCGTCGGTTTCTTCCTGCGCCTGTGCGGGAAGCGCCAGTCCGAGCAGCGCGGCGAGCGGTAGGGCAAAGATCCTCATCGGATGAGTGGTGCCACCCGCCCGGACAAAACAAAAGCCCCCTCTCGCGCATTGTACGGGCGGGAGGGGGCTTCCAGACGGTGTTCGCAGGGGATGCCTGATCCGCGCAGCACCGTCACGAGAGGGATCGTACACCAAAAAACGCCGCGAGTCCCGATCGGGTTCCCGCGGCGGCTTGCGCTTGGCACCTCTCACCGCTAGACGCGCGGCTCTTTTGTGGCGCTACCGCGCTGTGCGCTACTTGAATGCCGGGGATCCGATCGGGATCTTCGCCCTTAAGTAGCGAAGCGGCAGGGCAACAAGAGAGCATGCGGAGCAGTGGCCGAGTGGTCGAAGGCGCACGCCTGGAAAGTGTGTATACGGTAACCCCGTATCGAGGGTTCGAATCCCTCCTGCTCCGCCATTTTTCGGCACAAGAACCCGCGACACTCTGAGAGGGGAACCGCCGATCCGCGCGGTTTGGCTAAGCGGTTTGCCGCTTCGCCACCATGCTCTGGTCCGCAGACTTTCCAGAACGACGAAGGCTACGATGCTATGCATCCAGATGCGTTCCTGTATGCGGTCACCAAACTGTCGGTCCAAATTGGTATGACAGAAATATCATAATAGGATTGCAACTCAGGTTGACATATTTGGCGTGACAGCTATCCCGAGTCGCATAACAAACCCTTGGGAGGGATACATGCCTGGATACACTTGTCGCGGCCGCCCGGTCGCGCGCAACGCTCGTCCTTTCGCTCAGTTTCTGACTGGTTCCGCGCTGGCGGCGCTGGCTTTGCCAGGCGTCGCAATGGCGCAGGCCGTTGAGGAAGATGCGGGGGCGGTCGACGAAATCGTCGATGACGAATTCGCCAATGCCACGCCCGATGGCGACGTGATCTTCGTGACCGGGATCCGAAGTTCGCTGCAAAGTGCGCTCAACGAGAAGCGCGATGCCGACAGCCTGATCGAGGTGATCCAGGCCGAAGACATCGGCAAGTTGCCCGACCAGAATCTCGCGGAAGTCCTCGAGAACGTCACAGGCGTGCAGATCACCCGTACAGCGGGTGTCGGCACCGGGGTCCAGATCCGCGGCACGAACGACAACCGGGTCGAGATCAACGGCGTGTCGACCGTGGGTTCGGGCACCGGCCGTGGCGGAATCAATTTCGAAGATATCAATGCCGCTATCATCGCGTCGGTGGAGGTCATCAAGGCGCCCGAGGCCAAGACCGTCGAAGGTTCCGTCGGCGGCACGATCAATTTGCGCACCATTCGCCCGCTCGATCTCTCGGAGACGCTGCTGGTGCTGCGTGCGCAGGGCGAATACAGCGAGCTGTCGGACAGCATATCGCCCCGCTTTGCAGCGAGCTTCGGGGATGTCTGGAGCGTGGGCGGCGGCGAGATCGGTCTCGTACTCGCGGGCAGCTACACCAAGCAGGAAGCCACTTCGTTCCGTCCGCGTGTGGACCGCGACAATGTGGTGCTTGGCGGAACCTCGGTGACCGCCGCCGGCGCGCCGGGGCCTGCGACCCCATTCCTCGGCATTCAGTTCCTCAACCAGGAACTCGAGAATTTCGAATATGAAACGATCAATTTCGCCGGCAGCCTCGAATGGGCGCCGAGCGATAACGTAAAGGTCTACTTCGACGCCATCGTCAACGATCAGGAGCGCCGGCAGGACAGCTCTCGCGTGCAGGGTTCCGGCGTCAGCGCGCTAATTCGCAACAACGTGCCCGATTCCTTCGAAACGGTCGACTTCGGCTCGCTCGACGGCGTCGCTCTGGGCAGCATCGATGCCGCGCTCAGCGGGACGATCCAGCCCAATCTGGCGCAAGACGATGACGATCCCAATCTGCGGTTCTCGAGCGATACGGGCGCACGGCTTACCGACAGCAAGGTCTTCCGCCTCGGTACCGAATTCGAGACAGGACGCTTCTCGGGGCGGATCGAAGCATCGACCTCGCGTTCGGATTCGCGCAATCCCAATCTCAGTACCACGCTGAACTTCATCAATCCCAACGTGCCGACTGATGGCACGAGCAACGACAACCCGGTGCCCTTCCGCTACGATCTGACCGGCGGCGCGCTGACCTTCGGGATCGACTTCGATTCCCCCTTCGCGCCGACGATCGACCAGTTGCTCGATCCCGCCAATGTGGTGCTCGACGCGGTTACGGTGGGTAACAACCGGACCAAGAACAAGGAGGACGCTTTCCGTCTGGACGGGTCGCTCGACCTCGACGGACTGACCGGTTTCTTCACCTCCTTCGATGCCGGCTACCGCTTCAATCGCAGCTCGACCGAATTTGACCTCGTGCGATCCACATTCGGTACCGGAGCGATCGATTCGAGTCCGAGCGGTCTGGCGTTCTCCGAACTGCTCGTCCCCGGACCGGACAATTTCGGCGAGTTCGATGGCCGTGAACTGGCGTTCCGTAATTTCCTGCTGATCGATCCCGACCAGGCATTTTCCGATCCGGATGGCACGCTCGATACGCTGCAAGCGGCGCTGCTCGCGACACCCAATGCGGTCGTGCTCGACGATGCGACGTCTGATCCGGCAGGCTTCTTCGATATCGAAGAAACCACGCATTCGGTCTATGGACAGCTGAATTTCGAGGCCGGAATCTTGCGGGGCAATGCCGGCTTGCGCTGGGTGACCAGCACTGTCGAATCGCTGGGCAACAATGTGGCGAACGGGGTGGTCACGCCGGTCTCCGCGCGGGGCAATTATGCCGAATGGCTGCCGCGCGTGAACCTGAGCGCCGAGCTCACTCCCGACATCGTGTTGCGGGCGAGCTACACCGAAGACATCAACCGCCCCGATTTCGACGACCTGTCTCTTTCGGTGAACTTTCCGACCGGTCCCAACAATGCCGTGGCGATCGGGAATCCCAATCTCGCGCCCGAAACCGTGCAGAGCTTCGACGCATCGGTGTCGTGGTATTTCGCACCGGCTTCGGTGATCAGCGTCGGCTTCTTCCACAAGAAGCGTAAGAACCTGTTCGTGACGCAGCTCGAGGATGCGTTCGAGGACGCGAATGGTTTCCGCGATATCACCGCGCCTTGCGAACAGGGCGGAATATACAATCCGCTGCCCGACCGCAACGTGCTCTCGCCGGTGCCGGGCAACGGCCTGTGCGTGCCGCTTCAGACCATTATCAACGACACGGCCAGCACCACGCAGACCGGGGTTGAGGTGGCCTTCCAGTACGATCTCTCGCAATTCGAGGATACACTCGGCTTTGCCTCGGGCTTCGGCATTCTGGCGAACTACACTTACCAGGACTTCGGCGGCGGCGAGGCGACCAACGAGGCGTCCGGACGTGGGGAAGATATCTTCCAGGCCATCAATCCCGGTATTGCCACGCCGGTGACCGCAGTGCAGGGGCTGCTCGATTTCTCGCCGCATGCCTACAATGTGACGCTGTATTACGAGAAGTTCGGCCTCTCGGCGCGCGCGCGCTACACCTGGCGCGACGCGTTCCGCACGCTCGACACCGCGGGTGGCGCCACACTCAACAGCACGCTGGGCTTCCCGGTCGTGACGGGCGCGCGTGGCCAGCTCAACGCCAGCATCACTTATGACGTGACCGACTATCTGAACATCGGTGTGGAGGGCGTCAATCTGACCAAGTCCCGGATCGAGCAGTATTGCGTGAACGATGGCGCGCTGCTCTGCTTCCAGGGCCTGCCCGACCGCCGCATTACCTTCGGCGCCACGCTCAAGCTCTGACCGAGCGACAGCGCAGGACTGCCAACCCGCCGGTGCCACCTCTCCTCCTCCCGGCACCGGCGGGATTGCGAACTGGATAATCGCGCATGCAGCGTCTAGGAAAATTGGTATAGTATCGTACGATTGAATTTGTTGCGGAGAATAGCGGCGCATGGTCAGCAAGAGACTCTTCCAATCTGTCGCGGAACAGATCGCGGAGTTGATCGATGAGGGCGCTTATCCTCCGGGCACCCGCCTTCCGGGTGAGCGCGAACTCGCCGAGAAGCTTGGTGTCAGTCGCGTAACCATCCGCGAAGCGGAGATCGCGCTGCAGGCGGTGGGCCGGCTCGAGATCAAGACTGGCTCGGGCGTTTATGTCAGCGAGCGCAAGCCCGCCAGTCTCGGCGCACTGCCGCAAGCCAGCGCCTTCGAAGTCACCGAAGCGCGGTTGATGATCGAAGCGGAGTCGGCAGCACTCGCGGCGCATAATATTACCGACGAGGCAATCGACGAGCTCGAGGCCCTGGTCAATCAGATGAGCTCGGAAGACGAAGGCGTCGCCAACGCGGCTGACGAGAGGTTCCATCTGACCATCGCGCAAGCATCGAACAATGCGGCCATGGTGCATACCATCCAGTCGCTGTGGCAGATGCGCGAGCAGATTCCCGAGGTGAAAGCCACTTACGAAGCGGTCTGTGTCCATGACGCCAAGAGCCGCACGGAAGAGCACCGCGCGATTTTCGATGCGCTCCGCGCGCGCGACCCGGGCGCGGCGCGCCAGGCCATGCGCGAACATTTCCAGCGATTGCTCGAATCCATGCTTGAGGCGACCGAGCGCAAGGCACTGGAAGAAGTGCAACTGCGCGCGTCGCAAAGCCGGGAGCGCTTCCTGGCCGCCGCCAAATTTGGCTGACCAAACTGGTATTACAAAAATAGAGGTAACTGGTAGGCCAGATTGATTGACAATCTGGCCTCGCACCTTATGGTCGAATCATAAACATATGAGAGGACCGAGGGGATGTTGGCAGGGCGAAGCCTTGTACTCGCTGCTATAGCGCTTGCTGCGGCGCCTGCCGCTGCAGAGCAGGTGCTGGTGCGCAGCCCGGGTGAATATGATGCAGCGATCGAGGCTGCGCAGCCAGGTGACACTATCTTGCTGGCGGATGGCGAATGGCGGGATTTCGACCTCGTCGTCCGTGGCGAAGGAACCGGGGGCGCGCCACTCACGGTCGCCGCGCAGACCCCGGGCGGTGTCGTCCTGACGGGCCAATCGAGCCTACGGCTCGGCGGATCGCATCTCGTGGTCTCGGGCCTTGTTTTCCGCAACGGATATAGCCCGCGCGGTGATGTGATCGCATTCCGCGTCGATTCCGAGGAACTCGCCTTCGACAGCCGTGTCACGCAGACCGTCATCGATGGGTTCAGCAAGCCGGATCGATATGAGTCGGATTACTGGGTGGCGATCTACGGCAAGCGCAATCGCTTCGATCACAACCATCTGGAAGGCAAGACCAACAAGGGCGTGACGCTCGCGGTCCGGCTCGACAGCGAGGACAGTCGCGAAAACGGCCATCGGATCGATCACAATTATTTCGGCCCGCGCCAGTCGCTTGGATCGAATGGGGGCGAAACCCTGCGGATCGGGACCAGCCATTATTCGATGTTCGATTCGAAGACCGTTGTCGAGAACAACGTTTTCGACCGCACCGATGGCGAGGTCGAAATCATCTCGTCCAAATCGGGCGGCAACACCTTCCGCGGCAATCTCTTCCTGCGCTCGCGTGGCAATCTCACCCTGCGTCACGGGGACGGAAATTTGGTCGAGCGCAACATCTTCCTCGGTCACGGCAAGGACTACACCGGCGGTATCAGAGTCATCAATCGCGATCAGACCGTGCGCGACAATTACATGGAGGGGCTGCGCGGAACGGGTTTCTCCAGCGCGCTGGCGGTGATGAACGGCGTGCCCAATTCACCCGTCAATCGCTATGTCGAAGTCGAGAATGCGCAGATCACCGGCAATTCGATCCTCGACAGCGCCCGGATCGGATTTGGCGTGGGGGCCGATGAGGAGCGATCGGCGGCTCCCAGCAAGACGGTCTTCGCGCGCAACCTGATGAGCGCGAGTGGAAGCGACGCGTTTCTTTCCGCCGCATCGGATGTCTCCGGCATCACCTTTGAGGGGAATGTTGTCCTGTCCGGCACTGTCGATCCCGCACTGGCGAAGATCGCGCGCGGCGCGGCGGAGCTCGAGCGGGCGAAGAACGGCCTGCTTTATCCGCGCGATCCGGCGATCGACGCCGTCGGGGCGCCACGCGACCTCGCGCCTATCGGGCTCGAGGAAGTCGGGGTCAACTGGTATCCCAAGCCGAAGGACACAAGTCCGTTCGAATCCAGCGGGCGAAGGGTGACGATCGCGCCGGGTGTCGATGCGCTGGTCGCTGCCGTCGAAGTTGCACAACCGGGCGATGTCATCGAACTTGCGCCGGGGCGGCACGTGGTCGAGCGGACCATCGCGCTGGACAAGGCGATCACCATTCGCGGCACCGGCCCGGACAAGCCGGTGATCCTGTTTTCACGGCCTTCGCTCATCGAACTGCGCGAAGGCGGCGATCTGCAACTGGTCCACCTCGTAATCGACGGAAGCCTCGCGCCGGATTCGGTGGGCAATTCGGTAATCCGCACCACGATCTACCCCGTACAATCCAACATGCAGATCCAGTTCGAGCGGGTCGAGGTTCGCAATCTCACGGTCAACAAGTCGTTCAACGTTCTAACGCTGGGCAAAAGCACGTTCGCTGACCGTATCGCGATCCGCGACAGCGCCTTTTCCGACATCTCGGGAACGGTCATCTCGGTGGCTTCCGAAACCGAGGATTACGGCCAGTACAATGTCGAGTACCTCGACGTGGCCGACAGCAGTTTCGAAAACATCGGTGGCCCGATCGCCGATGTTTACCGCGGGGGCCGCGACGAAAGCACCTTTGGACCGGCGGTGACGCTGAGCAATAATACGCTGCGCACTGTCGGACGCGCTGCGACCAATGGCAGTGGCGCCGCATTGCATCTCCATGGTGTCCAGATCGCAAGGATCGAGGGCAATACGATCAGCCAGTCGGCGCCGCTCAAGATAGTTCACACCGTCGGAACGCCTGCGACATCGGTAGTCGACAACAGCTTCGACAACACCCCCGCGCCGGTGTTCGAGGAGATGGTTTACCAAGGTGCTCCGCGCGTGGAGATGTCCGGAAACAGCTTGGATGGGGAGCCGCTCCAATGAGAACGCTCCTCCTCGTCTTTTCTGCTGTCATGCTGGCATTGGGCGGACTCATCGCGCCGCTCAACGCGCAGGAACCGCTTGAGAAAACCGGCGAACTCCTACCGCTCTACCGCGCGGAGATTGCCTTGGCCGAAGGTTTCGTGTCCGACATGATGGCCAGCGGCGTGGTGGTGCCCGTGCCTGCCGATCCGGGCGGCGGCTACACGCATGAACAGCATAAGCGCAATTATCGCGCGATCTATCTCGCCGGCCAGCTCTACCGGATCACGGGAGACCGCACGTATGCCGACTATGTACGCGACATGCTGCTGGCCTACGCCGAGCTCTATCCCACGTTGGGCGAGCATCCTGCCAAGGCCAATCAGAACGTCGGCCGACTGTTCTGGCAAGTGCTCAACGATGCCGTCTGGCTGGTCCATGCAGTCCAGGGCTACGCCGATGTCCGCGACACGCTGAGCGCCGCCGACCGCGCGGCAATCGATGACCGGGTATTTCGACGGGCGGCACATTTCCTGTCGGTGGAATCACAGGCCACGTTCGACCGCATCCACAATCACGCGACCTGGGCAACCGCAGGCGTCGGCATGACCGGCTACCTGCTCGACGACCGGGACATGGTGGATCGCGCGCTGCTTGGTTCGGACAAGACCGGCAACACCGGCTTCCTGCGTCAGACCGAACTGCTGTTCTCGCCAGACGGCTATTATACCGAGGGACCCTATTACCAGCGTTACGCCCTGATGCCCTTCATGGTCTTCGCCGATGCGATCGCGCGGAACGATCCCGAGCGGGGGATATTCGCCCATCGCGACGGTATCCTGTTGAAGGCGCTGCGCACGACAATCCAGCTGACCTACGGAGGCTATTTCTTTCCTTTCAACGACGCCATCCGCGACAAGAGCCTCAACACCGACGAACTCTATCACGGTGTCGCGATAGCCTATGCCGAAACGCGAGACCCGGGCTTGCTCGCGATCGCCGACTGGCAGGGTCGGACCATATTGACCGAGGACGGATTACTTCTCGCGCGCGATCTGGCGGCAGGCACCCCGCAGCCATTCGATTTTCGTACATTGCTGCTGCGTGATGGCCCCGAGGGCGACCGGGGTGCAGTCGCGATCCTGCGCGATGGAAAGGGGCCCGATCACTTGGCTCTCGTGGCCAAGAACACCTCGCAGGGCATGGGTCATGGCCATTTCGACAAGCTCAGCTGGCAACTTTACGACAATGGGCGCGAGATCGTGCGCGACTATGGTGCAGCGCGTTTCCTCAACGTGGTTGCCAAGGAAGGCGGACGCTATCTGCCCGAGAACGAAAGCTGGGCCAAACAGACGGTGGCGCACAACGCGCTGGTGGTGAACGGAACGAGCCATTTTGGGGGCGATGCCGGTCTCGCCGATCGTCATGCACCGCGCCAGCTTCACTTCTCCTCCGTTCCCGGCCTGCAACTGAGCAGTGCGCGCATCGACACCGCCTATCCGGATAACCCCGTCGCCATGCAGCGAACCCTGGCTCTCGTCGACGTGGCGGGTCTCGCCTCGCCGGTGGTTATCGACGTTTTGCGCGCGACCGGCGAGACGGCAAACACTTACGACCTGCCCCTGCATTATGCCGGACACATCATCGAGACCGGATTTGCCGTTGATCGCGAACTCGCCGGACGACCGGTTCTCGGCAACAGCCATGGGTACCAGCACATCTGGGTCGATGGCACCGCGCGGGTGCAAGGCGATGGTGCGTTCATGACATGGCTGCTGGGCGGTCGCTTCTACAGTTACCGGATGGCCGCGCAGCCCGATTTGCAGGTCATCCTCGGCGAAAGTGGCGCAAACGATCCCGCCTTCAACCTGCGCCGCGAACCGCTGGTCATTCAGCGCGTCGAAGGAGCCAAAGAGACGACCTTCGTCAGCCTGCTCGAGCCGCATGGAATGTCCGACGGGGCGACAGAGCAAACCGTCGACAGCCAGAGCCTCATCGCTTCGCTGCAGCATCGCAAACACAAGGGATACGATCTCGTGATCGTCGAAACAAAGCGCGGCGGCAAGACCGTGCTGGCGATCTCCAACGACACAGACCCGGACAAGCAACACCGCGCGAACATTGACGGACGCATGGTGCGCTGGACCGGCTTTGCCGAGCGGATCGATCTCGCCGGGGAGAAGAACTGATATGGCCACGCAATCAATTGAACAGAGCGCGGCATTCCTTGCCGGCGCGAACGTCGCGAAGGAGGACCTGGGCGGAGGTATCGCAAGGCAGATCCTTGGCCATGGCCCCGATCTCATGGTCGTGCGCGTCGCGTTCGAGGCAGGGTCGGTCGGGGCGGTCCACGCCCATCCGCACAGCCAGTCCACCTATGTCGAGAGCGGCCGCTTCGAAGTGGTGATCGACGGGGAGACCCGCGTGCTCGGGGCCGGTGACGGCTTCTATGTTGCGCCGCATCTCGATCATGGTGCGGTGTGCCTCGAAGCCGGGGTGCTGATCGATACCTTCAGCCCCGCGCGCGAAGACTTTCTCGGTGGGGAGGGCTGACCATGGCGAAAAGCAAGGGCAAGCTGCGCTACTGGATCGTCGGCCTCGTCGCGCTGGCAACCATCATCAACTACATCGATCGCGGCGCATTGGCGGTGCTGTGGCCGGAGATTTCCGAAGAGCTCGGCCTCACCAAGGTCGAATATGCGGTCATCATCAATGTCTTCACATTTGCCTATGCCTTCGGGCAGACGATTTTCGGCAAGATCTTCGACTGGATCGGCGTACGGCTCGGCTTCGTCCTTGCCATTGCGGCGTGGTCGATCGCCACGATGTTGCATGCGGTAGCCGGCGGCCTGACCAGCTTCGCGGTGTTCCGCGGCCTGCTCGGCGTATCGGAAGCGGGCAATTGGCCAGGCGCGACCAAGGCCAATGCCGAATGGTTTCCGATCAACGAGCGTGCGTTCGCACAGGGGATCTTCAATTCCGGCGCAGCAATCGGGGGGATCGTTTCAGCCCCGATCGTCGGCCTGCTGTTCGTCTTCCTGGGGTCTTGGCAGGCTACTTTCGTCGCGATCGGGATTCTCGGTCTGCTCTGGCTGGTGCCTTGGCTGATTGTCTACAAGAGCGGCCCCGATGCGCACCCATGGATCAGCGAGGAAGAGCGACAGTTCATCCTCACCGGGCAGCGCAACAAGGATGTCGACGACGTTGCGGACTATGCGCCGGGCTCGGGCGAAATCCTCTCGCGCAAGGAAAGTTGGGGCGTCATGATGGCATCCTTCTTCCTCGATCCGATCTGGTGGCTCTTCGTCGGCTGGCTGCCGCTCTATCTCAACGAGACCTACGGCTTCGGAGTCGAAGAAATCGCGACTTACGCCGCCGTACCCTATATCGGCGCGATGTTCGGCGCGTGGTTTGGCGGGCTTCTGGCGCAGAACCGGATCCAAGCGGGCTGGACCGTAAACCGCACGCGCAAGTTCGTTATCGGCCTCGGCGGCGCGATCATGCTGGTCTCGCTACTGGCCACGACGCAGGCCGCCACGCCGCTGATCGCAGTGCTGCTCATGGCGGCAATCCTGTTCGGTTTCCAGACTGCAGTGGGGAATATCCAGACGCTGCCGAGCGATTTCTACAGCGGCAATTCGGTCGGTACGCTTGCTGGCTATGCGGGAACCGCCGCCAAGCTTGCAGTGGTCGGCCTCAACTTCCTCATCCCGATCATCACGGTCGACAGCTACGCACCCGCCTTCGTGGTCGGGGCCGGGCTGGCGATCATGACCGTGCTTTCCGTGCTCGTGCTGTGCCCGGAAATCAAACCTCTCAAACCCAAATCCGCCTAGCGCGACCCATTCAGAACCGGGGAAACTCTCATGAAATTCACAGGTAAGACCGCAATTGTTACCGGTGGCAGCCGCGATATCGGCCGGGCCATCTCGGTCAAACTCGCCAGCGAAGGCGCCAATGTCGTAGTGAACTACTTCAGCAATGAAGCCGATGCCGATGAGACGCTCGCAGCGATCGAGGCAACGGGTTCCGGCAAGGCGATCAAGGTCCGCGCCGACGTGACGAAGTCGGAAGACGTCGCGAAGCTGGTCGCGGCAGCGACCGAAGCGTTCGGTGACGGTATCGATATCCTCGTAAACAACGCCGGGGGGCTTGTCGCACGCAAGCCGTTGGCGGAGATGGACGAGGAGTTCTTCAACCACGTGATTCAGCTCAATCTGACATCCACCTTCCTTGCCACCAAGGCGGCGGCCGAGCATATGGGCGAAGGCGGCGCGATCGTGAATCTCGCTTCGCTGGCCGGCCGCGATGGCGGCGGCGGCGGTGCCGCAGCCTATGCTACCTCCAAGGGGGCAGTCATGACTTTCACGCGCGCGATGGCGAAGGAGCTCGGTCCGCGCGGCATCCGTGTAAATGCCCTTTGCCCCGGCATGATTGCTACCGCATTCCACGACAAGTTCACGCCCGACGCCGCCCGCGAGAACGTTGCCAATTCGACGCCGCTGCGCCGGCAGGGCCGCGCCGAGGAAACGGCCGACGCGGTCGCCTACCTCGCTTCGGACGAGGCGTCGTTCATCAACGGGGCGAATGTGGATATCAACGGCGGCCTCGCCTTCTCCTGACGGACTGGCTGCGGAAACGGATCGCATGACGACCTTCATATTCGGCGAAGCCATGCTGGAGTATCACAGCCATGGCGGGGCGGGGCTCCGCTATGGCGGCGATACGCTCAACACGGCGATCCATCTCGCGCGTGCAGGACACGAAGTCGCATATGTCACGGCGGTCGGAACGGATCCGATCAGCGATGCGCTGGTCGACGCGTGGGCCGCCGAAGGCATCGACACGCGGCACGTGCTACGGCACCCCAACCGGAGCCCCGGCATCTATGCGATACACCTCGACCAGCAAGGGGAGCGAAGCTTTCTTTACTGGCGCGACCGAAGCGCCGCCAGAGAGATGTTTGAACTTCCTGAAATGGGTGCGGCTCTCGCGAAGGCACAAACCGCGCGGCTGGTTTATTTCAGCCTCATCTCACTCGCTGTTGTCAGTGAGGGAGGACGTGACCGTCTGCTGGGCCTCGCCAAGGTACGGAAATTGTCGGCACATCCCACCGCGTACGACAGCAACTTCCGCCCTGCGCTGTGGAGCAATCTCGATACGGCCCGCGCGGTTTCGAAGGAGGCCATGGAGGCTGCCACTATCGGGTTGCCTACCAACACCGACGAGCGTGACCTCTGGGATTATTCGGAGAACGAGCAGGCGATTGCAGCCCGCTGGCTATCATCCGATCAGGAAGTCGTCGCGGTCAAGGCAGCAGAGAAAGGGTGCGTCCTCGGAACGCGAGGTGGCGACAGTCCGCAGATTATCGATGCTGAACGTGTCGAGGTTATCGATTCCAGCGGTGCTGGCGATGCCTTCAACGGCGGCTTTCTTGGCGAATGGCTGAATGGCAGTAAGCTTGTTTCATGCGTCGAGGCAGGTCAGGCTTTGGCGCGCAAGACCCTTACCCATCAGGGAGCGATCGAAGTGAGATGACCTCAAACTCGGACAATCCGCTCGACCGTGTCTTGGTGGTCGGAATGGTTCGCGTGACAGAGGCGGCAGCAGTGGCAGGGACCTCGGCCAATTTTCGATCGCACTAAGTCATTGATCTTTCTAGAATGCGGCCAACGGCTGTACAATCAGTTGCTACATTTCATTGGCTAACAAGCAAGCCGCTAATGCTCCCCGTCGACCAGCCGTGAGGCACTCCTCAGATGCGAAGCTGCTTTCGTCTTGAGTCAAAGTTTCGCGAGATTGGGATGACCTAGAGCGGCTTTTCAGCTGATGTCCCGATAGCCGTCAGTCTGTTTACGGCGCCGTTGCACTCGTGTGCAGACATTCCGGTGACGGTACTTGGAGGGACGCCACCTCCGAGCGACAAGTCTGGCCGACTTCCGGCGTTTGATTGCTATCCGATAGGCATTCACACCGGGTACAACTTTGGCCTGCTGATGCCTAAAGGCGTTTCCAATCATGCATTTAGGGGCCGAGGAATCGCTTGTTTGATCGAGACCTAACAGCATTTGTAAATTGGCCGTTTGGCATCGTTCGTCCACCTTGATGTGGATCACGAACAGGGGGCAGGTCACATTTTTCGCACGTTCTTCAGCTTGGCGCAGTGGGGCAGGATTGATGGGGCGAGATCGCGCTTACTCAACCTCGTCTTGGTCGCTGGCCTCGCTTTCGGCTCCAGCGCGGCCAAGACCAGCGACGACCCTGAAATCCCCCAGGCTATCGCTGACTGCGAACGCAAGGTGTCGGACGCATGCGGCACGGTCGGGCTGGCCTATTCCGACCCGGCGAATGACCAATACGATATTTTCCTCAGCCTGAGATTTCTTCAAGAGGCCTGCCGCGGTAACCACGCGGCTTCGTGTGGCCGTCTTGCATTGGTCTACCTCGAGGGATCCGAAGATATCGAAGCCGATCGGGCCACGGCAGGCCGGTTTGCAATCAAGGGGTGTTCGCTGTTCGATAAAACAGCGTGCGAAGTCGCCGAGACAGTCTTTGCAGAGGCGTCGTCCGATCAATTCGACGCGGAGAAAGCCCTGCGCTACCGACGCGTGAATTGCGATCTGGGCGGATGGCGCTCGTGCGAGGATCTCGCGCGCATTTACTACAATCTCGGGGAATTCGCACCGGCGGAACAGGTGGCTGCCAAGGCGTGCGATCCCGCACATTCCGAGCAGCGGTCGGTATGCGAATTCGCCGCAAGCCTGCGTCAGCGACGCCAGGAAATCGAGCAGGCGTTGGATGAACGACATGAAGCGCAGCGCCGTCGCCTAGCCGAACGTGAGCGCACTTCGCAAGTCGTCCAATCCTTCCTCGGGCAGGGCAAATACGACAGCGCGATCTATGCTGCGATCTATCACAGCCGCCAGCTGGCAGATGCGCGGACTGCTCTCGAAGCGACCTTGCAGGCGGGCGCATTGGGCAGTGTCTACAAGGACCACCTCTACGTTCTCGACTACTGGTTCCCGTCGGGCAGGCTCAATGCCGCGGTGAATGCGGAGATCGAACGGCGAAGCCGGGGCGATGACTGCGGAATCTACAACTGCACCAACATGCCCGGTGCATCGAGCCGTCGCTGGGCGGCAGGGGCGGGTAGAACGGCGACCTCGCGTTCCTCCTCCCCCGCGTCATCGTTTCAGCCGGCCCGGATGAAAAGTGCAGCGGAAATCTCTCGCGAGACGCGCAATCGCTATCGCACGGCCCACTGCACGATGAACAACAACGCCAACCGCTATCTGTGCAACTGAACGTGGAGCGAGCAGCCATGAATATTCGTCCTTTTCTTGCGGCTACCGTCCTGTCGCTGACATCGATTGCAGCTCTCCCCGCCGCGGCGCAGAGCAATGCGGAGCAGGCGCAGGCACGCTACAATGCGGGGGACTTCCCGGCTGCTCGCGCGCTCTACGAGAAAGCTTGCATGAGCGATGCCAAGGACGAGGCATGCCACAATCTCGGCTCGATGGCGTGGCGCGGGCAGGGCGGCGCGAAGGATCCGGTGCAGGCGCGCGATGCCTATCGGCGAGGGTGCGAAGCCGGCCTGCTCAAATCCTGCGGCCAGTATGGTGCATTGCTCAAGGACGGGCTCGGAGGACCGGCCGATCCCGCCGAGGCGCTGGGGCCGCTGGGGCTCGCCTGCAAGGCGGGCGAAGCGGGCGCGTGCTACAATCAGGGGCAGATCCTCTATTTCGGCGACGCCGGCGAGCGCCGCTTCGAAGAAGCGCGAACGGCATTCGCCGGGGCCTGTCCCGGCTACGCAGCGGATGGCTGCTATGCGCTCGGCGTGATGAAGCGTGACGGGCAAGGTGGCGCGATCGATTCCGCGGGAGCGAACAAGGCGTTCTCCATCGCGTGCGAAAACGGCAATGCCGAAGGATGCATCGAATCCGGCGTCGGCTATTACGACAACGGCCAATTCGCCGAAGCCCGCGAACAGTTCGCGCAGGCGTGCAACAACGGCGCTGCGGGCGGATGCATGAATGCGGGGATGATGTTCCGCGACGGCACCGGCGCATCCCCCGATCACGCCAGGGCGAAACGCTATTTCAATAATGGCTGCAAGCTGGGCATCGAGGATGGCTGCGCGATGGCGAAGGCGCTGGGGCAATGACCCCTGTTGCCGGGCTCGTTCGCGCATTGGCCGTGAAATTCCGCAGGGCGGGGCTGGTCTTCGCCCTGGCTGCGGCCTGGTCCGTTCCTCTGAGCGCCTCGCCCGCGGACCGGGGCGCTGCGTCGGAAAAAACGGCTGTCGAGCGCAATTGCGAGGCTGGGGAAGTTGCGGCCTGCCTCAATGCCGGCAGGATACTCGCCCAGCTTTCCGGGGAAGCGCGCGCGGTCCGGGCGCGCGAGATGTTCGCGCGGGGCTGCGAACTCGGCAGCGCGGATGCGTGCCATCTGCTGGTGCCGATGCTGATCGAAGGGCGCGGGGGAGCGCAACGGCTCGAGGTGGCGGCGGAGGTCGCGCAGGTCCTGTGCGAGGCCGGGTCCGGGCAGGGGTGCAGCTGGCAGGCGAATGCCCTGTCCCGGCAGGCCGCATCGGGGCAGGAAATCGACCAGGGCAAATTGATCGCCGCGCGCGAATTGTACCTGCGGGGCTGCGAACTGCGCGCGATGGAGGCCTGCGGGCAAGCCGGCGCCCTCGTGGCAACGGGCACGGGCGGGCCGTCGGACCCCATCCAGGGGTACGGTCTGCTCGAGCGCGCCTGCCGGGCGGAGCAATGGCAGGCCTGTGCCAATGTCGCGATCATGGCGCGCGACGGGCTGGCGCATGATGCCGACTGGGATTCCGCCCGCGACTATTTCGAGATGGCTTGCGACGGCGGCATCGCCAATGCCTGCAACGATCTCGGCATCATGTGGATGCAATTGGCCGATCGCAGCGGGGACGAACGCTGGCGCGATCCGGCGCTGCTGGTCTTCATCGCCTCATGCGATGGCGGCGACGGTGCCGGATGCTCCAACGCGGCGCGGCAATTGCGCGAAGGCCGGGGCGTCCCGACGGATTCCGTGCGCGCTTACGCTCTTGCCTCGCGCGGCTGCGAAGCAAAGAGCGCCCGGGCCTGCCTGCTGGCGTCCGAAATGCGGAGTGCGGGCGAAGGCGTCGAAAGCGATGCGCAAACCGCTCGCGCGCTGCGCCAGAAGGCCTGCGATCTCGGCCAGGCTGCCGCCTGCTCCGTGGTCGATGCATCGGCCCATCAGGACTGACATGAATTTGGGGAGGGCAGAAATGCCGCAAGCAATTGATCTCGTTCGTCTGGTTTCGCCCAAGCATAGGCGAGCGGGGGCGTGGGGTGTGGGATACAGCATGCACAGGACAATGACTGCGATGGCCGCGCGGGTCTGCGCGCTCGCAATTCTTGTCGCGGCAGGGACCAGCACGTTTGCAGAGGCGAAAGAACGGCCTTTCGACGACGAGGCGATGATGGAGATCCACCGCGGCGGACTTGCCTATGAGCGCGACGGGGATACCTATGCCGCGCTCTCGATGTACGGGCAGGCCTGCGACATGGGGCTGGCCGCAGCCTGCACCCTCGGCGGACAGATCGAGCATGAAGCGGCATCCGACAACAAGGATCACATAAGGGCGGCGCGCATGTTCGCGACTGCCTGTCGCGCCGGGGACGATCTCGCCTGCACGCGGACCGGAATGGCATTGGGACCGCTCTCGCGGTCGGACTCGCCCGAACCGGACGGGCTGATGAAACTCGCCCTGCTGGCGATGGGCGAAGAGTGCCGTCACGACAATGCCCAAGCCTGTGTCGATGCCGCACAGCTGCTTGGTACGACCGAAGCGATCGGTGCGGACCTCGCGGCGGTTCGCGGTTACGCAGTGAGGGCCTGCGAGGAACAGCAATTCACAGGATGCATCAGTGCCGCGATGCTCCCCGCCGAAGAGCCCGATGTGGCGGAGACGCGCGCGCGCAGCATCCTGCTTTGCAACGCGGGCTGGGCAGGTGGGTGCGACGCGCTGCTGGAACCGCTGATGACGGGCGAGGCGCCAGGCGAGGTCGATGAGCTCAAGCAGGCCCTGAAAGCAGCGTGCGACGATTGGGTCGGGATCGCCTGCGCCAATCTCGGTCTTTATTATACGCAGGGGCCGAAAGACGCTTATTTCCCGGGCATCGGCTTTCGTTACATGCGCAGCGCCTGCGACCTCTATGTGGCCAAGGCATGCTTTGCCTTCGGTGTGATGCACAAGAAGGGCATTGGCGGTCGGGTCGATGAAACCCGTGCGCAATCGCTCGTGGCGCATGCCTGCGAAATCGGAAGCCCGAAGGCCTGCGCGACTCTGGCTCGCATCGCAGGGGAAACCGGGCAGGGCGAAGTTGCCGGCACCTCCACCACGGAGGCCCTCCGGCGGGCCTGTCGACTGGGCGACGAGCCATCTTGCGTAGAGGATATCTGATGAAAACTGCGATCCGATCGGTGATCTGGGGAGCGGTGTCCGTGGCTGTGACGCTCACGTCTCCCTTGCACGCCCAGAGCCTGGACGAAATTCCGGTGGAGCAGCGTCTCCAGATCTTGGCCCGGAACCAGCAGGCCCGACCGCTGATGGAAGTCTATGGAATTGCCACCTTCGCGGCTGGTGCTGACGAAAGCTGCCAGCTGTTCGACGTGGGCGAATTGCGCGCGTTCCAGGTGCTCAAGGGCCAGATCGGTAGGCAGTTGGCGCAGGTCGGCGGTGACGAGGTGGTGGCAGCGATCGACCAGAGCGAACGTGGCACGCGGCAGGCGAAGGATTGTGCCCTGCCGGACGACGCGAAGGTCACGATCGAGCGTGGCAGGGTCATCGCGAGGGCCTTGCAGGACGCGCCGGCGATCATGAAGACCGACCAGGAACAGTGCCGCGTGGAGGGGACACACTGGCGCTTCCATCGACGCGAATGGGAATTCGTCCCGAAAGGGCATTTCGTGGAGTACGAAGATCCGCAGCTCGAGGCGATGTATCAGGGGTTGCGGACGAATTTCGCGACCATCGCGGATCAGGCCTGCAGCTCGGTCAGGCAGACCATGATGTTGATCCCCGCTTTCGAAAAGCTCCGTCTGATGGAAGAAGCCACCAGCTTTGCGGTGCCCGGCGCGATGGCCTTCACCTCCCTCGGGTCGTCCGAACGCACAGTCACGTCCCGACACCTCGGCCTGTGGCGGTCGCAGCGCCTTTGGACCGGGGGTGGATATACAACCGAACCCGACTTCTATCGCATGGCTCACAAGGGCGATGTGAAGACGGGCTTTGCGAGGCTTTCCAGCCCGGGTCTTTTCGGCGTCGAGGGGCACATGTACTTTACCACTGGGGGAAAGTGGATCGCGGGTATTAACCGGAACATCGAAGCGGTTGAACTTCGGCTTGGCAACGGCACCAGTTTGCCCATGGAGAAAGTCGCCGGCGAGAAGGAAGGGATGGAGGGCACTTCGACCTTCGAACTCGGCAAAAGCGGATTGACCGTCCTGAGGGATCAGGGGGCGGACGTTTCGGTTCGGGTTGCGTTCAAGCAGGCTGGAGAGGAATGGCGGATTTTCGACGCTCCGGGCAAGGGCAGCGGAGTGCAGCAAATCAACCTGGGGGCGGTCAGGGAAGGTTTGGCGTGGTCGAATGCGCCGCGCCCCGCGAAAAACTGACGCGATAACGGGTGTCTCGAATTGTCTGGGCGCGCTATCCGAAGGCGGCCGGATACCGGGCGCGGGGGGCTGAATGTGGATGGACTGAAAATCCTCTATATCGAAGACGATGCGCACACCGCGACGCGGGTGAAGGAACTCGCCCTGTCTCGCGGCGACGATCTGCATTGGGAAAGCGATGGAGCCGCCGGCCTGCGACTAGCGGGGCGGGACAGGTTCGATGTCATCATACTCGATCGAATGCTGGGCGATGACGACGGCCTCAAGATCCTGGCCCGCCTGCGCGAGAGCGGGGTAGACACACCGATCCTGATGCTGAGCGCACTCGGGCGTACCAGCGACCGCGCCGAAGGGCTCGACGCCGGTGCCGATGATTACCTTGGCAAGCCATTCGAAGCCGCCGAATTGATAGCCCGCGTGAACGCCCTCCACCGGCGTGCATCGGGCAGGGTGCATAGCGCGGTGATCCTGTACGGTGCCTTCGAATGCCATCTGAAAGCGCGCACGGCTTTTCGCGAGAACCGGCATCTCGCTTTGAGCCCGAGGGAATTCGAGCTCTTCCATTACTTCATGGAAAACGCCGGGGAGGTGGTAACGCGCGAAATGCTGCTGCGCGATGTGTGGAACATGTCGTTCGACCCGCAAACCAATGTGGTTGACGTCAATATCGGACGTTTGCGGCGCAAGCTCGAGGACGGCTTCGCCGCTCCGGCGCTGGAAACGGTCTGGGGCACGGGCTTTCGATTGCTGGACGGCAAATAGACGTGTCACCGGCACGTTCCATTTTTTCCCGTTTGGTCGCCGCCGCCACCTTGCTGGCTGCCCTTACGGTGCTGGGGCTCTGGTTAGTGACGGAGCGAACGATGGATGCCGCGCTGAACGAAAGCGCTCGCGAGGCTGTCGATGTCGATCTTGCCGGTCTGGCCGATATCTATTCCAGCAGTGGGGAAGCGGATCTGGTACGGAGGATCGAGGATCGCCTGGCAGTGCGGCCCGCCGACGGGGGAGCGCCGCACTATCTGCTTATGCGCACAGACGGGGTCCGCCTCGCCGGCGATCTGGAAGCCTGGCCGGATCTCGATGCGGCGATCTCGGAGCGGGGCATGATCGCGATAGGCCATCGTTCCAGTGCGCACGCGCGTTCGACCCGGCTTGCTCCGAATACATGGCTTCTGGTCGCACATGAGGTCGATCCGGCGAGCACATTGAAGGCCGGAGTGCGAACGGTGTTTCTGGTTGGCGGGGCCATTCTCGTCTTGGTCGTGGCGATGCTTGGCAAATTGTCTGCCGATAGGTTGAAGCGCCGCATCGCGCGCATCAACCGCACCCTGTCGCACCCCGATGAGCTCGCGTCCATGCCGGAGCTGCCCAGACGAGCCCGCGACGAAATCGACGAACTCGCAGCCAATAGCGCGCAGGTGATCCTCCGGGTACGGAACCTGTTGGAAGCCCACAGCGATACGACCGATAGGCTCGCACACGAAATCCGCACCCCCCTGACCCACCTCGATGCAAGGCTGGTTAAAGCGCTCGAAACGCAACCGGACGAGCAGGTCACCAAGCGGCTGACGGAAGCCCGTAGCGAAATCCGGCGGCTAGTTAGCATGCTGGAATCGCTGCTCGATATCGCGTGGAGCAAGGCCCGCCTGAGTGATCGATCGGCGCTAACGCCCGTCGACATGTCCGCTCTTGTTACCAATTTGTGCGAACTCTATGCCGATAGCGCTGAAGATGCCGGCTTGGCGCTGCAGTGGGAGGTGCAGCCCGGCGTTGTCTTTGACGGTGACGAAGCCCAGCTCGGACGCCTACTGGCCAACCTCCTCGACAACGCCCTCAAATACGTCCCGGCCGGAGGGACAATCCGCGTCGCGCTCAGTGATGGTCCCATACTCGTCGTGGCGGATGACGGACCTGGCATAGCCGAAGCCGACCGGACGCGGATTTTCGAGCGTTTCCAGCGGGGGCCGGACGTCAAGGCAGGCGAAGAACGCCCAGGTGCAGGCCTTGGCCTTGCCCTCGCATCCGCAATCGCACAACGTCATTCGATGATCCTGGAATGCCTTCCGAGCGCGACCGGTGCACTCTTCCAGCTCCGCAGAGAGAGGCCATGAAGAAGCTTCTGGCAATGGCGCTGCTCGGCGCCCTGACCAGCAGCTGCACGGGATCGGCGGGTAAGCCTCGCAGCGCATCACTTGCAGGCCACTCGGCGGCACGTTCGGATATGGATAGAACCGCGGCGGCGGTCCTGTATCGCGCGCAGTCGGCTTACGAGGATGGCGATCGTGCCGCCCTCTCTCTCGCGCTTTCGCGGCTGGATGCCGTCGGCCTTCATCCGGTCGGCGAAGAAGCGAACGACGTCTTTGCCCGGTGGCGGGCGGCCGCAGACCAGCCTGCCATTACCCGAGGGCGGATCCTCGGGCCGGGGTTCATGGTGGGGGAACTCGCACCAATGGAAGAACGCGCGCTTGAGCAGACGTTTCTGTCGGGGCGCGGTGCCGCGATCAGTTTGTCCGCGCTCGAAGGAAGGCCGCTGGAGATTTCCGTTCGTGACAGCAGCGATCAGTCGCTGTGCAGCAAGGTCGCCGAACGCGTCACATGTCGCTGGGTGCCGCTCTATACCCACCGGCACACGATTACTTTGCGTAACCCCAACACGAAAAAGACACGCTACCAGCTTGTGATAGATTGATCGTCCTGCGATGCCACATCCTCGCTGTTTCGAGGGGGACACGTCGACATGTACCGTCATATCTTTGCGATTGCCGCGATCGGGCAGGCTATCGCGTTCGCTCCACCAGTACTGCCGCAGGTACAGACTGTTTCCGAAGGTGCGGGCCTCACCGATTTCGCATCCCTGAAAGCGGCCGCAGAGGCGATCGACCCGCTCGCCGAGGCGGCGAAATCGGAGGGAGCGTGGTCCGTCTATCTGGAAGCACTGGAAGCTGAGAACGGCCCCGCAGAGGAACAGGCGCACGCACTAAACCGCATCGGCGACAGCCGCTACTACCAGCAGGACATTGCCGGCGCGCTCGCATCCTCGCTCGAAGCGAAAAAGCGACTGATCGCCGCCGGGGCGACCGATGGTGAGGCCATGGCGGGGACACTGGCCAACATCGCGACCTTCTACACAGGGGTAGGGCAGCCGGAGAAGAACGTCCCACTGCAGGAGCGGTCACTGAAGATACGGACCAGCTTGTATGGCCAGGACCCCGAACGGATTGCCCCTGCCGACGCCAAGGCACTCGGGCTGGGATATCTGAATTACGCGGCCGCGCTGTACGAAGCGAACCGCTTTGGTGACGCCGCGGAATATGTCGATCCCGCCATCAAGGGGCTGATCCGTGGCGGGATGACCGACACCACGCTCTTCGTGGCGCTTTCGTCCGGAGCGAATATCTACATCGATGCCGGTCGCCCGCTCGATGCCTTGCGTCTCGCGAGGCAGGGGATCGCGATGGCGAACAAGCTGCTCCCAGAGGAGCACCCGTTCCACGGTTTCGCGCAAGGAACCTTGGCCAAGGTCCTGCTGCAGGCCGGACGATATGAGGAAGCCGAGCAACCTGCTCGAAGTGCACTCGACATCATGACAGAAAGGCTCGGCCCGACACATCGCAATACTTTGGTCGCACTGCACAATCTGGGCGTGGTCCAGATGCGCCTCGGGCAGTATGACGAGGGCATCGCACTCATGCTGGCGCGACACGAGCGATTGATGGAGATCAGCCCCGCAGAAGCGGTGAACTCGTTGCTCTCCGCATCAAACGCCGCGATGGAAGCCGGCCGTGACGACGACGCCATGCATTTCGCGCGCAAGGCTGCAGGTCTGGCACGAGAACTGCCGGGCGGAGACGAAAAGGCGCTGCGCGGTCTCCTCACCTTGTCGCAGCGTCTGGACGAGAGCGGACAACCCGAGGCTGCGCTCGACATTCTCGATGAAATCGAAACGCGCGTGAACAGTAGCGGGAGCGAGCTACCTGTCGAAGCAGCTATTCAACGCGGACTATCACAAGTTCGCGCGGGACAGGATGAGGGGTGGGAGCACATAGCAAGGGCACGCGGGCGGATTGTCGACAGGATGATCCTGGATGCGACCAGCTTCGAACTCGACGCGGATCTTGAAAATTACTTCGAGTCGATCCTGCTGATCGCCGAAGCCGCGATCCTTTCCGACCGCGCCGATGATGCACTCAATGCGTTCGAACTGGCCAGCTGGGGCGTAAACGCCCGTGCACGCCAATTGGCCAAGCTGCGTCATAGCCAGTTCGACAGGCCCGACCTTGCTGTCGATATCGACAAGCTTCGCAGCGGGACCGCGCGGCTTCGGTTGCTCGCGCGCGAGCGGGCGGCGATGCTGGCCGCTGGCCGATCCGAGGCGATCGGCAAAGTCGAGCGGGAAATCGCCGACCTCGAGCGATCGGTGGCCGATGCCGAAGCGGCCTTGCGCATGGCGCTTCCCGAATTCGATACGACGCGGCGACCGGCCGATGTATCAATCGAGACCGTTCAGGCCCAAATGGGACCGGACGAAGCCCTGCTGATCGCAATGTCCGCCAAGCGGGGGCTGCTACTCATGGCTGTGACCCCCGAAACGGTCGTAATGAAAGCAGGGCTGGGGGGGCGCCCCACCATCCGGCCGCTCGTGGAACGACTGCGTTTGGCACTCGACGCCGGCGAAGGTGCAGACACATTCCCATTCGACGATGCGAAGACGTTGCACGACCTCGTCCTGCCGGCCGACATCGCAGCGGCGCTTAATGGAAAGGACCGGGTATCCTTGGTTACGAGCGATGCTCTCTCGCGTCTGCCATTTTCCGCTTTGCTGTCTTCCGTGCCCGACCGACCGGTGCGGGACTTCGGCAAGATGGACTGGCTGGTGCGCCATCACGCATTCGCGACGGTTCTTTCGCCTTCCGCTGTACTGGGCTCGCAGCGCGATGGGGGCAATGCCGGGCGGTTTCTCGGTATAGGCGACCCCGGAAATTCGGACGAAGCATTTACTGGGGAAACGCGGGCGGCCTTGGCTGCCGGCGAGGATTTGCGATCGCTGCCCTCGCTGCCTGCGAGCCGCGAGGAGGTCCGGCTTGCGGGGGAGGTCAGCGGCGCCAGCGAGCGCATTGTCCTCATTGGTGACGACGCGACCGAAGCCCGGCTTCGGCTGCTGGCTGGCACCGAATACAGTGTGGTCTTGTTCGCCACGCACGGTCTCATGGAAGGGGAACTGGGCGGTCTACGGGAACCGGCGCTCGTCCTGACGCCCGGATCGGGAACGGGCGGGGCGACCGACGACGGCGTCCTGCATGCCGGTGAAATCGCGGAGCTTGGCCTTTCGACCCAGATCGCGATCCTTTCCGCATGCAACACCGCCGCAGGACGCAGCCATGCTGCTCCTGCCTATACGGGTCTTGCAAATGCCTTTCTCGCGTCGGGAAGCGAGCGCGTGATGCTCTCGCATTGGCGCGTGCAGGACGAAGCCGCATCGCAGCTGACCGTGGAATTTGTGAAGCGACTGCGTGATGGGCACGCCCACGCGGAAGCTCTTCGTCTTGCTCAATTGTCCATGCTGGAGGACGAAACGGACAGCGGATCCGCAAATCCTGCCCGGTGGGCAAGCATGGTGCTTATCGACGGTCGATAAATGTCGTGTTCGCTATGTCGACGGTCCTGCAACAAGCGCCGCGCCCACCCGCCGGTGCCGGCGCGCGAAGCGGTTCTAGCAGGTCGCCAGCCAGCCCATCATCGAACTGATTTCGCTGTCGGCGCCGGTGGCGTAGCCGGCGGCCTGGCTGTCCGCCCAGCTTTCAGCCCTGGCGTGCATCTTGTCGAAATAGCTCAGATCGCTCTCTTCTCGCATGTCGCGACGTGCCTCACGCTGCCAATAGCGATGGCGGATTTCCGCACGAGCAGCTGACAGCTCTCCGCGTAGGTTCGCAACGAATGCCGAATCCTGGGAACTCCCAAGGATACCGGACCAACGCTGCCACAGCGCGGAGCATTCCAGCATCTCACCGATTGTTTCGGGCGAAGTATAGGACTCCGCCAATCCCCGATCATAGGCTGCATTGTGCGCGGCAGCGTTTTCTGCACCGTCCAGGAGGACCTGTTGCGGCTGGGCAAGCGCCATATTCGGCAGAAAGGACACGCTCGCCGAGAGGGCTAGCGCCAGAGCGCCGCTACCCAGAAGTCTACGTCGCGCACGCATTTCACTTTTCCCTTCACGTTCGGCGCACTGTCTCGAGCGGAGCGCAAGCGCCACTTCACCGGCGCCTCAGTCTTCCTTGCAGACCCGCCCGCCGCCAATGCCCTTATGGGTCGTGCAAACGACGACACCGCTGCCCGGTGTCGGTCTGCTCGAACTTCCTCGGCCAATCGATCCGACATAGGGCGCATTCGCCCGCCGCGCCTGCGCCGCGCGATCGTCGGCCGCGCGCTGCGCCCAGCGTTGCGCTTCCGATTGGGTCTGGCGCATCATCCGCATGCGGCGTCGATATTCTGCATCGACCAAACGGGTGGCGGGCGGATTATACTGCCAGTAATGCTCGTTCGCGATCGCATAGATCGCTTCGTCGCTCCATCGACGCAGCCCGGATGCGCCCGCTTCCACCACCAGCTGGCCGAGAAGATCGCCATCCTCGTTCGGCTTGAACAGGTCTTTGCCGTATGGGTAGTTGTAGACTAGGTAATTGGCGATTTCGCCGAGATCGCCCGTTCGTGTCGCATAAGACCGGAGCGCCGCGGCTGACAGGGTGCCCAGCGAATTGAGCTCGCCCTCTACCGCTGCGGCGTCGCGCTCTGCCAGCTCGACATAGAGATCGGAACAGTCCTGCGCGACGGATAGGATGTAACGTTCAAGCGCCGGGCGCCCGTCGCTCTTTCTCATCCCGTCCCAGACGGCGCGAATTTGCCGATCCGCCTCATTGCGAAGGTTCGGATCATCCCCTGTCACTTCGGCAAAATGGTCCATCGCACGGTTGGCGGGGATGGTCAGCTGTACGTCTTTTTTCTCGGCGAACTGCATCGCGAGGCCACATTCGTAGATAAGCTCGGCGTCTTCCGTATTGGCGTGTAGCGGAGCCGCCGACACCAGCATGCTAACCGCCGTGCCAAGCGCGATGGTTCCGGTAGCTGCCCGGAATGGGCTGCGGCGTGCAGGGGGCGCCGGGGCCATCACGACTGGATTACGGCCATTTCGCGATCGCAGTCGCGCGCGCGTTTCAGCATGTGGTTGCGCGCCTCGTCTGCGCCCATCACGCGCGCACGCTTGTTGTATTTGGCTTTGGCCGTCTGGATCGCTTTCTCGCCGTCGAGACCGGTCCGCTGTTCGATGATCCTTACCAGGCCCAGCCAGTCCGCCGATCCATAATTCAGGGTCACGTCGCTGCCTTCAGCGATCGAGACGACATATGCGCAGCCTGCGCTCATCTCGAGCAGCTTCTTCGGGCTCGGATCTTTCGCAAGGACTGGCTGAGAGAACGCCAGCAGCGCGGTGCCACAGGCCAGCGATATCAGAGATTTCGGCGTCATGATCTTCCCTTCGGTTCGGTCGGATCCGATTACCGAAGGACGCCGTCTCGGAAAATTTACAAATGCTGTTATGAAGATGACCGAGGTTTCCGAGAGGACGGAAGCAGCTCTCCGGATATCGGCGTCGTCTCTGGTGCGGCCAGATCGCGCGAGGGCCAAAGTACGACGTCTTGAATTCGCTACCGAGAAGTCGGTCGCCAAACTGACGTCCATTAGCTGGCAATCATCCCAAAGGCAGATCAACGCCGATCTTGAACACCTTGAAAACAGGGCAATTGCGTGCGCGCACCTATCGTACTTTCTGATCCTCCAACCTGAAAGGCGCTTTATGGCCCGGTTCGGCGGTAAGCGAGTGACCGAGATTAGGGCGCGTAGCTGCCGTTAACCAGGCATCGCGACCGCACTCTCCCATCGTTTCTGGTGCCCACCATTTTCATGTCGGTTGGGCCATTGAATTCGTTCGCTGGGCGGTCGTTTCCAGACGGTCGCGAAATTGCTCAGAATTCGTCGACCGGATTGCCGATTGTCACGACGCCGTCACCTTGTCGCACGGGCGGGCCTCGCAGTCCGTAGAGCGCGTAGCCGTCGACGGGGGCATGGATGCGCTCGACCTCTCTGCCACTGTAATCGGTGATCGTGCCGATCAGATCGCCCTCCCAGAGATATCGACCACCGGTTCGTACCGGGTGAAACAATCCCGAATGCGAGGCCGAAACGCCGGTCGTGCTCTCGAACCGACGAAGTGGCGGAGCGACCTTGCCCACGGGCCTCTGCCACATTCCGAGCACGCTCAGGCCGTTTTCAACCCCGGTTACGATCGCCTGGACATGCTGCTCGTCGCGGCTGCCGTTCTGTCCGATTTCGACCAGGATGGTCGGGATCCGGGCGGCGACACCCTGGCGGTTGAGCGACCTGCGCGTATCGACCTGCTGCTGCGTGTCCATCGAATACCGCACGAGATTGGGGAAGCCGAAGCCGCGAGCGACCCTCAGTGCGAGGCCGAAATCGCTCGCCAGTGGCCCGCCATAGATACCGACGAAGGCTTCGAGGAATTCCGCGCCGTCCCCGCTGTGAATGTCCATCAGGAAATCGGCCCGCGCGACCACTTCGCGTGACAGGACATCGGCGATCCGCTCGGTCTGCGTGCCATCGGCACTGCCCGGGAACGACCGATTGAGGTTCTTGCGATCAACCGGGTTCACATAGGGGGAGCGGGCCTCGAATGCAGGGATATTGGCCACGCGCACGATGATAAGCGTGCCCGACAATCGTGCAGGATCGATGCGGTCGGCCAGCCTCTCGGCTGCGACAATGGGCGCGAATTCATAGCCATGAACCCCGGCGACGGCCGCCAGCACGGGACCGGGCGCATTGCCGTGGAGCACGGTTGCGGGGATGAATGTCCCGGGTTCCTCTCCCCGCGCAGCTACGGCCAGCCGCAGGTCCTTGCGTGTACCAGGGTCGACGCTCTCGCCCCCGATCGTGAAGGCAGCAGGCTGCTGGCTGGACGCGGGGAAGGCGACCACCGTGGAAGTGACAAGGGCGAGCAGGAGGAGCAGGCGCGTAAGCATGAGCAGAACGCTACCCTGCGGGGTCGTATTGCGGAAGACCTTCGAGCAGAGCCGGATCGTATTCGACCTCGGGGAACATCAGCGGGTAGTGAAACGCGCGAAGTTGCGCGTGGAAATCTCGGACCCTGTCTTCATAGGCGATCATCGCGGTTGCATCGGTGCGGGCGAGCTTTTCGAACGCGCGCTCGACAAGCGATGTGGGCGATAGCAGCGAGACCAGCCCGGCCTCCCGGTCACGCTCCAGTCTCGCCATGCGATATTGCTCCGCCAGCGGAGCCACGGTCTGATCGCCGACCTGCTGGAAGGCATAATACCATTTCCATTCGAAGCCCTGCTCGATCGTGGAGTGCTCCTGCCATTCGGGGTGGTGTTCGACGAATGGCTCCATCGTGGCTTCCTTGGGCAGGTCCCAGGCGTCATTCACCGTCTCGCGCTGCAGCAGCAATATCTCGCCGCCATCGGGAACCGGGTTCGCCGCATCGATCGCGGTTTTCGCAATCGCAGGAACGACGATGGCGAGCGCCAGCCAGAGGCCGATCAAAGACGTCAACAGGACCGATGGAGAGGCGTCTATGCGGCTCACCAGTTCGACGACCAGCCACCACACCAGCAGCGCGCCTATGACGATGCCGCTCGCCTGTAGGACGATGGACAGCGAAGTGCCCTCGATTGCCGCGCCGATCCACAGGGGCACCAGCAGCAGCACGGCCAGCGCAGACACACGAAGAGCCGCGCGGGGCAACCACAGCGACCGCGGCGAGCCCGCAGTTGCGACCAGCAGATCGTGGCGCCGGGCGGTGCGTTCGGACGCGCGCAGATCGTAGAGCAGCAGGATGAGGATCAGCGGCGCCACGGAGGCTGCAAGGAAGGCGAAGTCGAACCGGCCGACCAGGCCGAAGTCGGCATTGCGCGTGTCTGCCTCGTGGATCTGGCCCTCGATCGCCAGCATCTTGATGCGGTGCTTCCACGGCGCAATGTCGCGCTGGCCCATTGCCGCAAAAGCGAAATCGGAGGGAGGCTCGTATGTCAGATGGTAGGCATAATAGGCCGCGCCGCCCCAGTCCGCCTGGGTCGAGAGCGCATTGGCGCGATCTGCGGCATCCTCCTGTACGAGCGTCGCGAGGGTCGTGCGCTGTTCCCGCACCTCGGCGATGCCGAACGAAACGGCGATCGCCGAAAGTACGAGCGCCAGCGCCAGCCAGAACTGGGCGCCACGGTCCTTGCGCAGGAAGCGCCATTCGCGAGTGAAAGTGCGGAGCATCAGATGCGTACCTTCCGCGCGGCAAGGACGGTGATACCGCCGCATACCACGAGCCAGAGTAACAGGATGGCGAGCGGCAGGCCGGCCCGCGCGAGCCGGTCGGACGCACTGTCGGGCCGGAACCGGAACTCGTCCAGCACCCGCCAGCTTTCGGCATTGATCCGCGCCGCCATGGCTGCATCCGCGTCGTTGTTGCGGTTCATGTCGATCGTGTAGTCGAGATCGGTGGCATGGGCCTGATTGAGTGCCTGAACGAAATCGAACCGCAAGGCTTCGCTCTCGCGCAGGAACCGGTGATGCGTCGCCAGATCGGTCCCCGCCAGAGTGCGGGATGACGAAGCGATCGCGATTGTCGGCGATGCAAAGCCGAACAGCTCGAACAGTCGCGACTGCCCCGCTTCCAGCGCCATCCGCTTTTCTGCAAAGCGATTGAGCAGGTTGGTCAGTTCGGCTTCGGAATAACCCGCCACGACGCCGCGCCAGTTGATCGGCAAATCCTCGATCGTATCGACGCCATATTGTTCGAGCACCTGCGCCTGGAGCTGTTCGAATGCGGGATCGGCGGCGTTGTGCCCATCGCCCAACTTGCGCTGTTCGGCGAGCATGACGAGATCGCTTTCGATCTTGCCCGGCGCATCGATTGCGGCGCTGCTGGCGTTGATGGCGAAACGCGGAACAATGAGTGCGGCGAACAGCCACACGAAAACCAGCGCGCCCAGCGAAACCGCGCGCTGGCGGACGAGGATCGACGCCGCGAGCACGATAGCACCCCAAGCGCACAGGTAGAGGAAGTAACCCAGCACCAATGATGCGGCTGCCAGTACGCTTTCCCCGAGCGTGATCGAATAGATTGCGACCACGATCAGCGGAACCATAAAGATCGCGATCACCGAAAGCAGCGCGGTCGCCTTACCCAAGGCGAGCGTTGTTCCAGACGATCCCTGCGCCAGCAACACCGCGAGCGTTCCGCTTTCCCGTTCGCGCAGGAACATTGCGTGCCCCAGCACGATGAGCAGCAGCGGCATCAGCAATTGGTAGAGGCTGGCGGGGGTGAGGGCAGCGAAGCCGCCCAGATCGGCGGCAGCCCTAGTGTCGGCGAACATCGCAGTGTTCTGGCGGTGTCCTTCGAGAAAGATGGATTGCCCCGTCACGGCATCGACCCCGGGTTCGAAAACCGCCAGCGGGGGCGGGGGACGAAACGCGTAATGGCCATAATGGACCATGCGATGCGGGTGGCGGTCGGGCTGGGCGAAGAATACTTCTTCTGCTGCGACCTGCTGTTCGGAGCGCTGCATTTGCTCATCGGCGATGCGGGCGATCGTCAGCACGCTGGTGGCAACAAGCAGCGCCGCGATAATCAATGCGGCCGCAATGACCACTTTCGACCGCAGCCACAAACGCCATTCTTCGCGCGCTATGCGGGTGGCGCCGCTCATGCCGTTTCGCGCTCCGCGAAGGCCGCGTGTACGGTCTCCGTATCGATGCGTTCGCCCGGTTCTGCAGCAAAACTACCGACAAGCTTGCCGCGACGCAGCAGCCCCACCCGGTCCGCTACCTGACAGGCGCCATAGACGTCGTGCGTAACCATCAAAATGGTCTGCCCGCTCGATGCCAGGGCCTTCACGAGATCATGGAACTCGTCGATGGCGACAGGATCGAGCCCCGACGTCGGTTCGTCGAGCAACAGGATCGGTGTTTCGCGTAGCAGGGCGAGCGCGATCGCGGTCTTCTGCCGCATGCCTTTGGAATAGGATTGCAGCCGCCGCGAGCGCGCGTCCTGTGCCAGAGCGACGCGATCGAAGGCTGCGTCCAGATCGCCGGGCGACGCGCTGCGACCGGCGAGATCGAGGAAGTATTCAAGGTTCTCGTAAGCGCTCATGTGGCCGTAAAGCGAGGCCGCTTCGGGCAGATAGGCAATTGCGGAGCGGGCGGCGGCGACATCTGCGTGCACGCTTTGACCGTGGACGAGCACCTCGCCACCGGAAGGCTGAAGGAACCCGAGGAAGGTCAGCAACGTGCTGGACTTTCCGGCCCCGTTCCCGCCTAACAGCGCGAAGATTTCGCCCCGGGACACGGTGAAGGACACATCGTCCAGAACGGCATTGCCTTCGCGCAGCAGCGATAGGGAACGGGCTTCGAGTGGTGCAGTCATGGTGGGATCGATCCTCAGAATGCAAACCGGGCCGAAATGCGTGCAGTGGTCGGTGCCCCCGGTTGCACCCACACGTCGGCGTAGGAATTGGTGTAATAGGTCTCGTCGAAAAGGTTCTCGATATCGCCCCGGACGACGAAGCCCTCGGCGATTTCCACTTCACCGAACAGGCCGAAAATCGTGTAGGCTGGCAGGACAAAATCGAACCCGGTAAAGCCGAGCCGTTCGCCCACATGCAACATGCTGCCCCCGATGCTGACCGGACGATCGGCCACGCTGAAATCCTGCGAAACCAGAAGGCTCAGCTGGTGGTCGGGCGAATTGATCAGCGGGTCGCCAGCCTCGATCAAGGCGCCGAAATCGGCATCGGGATTGCTGGTGGTGAACTCGGCATCGGTATAGGCGTAGGACAGAAAGGCATTGAACCCGCTGGCAAACGCCAGGCTGGCATCGAACTCGATGCCCCGGCTTCGCGCTTCGCCGGCATCGATCGAGAAGAAGCCGGCAGCGGTCGCTTCGGGCCTATCGTCATTCACGAGGATATTGCTCTGTTCGACCTCGAAGGCGGTCAGGGTGACGAAACCCTGCAGATTGTCGAAATATGCGCCGAGATCCGCCTTCATGCCGATTTCGAAAGACTCGGTGATGTTGGGCGCGAACTGGTTGCCCTGGAAGTCCGAACCGGTCTGTTGCCGAAAACCTTCGCCATAGGATGCGTAGAGGCTGAACCCGTCATCGACCTGATAGACCGCACCGACTTGCGGCGAGAACCGATCGTCATTGGTGAGGGTAATGCTGGCAGGAGTGGCGCGTAAATTCGTGAGTTCCTGCTCGAAGTCGTCGTATCGTCCGCCGATTCGGATTTGCAGGCGGTCGGTGATCTCGATCTGGTCCTGCAGATAGATGCCGATGCCCTCCAGCACTTCGTTGCGATCGGTGTTGGGGCCGGGCTGCGGCGTGGGGTACTGGCCGTAGATAGGATCGAAGGCGTCGATGAGGAGAAATTCTGCAGGATCGAGATCTGCAATGTCGCGCCCGCCGATGCTGCCCGAACGGAAGCGAAGGATCAGCTGGTCGTTGTCGAACCGGTCGTAATCGGCCCCGATGATCAGCATGTGGCGGAGCGCGCCGGTGTCGAACTGTCCGGCCAGTTCGGCGCGCACGACGAAGTATTCGGACTCGAAGTCGCGGAACCGGAAAAAACGAGAGATCGTCTGCCCATCGATGAAATAGGTTTGCCGCCCGCCGAAATTGTTCTCGGTGGCGTTGCCGGTAAGCGAGGTTTCGCGAAAACCGACTCCGGCAAGAATGCTCCAGTCGATCGAGAACTGGTGCTGCAGTTCGAATTGGTGGCCCAGCACCTTGGTTTCGATCGGGCCGTCACCGGGCTCGCCAGTGTAGGTGCGGCGCGGACTGAAGCCGAAGCCGGGGGCGAACACCACCCCGCGATCAAAGGGAATGTCCTGTTCGGTGTATTCAAGCTCGTAGGTGACGGAGGAGCCTTCACCCAAGCGCGCGGTTATCGAGGGGTAGATCCCGAAACGTTCGGTCTCCACAGTTTGACGGAAACTGCCAGCATCTTCGTAAAATCCAGCAATGCGGATCCCGACCGTGTCTCCCACGGTGGTCTGAAGATCGATATCGCCGCGATAGAAGTCGAACGAGCCGCCCTGAAATTGCACATAGCCGGAGGTGTCGAATTGCGGGCGCTTCGTGATAAGGTTTACCGTGCCGCCCGGCTCTCCGCGGCCATACAGCGCGGAACGCGGACCCTTGAGGACTTCGACCGCCTCGATGCCCGACATGTCGCGCGGGCCGCCAAATCCCCGGCCGGCATTGAAGCCGTTGACCAGAAATCCGCTCGGCAGATTGATATCGCCCTGAAAGCCGCGCACCGAAAACGCATTCCACAGCCCGCCGAAATTGTTCTGTCGCGCCACCGAAGCCGAAAGGTCAAGCGCCTGGCTCAGGTCCAGCGCATTCGCATCGCGCAGCAATTCTTCGCCGATGACCTGATCCGCAGCGGGCGTTTCCAGCGGATCGAAATCGCCGCGATAGGCCCGCCGGCCGGTTACGAGGATCGTGCCATCGGCCGGCGCGGCATTCGCATCGACGACAGCGTCGGCACTATCGCCTTGGGCGGCCAGATCGGCAGGATAGCTGCAGGCGAGGGCAACGATTGAAACAGTTGCAGCAAAGCGGAAATCGAACATCGAAGGGGACCCCCGTCCAGGTCGGTGATTTGGAATGATTGTTGTCCGACGCAGTGGTGCGAACCCGATCGGAAGGCGCTTATGAGACAGAATATCATTACGTCAAGGGGCGAGTTCAGGCCAATCCGATGACTTCGGTCCTGGCAAAGCGCTGCGTCGCGAATTCCAGCATTGTCCGAAGCTCGGTTTCCTCGATGTCGCGAACGATGAACACGATCCGTGATCGGCGGTCATCGCTAGGCCAACGCTCGAGGATGGCCGGGGGATGCCAGATGTGCTGAACGCCATGGATTACCAGCGGCGTATCCAGTTCTTCCAGATTGATAATGCCCTTGACCCGCAGCACATTAACCCCGTTGAACGTCACCAGCAGGTCCAGCCAGCCGTCAAAAACCTCGGCCGGGAGTGGCTCGTCGATGGTCAGGCAAACCGAGCGTATGCGCTCGTCGTGGCGGTTGATGTCGTGGTGATGGTCGTGGTGGTGATGGTGGTGGTCTTCCTGTCCGCCACCAGAATACGCTTCTGCGTTGAGCCACGCGCGTACGTCGCCGCTTTTCAGGTCCGGGTTGAATGCGCGGTTGGCGAACAGTTCGTCCGCGTCGAAGGCGTCCGGAGTGAGGACCACCGGTTCGGTTGCCGGATTGAGCTTGTGCAACCGCACGACCAGCTGCGCCAACTCATCCGGGGCGACAAGATCGGATTTGGATATGAGCAGGCGATCGGCAACCGCGGCTTGCTTGCTGGCTTCGGGTTGCGCTTCAAGCGTGTGGAACCCGTTGCACCCATCCACCAATGTGACCACCGATTGCAGTGCGTACTGCCGTTTCAGCTTCTCGTCCGCCATCACCGTATGAATGATCGGTGCAGGGTCGGCGAGCCCCGTGGTTTCGATGACCACCCTGTCGAACCAACGTTTCCCTTGGCGCGCGAAACGCCTTGGCGCTTCGGCCAGCGTCTTGCGCAGGTCTCCCTTGATCGTACAGCACAAGCAGCCGCTGGCCATTTCGATGATCGTGTCGTCCTCGTTGCTTCGCGCAACAAGGTCGTGATCGAGCCCGATCGACCCGAATTCGTTAATGATCACGAGTGCCTTGGCCATTTGCGGTGACCGAATGAGCCGATTGAGCAGGGTCGTCTTGCCCGCGCCGAGAAAGCCCGTGAGCAGCGTCACGGGGATACGGGGTGCAGCATCGCTCACGTCGGTTGCAATGCTTCTTCGGCCGGCCCCCAGGCAGGGAAGGGGTCGGGCAGGGATTCCCATGTGTGGGGGGCGAACACTGTCGCCTCGACGAGACAGTCGTCCAGCGCCTGCTCGATTCGCTCGCGGTCCATCTCCACGCCGATGAAGACGATTTCCTGCCGCCGGTCGCCCCAGACCGGATCCCAATGCTGGAGGACCAGCTCCTCGAATGTGCCATCGTCGGGCCATCTGTTCTTGGGAACGGCTGCCCACCAGCGGCCCATCCGGCTGACCGTCTTCTGGCGCCCGGCGATCGCCAATTCTCCGAGGAAGTCGGGGCGGGTGGCAAGCCAGAAATGGCCCTTCGAACGGATTACATTGTCGAGTTGCGGGCCGGTCAGGAAGCCATAAAATCTGGCCGGGTCGAAGGGGGCACGCGCACGGTAGACGAAGCTTTCGACGCCATATTCCTCGCTCTCCGGACGGTGGCTGGCAAAGTCGTACAGTTCCTTCAGCCAGAGTGGATGCTGCTCCGATGTCTCCTCATCGTAAAGGCCGGTATCGAGGACGCAGTCCAGCTCCACGCGGCCATGATCTGCGGTTACAATGCGCGCGTCTCCGTTGAGCGAGGCGACGACCTTTTTGACCACGGCGAGCTGGTCTTCGCTGACATCGCTCGCCTTGTTGACGATGACCACATCGGCAAATTCGATCTGCTCGACCAGCAGGCCCACGAGGCTGCGATCATCGCCGTCACCGGCCGTCTCGCCGCGCGCGGACAGGAGATCGCTGCTTGAATAGTTCGGCGAGAAGATTCACTGCGTCGACCACGGTGACCATGGTGTCGAGGCGCGAGACATCGCCAAGGCAAGCACCGTGCTCGTCGCGAAACGAGAACGTCGCAGCCACCGGCAGGGGTTCGGAAATGCCCGTGCTTTCGATGACGAGATATTCGAACCGGCCATCTTCGGCCAGGGCGCGCACTTCCGCCAGAAGGTCATCGCGCAGCGTGCAGCAGATGCACCCATTGGTCATTTCGACAAGCGTTTCCTCCGATCGCGAGAGCGCCGCTTCGCCGCCGCGTACGAGGTCCGCATCGATGTTTACCTCCGACATGTCGTTGACGATGACGGCAACCCGCTTGCCCTCGCGATTGGCGAGTATGTGATTGAGCAACGTTGTCTTCCCGGCACCGAGAAAGCCGGACAAGACGGTAACGGGCAGCCGATTGTCGGTTTGGGTCCTTTGACCGGTCATTGGGCCTCGCCTGCCGGATCGAGGACGAGAAGAAGCCGCTTCGCGCCGGTTCCGGCAATCGGGGGCGAGCGATGGATTGCTGGATGATCGGTCGCCAGTCTTCCCTTGAAAAGGCCGACATCGCCTGTTTCGAGCCGGTTGATCGCGCGCGGTTCGTCCCCGTCGGCGTAACGCGCGGCGTCCGGCCGATCGATCCACTCGGTGCCGGGCCCGGAATAGGTGGTGATCAGACGCGTAGACACCCAGTCGCCATGAAACTTCCGGCAGGAGTCGGTTTCGACCACGGCGAGGCGCAATTGGATCTCTTCGCAGCCGGTGATCGCACTGAAATACTCGGCCAGGTCTGAGGCGTCCTCGATCAGCGGGGTGGCCCATGCCGGCTGATCATGTTCGCTGCGACTGAGTGCGCGGGCTACTTCGCTCGCGAGCGTCCTTGGCGAACACGTGCAGCGCAGTTCCTCGAAATCCAGTTCGTGCAAAGCGTCCGGGCCAACCGGCGATGCGCGCTTCCATATCGCGAGATTGCAATCCGGAGTGCGGATCGCACGGAGGACAGCGGCGCTATCGCCGGTAAATGTCCGCGGAATTGTATTCACGACCATTGCAAAGCCCATAATCAGTCCGTAAGTGATGTTGTAACATCTCTGATAGGCAATGTTACGAGCGAGTTCAAGAGTGGGTATCGGATCACGCAATCGCAGATCGGTCATGGACTGGGCAGGCATCACGCTTTCCGGCCTGTGTCTTGCCCACTGCCTGTTGCTGCCGCCGTTGCTCGCAATCCTCCCGCTGCTAACGCTTTCTCCCTTGCCCGACTGGTTGCACGAAACCGAGTGGTTTCATGCAGCCTTGCTGGTGCCAGTTTTTTTGGTCAGCGGGCCGACATTGTTGCGCGGCGCGCACCGCGACAGGCGTATCGGCTGGTGGGCGATCATCGCCTTTGCGCTGCTGGTTTGCGCTTTGTTCATGCCTAGCGAGACGGGCGAACAGGCATTGACAGTGTTGGGCGCTTCGGTGCTTGTCATGGCCCATTGGCGCAATCGCAAGCTGCAGCGCTATTTTTGATGCGAACCGCGCTTCCCGATGGCGGCCGGCGTCGTACCGAAGACATCGATAGGATCGTCATCGATATCGTGCGCAAGGCGGACCGTCCGGTAAGCGCTTATGCGATCGTCGCCGAAACCCGGCGATTGGGTTCGCCCATGGTTCCGACGCAGGTCTACCGCAGCATCGATCGATTGATCTGTGCACATCGGGTCGAACGCATCGCTTCGTTGAAGGCATTCGTGCCTGCCGACGCTTGCCAGAGGCTGCATCTGATCTGCGCCGAATGCGGCGAGGTTTGCTCGATCAGGATCGAGGCGGCGGAGAAGGTGCTGGGCGATCTGTGCCAGCGCAGTGCTTTCATGCGCAAATGCGCCCATCTCGAGATGGCGGGCATTTGTCCCAGCTGCGCGGCATGATGGTGTAGCCGGATCGCTGCGCGAGGCGGTGCTAGGCCGGGCGGGCTTTGCGGAGGCGGTAGAAAATGCCGCTTTCATCATGCCCGGTAAGCTCGAGCACGCCGCTCACGACAAAGACCTTGCTCTCATTCGTCGGGAACGGCGTGTCGGCGTAGATCTCGATGAACTGGTTGGGCATGGCGTGGAAATGGAAGGGGCAACCTGGCGGGTAGCCCAGGAGCACGAAATGCTTCTGCTTGCTACCATTCTCGAGCGGCATCATCCAGCCGGCGACCTTGATCCGTTTGCCTGCCAGCGCTTTCACCTGCGGCGTGAATAGCGGTTTGGACAGGATATAACCTTCGGCATCCTTGCGGGTCTTCTCACCCGTCGCCTCCAGCACTTTCCAGGACACGCCGCCCTTGGGGGTGGCTGCGGGTTTCCAGACATCCTCGACCGGTGCCCTGCCCCCGTTCTGCATCGCCGCACTAGGCGCACTGCCCATGGGGAGCGCGGCGGCGGCTAGGAGCACGAGACTGGCAATACGACGTTTCATGGGCCGGTCCTTTCGTTCAATTGGTTCGGGCGAGGGTGCGCACCGGATCGATGCGATAGACCCGCCATGCCGGGAGGAGCGCTGCAATCACGCCGATCGCCAGCACGGCCAGCAACAACAGCCCTTCATCGGGCAGGGGCTGCCATGGCTTGAAGCCGAGATCGCGCAGGGTAGCAAAATTGCGCTGCGCCAGGGACAACATGCCATGCGCGGCCAACCAGCCGAGGACGCCGCCGATCGCGGCAGTGATGAGCCCTTCGAGGATCACGGTTGCGAAGACGCGCCCCCGTGATGCGCCCATCACGCGCAGAAGGGCGAGATCGCCTTCGCGGTTTCGCGCCATTCCCAGCAGCGCGACGAAGACCGCGAGACCTCCGGTCAGCGCAAGCAGCCAGGCAAAGATCCGCAAACCGTCGAGGCTCGCGCCGACGAGATCAAGCAGGCGGGCGGTTTCCACCGCCGGGACGGCAGCCTGCATTTCGGTCTGCCGATTGATCATCGATGGAATCCTGATTGCACCTGACGCGTTGCGATAGGTCACCAGCAGCGCGGTCAGTTCGGGTTCGAGTGCGCCGCGCTGTTCCTGCAAGGCCGGGCCGGACCGGCGCATGGACATTGCGGGCGGCGACGCGTCGGGCGGTGCAGTTTCGATGGAACTCGCGGTGCCCGATGAACTGCCGCCATGCTCTTCTGTGTGATGAGCGCGTTGAAACAGGCCTGTCGCGTCATCCGCAGGATCGTAGGCGGCCAGTTGGAAGCCCGATGCGAAGGGCTGCATTGGGAGAAGTGCCGGATCGATCAATGCATGGTGATGCGCCGAATGGGCTTCCGCCTCATTCTCGAATTCGTGTTCGTGCTCGTACGCATCCTCCGCGTGAGATGCGTCGGCTTCGTGCTCCGCGCCATGTTCATGCGCTTCGCCGTCATGGTAGTGATGGATACCATGCGCCAGCCACACGCTTTCGACCGGCGTCAAGATGAGGCGGTCGATCACTCCACCGGTTGGCGCCAGAATTCCGGTCACGCGGAACGGGGCGTGTTCGTGCCCCTGATCATCCGCTGCATCGGTTTCCAGCCCGTGGCTGCCGATGAATTTCTGCCCGAGCCGTGCGCCCGTGCGCTCCGCCACCGTCGCGCCGATCACAGCATCCATCGGCTCGGCGAACGGCTCCCCTTCGGCAATGCGTGCGCGGTGCAGTTCGAGGAAACCGCTATCGGTGCCGACGATCCGGTAACCGTCGAAATTGTCCCCCAACGCCAGCGGGGTAACGCGCGCGACCGCAGGATCGCGGCGCAGGAGCTCCAGGCTGTTCAGCGGAACATTGCCGGTCGGCTGATCGACATGAAACACGCTCGACAGGATCAATTGCAACGGCGAACCCTTGGCTCCCACCACCAAGTCGATACCCTCTGCGTCACGCTCGAACCGATCGCGCGCCTGGGTTCCGAACTGCAGCAGCAGGACCAGCATGGCGACCGCGATCGCCAGCAACAGGATGTTGAGCGCTGTGGTAAGCGGCCGATCACGCAAATAGGCCCAGGCGAGCTTCAGCATGGGACTATTTCTCCCGCGCGAAGCTCGAGCGTCTTGCCGAACGAGCCGCGCAGCCGTTCGTCATGTGTCGCCACGAGCAGAGTTGCCCCCACGCTGTCCGCCACTTCGTGCAAGAGCGCAGCCACGGTTTCGGTGTTCTTTGTGTCGAGCGCCGAAGTCGGCTCGTCGGCGACCAGCAGGCGCGGCTTGACGACCAGAGCGCGGGCGATGGCGGCGCGCTGCGCTTCACCCTGACTGAGTTCGTGCGGCCGTGCATGCGCCCGATGCGCTATGCCCAAGCGCTCGAGCGCCACTTGGATCGCTGCTTTGTCGACGCTGCCCGTCTGAAGCTTTTGCGCAAGTTCGAGGTTTGCCGACAGGCTCAGCGCCGACACGAGCCGCAATGTCTGGAAGACGATGCCCAGATTGCGGCGACGGACATCGTTGCGTTCGCCCGCGCCGTCAGCGTCCGCGAGTACCTCTCCATCGATCTCCACTCGCCCGCTGTCCGGTCGCTGCAACCCGCAGATGATGTTGAGCAGCGTCGACTTGCCCGAGCCGGAGGGACCGAGCAGCAAGGCTCTTTCAGCCTGATCGAGCTCGAAATTGACGTCGCGAAGAACGGTTTGTTCGGAAAATGACTTTCCGACGCCGGAAACGGACAGCAGCATGGCTCAGGTGAAAGTTGCCTTGTCCTCGGCGGTGACAGGCGATCCGCCCTGGACCTCCCACTTCCGCGGCTCTTCGACATACTCCTCCACAGGCGCTTCGCTTTGCGACGAGGCCTGCGCGGGCTTTGCGTTCGAAGAAGCGTTTCTCGGAGCAGGTTTGGGAGCCGGGGAGGGGTTTGGTGCCGACATGCCTCGCATACCGCCGAACGGATCGTAGCGATGCATGCCCCCATAGCCGCCCAAGCCGTCGAGGTCGCAGGCGAATGCAGTCGACGGGGTGGCCAGAACCGCGGCACAAGCCATGACTTTGATTGGAAGCGGGAGTGTCGTGGGTGACGTTATATCACGTCAGATACTTTTCGCCAAGCGACGATCGTAATTGGACTGAGACGTCCGCGCTGCCGCGTGAGCAAGGAATCCGTAATTTCCCGTAGACGAGATGATATCTCATATCTATACGGCCTCGAGAAATGTGAAGGAGGATATGCAGTGCAATCAGGAAATGGCGTTCGGGCTCTCAGGGCCTTTCTGTTGGTATCGGCCATTGTTCTGCCGTGCGGCGCGGTTGCGGCCGAGGAGCGCGATGGAAGCGACGAGCGTGGGCTTGGCGCCGATGGTCAGCCGATCGTGGTCACTGGGCACGCGCTTGCCGATCCGGAGAAGATTGCGACACTGCCCGTCGTGGTCCTCAGCGGCGATGAACTGGTTCACCGACGTGGAGGCACGATTGGCGAGACGCTCGACGGATTGCCGGGCGTCCACATGGACAATTTCGGGGCGGGTGCTTCGCGTCCGGTCATCCGCGGGCAGACGATCCCGCGGATCGCAATCCTCAACAATGGGGCCGATGTGTTCGATGCTTCCTCCGCATCGCCCGATCATGCCGTGGTGACCGACCCGCTGCTACTCGATGCGATCGAAATCCAGCGCGGCCCTGCGGCCATCGCTTACGGGGGCAACGCCGTGAACGGCGCCGTGAACCTCATTGATGGAAAAATTCCGACGCAGTTGCCTGCGGGTGGCCTTACGGGTTCCTCGGAACTGCGCTTCGGCAGGGCCGATGACGAAATCGGCGGCGCGACCCGGATAACCGCGGGCGTCGGGCAGTTTGCCGTCCATGCGGAAGGTTCGTTCAGCGATCGGGACGATTACGACGTGCCCGATGGCTTCGGTTCGGATCGCTTGCGCGATTCCTTCGCCAATGCGCATAGCTATGCTTTCGGCGCCTCGTGGATCACGGGCAAGGGCTACGTCGGCCTGGCCTATACGCGCCAGGAAGCCGAGTACGGATTTACCTGGTCACAGCCACCTCAACGCCGTTTGCCATACGCACGGCCTCGACCTGCATTGCGCCGCGCACGGCGGTTATGGCGATCCGTTCGGTTCTCCCGACGACCACACCGCCTATATTGACCTTCAAAGCGAGCGCGTGGACCTGCGCGGCGATTTCGCCGACCTGCTGCCCGGCATCGCCAATATCCGCCTGCGCGGTTCCTACACCGACTATGTCCATTCGGAGCTCGACGGGCCGGCCCTGTTCAGCCGCTATACCAACGAGGTCTGGGACGGCCGGATCGAGCTGACGCACGCGCCGCTGTTCGGATTCACCGGCACGCTGGGCGTGCAATATACCGATGGCACTTTCACCGGTCTCAACGTCAACGACCTGCACCAGGAACCCGGGTCCGACAATTCGTCGGGCGTGTTCATGGGCTTTCTGCCGCCGTTCGAACACGTGACCGAGAACGTCGGCCTGTACCTGACGGAACGCCGTTCGTTCGGCCCGGTCGACATCGAACTGGGCGTTCGGAAAGACTGGCGTTCGATCACGCTGCCGACACCCGAATTCCACTATACCGTGGCACCGCACGCGAAGGAGGCGATCGAAGGAATCTACGAGCGGATCTACGGCCCCGACTGGCTGGAGCTCATGCGCGAACGCCGGATCGAATCCTATCACGAGGACAGCCCGGATTCGCAGCACAACCCGTTCTCGGCCTCGATCGGGGCGACGTGGAACATCGCGAACGGCTATTCCGCGGCGCTGTCGCTGGCCCGCACCGAGCGCGCGCCCAATGTCCGCGAGCTCTATGCCTATGGCAACAACCTCGCGACCAACAGCTACGAGGTGGGTCTGGCGCAAAGTTCGCGCGCGTCGATGTATTTCCCCGGATTGCGCACCGACGTCATGGAAACCGCGAAGACGGTCAACCTCACCTTCCGCAAGGCGGGCGGCCCGCTGGAATTCGAAGTGGGCCTGTTCCACCAGGACGTCAGCGATTACATCTTCGCCCGGCTGGTGGAGACCGAGACCGAAACCGGCGTCCCGCACCACTACCTGCTCTACACCGCGTCCGATGCCAGCTTCACCGGTATCGACGGGCAGGTCAGCTATGCCTTTTCGCCCGAAGTGCACGTCACCGTGTTCGGCGACTATGTCGGCACCGACCTGACGAGCGAGGAAGTGGACGTCGATCTCGACGCGTCGGACGACAACCTGCCCCGCATCCCCCCGGGCCGGCTGGGCGCGCGGCTCGACCTCGCGGGCGGGCCGCTGAGCGCCGATATCGAATACTACCACACCTTCGAACAGGACAAGGTGGCGCTCTATGAAACGCCGACCGAGGGTTATGGCATGCTCAATGCGACGATCGCCTATCGTTTCGCGATCGAAGGCGGCAGCGAGCTTGAGCTTTATGCCCGCGGCACGAACCTGACCGACGAGCTGGCGTTCGTGCACACGTCCTTCGTCAAGAACCAGTCGCCGTTGCGAGAGCGGAACGTGGTTTTCGGACTGCGGCATACTTTCTGACGGGCCGTGCAATCAGACCATAGCGATTTGAAAGGAGCGTTCGCATGAATGGACTGGACGATCCCGCATTCTGGGATGACCGCACCGACTACAAGTCGACGGTCGGTGCGTTCACCGCGTGGTATAGCGAGCAGGCATGGATCCATGCGGCGCTCCCGCCGAGTGCGAGCATCCTCGATATTGCGGCCGGAAGCGGCGCCTTGACGCAATGCGCGGCCGCGTCCGGCAATGCCGTATTGGCCATCGATTTCTCCGCAGCGATGGTGAAATCGATTGCCGAACTCGGCTTGGCCCGTGTGCGTGCCGAAGTGATGGATGGGCAGAATCTCGCGCTGGCCGACGGTGTGTTCGACGCGGCGTTCTCGATGTTCGGTATCATGCTCTTCGCGGATTGGCGCCGCGGATTGGCCGAAGCCGTGCGTGTCGTGGTGCCGGGAGGACTCGTCTGTATCGGAACCTGGAACAGCCGCTATGGTGCAGGTCCGAACCTGCTGATCGGCGAAACCGTCGGCCGGATTTTGCCCGAGGCCGCGATTGTGGACGTTACGCCCGGTATGACCGAGTGGGCGCAACCCGATCGCTACCGATCGGCGCTGGCCGAGAATGGACTGGACAAAATCCGCATCGAAACCGTCACGCATCCCTTCATCCTGGATGCCGATCTTCTCGAACGATCTCAGGAGGTCTTCCAGTTCAGCCCGATCTGGCTCGCGCTTTCCGAACCACAACGGAATGCAGTGCTCGCCGAAATTCGCGAAGAGGCCGCGCGAAATGGCGGCCGGATCACCATCGAATCCCCTGCGCTGATCGGGTTTGGCGCCAAGGCTGCAAAATGAAGCAGGACGGACAACTACGGGCATGGAAGTTTGCTTGGAACTCGAGACCCTATGCTTCGCTCAGCCGATCGTGCGATCTTACCTACTAACCAGAGTAGCCGATGCAGTAAGGACGGATCGATAGCAGTTTCTAGGGTCTCAGTAGGATAGGCGAGGAATGGCGGGATTGGGGGAGTGAAGCTGCCAATGGCGGCTATTGTCTATCGCACACAGAACCTCTCCGCAGAACATCACGCTGAACCTTACCAAGAAACGGGGTGCTTCTGAGGGTGGCGCAACGATTCTAAGTTCGAAAGTCCATAATAACAATGACATGCTAGCTTGAGAGGAGTCCCTCCTGCTCCGCCATTTTTCGGCATAAGAACCCGCGACACTCTGAGAGGGGAACCGCCGATCCGCGCGGTTTGGCCAAGCAGTTTGCCGCTTCGCCACCATGCTCTGGTCCGCAGACTTTCCAGAACGACGAAGGCTGCGAAGCTATGCTTCTAGATGCGTTCCTGATTTCTCGACGCCTGGTTGCGGGACCGAGCGATTGATGACTGCGTCGAAGCCGGTCAGAGCGAGGCCCGCGCGACGCTGGCGCATCGCGGAGCGATCTTGCTCTGAGGGTACTTTGCGCGCCGCCTCAGGCGGCGCGCTTGCTGTCGCAAGCCCGGTCGAG